>Ga0187780_10002155_pt1 | contig 14861 bp, 12 predicted proteins | sample 1015_Q2_SP10_20__FD_132429 | JGI IMG/M metagenome (GOLD analysis project Ga0187780, IMG submission 132429) | Tropical peat soil microbial communities from peatlands in Department of Meta, Colombia - 1015_Q2_SP10_20_MG | ecosystem: Environmental > Terrestrial > Soil > Wetlands > Peat | place... | reverse complement strand
TAAAGTCAAGATCAGACCACTTCGATTTTCAGGATCTTGAAGAGAACCTGGAGAGAGGCAAAGTAAAGCTAGTTAGTATGGGGTACACCTCAAACCTTACTGGGTACACAATTCCAGCCAAAGAAATTATCGCGATAGCGCACAAACACGGCGCAAGAGTCCTCCTCGACGCAGCGCAGACCGTACCCCATAGGTCGATTAACGTTCACGATCTGGACGTGGACTTTCTAGCTTTCTCAATACACAAAATGTGCGGACCAAGAGGAGTAGGCATTCTATACGCGAAAGAAGAGCTTCTAGGTCGCAAGCCGCATGAGGAGGATGAAACGGGAGTCATTGAACCCTGTATAGTAGGTGGCGGTGTCGTTAGTGATTCGACTTGTGACTCTTACAATCTTCTCGAATCGCCAGAACGCTTCGAGGCAGGAGTTCAAAACTATTCAGGGCAAATCGCCGCCGGCGCTGCAGTGAAGTATTTGGACCGGATCGGTATGGATCGCATAGGCGTCCACGAGTATGAATTGAACAGTTACTTGACTGAGCAGCTTCTGAATCGCTATGGGGACAAGCAATGGTTCAGAATACTGGGCTCACGTGACGTAATCGAGCGAGGAGGAATACTCACCTTCGAAGTCAAGCAACCGAATAGCATGGGGATAGCGGAAGAACTAGACGACCGAAGCAACGTGATGATCAGGGACGGCGCGTTCTGTGTTCACTCCTATCTAAACAAGGAATTTGGTCAAGGTTGGGCAATGCCGAGGCTCCAAACTGAGCATAGAATGCTCTACCGTATCTCCCTCTACTTCTACAACACGAAAGAGGAATGCCAGACGTTCTTGGATACGTTAGGCAAGATCTTTGATGAGCGAGGTTACGCACAGGGGTAGCATCAACATACAAGGGAAGGTAGCAAGTGGACGAGGCTATCATCAAACACTATCGCAGGTTACTCAAAACAGGTTTTGAAAACGCTGGCTCGATCAATAATCCTTCAATATTCCTAGAGTCTACCAATGACGGACGAGTTTGCGGACACACAGGAGATTATATGCAAATCTTCATCAACATCATCGACGGCAAGGTCGACTCCATCAAGTACCTGTGCGCATGTGATCCCACTGTCAACGTGGCGGTCGAAATACTTTGCAACTTGTCAAAAGGCAAGAGATTGGACGAGTTGAAAGCCCTGACTGAAGAGTCCCTGTTCGAGGCAGCTGGAACCAGAAACGAAGATTTACAAAAAAGAGCAAGCGGTTTGCTCGAACTGCTGAAACAAGGACTCACTCAATATCGAGAACGAGACCCGCGATAGTGCAACCGCCATTTTCAGGCTATATTGACACAAGAGGAAAACCGCATTCTTAGGTTGCGTTGACCAGTTCTATGAATGTTACATCACGCCTAGCTGTCGACATGTAACATGGTACATGTCGACGGAAACTAATATAAACGCAAATTTCGCCATTGCACATAGGTGCGCCGTATGGTGCCATACGAGACGTGTGGACACTACTCACCAAGTAGCCATGAAACAAAGGCGCACCAGAAAACATTAGTGTTCAAGCGATTAGCATGTTACACGTTGATAGCAAATCGACAAAAGACCGTTTGCAAGGACAAACTCGGTTGCTTTCGAATAAGGTAATTGTTGTCACCGGCTCGTCCTCAGGGATTGGCCGCGCATCTGCTATACTCTTCGCGGCAAATGGTGCCCAAGTAGTTATCGCCGATGTAGATGAGGAGAGAGGCGTCCAAGTTGAAAGCGAAATAAGGAAGACGAGTGGCACGGCGATTTTCATAAAGACTGATGTCTCAATCTCATCCGAGGCCTCAAATTGCGTAAATGTTGCGGTCGAGAAATTTGGGCACCTCGACGGATTATTCAACAATGCAGGTATCAATCCAACTGGAACCGTCATGGACACATCAGAGGAGCTATGGGATCGAGTGATGAGTACTAATCTGAAAGGAATGTTCCTGATGTCAAAATATTCAATCCCCAAAATGCAAGAGGCAGGTGATGGAGCCATCGTATGTACAGCAAGTGTTGATGCTACTCTAGCAATCGCCAATGAGGAAGCCTACATAGCATCTAAAGGAGGAATAATTTCACTAGTAAAAGCCATGGCTCTCGACTTCGGCCCATCTGGTATTAGAGTAAACTGCATATGCCCAGGAGCCATCAGAACACCACTCTACGAGAAATTCATAAGTGAATCACCAAATGCGGGAAATGAAATGGCAAAGTGGCACGCTCTCAACAGAATTGGAGAAGCAGAAGAAGTCGCTAGAGTCGCGATGTTCTTACTCTCTGACTCGGCGTCATTTGTCTCAGGAGCGATACTTCCAGTTGATGGTGGATATTCGGCAGTAAAGACGTAAACTAGTTTGACATTGATACCGTGAATAGGTGACATGGACCATGAGATGTCCGTGCAATCCAAGCTTGGACTTGAGAGGCAGTACGGCAACCCTCCACACACGTAATAGCTTTGGTCGCATACTATAGATTCAACACCTAACATAGAACTCATGTTCTCAACAAATTCCCCAAACCCGTTTGGGTATTAGCTTATAGTGAGCTCATAATTATGTAATAATCAATGACAATAGGATTCTTTTTGCAGTTGAGTAATGATGGACAAGAAACTCGCGTCATTGCCAGTCTTTCAAATTCCTGACGTAGCTCTCGTTGATTCTGAAAGTTGGCGGTTGCGTATCGACGGCTTAGTTAAGAACCCTCTGAAGTTCAGCATACGAGACATAACAAATTTGCCGAGTGTAAGCGTTTATGACGATTTCACTTGTCTTGAAGGTTGGACGGTGAAAGGCATAACGTGGAAAGGAGTCAGAGTATCAGAACTACTGCTGTTAGCTTCGGCCAAGCCAACCGCCAAATGTGTTGTTTTTGGCTCTGGGTATTACACGCAAAGTTTGATCATCGAGCGGTGCATGGAACCCACAACGATTCTCGCGTACGAATTGAACGAAGCTCCACTCATGCCTGAACATGGCGCTCCCTTGAGACTAATATCACGTGGGCAAGAGTGTTTTGAGAGCGTGAAATGGGTGGATACTATGCATTTGACCGATGAGCATATACAGGGTTCAGCACGCCAGACCGCGCTAGGCCGGCTCGTTTCATCACAACAGTCAAAGTGTTAGATGAACCGTCGCTAGTGATTCAGCAAGGAGCTACTTAACCGTAAGGAGATGGCCTGATCGACGATTGAGCTAATTCTGCTTGCTCTCTCAGAATCTTCAGTCTGCTCTCAATCTCTTCAGCTTCGATACATAACTGGGCAACTGGCAAGTCAATTTGGGGAAGCAACACATCAACCGCTTCAACCATAGCTGCTGCTATCCGAGCAGCTGAAACCTCTCCGTATGTTTCGACTATCAATGCAATCAGATCGGTAGAGTTCCACTTACTCTCATTCAGAAGAGCTCCCGTAATGCCTGGAATTACACCGAAGTCTAGCTGGGGTATGCCATTGTCCATCAGTATCTGCCTCGCTCGATCAGTAGAACCAACTCCCAGAACTCCAACGCGGCGTTGTTCAGTGTTCGCTTCCGCTGCTCTTGATCTCCGGCAAAGGCTGACGGCCAATGAACATCCCTGTCCATCCACCCACGACAGAATAGACTTCGCGATAAATCTGTCCAGGTAGACTGGCATGGTGACCTCTGAGATGCAAACCGCGATCTTATGCAGACTGCTCGCGTAAATCCTCGCTGGAAACTCAGGTCTCTGTGCATAGATCATCGAAACTGGAGGAATCCATATTGAATCCATTACAGCGATTTGATCGAGGTTCAAACTACCAATTATGTACGAACCGACGACGGTTGGGACGAACCCTTCGCTTGGGAATGCCTCGATGAAAACCCCTCCGGAGATATCGAGTTCTTTGAATGAGCGTATCTCAATTACTGGAGTCTGCAACGATTCAACCTCCGGTCGCCAGGCTCGCAGCAACTACATGACTTTCTCGCATTATCTAGCTCATCCCTCACATACTCAGTCTTGCAAATTCGAGCAGCGACCCGTCGGTTATCAAGGGACCTAAGCTCGACAGGTAATTTCTGCCAAGACCTCGACCAAACTCTATGGCAAAATTAACCTTATATGAATTTCCACCGAGATGTACAAGGGTACATGTCGATAAACCGCTGATCCGATCAAGCCTAGAAGGTCATGGTAAATATTACGAACACCGTGAAGAGATGTCGGTCACAGCCAAACCAAACCTGACTTCGTTATGTATGCAGAAACATAACGATGTATTCCTCATTAACGTTAAATAATTTAACAGGCAGTATGTTTCTGAGCTGAGTTACTTGACCAAGGCACTGAGTACCACTCTAGGCAAGACTCCGTATCTAAACTACATCTCTGGAGAATGGACAGAATCGAGTTCATCGGAGACGTATCTTGTTCGAAACCCGGCTAACACGGACGACATAGTCGGCGTGTTTCAGAAATCAAACAGAGAGGACGTGAGGAAAGCAATCGATGCTGCACAAGAGGCCTTTGATCCTTGGCGGGATATGACGCCTCCCAAACGTGGAGCTATCCTATACAAGGCTTGGAGTAAGATGAGTGAGAGAGTTGAACAGTTCGCTGTAGCTATGACTCGTGAGGAAGGAAAGACGATTCGCGATTCTCGTGGCGAGGCAAAAGCCTGCCTGAATATTCTAGAGTATTTTGCTGCAGACGGGAGGAGAATTCTTGGAGAAACAGCCCCCTCAGAACTTCCGAACTATTTCACCTACACGATAAGAAAGCCGCTAGGAGTTGTGGCCGCAATCTCCCCCTGGAATTTCCCCCTATCAGAACCGGTCCGAAAAATCGCTGGAGCAATAGTATGCGGAAACACAGTAATAGCAAAACCAGCAACCATCACGCCTTTGAGTTCCATCATGTTTGTTCAACTTCTTGAGGAAGCTGGACTACCGAAAGGAGTGGTGAACCTTGTGACCGGTCCAGGCTCGCTAATAGGTGAAGAACTAGCCACCAATCAAGTGGTGAAAGGAATTTCCTTTACTGGCTCTAGTGAGGTTGGGCTTCAGCTTAATCGCAGAGCGGCTGAACATCTCAAGAAGGTTCAGGCGGAAATGGGTGGCAAGAACCCGGTAGTCGTTATGGATGATGCTGACCTTGATCTAGCCACCGAGGGTATAGTGCAAGGAGCCTTCGGTTCGACCGGGCAAAGATGCACATGCACCAGTAGGGTGATTGTCACACCTAGCATCAAGGACAAGCTTGTGGAAAAAGTTGTCGAGCGCACCAAGCAGTTCAAGGTTGCAAATGGAATGCGGGAAGACGCCGATATGGGGCCCCTGGCCAGCAGTGAACAGTTCGAGAAAGTGAATGAATACATCAAGATAGGTCGCGGCGAAGGCGCCCGATTAACTCTTGGCGGCAACGTTCTGAAGGGTCCAGAATTTGACAAAGGATACTTCGTAGAGCCTACGATCTTTATCGATGTGAAACCTGAAATGAGGATCGCTCAGGAGGAAATCTTCGGACCCGTCTTGGCCTTTATGGACGCCAATGATTTCAGTGAAGCCGTCAACGTTGCCAATGGCGTACAGTTTGGGCTGGCAGCGTCAATTTACTGCAACGACCTCTCTACATGCCAGAAATTCGTGAACAAGATTGACGTAGGTCTCGTCCACATCAACAATCCGACGGTTGGCGGCGAAGCACAGCTACCGTTCGGAGGTCTAAAAGCAAGCGGAATTGGACCCCATGAATTTGGGCTCGCCGCCGTCGAGTTCTTCACAGACAAGATAACTGTCTTCGTAGACTACTCCGGCAGAAAGAGAGAAGCAAAATTCATTTAAATCGTACGTGCCCCAAACGGCCAGTATCCCTTCCACCCTACTAAGAATCGATGGGCGCGCAGTATCGTGATCTACTGGGAACGATTGCGCGTGTTGACTGTAAGGGAGTCCAACTAGAGTTTAATATCCCGCCCGAGGCTCCAAAACTTCAACTCGAACCTAGATACTTTACGCAACGCGGCAAGATTCATCGCGACCCAACTCACGGGCTGCTGGCGACAAAAGCTTCGTAGTTTAGGAGTACTAGTGCAGCTAATCCTGTGTAAACGAAAGATTTCACAGGCATCGCTTCTAACGGGAGCTCAAACTTCTCGAGCTCTTTCGCCAAAATGCCTAGACATTTAGCGTTCAATAGGTTGTTGTCTTGCAATAGTTGTCTTCGAGCTTCGCTTAGTTCTAACTGAAGGTTCAAAACTCGAATGTCGCGTTCTAGAAACGCGTTCTTGATTTCCAGCGAATTGCGTTCGAATCTTATTTCTTCATGGGACCTTTTCACATCTTGAATGGATCTTTCGTTGTCGTGACATTTTTCACATTCAACGTCTCCCGCGATGGAAGATGCATGCTGTGTTGTCAGTTGCGACGAAGATGAATGCTGCGTGACTCGCTGCAACAGTACGGTCTTCGACTCAATTGCAGAAGATATTTTCGTAATATTCAACTCGTTCCTTTGTTTGATTCCTCCTCGAACAAGTAGGCTTATGATTATAGAGGACGATGGGGCGCCCATGCCGAATGCGACCGGAATGAATGTTGTAAGGTCAATATCTTGGGGGATCAACCCGAGGTTCTGTAGTTGTGTGCAACGAAGCAATGTTATGAGGTGTTCGTCATTTGCGAATATTCCTTCGCCGACGAGAATTTGAGGATTAAGATCGGACAATAATAGTCCTATCTCGTCAAAAGGACTTGACATTTCTCCGAATAGATGTTTTAGCAGTGGCCCTTTGAATACGTCTGATTCATTCCCATAACCCGCTAATAGGTACGAAGCGGTGGCAAAGGACCCTCTACGTGAAGGTTCCTTGGCAGGTGCAGATTTCCTCCTTTGAAGATAGTTTATCTTACTCCAGCCATGAGGCGAGATCGTGTACTCATTCTCAAGCCCGCCATAAACACGCGCTACCTTTCTAACCGAGAGCAAATTGCAGGACTTCCCGGACATGTATGACAGCTTCTTGGCCGTATACAGGAAGTCTAGGCTGAACATATTCGAGACATCCCTCGATGTGAAAGCGGTCAAGCTGAACACATTGCCTAGGGCTATCAGTACTCGATTCGTCGCTAGTTGCGAATGAGAACCGCCGGGAACCGCCAAATTGACTGTGGACATGCTCGACCACTCAATATTTGGCTAAGTTGAGACTCAAAAACCTGCTCAGCCGCCTCAAAACCCGTTATAATGGTTATACCGTTGTATACAATTTCCTAACGAGGTTGATGAATTAGGACATTCCGAGCTTCCAATATCGAACCCGAGGTTCTCTGCCCTTCTATCGTCCATTCCCCCGGATCCTTCTCGTCAACTTGATTCACTTGCAACCCGATCATCGAAATCGTCAGACTGAAGGCCAGACCTGGTACTCGACCCAGACCGCGGCTCCGCAATGCTGTTTCATAGCCTTGCATTTTGCTGTTGGTAATTGCGTAAGTGTATCAAAGGTGCACTAAGACGATCCTATGATAGACATCCGTTCATGTCAATGGTCAGCGACATGTTAGCAACAGTATAAATCGTTCAGCGAAGGCCCGTTCAAGAATAGACTGAAGAATGCTGAGGAGAGACGACTCATGTCGACTCCAGAGGTTCATACAGTAGCGACCGCACAAACTGAAACCGAGTTAACAAAGTCTGTAGGAGTCGAAGATCTCCTTAATCCCGCTATCAGAGTAATCTCAATCAAGGGTCCACCAGGCGCTGGAAAAACAACCCTTACTCTCGAAATTATCAAGGCAGCGCGCGGAGGACTTTACATTTCAAGCAGAGTCACACAGTCGTTGCTCGTCAAGCAGCATCCGCATTTCAAATCTCTCATCGAGAAAGGCGAACTGGTTCTATTCCGGCCTGCAACCCAGAAGGCAACGGTAGGACCCAGATACGAGGAGGTCAGAGTCGGCAAGGGTTTATCGGAGATCAATCAAAAGGTCGCGGAAGTCGCATCGGACCGGAGCAAACCCCTCATCATACTGGATTCTTGGAATTCATTCGCAAGGGAGCTTGACGAAGAGGAATTAACTAGAACTGAACAAACCCTCTTGGCCACTATAGAGACCAGCCAACTGAAAGCTATCTTCGTGACTGAAGGTCTAGAATTAACGAGCATAGATTACCTTGTCGATGCAATCGTTGCTCTGCATGATAACGAACATGAAGGCCGAAGAATCAGAAAGATTGAATGGGTGAAGCTTCGTGGAATAGAAATACCGCAAAAGAGATGTCTCTTCACACTGGCAAACGGACAGTTCAAGATGCTTCGACGAAGGACAGAACGCTCGCAGGAAATCCTCACACCCCAAAAGTTCAAACCGATTCCACATACAACGGATAAGTATTCAACCGGGAGCCAAGACTTCGACAAATTCCTTGGAGGAGGACTGCGGAGAGGAGGGGTTGCATTGCTCGAACTCGGGCAAACCATCAGTCCACAAATTCACCAACCATTGACGACAATAATCAGATGCAACTTTCTCGCACAAGGCGGATGTAGCGTAACCATCCCTTCAGGAGAAGTCCCGCCTGAGAGAATCCGGCAAGATGTCTACCCGTACATAGATAAGCAAGCCATAGGATCAAGCCTACGCATAGCCCACTTTGAGACAGCCCCAGAAGATCCATGGTTCTTCAAGCTGTCCGGCAAGTCACTCGAAAGTGACCATGAAGTATTCTGGCAGAAAATTACGGAAATCAAAAGTGGTGTAGACAGACCATGTTTCGTATTCATGGGCATAGACACCGTCGAATACACATACGGAAATCAGGATATCATGCGTGAAATGATAACGGCGATTCATAAAGTGAGAGGAAACATGGATACAATGTTCGTCGCCGTGAAACAGGGCAGCAGGATAAAACAGCAATTATCCGACATATCGGACATACATCTAAAAATAGATGAGGTCGAAGGTGCTACGATACTCTATCTCCTAAAACCCCCGTCGACACTGATGCATCTGACGCATGACTCCTCTCAAGGGTACCCCACTGTCAAGCTAACGCCTATTGTGTAACCCTAGTATTTTTCGTGCGAAACTACGCCATGTTCTCTTGTCTTGATTCGTTCCGCAGTAGTGGATTCGTATCCTTGGTTGGATGTCTCAGGGTCCTTTGTATTCAACATCCGAAAAGAAAGCGTTTTTGCCCGACTCGTCGAAGTTTAGGCTGGGCGAGAGTATCTTCATGACCTTGGTCTTAGCACCGTATGCTAACGTCCAGATGAAGCCTTTCGGAATCTGAACCCTCACATCTTGCTCCTCACCGGTGACTGGACTCTTGAACGGCTCCAAAGCAACCTCCAATACTCCAGGGACCGAGAAGCTGCTTTTCCGGCCATCTATCGTTGCATTCACCTCAACAAATTGCGGTTCTAGAATGTACTTTAATGTTCCAGCGAAAAGCGCAAAAGGTCCTCCTCCCTTCGCTTGGCCGGCACAAATCTTGAACAACGCTTCTCGTTGCTTTGCATCTGCTTCCTTCGAGATGTATAGTTGAAGCGTCCCGCTTCCTTGATGAATCGCCTTAGGCCACGAGGCTGCATAAACCACTTTCATCTTGTCGAGTTGAGTGTCTCCGTAGTTTCCTTCGCGGATATTGTAGAGGACTAATGCTCTGCAGAAACCGTACGTTGGAAAACCGTCGAAGTTACACGGGCAACCGTGATGGCAATTGCAAGTTTCGACATAGTCGCATTTCACATGCCAGTTTGGAATGTTTGACTGAATCTGCTGCGTAGTCTGCATTTTTGAGTAACCTAACAAGATATTTAGACGACTCGTAGTTATAAACAGCTTGCGGCGGCATGTTGCGGAATGATTACAGAACCCAGAGAGCGGACGAGTCAAACGTTTGGTGGAACGAACCTAATGGTCGCTGCCCTGCTGCTCGCTACGGCCTCCACAGCCTGGTTTTCAGTTTACTATCTGATGTCGATGGGGGGAATGTCGGTAACGGGTGCGATGCTAGGAATGTTCGTCTCCCTTGACTTGACTTCAATTTTGCTCTTTCTTCTGATCTGGATTGTCGGAATGGTCGCTATGATGTTTCCAGCCATGATTCCTGTAACCTCAATTTACAGTGCCACAATTGCCAAGTCAACTTCACGACCCGTCGCAGGTTCACTCCTCTTTCTCACTGGCTATCTTGCAATGTACCTGCTGTTGGGAGTCGTTGCATATTTCGGAGTTCTGCTCGTAATAACCGTGGTATCAATGATGCCATTCCTGTGGACCTCTGGGAACCTCGCCCTTGGAGGCGTGCTGGTAGCGACGGGACTTTGGCAACTTACACCTTTCAAAAATGCGTGTCTGAAGAATTGTGTGTCTCCTCTCGGGTTTTTTCTAACGCATTCAAGGCAAGGTTACGGTGGAGCCGTGAGAATGGGTGCTGAGCATGGATACTATTGCGTTGGCTGCTGCTATCTGTATATGATGGTGATGTTCGTAGTTGCGGGAATGAGCCTGCCAGCGATGGCGCTTCTTGCAATCATGATAACGTTCGAAAAGGCGTTGCTGAAAGGAGCGAGATGGTTTAATCTGCTTATTTCTACAGTTTTCATTATTCTTGGTCTTATGGTCTGGATTCTGCCAAGAGGTTTGATTATTTCGTAACACCCGCATGCTCTTAGAACGTGGAGACAACTTCTCCACGCTTGCACCTTCAGCAAGCATAGATCACTTGCAGCATTCGAGTCCCTATGTTTGGACAGCTTTTAGTCCTGCTCCGTCTCCTGAGTTCTCCCACTTTCTGCCGCATTCCTCGCAGGCGTATGAGAGAATTGTAACGTAATTCTGTCCTTCCCAGACTTCAGTTCGTGCGGAACAGGGCATCCATTCGTGACAGTATGGGCAGTCCAAACCGATCATCTAGCACATCAGGTCCAAGGTCAAGCCGCAGTAGTTGCAGACGGGTTCACCAATTATCTCGTGCAAGCTTAGTTTTGGGGCGTCAATTATGGTACCGACCCTACATTCTGGACAAATCATTACGGGTTCACGGATGTACTGTTTTGAATCATCCGCTCTTAACATGCCGACGTTTTCGCGTAAAGTGGGAGAGGTGAGTGAATCGGTGATACTTCATTTGCAGATTCTCGAGGCAATATGTCCAGTCGCACTCAGTATCTGCGAAAGCCCTTTAGACAAGAGATGTTAACCTGTCACCAGGATTTGATATGACGAAGGTTACTGTAAAAGCAAACGAAAACGGACCCGACTTGGTAATGGTTGATGGAACAGTTGCCACCGCACTATGCAGATGCGGCCAATCGGAGAATAAACCGTTCTGTGACGGTACACATCGGAAAGTGAACTTCCGCGCACCTGCCGCAGAAGTCAAGATCGTCGAGTAGTCCAAGTCTCCTAGGTTTTAGAACCCCACTATCCATTGTACACGTCGGAGGCTTGGTGGGGCCGGCCGGATTTGAACCGGCGACTTCGCGGCTGCTTTTGCAGCTCTCGCGGGCCCAAGCCGCGTATCATAACCATGCTAGACCACGGCCCCGGCGCAAGCTTTCCTCTGAACTTGTGTAGCTGCTTGTTAAATGATTCTACTCCACGCATTCACGTACGTAAACCAGTCTTGCGGGGAAACTATCGCGGGGTTGACTTGATGATTTTCGACACAAGATCTTTCGTGTCCCTTGGACTCGAGACCGGTACACACTGGATGCGGGTACTCTTCATAATGTAATCATTTCCACCCTTGAACAAAGCGTCGCCGACGAACAGCATTTCCTTCTTGTTTACGTGTAGACGCTCGCCCAGCTTCTTGACGCACAAGGTCTTGTTGATACCTTTCCTCGTGACGTCAATTGACGTAGTTCCGCCAATAGTTATCTCAAAGGTGGGCAATTTCTGTCGCAGATGACGTCTGATTATCAACCGCTTCCTCTGATTCGGGTCCCATTCTCGTTTTAGCTCTAAGGGCGCTTCTTGACCCAAAGCTGAGAACGTGAGCTGGCTACCTCTATCCTCAAAAACCGGTCCGTATGTTCGTTTGGGGCGCGAATATTTGATGTCTGCGAAGACTTCATCGAATGATTTGCGTATCTTTTTCACGGCTTTCTTCGGCATTAGATTGCTGTAGGCTCGATAGAACTTGCCCTTCTTTCCGTTGTAATAGTAGCCGCTGGCAGAGCATGTGGGAAACAGGAACAGGTTGGAGCGATTTGCCGCTGCCGGTAACTTGTCTAGGAACTGGTTTTCAAATTGATGGAATGAACAGCCTGACGTTACGGCCACATATCTATTTTCGAGTAGGCCTGCGATCAGTTTAGCCATTTCGCTATCAAGGTCAGATTTACTCTCACTGAGCGTGCCGTCAAGGTCAAAGATGACTACTCTCTTCTTCGCGAACGTTGATGTGCCTTTCATTTCCCTAGCCACTTCCCACGTGCGTGTGCAGTACGAAAATGAACTGTTATATCGACTTTGGGGAAGGCTAACAGGTCACATTCAGGGATAATGGATCATTCTCGAAAACCTTTTGAATTCACACCATTGTACTCTAGCAGTAGTGTTGCGTTTTGTCGGAAAACGTGGAAGATAACTCAGATTATGAACCCGAGGCTGAGGAGCTAGTAGTCGAGGTACCTGTGATTTACGAAGGAAGTGCCTTCTACGTATGCTCGGAATGCGGATGCAATCTGACAGAAATTCCCTACTACAATAGGTACTATTGCGAGAATTGCGGACTACATTACTAACCTCTCATCCTCCGCCAAATCAAGGGGAGACTTCGACATCGTTCTCCGCTCTCTCCTTCTGACGTCTATACTGATCGCTTGCGCGCTCCTAGCTTGGCTTAATTTCGGGCCGATGACAGTTCTAGCTCTGCCGAGATACGTAGATGAGTTCGAGATACCGACGCTCGAATCCGCGCCGTTAGCCATCACAACCGACTCGCACGGTCGAATTTGGTTCACTGAGTCGAATGTGAGCAAACTAGGCATGTTCGACCCAGTCAACCAAACTTTCAAAGAATTCACTGTCCCGGGTGTGGGAGACATGTGGGGAATCATAGTTGACCTGGACGGTCACGTTTGGATGACCCAATACGCTGGCAAAGGATCCGTGAATCCCGGGGGTAATATAGTTGGGGGAGGTAGCGGTAGACTCATTGCGTTTGACGTGGCGAACAAGAGTTTCACTTCCATCTCCATCCCCAGCAACGGTTCATTTCCAATGCGAATAACCGTTGACCACGAGGACAATATCTGGTTCACAGAGTTCTTGGGCGGTAAGATCGGCGAGTATGATCAGGCTTCTAAACGCCTTCAAGAATATTCATTGCCCGACAACAATTCGGGACCAGCGGACTTGACTTTCGACAGGGATGGATTCTTGTGGTTCACCGAAGCCTATTCACAACGACTTGGGAGACTTGACGTGGCCACACACCATATTTCTGAATTCAATCTGAGTGCTCAATCGCCTCCAGATATTGTCGGATCGCCTGTTGGTTTAGCAGTGGACCATGATGGCATAGTCTGGGTGGCAGACCATGGCGGCAGCTGGATCGTGAGATTTGACCCAGCTACTCAAATCACCACGCATTATCCGACTCGAATCCCTCCGTCCGACGTTTATCCACTCTCAATCCCCAACGGACTATTGGTTGACAACGAGGGTCGGATTTGGTTCTCAGAACACGGCGGGAATAGCATAGGCTATCTCGGTCAAGATCGCCGAACGATGGTCGAGTACGCCATCCCTTCTGGGCCGATCAGTACTCCACTATGGATTACACTGGCGCCCAACGAAGATATTTGGTTCGCCGAATGGGCCTCGAATAAGATAGGTGTCGTTCATGCCCATCTCCCAGTTCAAATTGACCTCAATGCGGCTGAAGTGAGCTATACCAGCGACATCGGTGGAACCCTCGAATTATCCATCGCAGCAAAATTGAATATGCCTCTTGAGGGAAATGCAACGTGGGATTACTCATGGTCATCGTACAATCCTAATGATTTGTCCGTCACCTTCTCTCAACAGTACCCGGAGCTTGATACCCAACAGATTCAAACTGAAGCACATGCACAGCTCTCGAGCCAAGTCCACCCTGGAAATTACACGCTAGCAATAGGCCTGAACTTAGGAGAGGTTCGTATCTCAACCATGTTGACAATCAATATCCAGCCAACCACTAAAACAAACCCATCGGCTTACGTTCCGTTTGTACTAGTCGCGATCGTGCTTGCAGGAGTAGTCACGTTTAGGAGTAGACTGTTTAAGGCAAAAGATCATCACTAGACCCTTCATACCTGAGGATGGAACATGTCAAAGAAACTGGATTACTTCACAGAGTCGGTGATCAGAGAAATGACAAGGCTCAGTGAAGAGCGGTCGGCAGTTAACCTCTCACAGGGCATGCCTGACTTTGATCCACCAGCAGAATTAGTGAATGCCGCTGTCAAAGCGCTGAAGGACGGGCATAATCAATATCCGATTACTTGGGGACAGAAGAGCCTAAGAGATGCACTAGCGCGCAAGTTGAAGGCTCATAATTCGATTGACGCGGATCCTGACAAGAATATTACCGTGACGTGCGGCGCAACCGAGGCCGTGACGGCTGCCGTGTTAGCGTTGACAGATCCAGGCGACGGGATAGTAGTGACCGACCCGTTTTACGAAAACTATGTTCCCGACGCCATACTCGCAGGAGCCCACCTTACCTACGTACCGTTCAAGGGCAAGGAACTCCGTTTGGATGAGGAAGCGCTCAAGTCGGCGATGGAAAAGAGACCGAAACTCATCATGATAAACACGCCCAACAATCCTACGGGGCGAGTATT
>Ga0187780_10002154_pt1 | contig 14861 bp, 11 predicted proteins | sample 1015_Q2_SP10_20__FD_132429 | JGI IMG/M metagenome (GOLD analysis project Ga0187780, IMG submission 132429) | Tropical peat soil microbial communities from peatlands in Department of Meta, Colombia - 1015_Q2_SP10_20_MG | ecosystem: Environmental > Terrestrial > Soil > Wetlands > Peat | place... | reverse complement strand
GCGGCAGTGGCGCCTGCAACCCTCAGTCGGTCGTGTTCATCCCCAGCTCCTTGAGCTTGCGCGTCAGGGTGTTGCGGCCCCAGCCGAGGAGCTTGGCCGCATCCTGGCGGTGACCCTGGGTGCGCTTGAGCGCGGCGCGGATCAGCACCCGCTCGAACTCCGGCTGCGCATCATTGAGGAGCGGGCGCTTGCCGGCCATCGCCTGGCGGTCCGCCCAGCTCGCGAGCGCCTTGGCCCAGTCGACCTCGGTCGCCGCGACCGCGCCGGCGGTGATCTCCGAGGGCAGGTCCTCGTCGCGGATCTCGCTGCCCGGTGCGAGCACGGACAGCCGCCGGCACAGGTTCACGAGCTCGCGCACGTTGCCGGGCCAGCCGTAGGCGGTCAGCTTCTCTTTGGCCTCGGCGGTGAGCGCCTTGGGCTCGACCCCGAGCTCGAGGGCCGCGATCTGCAGGTAATGATCGAGCAGCTCCGGGATGTCCTCGGCCCGCGCCCGCAGCGGCGGCAGCTCGATGCGGATCACGTTCAGGCGGTGGTAGAGATCCTCGCGGAACAGCCCGCGCTGCACGCGGTCATGCAGGTTCTGGTGGGTGGCGGCGATCACCCGCACGTCCACGCGGATCGGCGTCTGGCCGCCGACGCGGTAGAACTCGCCCTCGGCGAGCACGCGCAGCAGGCGCGTCTGCAGCGGCGTCGACATGTCGCCGATCTCGTCGAGGAACAGCGTGCCGCCGTCGGCCTGCTCGAAGCGGCCGCGACGCAGGGCGTCCGCCCCGGTGAAGGCGCCCTTCTCGTGACCGAACAGCTCCGACTCGAGCAGCTCGCTCGGAATCGCCGAGGTGTTGAGCGCGATGAACGGCTTGCCTGAGCGCGGGCTGTGCTCGTGCAGGGCGCGCGCCACGAGCTCCTTGCCGGTGCCGGACTCTCCGGTGATGAGGACGGTGACGCTCGAGCGGGACAGCCGGCCGATGGCGCGGAACACCTGCTGCATGGCCGCGGCGCGGCCGAGGAGCTCGGGTATCCGCGGCGGGGTTGCGGTATCGGCGCTGCTCGATGCCGGGGTGCGCGCCGCACGGCGCACCAGATCGACGGCCTGATCGATGTCGAAGGGCTTCGGGAGGTATTCGAAGGCGCCGCTCTCGTACGCCGAGACCGCATTGCCCAGGTCGGCGTACGCGGTCATGACGATGACGGGCAGCGTCGGGCGCGTCTCGCGGATGCGCTTCAGCAGCTCGAGGCCGGACTGCCCCTGCATGCGGATGTCGGTGATCAGCACGTCGGGCGAGTCGCTGCGCAGCGCGGTGAGCGCGGGCTCGGCCGCATCGAAGGTCCGCGGCAGCATGCCGCCGTTGCGCAGCGCGCGCTCCAGCACCCAGCGGATGGAGGCGTCGTCGTCTACGAGCCAGACGCGCAGGTTCAGTGTACTCATGAGGGCTCCTCGGTGAGGGGCAGGAGCAGCTTGAATACCGTCCTGCCCGGCTCACTTTCGAATTCGATGATGCCTCCGTGTCGGGCCACGAGATCCTGGGCGACGGCAAGGCCTAGGCCCGTGCCGTTGGGCCGCCCCGTGACGAGCGGATAGAAGATGCTGGCGCGCAGCTCGGCCGGCACGCCCGGCCCGTCGTCCTCGACCTGCAGGCTCGCGACCAAGCGATGGCGGCGCCCCGCGATGCTGGAGTTGGACAGCGCACGCGTGCGCAGCGCGATGCGGCCGCGCTCGCCGACCGCCTGCAGCGCATTGCGACCCACGTTGAGCAGCGCCTGGATCAGCTGGTTGCGGTCGAAGTGTCCGTTGGGCAGGCTCGGGTCGTAGTCGCGCTCCACGATGACCGCCGCCGGCGCCTCGCCGCGCAGCAGGTGATAGACGTGCTCGCACACCTCGTGCACGTTGAGCAGCGTCTTGTTGAGCGGCCGCATCGGCCCGGCCATCGAGTCGACGAGCGCGGTGAGCCGGTCGGCCTCGCCGATGATGACGCTGGTGTATTCCTTGAGCTCGCCCTTCAACTCACGGTCGAGCAGCTGCGCGGCACCGCGCAGCCCGCCCAGCGGGTTTTTGATCTCGTGCCCGATCTGCCGCAGCATCATGCGGCTCGAGTCGAGCCGCTGCAGCATGTCGTTCTCGCGCGAGATGCGCAGCCGCTGCGTGGCGTCGGCGAGCTCGAGCAGCAGGTGGGTGCCGGTGACCTCGCCCTCGAGCGGCGTCACGGTCACATCGAGCACGCGCGTCTCGCGGGGATTTGACTTGAGCGTCAGCGACAGCTCGTGGTCGGCGATGCCATCCCCGGTCTCGAGTGCCCGGCGCAGCATGGTCCGCAGCTGCGTGCCCTCGTAGAGGCTGTCGCCGAAGGGGCGGCCGCGGGACTGGTTCAGGCTGAAGGCGAGCAGATCCTGCGCGGCGACGTTCGCGTAGATCGGGCACAGCTGCGCATCGAGCAGCATGATCCCGGTCGACAGCGCATCGAGCAGGTCCGCAGAGTCGAAGTGCGACAGCGGCGAGGGCAGGCCGTAGTCAAGCGCCATCGCCGCACCCCTTCCCCGAAGAGGCACGCGCCCGAGCCGGCACTGCCGCGTGCCACGGCACAGGGCGCTCGGCTTTCGCTAGTGCGGGTGAACCGGGCTGGTCGGCGCCTGGGTCGAGGGCTGCCGCACGTGAAAGGTGACCGTCTCGGTCTGGCAGCGCTGCTGCCCGTCGGCGGTCTCCACCAGCGCGGCGAGGGTATGGGTTCCCCGCACGACCTGCGTGAGCGTGAACGCACCGCTCGTGTCGCCGCCGAAATCGTAGCGCATGCCATCGAGCAGCACGGCGATGCGGTCGCCCGGGTTGAGCGGCATGCCCATGCGCACGCGGCCGCTCACGCTCGAGGTGTTCATGAGCACCTCGTCCTGACCCGGGCTCTCGAGATTGCACGAGCCCTGCACGGGTTGCGGGCTCTCGGAGCCTGCGGCGGCATTGTCCCCCGCGGCTGCGGGCGCGGGCGCCGTCCCGGGCGCCCGATAGGTCTGCGGTGGCTCGATGTGCACCTTCTCCGCGCCCGGCTGCGGCTGATCGCTGTAGTGCACGACGCCGTTCGCGTCCACCCACTTGTAGACCGCAGCCGTGGCCGTCGCACCGCAGGCGAGGAGGGTTAAGGTAAATAGCGCGGCGCGCATACGGGATCAGCATAGCCCCGTTGGCGGCCGGGGACCAAGTTGGCGCACGCGCACGCCCGCGCGCTCTCCTGCTTAAGGAGAGCGCGCGGCTCGAGCTGCCAGACTGCCCATTAGCGCGTGCGCCCAAGTCCATGGTCAGCAGCTGTAGTACATCTCCAGCTCGATCGGATGCGTCGACATGCGCAGCCGCGTGACCTCCTGCATCTTCAGTCCGATGTAGGCATCGATCACGTCGTTGGTGAACACGCCGCCGCGCGTCAGGAACTCGCGATCCTTGTCGAGATGCTCGATGGCCATGTCGAGCGAGTGGCACACGGTCGGGATGTGCTTGGCCTCCTCCGGCTCGAGGTCGTACAGATCCTTGTCCGCCGGATCGCCCGGGTGGATCTTGTTCTGGATGCCATCGAGTCCCGCCATCATCATCGAGGCGAACGCGAAGTAGGGGTTGGCGCTCGAGTCGGGGAAGCGCACCTCGATGCGCCGCGCCTTCGGGTTCGATACCCACGGAATGCGGATCGACGCCGAGCGGTTGCGCGCCGAGTAGGCGAGCATCACGGGCGCCTCGAAGCCCGGCACCAGGCGCTTGTAGCTGTTGGTGCCGGAGTTGGTGATCGCGTTCAGCGCCTTGGCGTGCTTGATGATGCCGCCGATGTAGTAGAGGGCGAGATCCGACAGGCCGCCGTACTTGTCGCCGGCGAACAGCGCCTTGCCTTCCTTCTGCAGCGACTGGTGCACGTGCATGCCGTTGCCGTTGTCCCCGACCTGCGGCTTCGGCATGAAGGTCGCGGTCTTGCCGTAGCCTTGCGCCACGTTGAGCACGCAGTACTTGAGGATCTGCACCTGGTCGGCCTTCGTGACGAGGCCGCCGGCACCGACGCCGATCTCGGCCTGGCCGCCGGTTGCGACCTCGTGATGGTGCACCTCGACCTTGAGCCCCATCTCCTCCATCGCCAGGCACATCGCCGAGCGGATGTCCTGGAACGCATCGACCGGCGGGACCGGGAAGTAGCCGCCCTTCAATCCGGGACGGTGACCTTTGTTGCCCTCGGGCAATTCCTTGCCGAAATTCCAGGCGCCCTGAGCCGAATCGATCTCGTAGAAGCAGCCGTTGACGCTCGCACCGCTGCGCACGCTGTCGAAGATGAAGAACTCGTTCTCCGGGCCGAAGAGGGCCCCGTCGGCGATGCCGGTCGACTTCAGATAGGCCTCGGCGCGCTTGGCGAGCGAGCGCGGGCAGCGCACGTAGCCCTGCATGGTCGTGGGCTCGATCACGTCGCAGCGGATGTTGACCGTCGTCTCCTCGAAGAACGGATCGATGACGGTCGTGTTCGCCTCCGGCATGAGGATCATGTCGGACTCGTTGATCCCCTTCCATCCGGCGATCGAGGAGCCGTCGAACATCTTGCCGTCGCGAAACAGCTCTTCATCGACGAGGCGCGCGGGTATCGTTACGTGTTGTTCCTTGCCGCGGGTATCGGTGAACCGGAGGTCTGCGAACTTGACCTCCTTGTCTTTTATGAGTTTAAGAACGTCACTCGGTGTCATATCGCCTCCGGAAAAAGGGGTTGCTCGACGTGCGATCGAGCGCTGGAGTACTGCAGCCGCTGTGCCAGCCGCAGCGTCCCAGGAATCAACGGCTTAGACGCCAGCGACTCGACGCCTGCATCATTTTAGAGCATTGGCCGCGAAACAGCGCACCATTAACGTGCAATTCATTTGTGACGCGCAGGTCCGGTGCAAGGAAGGGTCTTCTTGACCGCGAGAGCCGGCGAGCGCTTTCCGGTGCGTGAAGACGAAGGCTAGGCTTCGCGCATGCAGCTGATCGGGTCGGTCGTCTTCACCGGGTTTCTGTTTCTGTGGACGGGCTGCTACGCGATCTTCTTCGTCATCGCCGCCAGCGTGCTGCCCTTTCCCCGCCGCTTCGCGCTCGCCCGCACCTGGGCGAGCGTGCTGCTGCGGGTTCTCCAGTGGACCTGCGGCCTCGACTATCGCATCGAGGGACGCGAGCACCTGCCGGCCGACAACCATGTCGCGCTGTGGAAGCACGCCTCCTCCTGGGAGACGATCGCGATGAGCGTGGTCTTCCCGCGGCAGGTGTGGGTGCTGAAGCGCGAGCTGCAGTGGATACCGGTCGTCGGCTGGGGCATCCGCCAGCTGCACGCGATCGCGATCGACCGGCGCTCCGGCCACACCGCTGTCGCGCAGGTCGTCGAGCAGGGCCGCGAGCGTCTCGCGGAAGGCGACTGGGTGATGATCTTTCCGGAGGGTACGCGCATGGCCCCGGGCGAGACGCGCCGCTACGGGGTGAGCGGTGCGCTCCTCGCGAGCGAGACCGGGCATCTCGTGGTTCCGGTCGCGCACAACGCCGGCTACTTCTGGCCGCGGCGCGGCCTGCTCAAGCGGCGCGGCACGGTGCGCGTGGTGATCGGCCCGCCGATCAAGGCGGCCGGACGCGATCCGCGCCTCATCAACGAGGAGGCGCAGCAGTGGATCGAGGCGCGCGTGCGCGAGCTCGCGCCCCGCTAGAGCCGCTTGCGCCGGGAGGTTCGGACGTGAGAAATCTGCAGCGCTCGCTCGCCGGCCTCGCGTGGATCAGCTGGGCGGCGGGTGCCTGCGGTGCCTGCAAGCTGCACCAGCTCGCCGAGTTGCCGACCCGCATCGTCGCTCACCAGATACTCGTGCCGGGCGAGGTCAACGGCCAGGCGGTCAGCGTCCTCATCGACACCGGCGCCGAGCACAGCTTCCTGTGGGAAGGCGCGGCGCGACGCCTGGGGCTCAGCCTGCAGGGCCTCGGGCAGGTCGCCGAGTACGGGGCCGGTGGGGCGGCGGCGCCGCTTCTCACCTCCGTGAAGGAGATCAGAATCGGCTCCTTTGCCGGCAAGAACATGCCCGTCGCGGTCATCGCCTCGAAGCGCGGCCAGGACCCGAACCGGCCCGCATTCGTGCTCGGCGAGGATTTCTTCTCCGGATTCGGCGCCACCGAGTTCGACCTCGCGCACGGCGCGATCCGGTTGCTGCGACCCGAGAACTGCAAGCCCGACCAGGTTGCCTACTGGGCGAGCGCGTATTCGCTCGCGGAGCTGCACGGGCAGACGCTGCGCACTCAGGTGCTGCTCAATGGCCAGCGCCTCGATGCGCTCCTCGACAGCGGCGCCATGACCTCCATCGTCACGCGCAATGCCGCGCAACGCGCCGGCGTGACCCCGTGGGTCGAGGCGCCGCAGCCCGTCGCGCAGCACGTCGGGATTGGCGGCAAGGCGTTCGACGTGTGGGAAGGGATTTTCGATTCCTTCTCGATCGGGGACGAGACGGTGCGCAAAGTGCCCCTGCGCATCGCCGACCTGTTCGACGCCGACAAGGCGGTCGCAACCGGCTCGCATCTGTCGCTCCAGCCGGTGGACTTCCCATCGATGCTGATCGGCTGCGACTTCTTCCTGTCCCATCGGCTGATGGTGCTCAGCAAGGAGCACACGCTGGTGTTCACCTACAGCGGCGGCCCGGTGTTCGCCACTTTGCGTCCCCCGCCCGCGCCTGCCGCCGGCAACCCGACGGACTCGGGCGCCACGCGTTAGCTCGAGGCCGTGCGCGGTCGGCGTCCGGGCGATCAGCGCAGCAGCATGGCCTCGGCGAAGGCGTACAGGTCCGCGGACTCGCGCGCCCCGGCGGCCTGTGCCGTGGTGAAGTGGCCCATGTCCTCGTCGACCCGGAACCAGACCGAAGGGTCGCCCAGGCTCAGGAGGCGCGCGCCGAACTTGCCACTCGCCCAGGGCGCAACGCGGTTGTCGTTGAGCCCGACGATGAGCAGCACGGGTGGATAGCTCGCGCCGGACCGCAGGCGCTGATACGGGTCCATGGATGCGAGCGAGTTGAGCCCGTCCGGGGTGCTCGGGTCACCGACCTCGGCGAATTGGTTGGCGCCATTCTTGGCGGCGCCGAGCCGGCTGGGGTTCAGCTCCCCCGACTGTATCGCCGCTGCGCCAAAAGCACCTGGATTACGAGTAATTGCACCACCGACGAGAATTCCGCCGGCACTCCCGGCCCAGGCGAGGACATGCCCCGCGCGCGCCCACCGGTGCTCGACGAGCCAGTCTGCGCAGGCGAGGAAGTCCTCGACGCCACGCTCCTTGCCGAGGTGCGAGCCGGCGAGCCGCCAGCGATCCCCCTTCTCGCCGCCGCCGCGGACGTGGGCGATCGCGTACACGTGGCCCGACTGCACCCATTCGAGCACGAACGGATCGAACTGCGGCTGCAGGCTGATGCCATAGGCGCCGTAGCCTTCGAGGATCGCGATCTCTGCGAGCGGGCGCTTCGCGTCCTTGCGGTGGATCAGCGTGAGCGGCACGCGGGTCCCATCCTGGCTCGCGACGCTCAGCTCCTCGGCCACGATGCCGGAGTAGTCCGCGGGTGCTTCGGCACCCAGGTGCAGGTCCACGAGCGCCGGATGAGCGCCCGCGGCGAGGTAAGCCGTTCGTGGCTGCGTCCAGCCCTGCAGCGTGAACACGAGTCCGGGGGCGCGCGGATCGGTGCTGAGCAGATAGATCGCCCCGGCATACGGCAGGCCGATCGGGGATGGGACCGTCTTGCCGTAGGCGATGCGCAGCAGCTCGTCCGGCCCGCCGCGCAAGCGGCGCACGTACAGTCCGTCGCTCGCCGCGGCGAGGCCGGTGATCACCGCCGTCGAGTCCTCGGGCATCAGCACGGTCGCGGACCTGAGACCCGTGCCGGCCGATGCCACATCGAGCACCAGCAGCCGCCCGTTCGGATGCGCCTGCATCGAGGCGAGGTACAGCCGCCCGCCGGCGAGCGCTGACTGCTGCACGTTGTCGTCGTATCCGATCGGACAGCGCCAATGGGCGCCGGGCTTCAGCGCCTCGGCGCGATGCGCCACGCACAGCCGGCTCTCGGGACGCGCGCCGCCGATGGCGAGCAGCGCGTAATCGGAGGCCTCGCTCACATCGATGAAGGGCGTCTCGTTCGGCTCGATCGCAACGTCCGTGCTGATGCCGCGGGCGATCAGCACAGGATCCGACTGCGGGCTCGTGCCGAGGCGGTGCAGGCGCACGCGCTCATCGAGCAGCGGATCGGTGGCATTGCGCTCCCCGGGCGGGGCGAGCTGCGTGTACGTGAAGCCGCTGCCGTCGGGCAGCCAGCTCACGGGGAACTCGCCCCAGATGTCCTAGATCGCCTCGCCCGTGGGGATGCCATCGGCGACCTCGAGGAGCTCCACCCGCGTGATCTCCCCGCCACCGCGCTGCACGTTCACCGCGATGCGCGTGCCGTCGGGCGACGGGCTGTAGTTCGTGAGGCCGACGGTGAGCTGCGCGGAGGCGCGCGTCGCCGGATCGAGCAGCACGCGCTCGCGGCCGTCGGTCTCGCGCACCATCAGCACGCCCTCACGGCCCTCGCGCAGCCGCACGAAGAACAGCCGCCCGCCCATCGGCTGCTGCAGACGGTTGATGACCCCGCTGCGCGCGACCTGCGCCAGGCGCTCCTGCCAGAAGCCGATGCGGGGCGTCGCATCGAGCCGCGCGCGACCGAGGACGCCTTGTGCCTTGAGCCAGGCGTCGAATTCCGCGTTGTGCTCGCCCTCCATCCAGCGGTAGGGATCGGGCAGGCGCAGGCCGAAGGCCTGATCGGCCGCATCGACCGTGCGGGCGGCGGGAGCGGTGAGCGGCTCGACGGCGAGCGCGCGCACCGCGGCGCAGGCGCCGAGCACGAGGCAGACGGCAGGCAGGCGATGACGCATGACGAACTCCGTGCGGCGCGTCCAGCGGCAGCGGCCGCGCACTTTGAGCGCGCGTGATTACACGTCGAGGTTGGTGACGGACAGCGCGTTCTTCTCGATGAACTCGCGCCGCGGCTCGACCTGATCACCCATGAGCGTGGTGAAGATGTCATCGGCGGCAACCGCGTCCTCGATGCGGACCTGCATGAGTCGCCGGCTCTCCGGATTGATCGTGGTCTCCCACAGCTGCTCCGGATTCATCTCGCCGAGGCCTTTGTAGCGCTGGATCGTCTGACCCTTGCGCGCCTGGTCGAACAGCCACTTCATGGCTTCCTTGAAGGAGCCGATCTCCTGCCGCTCGCCGTCGCGCAGCACGTAGGCACCCTCGCCGATGAACCCCGCGAGCGTGCGCGCGAGGTCCGCGATGCGCTGATACTCGGCGGACTCGAAGAACTCGCGCGGCAGGTACTTGTGGCTCGGCGTGCCGTGCTCGGTCTTGTGCACGAGGACGCGCGCCGCATGGCCCTCGCTCGCCGCGCGTACCTCGATGCGATACGCGCGCGTGCCGTCGTTCAGCGCGTTGAGGCGCTGGTCGAGCTCACGCGCCCAGCCGCGCAGCCACTCGAGCCGATCAAACTCCGCGGGTGTGACCTCGGGCATGTAGATGAGCTGCTCGAGCAGGCGGTCGTCGTAGCGGCGCGACCAGCGCTTCACGATCGCCTGTACCTCCATGTACTTGCGCGCGAGCAGCTCGAGTCCCGAGCCGCTGAGTGGCGGCGCTTCGGCATTCACGTGCAATGCCGCGCCCTCGAGCGCTGCGCTCAGAAGCAGCGCGTTGAGCTCAGCTTCGTCCTTGACGTAGGTCTCCTGCTTGCCGCGCTTCAACTTGTAGAGCGGTGGCTGAGCGATGTACACGTGCCCGCGCTCGATGACTTCGGGAATCTGCCGATAGAAGAATGTGAGCAGCAGCGTGCGGATGTGACTGCCGTCAACGTCCGCATCGCACATCAAAATCACGCGGTGATACCGCAGTTTGGCGATATCGAACTCCTCGCGCCCGATGCCGCAGCCGAGCGCCGTGATGAGTGTGCCGACCTCGGCGGACGAGAGCATCTTGTCGAAGCGCGCCTTCTCGACGTTCAGGATCTTGCCCTTCAAGGGCAGGATCGCCTGCGTGCGCCGGTCGCGGCCCTGCTTCGCGGAGCCGCCGGCCGAGTCGCCCTCGACGATGAAGATCTCCGAGAGCGCCGGATCCTTCTCCTGGCAGTCGGCGAGCTTGCCGGGCAGTCCCGCGACATCGAGCGCGCCCTTGCGGCGGGTCATCTCGCGCGCCTTGCGCGCCGCCTCGCGAGCACGCGCGGCCTCGATGATCTTGGCGACGATCGAGCGGGCCTCGTGCGGATGCTCGAGCAGGAACTCGCCGAGCTTCTCGGTCACCACGGACTCGACGATGCCCTTGACCTCCGAGGAGACGAGCTTGTCCTTGGTCTGCGAGGAGAACTTCGGGTCCGGCAGCTTCACCGACAGAATCGCCGTCAGACCCTCGCGCGAGTCATCGCCCGTCGTCGGAATCTTCTCCTTCTTCGCCGACAGCTCCTTCTCGATGTAGTCGTTCAGGGTGCGCGTGAGCGCGCTGCGGAAGCCGGCGAGATGCGTGCCGCCATCCTTCTGCGGAATGTTGTTGGTGTAGCAGAACATGCTCTCCTGGTAGGAGTCGTTCCACTGCATCGCGACCTCGACGGACACGGCTCCGGCCTGGGTGCGGAACCAGAACACCGACTCGTGGATGGGCGTGCGCGTGCGGTTCAGGTACTTGACGAAGGCCTGCAGGCCGCCTTCGTGCTGGAACACGTCGGTCTTGTTCTCGCGCTCATCGATGAGCTCGATGCGCACGCCGGAGTTCAGGAACGACAGCTCCCGCAGCCGCTTCGCGAGCACGTCGTAGTTGAACTGGATGTTGGTGAAGATCTTGGCGCTCGGGCGGAAGCGCAGGGTGGTGCCCCGGTCCTGCGTGTCGCCGATGACGGCGAGCGGGGCGACCGGCTCGCCCAGGTGGTACTCCTGGCGGTGCACCCGCCCGTCCCGGCTGATCGTGAGGAGCAGGTAGTCGGACAGCGCGTTGACGACCGATACGCCGACCCCGTGGAGGCCCCCGGAGACCTTGTACGAGGCGTCGTCGAACTTACCCCCGGAGTGCAGCACGGTCATGATGACCTCGGCCGCGGAACGCCCTTCTTCCGGGTGGATGTCGACCGGGATGCCCCGCCCGTTATCGGAGACGGTGACCGACTCATCGGCGTGAATGGTCACGACGATGCGATCGCAGAACCCCGCCAGCGCCTCGTCGATGGAGTTGTCGACGACCTCGAAAACCATGTGGTGCAGGCCGGTTCCGTCATCGGTATCCCCGATGTACATCCCCGGTCTCTTGCGCACTGCGTCGAGACCCTTTAAGACCTTGATTTTACTCGAATCGTAGACGTCGTTTGGGGTCATGAAACCACTCAGTTCCGGGGTGCGACATTATACCGGTCGAGCGGTTCCACGTTCCACGTGGAACGCTCGGTCGGCTCGCCCGAACGGCGTGTACTCCGGCACCAGGGAGGTAAGCACGAGCTGGCAGTGCAGCTCGTTGACCTCACGGATGAAAGCCTCCACATGCGCGGCATCCAGCTCCGCGGCAGGATCATCGAGCAGCAGCGCCGGACGCACGCCCAGGGTGGCTCTCAGCATCTGCAGCTGGGCGAGGATCATCGCCACGGCGACGAGCTTCTGCTGCCCGCGCGAGAGCGAGTCCCGCGCGGGAGCGCCGGCCCGCCGCACGAGCACGTCGGCCCGGTGCGCACCCGCCTGCGTCGCGCCGCGCGCCCGGTCACGCTCGACGGACGCCGTGAGCGCCCCGGCGAGCTCGAGCTCGCGGCTCCAGCCCTGACTGAAGCTGAGCTGGACGTCGAGCCCCACGAGCCGGCGCTCGACCTCCCCCCAGAAGGGCTGCAGGCGCTCGAGGCTCGCGCGCCGCAGCTCGGTGATCCGCTCGCCGAGGCGCACCAGCTCCGGGTCCCAGGCCGTCGCGTGATCGGGCTGCGTCCGCAGCGCCGCGTTGCGCTGGCGCAGGGCCCGCGTATAGCGCGCCCAGTCCTGCACGAACCCATGTTCCACGTGGAACACTGCCCAGTCCATCCAGCGCCGGCGCCGGTAGCTGCCCTCCTCGACCAGCTTGTGGGTGCCCGGGTCGATCACCTGCACCGGGAACACCTCGGAGAGGTCCGCCAGCGTCTCGACCGCGGCCCCACCGATGCGGGCGACCGTCGGGGCGCCCCGGGCGATCTGTACGCCGATCGTCTTCTCGATCGGTGAGGCCGTGGTCCGGCCGAAGCAGGTGAGCTTCGCCTGCCCCTGCCGGATCAGGCGCTCGGAGTTGCGCGTGCGGAACGAGCGGCCGCGCCCCAACAGGAAGACGGCCTCGAGGAGCGAGGTCTTGCCGGACCCGTTGGGTCCCCACAGCAGGTTGCGCTGGGGGTGCAGCTCGATGTCGGCCCGCTCGATGCAGCGAACGTTCTCCGCGGAGAGCTCCGCGAGGCTCATCGGAGGCGCGGCGCCGGCGCCGCCTACAGGCGCATCGGCATCACCACGTAGCGCGTATCGGTCGTGCCCGGCGCGCGGATCAGGCAGCTGCTGTTGGCATCGGTAAGCCCGATCTCGACCTTCTCGCCGTCGATGGCGGCCAGCGCATCGAGCAGGTAATTCACGTTGAACCCGACCTCGAGATCCTCGCCCTGGTAGCCGATCTCGAGCTGATCCTCGGCTTCCTCCTGCTCCGGGTTGTGGGCCTGGACCGTGAGCAGGTTGTCGTGGAGCGTGAGCCGGATGCCGCGGTATTTCTCGTTGGACAGGATCGCCGTGCGCTGGAATGCCTGGCGCAGCGGCTCCCGCTCCGCCTGCACGATCTTGCTCGGGGCGCTGGGCACTACACGACCGTACTCCGGAAAACGACCATCGATCAGCTTCGAAGTGAAGCGAATGTCGCCGATCTGGACGCGAACGTGATTGGTACCGATCGCCAGCTCCAGTGGCCCCTCGGTGCCGAGGATGCGCTGCAGCTCCAGGACGCCCTTGCGAGGCACGATGACCTGCTGGCTCGTTTTTGCCGCCGACTCGAGCTTCGTCTCGCACAGCGCCAGGCGGTGACCGTCGGTCGCGACCGCGCGCAGCGTCTTGCCATCGGTCTCGAGCAGCAGGCCATTCAGGTAGTAGCGCACGTCCTGCTGCGCCATCGAAAAGTGGGTCTTCTCGATCAGGCGCCGCAGCTCGCCCTGCGACACCGACACCGACTGCTGCGCATTGATCTCCTCAACCACCGGGAACTCGGTCGCCGGCAGGCTCGAGAGCGTGAAGCGGCTGCGTCCGCCGCGAATCGCCACCCGATCCCCATCGGTCGCGAGGCTGACCTGGGTCTTCTCGGGCAGCGCCCGGAAGATGTCCAGCAGCTTGCGGCCCGGGACCGTCACGTCGCCTGCCTGCTGCACGCTGGCGGCGTGTGCCGCGACGAGCTCCACTTCGAGGTCGGTACCCGTGACGCGCAGCTGGTTCTCGCGCGCCGACAGCAGCACGTTCGCAAGGACGGGCATCGTCTGACGGCGCTCCACCACGCCGATGACGCTTTGCAGTGGGGCCAACAGATCTTCACGCGATGCCGTGAGCTTCATTGCTTGTCGGGGCCTCCGGCCTTCAGTTCTTTCTTGCGTATCTTAAGAGAGAGAGATTGTAGAGGTGGATATAGAGCCTGTGGATATGGGGACAACCTCGGCACCTGCCGCAGGATCAGTACATTGCCTCACGCGCTGGTGCGCGGGGACGTCTGGATGTCGTGCCGAACACCTGTGAGGGGACTGTGCGTAACTTTATCCCCAATTTAATCCCCAGAGAATTCACCAGACCGTGCACACCGCGCGGCGGCAGTTCTCAACAGCAAGTTCGACCTCAGCCCGCGAGGGTGCGCAGCAGATTGGAGTAGTCCTCGCTCATGCGCTGCTCGCTGCCGCGCAGTTCCTTGATGCGCTTGCAGGCATGCAGCACCGTCGTGTGGTCACGCCCGCCGAAGGCTTCCCCGATCTCGGGGAGGCTGTGGGTGGTGAGCTCCTTGGCGAGCGCCATCGCCACCTGGCGAGGGCGCGCCACAGAGCGATTGCGGCGCTTGGAGAGCAGATCCGACAGGCGGACCTTGTAGTAGTCCGCGACCGTCTTCTGGATGTTCTCGATGGTGACGAGCTTCGCCTGCAGCTGCAGGAGATCGCGCAGCGCCTCCTTCGCGAATTCCAGCGTGATCGCCTGACCCGTGAAGCGCGAGTTCGCGATCACGCGCCGCAGCGCACCCTCGAGCTCGCGCACGTTGGAGCGGATGCGCTTGGCGATGAAGAACGCCACCTCATCGGGGAGGGTCACGCCGGCGGTGTGCGCCTTGGCCATGAGGATGGCGACACAGGTCTCGAGCTCCGGGGGCTCGATCGCGACGGTCAGTCCCCAGCCGAACCGCGACTTCAGCCGCTCCTCGAGTCCCTCGACCTCCTTCGGATAGCGGTCGCAGGTGAGGATCACCTGGTGCTGGCCCTCGAGGAGTTCGTTGAAGGTGTGAAAGAACTCCTCCTGCGAGCGCTCCTTGTTGGCGAAGAACTGGATGTCGTCAATCAGCAGCGCATCGAGCGAGCGGTAGGCGGTCTTGAACTCGTTCATGCTGTTGTGCTGCAGAGCGCGCACCATGTCGCCGACGAAGCGCTCCGAGTGCACGTAGGCGACGCGCGCCTGCGTGTCGCGCTCCTTGATGAGGTGCGCGATCGCATGCATGAGATGGGTCTTGCCCAGTCCTACCCCGCCGTACAGGAACAGCGGGTTGTAGGCGCGACCCGGATTCTCCGCCACCTGCCGGGCGGCGGCCTTGGCGAGCTGGTTGCTCTTGCCCTCGACGAAGGAGTCGAACGAGAAGTCGGGGTTG
>Ga0187780_10002152_pt1 | contig 14865 bp, 11 predicted proteins | sample 1015_Q2_SP10_20__FD_132429 | JGI IMG/M metagenome (GOLD analysis project Ga0187780, IMG submission 132429) | Tropical peat soil microbial communities from peatlands in Department of Meta, Colombia - 1015_Q2_SP10_20_MG | ecosystem: Environmental > Terrestrial > Soil > Wetlands > Peat | place... | reverse complement strand
GCCAAGTTGCACGTCAACAGAGCCGGCGGCAGTCAGCAGGGTGGCGTGAGGACCACGGGGCGGCGTCTGAGATGCAGATGTGTAGGCTTGTACGGTTCCGATGAGGGTCACTTCGCGCCTGACGTCATAAGCGGCAAGACTGGCATGGGAACCCGTGCTCGATTTCTGCTGTGCGGCGGCCAAGCTGCACAACAGAGCGATTCCAACGAGAGTTACAATTGATGCACCGGTTCGGATCTTTTCCATAAGTCGCCTCACGCCCGGCATTTCCGATGGACAGTTGTTTACGAACCTACGGGGACCTTTTGCGGAACCCCTGAAAGCCCAAAATCAGGATAGCGCCTTTCGAAACCGGTGCAAGATTGGCCGAAAGGCCGGGCGCGAAAGCCCAAATGGCCAGAGGTGCACGGGCACTCGGCGCGTCCCTTATGCTTTCAACCCCAGAGAATTCAAAAAGTTGCGGTCGCGAGGGAGGCGAGAATCAAATCTTTAATAGGCGCGTTACAAGAGTTTGCATTGACTCTCCTCGGCCTTCCGAACATAATTGTACGTACGTCAATCCTGCGGAGGTTCGATAAGCTCGAGTCTGAGGAGTGTGGACGCGAGCGACCCGGATGGCGCCAAAATATATCTTTGTAACCGGCGGTGTAGTTTCCTCTCTCGGCAAGGGCGTAGCAGCATCCTCCATCGGCTGTCTCCTTGAAAGTCGCGGCTTCAAAATTACCATCCAAAAATGTGACCCGTACCTGAACGTAGATCCCGGTACGATGAGTCCATTTCAACACGGTGAAGTGTTCGTCACCGACGACGGCGCCGAAACCGACCTGGACCTCGGACACTACGAGCGCTTCACGCACGTCAAGCTGACTCGCGACAATAATTGGACGACCGGACGTATCTACGAAACCATCCTCTCGAAAGAGCGGCGCGGGGATTATCTGGGCAAGACGGTACAGGTGATCCCGCACGTGACCGACGAGATCAAGCGTTGCATCAGGAAGGTCGCGGAAGGCGTGGATGTGGTCATCGTGGAAATCGGCGGGACCGTGGGGGACATCGAGTCGCTGCCCTTCCTCGAAGCGATCCGCCAGATGCGGCTGGAGCTGGGATCGGAGAACACGCTGTTCGTGCACGTGACGCTGGTGCCGTTTATCGCGGCGGCGGGCGAGCTGAAGACCAAGCCGACGCAACACAGCGTGAAAGAGTTGCTGGGCATCGGAATTCAGCCGGACATTTTGCTTTGCCGCAGCGAGAGGCATCTATCAACGGACTTGAAGCGCAAAATCGCGCTGTTCTGCAACGTGGTGGAAACCTGTGTGATATCCATGGAGGATGTGAAGACGATTTACGAGGTGCCCGTGGAGTTGAGCAAGGAAGGGCTCGACGTGCAAATTACGCGGCTGCTGCGGCTGGAGGAGCGGCCGGCAAACATGCAGCCCTGGCTGGACATGTTGAACCGCTTGCACCATCCGAAGGGCGAGGTGCGCATCGGGATTGTCGGCAAGTACGTGCAACTCGAAGATGCGTACAAGAGCCTGCGCGAAGCGCTGCTGCACGGCGGGCTGGCGCACAACCACAAGACGGTGATCGATTGGATTGAGTCCGAAGACATCGATTCCCTGGAGACGGCGGACAGACGGCTCAAGAATTACGACGGCATTCTCGTCCCGGGGGGCTTCGGCAAACGCGGAATACAGGGGATGATTTACACCATCCAGTACGCGCGCGAGCACAAAGTTCCCTACTTTGGGATTTGCCTGGGCATGCAGTGTGCAACAGTCGAGTACTCGCGAGACGTGGCGGGACTGGCGCAGGCGGATAGCACCGAATTTGAGCCGCAGACGCCGCACCGTGTGATTTATAAACTGCGCGAACTGCTCGGCGTGGACGAAATGGGCGGCACGATGCGGCTGGGCGCGTGGCCTTGCAAGCTGGAGCCGGGTTCGTTCGCCAATAAGGCGTATGGCGTGACGGAAATCAGCGAGCGGCACCGGCATCGCTATGAGTTCAACCGCGAGTACGAGAAGACACTGGTGGCCGCCGGGCTGAAAATTACCGGGCGGACGCCGGATGAAAACTACGTGGAGATCGTGGAAGCGCCGGACCATCCGTGGTTCCTGGGCTGCCAGTTCCACCCGGAGTTCAAGTCGAAGCCGCTAGAGCCGCATCCTTTGTTTGCGGCGTTTATTGGAGCGTCGCTGGAACACAAGATTCAAAAGACACGTCCAGCGGCGGGCGCGACAGCTGCGGAGACTAAGCCGCATGCACCAGCGGTGCGGGCCGCACCACAAGCCTCGGCGTAAAAGCGTTGGATTCGCATTTCCTTCGGCGGAGATCAGGGCAACAGACAATCTGTGACGGAGGAGCGCGAGCGGAATCTCCCCAGCTCGAAAAACAAGCTTAAGTGTGGCTGCCACAATCTCCTGCCTGTGATATCTTGAATCCCTCCGATGACTTTGACTCGCGAAATTAAGCTTGGCTCGATGCGGCTTGGCGGCGGGAATCCGCTGTTCCTGATTGCAGGACCGTGCGTGATCGAGTCGGAATCGCACGCGCGGATGGTCGCCGAGCACGTGGCCAAGGCCGCTTCCGACGCAGGGGTTCCTTACATTTTCAAGGCGTCCTACGACAAGGCCAACCGGTCTTCGATAAAGGCATTTCGCGGACCAGGCTTGAGCGAGGGCTTGCGGATCCTCGGGAAAATCAAGGCGGAGTTGCGACTGCCGATTTTGACGGATATTCATGATGCCTCGCAGGCAGCTCCTGCAGCGGAAGTGGCGGACATCCTGCAGATTCCGGCTTTCCTTGCACGGCAGACGGATCTGCTGCTTGCTGCCGCGAAAACAGGACGAATCATCAATTTGAAGAAGGCGCAGTTCCTGTCGCCGTGGGACATGGGCAACGTGACGGAAAAAGTGGCCTCGGCCGGGAATCAGAACATTCTTCTTACAGAACGAGGAGCCTCGTTCGGATACAACAACCTCGTCGTGGATATGCGCACGTTCCCTATCCTGCGAAAATTCGGGTACCCAGTCGTCTATGATGTGACGCATTCCGTGCAACTTCCCGGTGGGCAGGGGCACGCGAGCGGGGGGCAGCCGGAATTCATCGAGCCGCTCGCGCGCGCCGGAGTGGCTGCAGGAGTGGATGGCATTTTCCTGGAGACGCACGAGAACCCGTCGGCCGCGCTTTCGGATGGCGCGAACGCTCTGCCTCTCACGCAGTTGCCGGAACTTCTCTCGCGCCTCAAGGAGCTTTCATCGCTTGTGCGCCACTGGAGTGACGCATGAGCATCGATTCGGCGCGCCGGGTTCTTCGCATTGAGATCCAAGCCATTCAGGAGTTGCTGGCGCGGCTGGATTCCTCCTTTTTGCGCGCAGTAGAACTGCTGCTGGCATGCAAGGGACGCGTGGTAGTGACGGGGATGGGCAAGTCGGGCCTGATCGGACGCAAAATTTCCGCCACGCTTTCGAGCACAGGCACGCCATCGTTTTTCTTGCATCCGGCGGAAGCGCTGCACGGGGACTTGGGCATGCTTGCGCGGGGCGATGCGCTGCTGGCCATCAGCTACGGCGGGGAGACGGAGGAAATTCTCAATCTTCTTGAAACGTTGAAGCGTCTGGAATTGCCGATCGTTACGCTCACCGGGAATTTGAAGTCCACGCTGGCCGGGGCGAGCGACGTCGTGCTCGACGTCAGCGTCAAGGAAGAGGCATGTTCACTGAATCTTGCGCCGACAGCAAGCACGGCTGTGGCTATGGCGCTTGGGGACGCGCTGGCAATCGCGCTTCTGGAGCGGCGTGGGTTCAAGCCGGATGATTTCGCGGCATTGCACCCCGCGGGGCGGCTGGGGAAGAAACTGCTGCGCGTCGAGCACCTGATGCACTCGGGCGAGGCCATCCCGCGGGTGTCGCCGGATACGCCTATGCCTGCGACATTTCACGAGATGTCGGCGAAGAAACTGGGCATGACTACGGTCACCACCTCGGATGGAAAGCTGGCTGGAATCTTGACGGACGGCGACTTGCGACGATTGATGGAGAAGCATGGGGGAGCCACGCTCTCGATGACCGCGGGGGATTGCATGGTGAGGAGCCCGCAGATTATTGGGCCGCAGGTTCTGGCGAGTGAAGCGCTGAATTTGATGGAGAAGAAGAAAATCACTTCGGTGGTGGTCGTGGACGACTCGAAGAAGGTGCTTGGGGTCGTGCACCTTCACGACTTGTGGACGCTGGAATTGATTTAAGCGAAAGTCGCCCGCACGCGAGAAACCGCCATGCGGCCGTGACAGAAGATTCGGGGCGATTGGGAGGACTGATTGGCTCGTTCGGCGAAAATACCTGCGAAGTTGAAAAAACGCGCGGCGCAAATCAAGGTTTTGCTCATGGACGTCGACGGCACCATGACCGACGGGGGCGTGATTCTGTTGAGCCAGCAAGACGGAACAGCGCTTGAACTGAAGACGTTTGATGCGCATGACGGCCAGGGTCTCATGCTGGCGCACACTGCGGGAATCCGCACAGGTTGCATCACGGGGCGCGAAAGTCCCGCCCTGCTCCGCCGCGCCAAAGAAATCAGCGTGGAATTCGTGTACATGAAGCAGCCAACCAAGACGCCTGCGTACGAGGAGATACTGAAGAAAGCAGGTGTGCCTGAATCCGCGGTGGCGTATGTGGGCGATGATCTTCCCGATTTGCCGGTGATGCGGCGCGTGGGTCTGGCAATCGCAGTTGGCGATGCGGTGCCAGAGGTGAAGAAGGTTGCACACTACATAACGAAGGCGCATGCGGGGCACGGAGCGATCCGAGATGCGGTGGAGCTGATTTTGAAGTCCAAAGGGATTTGGGAAGAGATGATTGACAAAGCGCGGGCGTGAGAGAAGAAGTTTTTAGTTGTAAGTCATAAGTCTTAAGTTTTAGGGATTTAGCCATTAGCCGTTGAGTTGTTCGCTCGCGTTCCGATTTAGCGCGGAAACACTCGACTGGAAGTTGATGTCTGTTGGCTAACTGCTGATGGCTGATCTTTCTGTGGCTTGACTTGGGTGGGCGGCGGTAGGAGACTCGGGCTGAACCCGTCGCCACATCTCGCTCTCGAACCCGCGACGTTCCGAGGAGTACCCTTTCTATGCGAACAAATAACCTTGCGGTGGTCGTCGCTGCGATCGCTTATTTCATTCTCGGATATGTCTGGTATGGGCTGCTGTTCAACAAACCCTGGATGGCGCTGGAGCAAATGACCCCGGAAAAAATGCAAGGCGCCAGCCCCGTCGTGCCTTTCATCGTTTCGTTTCTGCTGGAATTGCTGATTGCCTACTCGCTCGCGCAACTCTGCATCTGGCGCAACGCAAACACGGTAGGGCGGGGAGCCTCTGTTGGGGTCCTGGTGTGGATCGGGTTTGTCGGCCCCATCAGCCTGATGACCTACATGTTCGAAATGCGCCCGAAGGCGCTCTTTGCCATCAATGAGTTTTACCCGCTCGCGGGGCTTATACTGATGGGCGCCATTCTGGGCGGCTGGACCAAGAAAGCCGCTTGATCGCGCGCCGATAGTCTGCTGATTCTCGCGCAATACTGGTGAGGCACGTTTCAATGAAGGCTGTCCTCAAGTGGATGCTGATTTCTGTCGCCGCGCTCATAGTAATCACCTATGTCGCGCTAAGCATCCTTGCGGGCGGGCCAAAAGACGCGATTCAGATGGTGCGCTTTGCCCTGCCCTACATGCACCGCGGCATGTTGAAGGTGGGAGACAGCGCGCCCGACGTTCGGTTGATGGCCTTGGACGGCCAATCGAGGTTCCAGCTTCGCGAGCGGCTTGCCGGGAAGCCGCTGGTGCTGGTTTTCGGGAGCTTCACTTGACCCCCCTTCCGTCGCCAGGTCGGCGACATCGTTAAGCTGTACGACGACTACAAGGATCATGCGGATTTTCTGACCATTTACATCCGGGAAGCGCATCCAACCGATGAATGGCGGATGAAGTCCAACGAGAAGGACAAGGACGATGTCTGTTACGCGCAGCCGAAAACCATGGAACAGCGTGTAGCCATAGCGAACGACTTTACCAAGCGGTTCAAGTTTGCTCTGCCATTTGGGATTGATGAAATGTCGAACGCGGCGAACGACGCTTACGCGGCTTGGCCCGAGCGGTTGTATATCGTTGACGAAAACGGGCAGATCTCCTACAAGGGCGGGAACGGGCCATTCAAGTACAATCCGAAGGAAGTGCGCGCGTGGCTCGCGAAGCGATATGGCGAGGTGAAGCACGCCGAGGCGGCCCCCTCCGAAAAGAAAAGCTAAGTGTGAAATCGAAGAGACGTAGCGCTTCATCAGGCTCGGGAGACAGCCGGCAGGTTGGCCTTGCCCGCGCACTATCGAAGCTTGGATTATGCTCGCGTTCGCGGGCGTTTGAATTGATTCGCGACGGGAAGGTCCGCCTGAATGGATCGGTCACGCGGAATCCGGAAGCAAGAGTGCGCCTAGGTGAAGATCGGATTGAGGTGGCGGGAAGGCCGCTCTCGGCGGCAGAAAAAGTCTATTGGATGGTCAACAAGCCGCGAGGAATTGTGACTACGGCCGCCGACGAGCAGGGACGAGACACCGTCTATTCCCTGCTCCCGGCGGACTCAAAGTGGGTTGCTCCGGTGGGACGACTGGATCAAGCAAGCGAAGGTCTGCTGCTCTTCACCAACGACTCGGAATGGGCCGCACGCATTACCGATCCGGGCTCCCACCTCGAGAAGACGTATCATGTGCAAATTGGCACAGTGGGAGACGCGCGGCTGATTGACGTGCTCCAGCGTGGAGTCGAAACCGCGAAGGGTGAGACGCTGAAGGTGAAGCGAGCATACGTGCTCCGCGCGGGCGAGAAGAATTCCTGGCTCGAAATTGGGTTGGATGAAGGAAAGAACCGCCACATTCGGCGCATGCTGGATGCGTTGGGAGTCAAGGTTCTGCGTCTGATTCGAGTGGCGATCGGTCCACTCCAGCTCGGCAATCTAGCAAAGGGCGCCCATCGCGCGCTGCAACCACAAGAAAAAGAAGCGCTCGTCCACGCTCTCAACTGCAGTCAGCCTAGAACAGAACCTCAGCGCCCAAAGCCGCATTGATTTTGTCGTCAGAACCCACGGCTAGAGCCTTGCCCTCCCAGCAGCCAGAGCAAGCTTTCATTTCACAGCTTCTAATTCGCTCGTACCGTAAATGGGCGAATCCTTCGGGATGGGTTCGTTCCAGATATAATGGAAGAACCAATCGAGGTTGGACTGCTGGAGCGCGCGTTGGGATTTTGGCTTGTTAACGCCGTGGCCAAATCCTGTGTAGAGCTGCATCCTTGATTCCACGCCCTGGTCCTGGAGACCGCGGTACAGTTCAAAACTATTCGGCACTGGGACGCGTTTGTCGTTGCTGCCTAGTTGAATCAGAGTGGGTGTTTTTGCCTGCTTGATGGTGGTGATTGGCGAAGTCTTCGCGTACACCTCCGGGTCATCCCAAGGCGTCGCGTGAAGATACTGCCGAGTGAAGGGCGTGATGTCCGTGCTGATGTAGTAGGTCATCCAATCGCTAATGCCGGCCCCTGCGGAAATTGCTTTGAAGCGATCCGTGTGCGTGGTCAGGAAGGCAGAAATGTAGCCACCTTCGGACCAACCCATCGCGCCCAAGCGAGCCGGGTCCGCAATTCCCTTTTTGATGAGGAAGTCCACGCCGCTCATCACGTCCCACATATCGCCGACGCCGAGATTTCTAACGTTGAGCGCGCGGAACGCGGCGCCATAGCCAGCGCTTCCACGGTAATTCGGCTCCAACACCAGCGCGCCCTTCGCAAGAAACGCCTGCATGGGGTAGGCATACTCGTCCGGCGAAAGAGTCGGCTGCGATGTGCCGGTTGGCCCGCCGTGGATCACGACGAGAAGAGGATATTTGCGGGTCGGATCGTAATCCGCCGGTTTGCGGAGCACACCTTCGATTTCCGCGCCGTCCTGACTCTTCCAGGAGATGACCTCGGAGGTTCCGAGAATCCAGTCTTTCACCTGTGCGGTCATGTCCGTCAGCTTTTGTGGGGCGAAGGGCGAAACCTTGGAGACAAAGAGCTCCGTCATGTGCGAGGAATCTTCGGCGGTGAAGGCTACGGTCTTGCAGTCCGGAGTAAGCGATACTTCCTCGATGAGGAGGCTGTCGGGAGAAGTAAGCCGCTGGATCTCGCCGGTTTGCGGATTCAGGCGGAAAGCGTGGGCGCTAGTCTTTTGCTCTGCTCCGAAGTAGATGCCGTCGGGGCCCCATTCAAGGAGGTAGGGATCTTCGTCAAACTTGGCCGTCAAGTCGCGCACGTCTTTCTGTGTCGTTGCGGGCCTGTTGAGGACGGCGGCGACATCAACGACAGCGATGTGCCCGTTCGCGTAGTAGTAGTAGGGCTGTGCCAACGCCGTTGCGAATGCGAGTTGCTTCCCATCTGGGGAGAACTTGGGGGAAGAATCGGGGCCGGGAAGGGCGACAATTTTCTTGAATGAATTGCCGCTCGAAAGATCCAGCAGGTAGATGTCTTCCTCACCGCGGAAGGCGAGCAAGGGATTCGTGGTGGCGGCGAAAGCAATTTTGGTGGAGTCGGGTGACCACTCGAAGGAATTGACGTTGAGGGAGAGGTCGGAAATCAGGCGCTTGGCAGCCACGGGCAGATAACTTTTCTCTGCTTCTGCGATGTCAATCATCCAGAGCTGATTCTGCCGGTAGTCCTTCTCGAAGACGTCGTATTCGCTGTACTTCTCTTTGCGCTCCTTGCCCGTTTTGCTTTCCGGTGGATTCGCGGTGAACGCGATGGACTTCGAATCCTTTGACCAGTGATACTCTCCGATGTCGGTTTCGGACTTGGTCAATTCCCAAGCTTCGCCGCCCTCAGGAGAAATGAGCCAGATTTGATGTGCGGCGGGCTTTCCAGCCGAGTCCTCTTTTTTCTCCCCTTCCTTTTTCTCCTCTTTTGTTGCTTCCTTCTTTTCTTCTTTCTTCTCGGGAGGTGGCAGCGGCTCAACTGCGCCCGTCTCGCGCTCGGTCACGAAGGCGAGCCAATGTCCATCTGGCGACCAATCCGCGTTGCCGGCGGATTTCTTCCCGCGCGTGAGCTGAAAGGCCTTCCCGGTGGAAACGTTCACGATCCAGAGTTGGCGGACGAACTCATTGTCCTTCCAGTTGGTTTCGCGCACGGTGTGGACCACAAAGCGGCCGTCTGGGGAGATCCTCGGGGCGCCGATAAGCCGTAGACTAAGAGCGTCATCAATTGAATGAGCTCGCTTCGCCTGGGCCTTGGCAGGCGAAGGAAACATTCCAAAAGTGACAGAACCAATGGCCGCAAGCAGGAAAATCTTCTTCACAATAACCCCCTCTCTTTCGTGCGAGACGAGTGTACACACTACGACCGCCTAAGGATACGAAGGATGGCTCGGGTAAGTTCCGGCCTGCTTCGTGTGGAGGAATATGGAAATCCCGGTGTTTGCTTTAGCTCACAAGGCAGAGACATTCGAACCAAGCGCAAGCAAAAGAGATGATAGGCTTGTTGGACATCTATGAACTTGCTCAAATCTCTGAAGCACGACAAAACCCTCTCTGAGCCTGTCAATTGGGGCACAACCGCGTTCATGGTGGCGCTCCATCTTGGCGCGCTCAGTGCGGTGTTTTTCTCCACGTGGAAGGCCTTGGCGTTGTGCGTGGTGATGGCGTGGGTCGCGGGAAGCCTCGGGATCGGTATGGGCTACCATCGCTTGCTCACGCATCGCGGGTACAGGACACCGAAATGGCTCGAGTGTTTTCTGACCGCATGCGGCACGCTGGCGCTGGAAGGCGGACCGATTGCGTGGGTGGCTACACACCGCATTCATCATCAAAACACGGATAGGCAGGGCGACCCGCATTCTCCGCGCGATGGCGGCTTTTGGTCGCACATGGGTTGGATTTTGACGGGACAAGCAATGCACCGCGATCGCAGCGAATTGCTGGCCTACGTGCCTGACTTGCGCAAAGACAAGTTCCACTTGTGGATTAGCCGGTGGCACGTCGCCCCGTCGGTAGTGCTAGCCGTAGTGTTTTACGTGATCGGAGGCTGGCCCTGGGTTTTCTGGGGCGTTTTCGTGCGCACAGTGGTGAGTCTGCATTTCACCTGGCTGGTCAATTCCGCGACGCACATGTGGGGCACGCAGCGGTTCGATACCGGCGATGATTCAAGGAATAGCTTCTGGGTGGCATTTTTGACGTTTGGAGAAGGTTGGCACAACAACCATCATGCTCAGCCGCAATCGGCTCGGCACGGGTTTCGGTGGTATGAAATTGACGTGAACTGGTACGGCATCTGGGTCCTGCGGACATTGGGGCTTGCCTGGGACATCAAAATGCCGAAGCTCACCGTGGAAACGGGCGTGAACCGGCTGGCCGCGTAGTTTTCCATTCGCATGTGCCGTTTGCGGCGCTCGGGGACATTCGTTGTATACTTTCGTCGCTATCACTAGTAACCATTTACAATAATTCTCTGGAAAGGAACCGATCGTGAGAAGGAGTTCCCGCCGTGTTTCTTTGTTCGCCTGCTTGTTTCTGATGTCAGCATTTCTGCCAAGCCTTGCCGCGGGGCAGAAGGATTCCCCGGAGACGATTTTGTACAATGCGAAGATTTTTACGGGTGAACCTCAGAATCCCTATGCGGAAGCTGTAGCCATCCGAGGCGAGAAGATAGTTGCGGTGGGCAATATCTCGGAAGTGTCGAAAGAAGTTGGCGCGAAGGCCGAGCGGATCAACCTGGAAGGAAGAACACTTTTCCCGGGATTTATTGATTCGCATAGCCATTCGGTGATGGGCGGTGTCGGGCTCATCTCGGCTGACGGTAGCGAGAAAGTTCAGAAGTTGGAGGATCTCCCGCCTTTTGCCGAAGAGGCAAAGAAATCCGGGAGGGGGATACGTGGCGACATTCTAGAGATTCTCGGTATGCCGCTGGAGTTTTGGTCACACACGGATCGGCTGAATGCGATGTTCAGCGGAGGCGCTTACGAGAATCAAGCCGTGCTGCTTCGCGGGATGGACGGACACACCGCCTGGGCAAACCGTGCGCTCCTGAAGCGCGCTGGGATCACCGCGGACTACTTGAAGAAACTGGCAAACGATCAGCGAAGCTACTACGGCGTGGGAAAAGACTTTGAGCCGAATGGGTTCCTGGTCGATGCCGGCCAGGAGAAAATTGAGCCATTGATGCCAAAGCCGACCGATGAACGGCTATTGGCGGCGGGGCGCGCCGCGCTGCAGTACAACTACAGCCTCGGGATTACGGCGTGGCTCGATCCACTGGCAAACGAGGACGTATTGAAGTCCTATAAGCTCCTGGCGGATCACGGAGAGTTGCGGTCAGAAGTGGATGCGTTTCCGCAAGTGTTTGCGAAAGACGCCGCGGCGGAACTTGCAGGAGTGCAGAAGATTCGTGAGGCCTACAAAAGCGTAGCGAATCTGCATGTGACAGGAATCAAGTTATTTGCGGACGGAGTGGTTGAGTATCCTTCGCAGACGGCAAACCTGACGAAGCCGTACAAGAATACGGGACGCAATGGGGATTTGCTGTTCGATCCGAAGAAATTCAACGAACTTTGTGTAGCTGCGGACAAGCAGGGATTGATTATTCACGTGCACGCACTGGGAGACGGCGCGGTGAAGGCGGCGCTGGACGGCATCGAAGCCGCGCGCAAGGCGAACGGCAACTCTGGCTTGCCGCACACCCTCACTCATGAGCAGTTTGTTGCACCAGAAGATTTCGCGAGATTCCGGGAACTGGGCGTGATCAGCGCGCTGCAGCTTTTGTGGGCGGAGGCAGGGACGGACACGATCGAAATCGTCAAGCCTTACTTGGATGACTCAGTGTACAAGTGGCAGTACCCCGCGCGCTCGATCTTGGACAACGGCGGCATCATTTCGGGCGCCAGCGACTGGCCCGTTTCCTCAGCCAACGTGTTCTGGGGAATTTATCAGGCAGAAACACGAAAAGGTCCGGAAGGAGTGCTGGACGCTTCACAGGACATGCCCCGGGAGGCGATGTTTTACGCGTACACGCGCAATTCGGCGCGCGCCATGAACCTGCTCAACAGAATTGGAAGCATTGTTCCCGGCAAGCGGGCTGACCTGATCCTGATCGACCGGGACGTGCTCACGATTTCACCCGAGGAGATGCGGGGCGCAAAGGTACTTTGGACGATGGTCGGCGGCAAGACGGTGTATCAGTCCGCGAAATGACCCTTCTCCCGTTTTATGACGATGCTACTAGGTCGCCCCGGGCGGCGTTTACGGGGAGCATTCGTTTTTCTGAAGAATCCGAACCTTACTATAAACTTGACAGGTTTGGCCTAAGTCCGTAAAGTCGCCGGAAGGTCAGGATTCAACTAAATAAGAATCGAGAAGTGGGCCGAGGGAACTCGTGGTGTCTAACCTTATCTCTTAGGCCCATTCGAGGAGCGCCAAGAATGGTCAATGCGAAAGCAGTGAAGTATTTGCGGTCATCGGCTGTCTGTAGAGTTGCAGGCCTGGTCGTGCTACTCCTTGCACACCTTGCTTTGGCTTACGCGCAGACAGGGACGGGCCGCGTCATCGGGACCATCACCGACGAATCGGGCGCAGCAATCGCCGGCGCAAAAGTCACCGTGACCAACGCACTGACCAATGTTCATTGGGAAACTACTTCGGGTGCAGACGGAGCCTATCAAGTGCTGGACCTTCCGATCGGGAAATATTCCGTTACGGCGGAGCGTGAAGGGTTTGCCAAGGCCGTGACCGAAGTGCAAGAACTGCAAATCAACCAAGCGCTTCGCATTGATGTGCGCATGAAAGTTGGCTCGGTGGCGGAGACGGTCACCGTGCAGGCTCTCGCCGCACAGGTGGAAACGGTCAGCCCGACCGTCGGCGGGACAGTTACGGGCGCGCCGATTCAGAACTTGCCGCTGAATGGGCGCGACACACTGGACCTGGCGCTCACGCAACCCGGCGTTCTGCCGTCATCCGGCAGTCCGTTCTCCGGCAACGGCGTTCCCACAGGGAAATTCACGATTGCCGGCGGGCATGACAACTCCGTGTCCTACATGCTCGATGGGGGCAGCAATACCTCGGTCACGTACGGGTTGCCGGTGGCGGACCCCAATCCCGACACCATCGCGGAGTTCCGGGTACTCACCAACAATTACACCTCGGAATACGGCCGCAGCGGCGGCGGAATCGTGATTCAGGTGATGAAGTCCGGCACAAATGAATTTCACGGCACGGTATTCGACTACCTGCGCAATGACGCGCTGAATGCGAACAACTTCTTCAATAAGGACAGCTCCGATCCCACCAACAACAAGCCCCGGCCGGTGCTCAAGCGCAATCAGTTCGGTGGGACGATTGGCGGGCCTGTTCTGATTCCCGGAGTGATCAACGGAAAAGACAAACTGTTTTTCTTTTTCGGGTACCAGGGCCAGCGGCAAAACAGCATCCTTGTGGGACCAGTGTTCAGCACGTACACGCCTGCAGAATTGGCAGGCGACTTCAGCCAGGCGGGGCCAGGCGGCGGTCCGGATCCGGCGGTGGCCGCGTTTTTGACAAGTCACCCCTACTTTCAATCGAACGCCGCACTCGCGGCACAAGGGATCATGGATCCCACAAAAATCGATCCCGTGGCCCAGGCATACATTCAAAACGGCTTGCTTCCCACTACTGCCACCGGGCTGATAGTTCCGAACGGTCCCGCGGGCGACAACCGGAATGAATACGACACCAAGGTGGACTGGAATGCGACAGTGAAGGACCGCATCGCGTACACAATGTCCATCAATCATAATCCGGTGACCTATCCATTCCTGGCGACAACGTCCTTCGGGTCGGCGCCTAACGTGCCGGGCTTTCCTGGGTTGAACCGCGTAGATGAGTATTTCGGGAACATTGGCTACACGCGCGTCGTTTCACAGACGACGTTGAATGAGTTTCACTTTACGGCGCAGCGCGGAGAGTACAGCCTGAACCAACCGCAGCGGAAACTCCCGGGCCCACTGGCATTGGGGATCAACATCACGCCCGATGACGTGACCGGCCCCTCGCAAATGCTCTTTGCAGCGAGCGGTTTGCAGATCGGCTTCAACGTCAACGGTCCCGCAAAGTTTGCCGACACTACGTATGGGTACACGGACAGCTTGACGTGGAGCCGCGGACACCACACTTGGAAATTCGGCGGCTCGCTCAACATCGTGCAAAACAATGCCTACTTCGATTTTGCGGTGGACGGCCAGTTCGGCTTTTTTGGACCCGCGGGATACGGGGCCGGCAACGACCTGGCTGATTTCCTGGTCGGCATTCCCACCTATTTCGAGCAATTTCCCCGGGGATTCAGCGCCGTGCGTAGCCACCAGAATGCGTTGTTCGCGCAGGATGAATGGAAGGTCACGCCGCGGCTGGTGCTGACTCTCGGCGTTCGCTACGAGTACAACACTCCGAAGTCGGACCCATCAAAACGGCAGTACATGATCATTCCGGGCCTTCAGTCGCAACGCTATCCACTTGCGCCGCTTGGCTTGGTGTTCCCCGGCGACAAGGGCGCACCGAGCGGCATCAGCTTTCCGGATCGAAACGACTGGGCTCCGCGCGTGGGGTTTGCGTGGGATCCGTTCGGCAATGGCAAGACAAGCGTGCGAGGAGGGTTCGGGATTTTCTATGACGTGTTGCTCGGTCAGGACAATCAATATCAGAACGGCACCGTGCCGCTGTTTGCCGCGGCCTATCTGCCGTGCTTCAACGGCTGCGCACAACCCGGCAATCCGGGGCCTGGAGGTTACACCTTCCTCTCCGATCCGTACGGCTCGACCGGAAGCGTGAATCCGTTTCCTTCCAACGCGCT
>Ga0187780_10002151_pt1 | contig 14867 bp, 13 predicted proteins | sample 1015_Q2_SP10_20__FD_132429 | JGI IMG/M metagenome (GOLD analysis project Ga0187780, IMG submission 132429) | Tropical peat soil microbial communities from peatlands in Department of Meta, Colombia - 1015_Q2_SP10_20_MG | ecosystem: Environmental > Terrestrial > Soil > Wetlands > Peat | place... | reverse complement strand
GCCCCTTTTCCCCCAGACCCCCTTTTCCCCGGCTCAGTACTGCGGGTTACTTCTAAAATGTCTCGACAGCATCAGCTCCGGTTACCTTTTGAAATGGCTTGACAGGCGGGATCCCGCAATTCCGCACGGTTGTCGGCAATCCAGAAGTTGGCCAGAAACGGGGCTTCTGAGAAATAGGCCCTCCCTTGTCGGCTAGCGTTTACCTTGGGTGTCTCGACGTTGTAGGGTTCCGCAAGTGTCAAATCACTCCCACCGACGTACTGACCATCGCGGCGGTGTCACTGCTCGTCGGCGCGGTGGCCTTGCAAGCATCGTGTCTCTCTCCGCTCGGTGCGACGAACTTGGATCCCGTGGCGCTGCATTGGGAGTAGAGACATGGGACCGCTCGGGGCTGCGTTCCTGGCCGAATCAGGACTTCGACTTCGGGCGGACCGCGGCAATACCGAAACGAGCTGCGATCGTTCTGCATTGGTACGGAGAAACGCCCTTTTAGTGATTTGCCGCTCTAGCGAAAACAAGGCGAGGTACACCGCGCCCGACAAGAAGAGCTGCTGCGGACTGCCAATTGGATGCGTAATCGCGAAGGGGGCACCCAGTCGTTGGCGACTCCTAATGCGGCGAGACCTTCTTCTTTTCCCAACGGGCCCTGGCAGCCTTCCGGGCATGCTCCTTGCGCTCCTCAGGGGTGCGCTTTCGCGCTGCTGCCTTTCCGCCTTTTCTCCCGAGTGCAACCGCCGCAGGATTCTTCCGAGTCATAAGTAACTCTTACAACATTCCTCAGCGCTGAGCAAGAACATTACACATTGTACTTGACATATGCTCAGCGCTGAGCATACGATTGCAGCAGTATCAATGGCTGAGCAAGTGCGATCAACACTCACCCAGCCCTGACCAGTTCGCCTATCAAGGAGGCAAACGTGGCTCAACCCAACCTACCACCCAATCCCTTTCCTGCTCAAGGACGAGCGTACTCACTATCGCCTGTGACGCGATTCCCAAGCACCGGGAAATCAGCGTTCGCCTCACAGTTCGGAACCGCGTGGAGTACGTTGCGAAGTGCCGCGGCGGTTGGCAAAGCGCGAGCATGTCGAGCTTGGAGCGGAGAGGCACAGAAGGAATCAATGGAATTTTCTAGGCTGCGCCCCAAAAGAAGAGGGGATTGTTTTCCAATCGTATGGATTCGCCAGATACCACGGAAGGGCTGCAAGCCATTGAACCGCTAGGGCGGAACCCGAGAAATTGGGTGGCCAGAATCAGATGATTTCGGGTCGATTGCAAATCGACGATGCAGGTTCGGCTGGCATTGCTCCGGTTCCCGCGGGGTGTGCTAATGTTTTGACCGAGGCAAACCAAACGGCTCCGCTGAGAGGAGATTTCTCGGCGATGGCCAGACGACGATTTCAAAACCCTAACCCTTTTCGTGAAGGCAACTGGTGGTGGATCAACCCATGGCAAGACGAGTTCAAAGAAGGGAGGCATCACCGCAAACGAAAGAGAATGAAGGTCGCCCCGGCCGATGTACCGGAGCGCGAGGCCCGCAAGATAGCGAACGAAATCCTGCGGCCAATGAACCAAGGGCTTCAGACTATCGGCTCGGCTACACGCTTCTCGGAATATGTAAACGGCACCTATCGGCCGACTGTGCTTCCTTTATTCGCCAGCACTACGCAAACCACCTATGAGGGAACTTTGCGCAAATACTTGATGCCAGCATTTGGAGACAAACCGCTACGGGATATGAGCACGCTTACTCTGCAGAGATATTTCTCTGGGATGGGTACCTCTTGCCTCAGTGGCGACACGGTGCTGAAAATCAAGGAAGTCTTGTCATCAGTGCTAGGGAGCGCTGTACGTTACGACCTACTCATCAAAAACCCCATGCTCGGGGTTCAGATACCACGCACGAAAACGGTCAATAAGAGCAAGCAGAAACCACATCTCAGCCCGGAAGATTTTCACGGATTGTTGGAGTTCATTGTGGAACCTTATGCGACGATGACCTATGTTGCAGTTTTCACCGGTCTGCGGGTCAGCGAGTTGGTCGGACTGAAATGGGGGGATGTGCATGAAGAAGCTTTGACTGTTGATGAGCGCTACTGCCGTGGCGATTGGAGTGTGACCAAGACCAGCGGCAGTGCAGCAACTATCGGGGTAGATTCTTCGGTCATCGCTCGCATCCACCGCCTGAAGACACTCGAGGTTGAGATCGGCTGGGGTGGAAAGGGCGCCCGTAAGCGTATCAAGGTGGTGCGATCACATGGACCGCACGAGTTAGTCTTTCAATCCCTGCGTAAGGGCACTCCGATGAACGACGGCAATATCCTGCGCCGCCATCTTCGTCAGGCAGCCATGAAGCTGGGAATAGATCCCAAGAAAGCAACCTGGCGCTCGCTGCGCACCTCGTCCGCTACCTGGATGATCGAGGCGGGTGCCAATCCCAAAGATGTGCAGGGGCAGATGCGTCATTCGCGCATCACAACTACTATGGATATCTACGCGCAACACGTACCAGAAAGCCAGCGACGGGCCGTGCGGAGAATGATGGATATGGTTGGATCCCGTAGGGCACAAGGCGCAACAACAATCCACTGAAGTTTTGGAACGAAATGGAACGTGATTCAGTAAGGAACGAGTGCGAAGTGGTTGAAAACATGGTGGAGCTAGTCGGGCTCGAACCGACGACCTCATCGTTGCGAACGATGCGCTCTCCCAACTGAGCTATAGCCCCACGTCGCGGGCAAAATGCAATTGATCCTTCAGCTACACAATTTTAACAGTCTTTGCGAAGGACGGCACATGGCGTCATGCAGCAGCAGCCGGCTTGCGCGCGCCGTCCTTGGTCGTTGTGATGTTACCGGCTTGAACCGGGGCGCTGGCAGAATGGGCAGGGAAGGCGACGAGAAATTGATCCTTTTACACAGTACGAAGGGCATGAGTCGGACGACGGCTTGAGGAGGTGAGTCGGGCGATCTTGAGGTATCTATGGTTCCTTTTTTCTTGACTTCGCGCTATAAATCCTAGGCGGCATTGTGGAGGCACTTATGGCGACTCAGAGCCGAGCGGAAGATAAAGAAGGCAAGGCTAGGAGTTTTGGTGAAAACATTGAGAGCGATCTCGCTTCGAGATTCTTGCGTGTCGTGGAGGTAGCGGCCATCGCGTCGGCGCGCACTATGGGTCAGGGTGCACGCAGGTTGTCCGACCAGGTGGCGACCGAGGCAATGCGTCAGACCATGGACGGCATTCCCATGCGGGGAACCATTGTCATTGGAGAGGGTGAGCGAGATGAAGCCCCGATGCTCTACATCGGCGAGAAGGTGGGCGCAGAGTTTAGCGACGGTTCAGATGTGCCGGAAGTCGACATTGCGGTGGATCCACTGGAGGGAACAAATCTTTGCGCTACCGGTGCGCCCGGAGCCATTACGGTACTAGCGGCATCGGAACGCGGCGGCCTGCTGAACGCACCCGACTGTTACATGGAAAAAATTGTTGTGGGGCCGTCTTGCAAGGGCGCCGTCGATCTTGACGCCCCGGTCGCGCAGAACCTGAAGAACGTTGCCAAACGGCTGGAGCGAGACGTGGAAGACCTCGTCGTGATTGTGCTCGATCGCCCGCGGCACGAGAAACTGATTGCGGAGATTCGCGCGGCGGGAGCTCGCATCCGCCTTATCGGGGATGGCGATCTCTCCGCTGGCATCGCAGCTGCAGTCCTCGGCACGGGCGTTCACGCGGTCATGGGCTCGGGCGGTGCCCCGGAGGGCGTAATCACCGCGGCTGCGATTCGTTGCTTGAACGGATACATGCAAGGACGACTGGTCGTCGACAAGCCCGAACTCGAGGAGCGTATTGCACGCATGGGGATCAAGGACAAGAACCGAATTTATCAGGCAGAAGACCTTGCACCTGGCAAGCAACTGATCTTTGCCGCAACCGGAGTTACGGATGGTGCCTTAATGCGCGGCGTGCGGTTTTTCGGTGAGGGCACCCGAACCTCATCGGTAATTATGACCTTGCGAACCAGAAAGGTACGGTTTATCGATAGCATCCACCTGGAAAAGGGTCCCGACGTGAAGGTAAAGTTCGTGTAGGCGGACTGTCGAAGCCAACTTTTCAGCCGGCCCTCACTTAAGCTGATTCACCACTTCGGGCGGGATTTTTGGATCTGGAGGATAATCTTCCGACGGACCTTTGAACATAGCGGTTGTCTGTTCCTGACGTTTCGTTCCATCGTGCACGGCGATGGAGTGCGGTTTGGAGGCGGGATAGCTTTGCCACAGAGATACCCCCGCGTAGGCGCCATCTTTGCGAAGAACGTAATAAACCATGTCCACAAAACGGAGACGGCGTTGGTCATGGTTGTAATTACGGACGATCCGTTCAAGCGCATCCATGCCGGCTTCCTGGGGCGACATGCCGCGACGCATGTTTTCGACAATGGTGTGCGCACCGGCTACCTTGATGTTTTCCTCTCCACTGCCGGTTGCTCCGGCTGACCCGATATCCTGGTCGGTGAAGCAGCCGGCGCCGATGATCGGCGAATCTCCACAGCGCCCGGGGAGTTTCCAAGCCAAGCCGCTGGTTGTCGTGCAACCGGACATTTCACCTTTCGCATTCAAGGCGGAGCAATGAATGGTCCCGTGAGGAGGGAACAGTACGGCGCGTACGGCCTGGACGCGGCGTTCCGGCGCAATTCCAAGATCGGCGGCTCGTTCTTCGAGACGACGAATACGTTCCTCCTGGAGTTCAGATTGTGGCTTGGTGGCGGACTCCGGGGGCTGCCAATGAGGATCGGCCAGACCGGGTCCCCACCAATCGCTGCTCGAATGATATTCCTTCCACAAGAGCCATACCTTGCGGGAGTGGTCCGTCAGCAGATTCTCGCGCGGGAACCCCATGGCAACGGCAAACCGCTCCGCGCCCTCCCCGACCAGCATTACGTGCCCGGTGTCGGTCATCACGGCTTTGGCGACCAGAGAAACATTTTTGATATTGCGGACGGCGCCGACTGAACCTGCTCGTCGGGTCGGTCCGTGCATGCAGCATGCATCCAGTTCCACCACCCCTTCCTCGTTGGGCAAACCACCCAGTCCAACCGAGGTGTCGTTGGGATCGTCTTCCGGCCCTTTTACTACTTTCAGGGCCGCATCCAGAGTGTCTCCGCCTGCTGCCAGGAAAGCATAAGCATCGTCGAGATAGTTGTAGCCATTGTGCGCACAAATGAGGATAGGACGCTTACCGCTCGACGCATTGGCCTGGGGCTGAGCGGCGTTAGCCTCGGTGGTATCGTTCTTTATCAATCCCAGCGAGAGCGAGCCGGCAACGGCGGTCGCGAGAAAGTCGCGGCGGGAGACGGTCATAGTTCCCTCCAAGCGCACGCCAGAATATCACGCTGGGGAAATCATCCGTCCGGATAGCAATCCAGGCCTTCAGCCGGGGTGCATTTTCTGGGGCTGGGTGGCCGAGCCGGTAGGGCAATGGCGGGGAAAAGTCAAAGAAGGGATTCGAGGGAGTTGCTGGGCTGCGGTGCAGCTGTGCCGTTGAGCGCCTGAATTTTGCCAATTCAGGATGCTACGCGATCAATCCTTCCTTTCCTGTGGTCGGTACGGAAGCGCAACAGCGCTGCGATATTGCCGGCTTTGTCGAATTCCTCATCGTCTTTTACATACAGCAATTCCAGACCGTGACATAAAGCAAGCGGAATGATGGCGTCGGCTACGTCTTCGAGCTCTAGCGTCTCTCGACCACAGGCGGGGCAGGATCGCACCAGATGCGCGTCTAGGTGTCGGCAACCGGTGCACTCCACCGCGGCGTGCCGAAAATTGTCTCCCAGGAGAAGCGTTTGCACTTCCCCAAGTTCAAGGGAGCGCAACACCCGGCGAAGGCCGGTGACTCCCAGGCCATTGCTTTTGGCCTGGTTGAGAACCTCCCGCACCAACTGGCGACGGTGGCGGGCGAGCGACTCATGCAGAATGCGGGTCGCCTGCTCCCGAATTTGGTCATTGGTTAGCTTGGCTACCTCGGTCGAAAACCGTCCCAGCACACGCTTTCGAACATAGGGGTGCAGCTGCATTTCAAACTCGTGCCAATTGGTGTCATGGCACCCAATGATCAGGTTTTCGAACAACCTGTGCTCCAGACCATCCTTCAGATGCTCGGCCACAGCTTTGAAATGATGCCGCGCTTCATCCTCCATGCGGCGTTGGGTATGTCCGCCGTCATAGCCGGCAAAGCCGTCGCTCCGCCCCTGGCGTACCGGCGGAGTCCGAAACATTCCTTCCCGCTCTTTCAGTTCGTCCAGGTGGAGATCAAAAAAGCGTGCCCGTTGGCGATCCACAATGGCGGCCCACAAGCGGGGCTGCGCTCCCACGAGTTGGGTCAGCGGCTTGAGATAGAACTGCCGGTTGACGAAGAGCTGGGTGGGGGCGAATTGGGGTGGCAAATCAAATTCCCGCCAGAAATTCCGCTGTCCGCAGGCAAAGACCGCCTTGGCCCGGGCCTGGTTGCCATGCAGACTCTCCGCCAGGACCAGAATGCGATTCAGGTCAGACCTGAGGGTGCCATGCTTTCCGTTTTTTTCCGACTCGCGCAGTGCGTTGCGCACAAGCTCTTTGGCAAGAATGGCTTCTTCCCGATGGGACTTGTTTTGTGGAGTATGGGGCTCAAAGTAAAAGGTTATCGCGTAGCCCTGGTCGATCTTGAATTGTGCCAACTCACGAATCTCTTCGTGTGTGATCATCCCGAGTTCTCCTTGCGCTGGTAGAGGCTACTTCGACGCTTGCATGAACTTGTGTTGCCATCGGCTCGCGAGCGGAGGCGAGTGGCGCAAATGTTCCCGCGCGCTTCCGATCGAAGCTCGCACCGTGGCCGCGTTGCGGTCCGTAATGATCGCAATCTCCTCCACGGAAAATCCTTCGACCGTGTGCAGCAGGAAGGCCTCGCGATCCCTGCGTTTTGCCCCGGCCAGTGCGAACTGAACCAAGCTAAGCATTTCATCCGAATAGGCTATGTCCTCGGGAGTTGCCACCCGTCGATCGGCAATCACATTTTCTCCGATGAGCGTCTCGTCAGGCTGATGAAATTGCAGCTCTGGCTCGTCGCTGGCACGGACATTCGGCTTGCGCGCGGACTCCTCGAGATGAATCGACGAAGCACTCTGCGAAGAGCTTTCGGACAGATCCTGAACGACGCGCATGGCGATTCGATAGAGCCAAGGTTCGAGGGCTAGACGTTCGGGTTTTTCCTCTCCATCGCCCAAGGCTCGGGCGATAGCCTCATCAATGACCTCCTCTTTGCTGACGGAGTCGGGAAGGATTTCGTCGGCGGCCTCACGGAAGTACAGTTCACGCTCCACAAAGCGTTCCAATCTACCCAAATTGGCGTTCACATAGGAGCGAATATCATCCGAGGAAGCGGTCGGCACCTGCACCGCTGCCACGGTCTCCTCAAAGGGAACTTGGGATTCGGGACGGAAGCCAGCCACGCGGCGACGCTGCCATTTACGCGAGCTCCGCAGTACCTCCTTGTGCTTGCCGAGCTGCTGTAGGAGATCGTCGGATGCCGCCTTGAGTGCGGGGGCTGGCGTGGAGGCGGATTTCTGCACCGCCATTTGACCGGAAGGTAGACGCAGGTTGAGCGAGACGGTAATGCCTTCGCGAGCGGAGTTTTGCTCGATAAGACCCTTCAGGTGCACCAATTCGGGACGGAACACCTGCACCCGCTTTCGTAACTTTTCGACTAGGTGATGAATTTCTTTTTCGACGTTGGAGTTCTTGCAGTTCTTATAGCTGAAGTGGACATTCATGTCAGGCCTCGGATCGCGAGAGCAGATCTCGCGAAGATTTCCGGTTCCCTACAAGCTGATTCTACACCCAGCACAGTACGGTGCATCGCGAGAGTTCTCCCCACTGAAGGTAACTCGGCGGCAGCGAACCGAGAAGCTGTGAAAAGTGACAGGGAACTGGGATGGTCGGCTGTGGCGCTCTGATTGTCCGCCGTCCCATTTTCTGATCAGCATCGCTATGGCAAATCCTGATTTTCCTCAAGCCGGCCTCGCGAGCGAGCCAGCGCCCGTCATTAGCTTCGGGGCGAAAGTTGGCACGTGCGAAACCGCCCCTACAGCGACCGCGCTGCCTGAGAGGCTTTGCCACAATACGGAATGTCAACTATCATCCCGGACCATGAACGGTCTAAGGCTCTTGCTTTGCACGGTGTATCTGGTGGTTCCTGCTTGTGCGCAAACCGCGGTATTGTCTCAAGAGGTTGAATCCGTCTATCCGGAAGTGTCGGCCTTTTACCTTGACCTCCACCAGAATCCGGAACTATCTGCCCACGAGACGCAAACCGCGGCCAAGCTCGCTGCCCAGTTGCGCCGTCTCGGCTATGAAGTGACGGAACATGTAGGCGGCACCGGCGTCATTGCCATCCTCCGGAACGGAAGTGGGCCTACCGTTATGCTGCGCACCGAGCTGGACGCGCTTCCCGTGGAGGAGAAGACCGGCCTACCGTATGCCAGCAAAATGCGGGTGAAGGACGACGGGGGACGAGAGGTTCCCGTCATGCATGCATGCGGTCACGATCTCCACATGGCAGCGTTGTTGGGCACGGCGACCATCATGGCTCACAGCAAGGCGAGCTGGCACGGAGTATTGATGCTGGTAGGCCAGCCAGCAGAAGAAACGGTGCGGGGAGCGGAAGCTATGATCGCCGACGGATTGTTTCAGCGCTTTCCGAGACCCCAAGTTGCCGTGGCCATGCATGTTGGGAATCTGCTGCCGGCTGGGAAAGTAGGAATCACTCCCGGAATCTTCGACAGCAACGCGGACTCCCTCCGTATCATCCTCTACGGCAAGGGCGGACATGGCGCGTCGCCGCACACCACCGTCGATCCCATCGTCATGGCTGCCAGAACGATTCTTGCCCTGCAGACGATTCCGTCTCGCGAGGTGAGACCCGGAGAAATGGTGGTCGTCACTGTCGGCTACTTTCAGGCGGGCACGAAAAACAACATCATCCCCGATCAAGCGGAGATGGGGCTGACGGTTCGGACCTACAAGGCCGATATTCGCACACAGGTGCTGGCGGCGATTACGCGGATTGTGAAGGCAGAGGCGGAAGCGGCCGGTGCTCCCCGTGAACCTGCGATCGAGCGCTACGAGGGGACGGATGCGGTCTATAACGATCCCGCCTTGGCGCAGAGGCTGCGTGGGTCCCTAGAGTCGGCACTGGGCAAGGATAACGTGGTAACCGAAGAGCCGATTTTGGCGTCGGAGGACTTCTCGAAGTTTATTGAGCAAGGCATACCTGGTTTCTATTTCAGTCTTGGCGGAGCCGATCCCCTCAAGCTTGCCCAGGCGAGAGCAGCGGGAACGACGCTTCCATCCAATCACTCGTCGCTGTTTGCGCCCGATCTAGACCCGGCCTTGCATACCGGAATTTCGGCGGAGGTGACGGTGCTGCGAGACCTGCTGAACGGATCGGCCGGAGAGTTGAAGAAAGTGAGCCTCTCCCCCAGGCCCACTCCGCTAAAAGAGGTTGGCATTGCGCTGAGTGTGTCTTCGCCACAGCCGCGAGATTTTGTGCTTATCCAGTTCGAAAAAGGTATCGATTGAAAGGTCAAACCTCGGTTCTCCGTTGGATGCTACACGGCGACCGTTACCGAGGTTTCGGTTCTTGCCACCGGACGGTAGAGCGTATCCCGCTCAACGGGTTCGCGCCCGGCTTCGCGAATCAGACGGGTCAGCTCTTGGCGCCGCATGCCTTGCGGTGTCGTGGCCCCTGCGTCGTGGTAGATCTTTTCTTCGACAACCGTACCGTCAATGTCGTCGGCGCCGAACCGCAGGGAAATCTGCGCAATCTTCGTTGTCAACATCTGCCAGTAGGCTTTGATATGAGGGAAGTTGTCGAGTACCAGGCGGCTGACGGCAACCTGGACGATATCGAGTCTACCCGTGGTGCTTGGCAGGTGTCGCAGCTGAGTATTATCGGGATGGAATGCCAGGGGAATAAAGGTCTGAAAACCGCCGGTTTCGTCCTGCAGTGCACGCAGTTTCAGAAGATGGTCGATACGGTCTTCATCATTCTCGACATGGCCATACAACATGGTCGCATTGGATTTCAGACCAATCTGATGAGCAGTTCTCGCCGTTTCCAACCACTGGTCGCCATTGATTTTGTGATCGCAAATGATGTGGCGCACCCGCTCAGCAAAGATTTCTGCGCCACCCCCGGGTAGAGAATCCACGCCGGCAGCCTTCAACTGCTCGAGAGTCTCGCGAATGGAGAGTCTGGCGCGTTTGGCCAAATAGGCGACCTCAACCATGGTAAAGGCCTTCAGATGTACTTGGGGAAAGCGCTGTTTGAGGCCAGAAACGAGATCGAGGAAATACTGAAACGGCAGGTCGGGGTGCAATCCGCCGACAATATGAAACTCGGTGACCGCTTCGTTGTAACCGGATGCCGCCGTCTCGAATGCCTCCTCGAGGGCCATGGTGTAAGCCCCCGGCGCTTCCTTTTTGCGGCCGAAGGCACATAAGCGGCAAGCTGCCACACAAACATTCGTGGGATTGAGATGGCGATTGACGTTGAAGTAGGTCCGATCGCCATGCAGGCGCTCGCGGACGTGATTGGCCATCCAGCCGACAGCCAGAATGTCTGGCGAGCGATAGAGGGCGAGCGCGTCGTCCGCATTCAGTCGTCGGCGAGCGACAACTTTGTCATAAACGCGCTCCAGTCGCAGATCGTCCGTGTGAAAGGGATGCGGGGTTGACATTCGCCTTCGATGATACCGCAGAGAAGTCATGGAAGTCACAAGGTCACCTTCCGGGAACCTTGCCATTCACCGCGATTAATTCTTGGCCCCAGCCGGCTCTTGCCCACCGGCAATAGCCCCAATCACGATGAAAGGTTCTTGCCCGGACGCAACTCTCTCCGGGACGGGAGCATCCGGCGTTTCATGGGAAAGATCCTCCTCGCAGGCAAAGAAGCGCAGGAAGGGCCTTCGCTGATGTGTGACGTGGTCGCGGATGGCTCCACGGAGCACCGGGTACTTGGCTTCGAGCTCGTCAAGGATCGAGCGCTGGGTGACGGGACCCTCGACCTCGAGTATGAGTTCGCTGCCGACGCGCGCCAGGTTTCGAAGATGGAATGGGAGTATGACTCGGACCATGGACCTCTTCCTCGAACCGAAGCGCAGATTAGCGGTTCGGGTTATGCCAAAACCCTTCCACGAGACTAGCAACTCACGGGAGCGTCTGCACTTCGACCGAAAGCACGGCGGGAAGGTCGCGCACGATAGGAGCCCAGGTATCTCCGCCATCGGAGGAACTGTAGACCTGACCGCCGGTCGTGCCAAAATAAACGCCGCACTCGTCTAGCGAATCGACCGCCATAGCATCGCGCAGTACGTTTACATAGCAGTTGGTCTGCGGCAGGCCTTTGGTCAGGGGTTCCCATTGGTTTCCGCCGGTGGTACTTCGGAAGACGCGTAGCTTGCCCTCGTGCACGTAATGCTCCGAATCGCTCTTGATCGGAACCACGTAGATGGTCTCCGGTTCGTGGGCATGGACGTCGATCACAAACCCGAAGTCGGTCGGCAGGTTCCCGCTCACTTCCTTCCAATGTTCGCCGGCATCGTCGCTGCGCATGACGTCCCAGTGTTTCTGCATGAATAGTACGCCCGGACGCGACCTGTGCATGGCCATATGGTGAACGCAGTGTCCGACCTCGGCCGTGGGATTGGGAATGTATTGGGAGTAGAGTCCGCGATTGATCGGTTTCCACGTCTGGCCACCATCATCGGTCCGGAAAGCACCCGCGGCCGAGATCGCAATCCACATCCGTTGGGGATGGCTCGGGTCAAGGATGATTGTATGCAGGCACATGCCGCCCGCGCCCGGTTGCCAATTGGGGCCCGTGCCGTGTCCACGTAACCCCGGGAGCTCTTGCCAGTTCTGTCCTCCGTCGGTAGTGCGAAAGATGGCCGCGTCCTCGACGCCTGCGTAGACCATGTCCGGATCGGTGAGCGAGGGCTCCAAATGCCAGACGCGCTTGAACTCCCATGGATGGGATGTGCCGTCGTACCATTGGTGAGTTCCCGGCGTGCCATCGTAGACGAACTTATTTCCGACGGGTTCCCATGTCTTTCCCCCGTCGTTGGATCGTTGGATCTGCTGCCCAAACCATCCGCTTGACTGCGAGGCGTACAGTCGATTGGGATCTGCCGGGGATCCCTTCAGATGATAGATCTCCCAACCGGTGAAGTGCGGACCACTGATATCCCATTGCTTGCGCTTACCATCTGACTCCAGTATGAAGGCCCCCTTGCGTGTCCCCGCCAGAACTCGCACTTTGTTCATACATCTCTCCTCTCATAGGCTGGCAGGTCTTGACTGCCAAGCACCCCCCTGGGGAAATAAGGCCAGGTTTTTGGAAGGGCTCGACACTGCCGGAGCCCATCCGATCATCGCGAACCTGAGCCCACGCTCGAGAGCAGGAACCGTACTCGGGGCGTGGGCTCGTTCGCCTCGGGGTCGATCCTTACGCTGCTTTGGGAGCCTTAGAAGCCATCTGTTTCATGTACTCCCGCATGGCCGCAAGGTGGCCGGGCGAGCGTTTCTCAATCCAGGCTTCGTAACGCTGTGCCGCTTTTTCCAAGTGTGCGAGAAAATGCGGATTCACGAACTTTTCCCGCGCCTGGGGAATAATGGGTTTCACCCGTTCCCAGACTGCGAAGAATTCGCCGCTGGTTTCAAAAAACAGGTCTTCGTAAAGCAAACCGTAGTTAAGGAATGCGCATGCTTGATCCCAATAGCCGAGAACCATCATTGCAAATACACCGTTTTCTGTTCCAGGTCCTGCGACTCGCATTGAATCTTCGAAATTGTCCACGAAGTAGTTCTTGTAAAACCAGTCGCGGGCCTGCCGCAAGCGCGCCTCCCGGCGCAGATCGTAGACCTGCAGGTGGAGCTGCGCTTGTGCGTGTGTGGGTTTTGTCGCCATGATCCTCATCTCCTTTCGGTCGCCTTGCTGTGATTAAGTGGCGGGTTCATCCACTCCGTTTGTCTGTGGCCTACCTGCCAGACCGGCTTGGGTAACAAGGGAGTTGGGTCGCGCTGCTGCCAGCGGCGACGGACCTCTGCCAAGACTCGTTTCCGATTCCTGGCCATGGTCTCGATGGCGGCGCAAGGCACACCGGTCTGTTCGTGCCTCGCTCCCCAAATGAGCAACTCCAAGAGCACGGGAGCCAAATCGATACCCTTTTCCGTTAGTCGATAGTTCACCCTGCGCGTGTCGTTCTGATCCGGCTCGGGGGCGATGACTTCTGAAACCGCGAGCCGATGCAGACGATCGGCCAGGATGTTGCTGGCAATGCCTTCGCCCGATTCTTGGAACTCCTTGAACGTGCGAAAACCCCGAACCATGAGGTCGCGGATGATCAGCAGGGACCAGCGATCGCCCAGTATTTCGAGCGAGATGCTTACCGGGCAGCGGGATCGGTGTTGGGACTTGGACCTACCGCGCACCAGCGCGATGCTATCAAGATTAACTTTCATCTTGCAAGTGATTTCGGCCTGAGAAAAGGAACGGAAAGCGCCACTGCCTAGCGCCGCACGAACAGATCCCCTGCGATGAAAAGGAAGAAGACCACGGAGATCACGCCGTTGGTCGTGAAGAAGGCGGCATTGAGCTTGGATAGATCGCCGGGTGAGACCAGAGAGTGTTCGTAGCCGAGCAATAGGGCCACGGCTGCAACTCCGGTTATGGCGACCCAGCCGAGGCCGAATACGACAACCAGGCTGACCAACAACAGCAGCATGGTGAAATGAAATCCGCGCGCAATCCACAGTGATCGGCCGATGCCGCAATGGCGTGGGATGGAGTGCAATCCGCTCTGACGATCGAACTCGTAATCCTGACACGCGTACAGAACATCAAACCCGCCACCCCAAAACGTGACTGCTGCGGTTAACAGCAGAATGCGCGGATCGAGCGAGCCTCGGACGGCGATCCAGGCCGCCGAGGGCGCCATCCCCATGGCAAATCCGAGCACTAGGTGAGACCAACGCGTGAAGCGCTTGGTGAAGGAATAGAGCAATAGAATGGCAAGCGCCAGCGGAGAAAGGAGGAACGACAAGCGGTTGAGTTGGGAGGCGGCGAGGACGAAGATGGCAGAGGAAACAATGACAAAGCGGGCGACGAACCCCCGGCTCAAAGTCCCGGCCGGAAGTGCGCGAGCGCGAGTGCGCGGATTGGCGGCATCGAGGGAGGCATCGGCCAGGCGGTTGAAGGCCATCGCCGCGGAACGCGCCGCGACCATCGCGATGATGATCCAGATAAGAGCATGTCTGCTGGGTAGGCCGTGGGCGGCGAGCATGGCGCCACACAGCGCGAATGGAAGCACAAAGATAGAGTGCTCCCATTTGATCATTTCCAAGGTCACACGCAGATTGCGGAGTACGCGCACCAGAAGATTGTAAAGCAGATCTCTGGTAGTGGGGCGCTGCTGCCGGAAGGGTGAGGAGCCGTCCTTCGGGTCGTGCGGCGGAGGCGGGTCTCATGCTGAACGGCCGAGACGCAATCGGCTACTCGTCCCCGGGGAGGAAATCCGGGTCGCTGATGAGGGGTACGAATCGGCACTTTTCCAGGTTCGCGACCAGGGCTTGGTCATGTTGCTTTCGCACGAATTGCAAGTTCTGCGCGTACCCCGGACCGACGGGTGCAATCATGCGCCCCCCCTCGCGCAACTGCGTGAACAGTGCTGGCGGGATTCGCGGCGCCGCCGCCGCTACGATGATGGCATCGAATGGAGCTTGCTCGGCAAGGCCCTGGCTGCCGTCACCAAGGATAATCGTGATGTTGTGATATCCGAGGCG
>Ga0187780_10002149_pt1 | contig 14868 bp, 17 predicted proteins | sample 1015_Q2_SP10_20__FD_132429 | JGI IMG/M metagenome (GOLD analysis project Ga0187780, IMG submission 132429) | Tropical peat soil microbial communities from peatlands in Department of Meta, Colombia - 1015_Q2_SP10_20_MG | ecosystem: Environmental > Terrestrial > Soil > Wetlands > Peat | place... | reverse complement strand
CTTGGGGGTTTCCAGCAGCATGGGCACGCCGCGCCAGGCGGAATCCCGCACGAAATGGCGGAACCCTGAAGGCCCGATGTGTCCCCGCCCGATGTGCTCGTGGCGATCCACCCGGCTGCCGAGACCCTTCTTGGAGTCGTTCATGTGGATGGCCCGCACCAGGCCGAGCCCCAGGGTGGCGTCCAGCGCGCTGCGGAGGGCGTGGTAGGCCGCGGGTGTCCGAAAGTCGTACCCGGCGGCGAAGAGGTGACACGTGTCCAGGCACACCCCGATGCGCCGGCGCATCGGGGCGGGCACGGCGGCCCGGATGGTGGCGAGTTGTTCGAAGCGCCACCCGAGGCTGGTGCCCTGGCCGGCCGTGGCCTCCAGCAGCACCATGGGGCCCGGCACGGCGGCCAGGGCCGCCGCCAGCGCCTCGGCCACGCGTCGGATGCCCTCGGCCTCGCCGGCCCCCCCGTGGGCGCCGGGATGCGTGACCAGGAAGGGGATGGCGAGGGTGGCGCAGCGCTCCAGTTCCACGATGAAGGCGGCTAGCGATTTCTTCCACAGGGGCCGGCGCCGGGCCGCCAGGTTGATGAGATACCCGTCGTGCGCCACCACGGGCCCGATCCCGGTCTCCGCGATCAGGCGCCGGAAGGCCTCCACTTCGCCGTCGCGGAAGGGGGCGGCGCGCCACTGGTTGTTGTTCTTGGTGAACACTTGGAGCGCATCGCAGCCCACCAGGCGGGCCCGCAGGACCGCCTGGTCCATCCCCCCCGCGATGGACATGTGGGCCCCGAAGAGCCACCGCCTCCCGCGGCGCGTCCGATCCGGTGCATCCCCATTCGTCACAGCCATGGCGGTGCACACCTCGGCTGAACGAGTCCCTGAAAATTCCATTGCCGCGCAGGCTGCTCAAAAAGGTCCAGATGCAAGGCGGCGCGCGACGGGCCGAGTGAGGCGTACTCCGGGTACGCCGCAGCGAGCGCCCGAGCGCGCCAACGCCGCAGGTGGGCCTTTTTCAGCAGCCTGCTACATCAGCGTGAGGGGCCGGAGGACGGCCTCGCTCATCCACGCATGCGGGGGCTGCGTGACCATGGCCAGGGCGGCCGCCGCCACGTCCGCCGGCTGCAGGGGGTTTTTCGACCGGCCGGGCCGGCCGGCCGGGGAGCCCTCGCCGAACCCCGTGGCCACCGAGCCCGGGGCCAGCACCATGACCTTGATCCGGTGCTCACGCACCTCCGAGGCCAGCGCCTCGCTGAACGCCATGAGGCCTGCCTTGGAGGCCGAGTAGGCCGCCAGGTTCGCCAGGCCCCCCCGCCCCGCGCCCGAGGCCACGTTCAGGATCTGCCCGGCGCCCTGGCGGAGCATGGCGGGGAGCACGGCCCGCGCGAAGAGGAAAGGGCCGGTGAGGTTCGTGCGCAGCGTGCGCTCCCAGTCGGCAAGCGCGAACCCCTGTACCGGGCCCCACACGCCGATGCCTGCGTTGTTCACCAGAATGTCCACCCGGCCGAAGGCGGCCAGGGCCCGCTCCACCGCGGCCCCCACCTGCCGCTCCTCCTGCACGTCCGCCGGAAAGGCCTCGGCCCGCCCGCCGGCCGCGCGGATAGCCTCCGCCGCATCATCCAGCGGCCCGGCGGCCCGCCCCACCAAGGCCAGGGCCGCCCCGGCCCCCGCGAAGGCCTCCGCGATGGCCCGGCCGATGCCACGGCCGGCGCCCGTGATGAGCGCCACCTGGCCGCGGAGGGGTTGCGCCGGGGGGTCAGGCGTGGGGGTCATGGGGGCGCCTCAGGGCCCTGCCATGGCACGCGCCCGTGTGGCGGACCTCGGTGGCACCCTGATCACTCAGTCGCTGGCCATGGCGGCGGCCGGTGGCACGCATTGAAACGGCACTAATTCAGGCGGAAGCGCTGGGCGATGAGGCGCTGGAAGCGGGGGCGGTAGATCAGGTCGAAGGCCAGTTCCTTGCCGGGGAAGAGGTTGAGGGCCAGGGTCCGCGTGCCGCCCAACATGGCCATGGCCTCCCCGTACGTCACGGAGTCCTGGGCGATGGTCTGGAGCGCGAGCGAGACCACGAACTGGAGCTGGCGGAGACGCCGATCCTCTTCCCGGAGCGCCGCCGGGTCCGGCGCTGTTCCCTCGATTGTCACAGACCGCACTATAGCAGAACCCCCCGCCCAATCCAAGGCGCGGGGCCGCGCCCGACGTGCGCCTCGGCCGGGGCGTCCGAGACACCTCGGAGGCGATGGTGGCGCCCCCTCACCCTCGCCCCCTCCCTCGCTTCCGCAGGCTGCTCAAAAAGGCCCAGGTGCAAGGCGGCGCGCGAAGGGCCGAGTGAGGCGTACTCCGGGTACGCCGCAGCGAGCGCCCGAGCGCGCCAACGCCGCAGATGGGCCTTTTTGAGCAGCCTGGGGGTCACTGGAGGGCGCGGCCCTGCTTCCACTTGGTGAGGGAGTCCTTCAGCGTGTAGCAGAAGACCTGGGCGTCCTTCAGCAGGGTCTGCGCCCGCTCGGCCGGTACCTCGGCCGCCGGCTGGCCGTCGGCCACCTGCTGGAGGCGGTGCCCCTGTCGCAGGGCCGCGGCGATGTCGGGGGGGAAGTGCCCGGCCGCCACGAAGCCGGCCTCGAAGGCGGCCAGGGTCTCCGCATCGTCCGGGAAGGCGAGGTCCCGGGTGGCCAGCACGGCGGCCGCCAGGGCGTGCATGGCCCGGAAGGCCCGCGAAGCGCAGAGGTGCGGCCGCCCGTCCTCCAGGGCCTGGGTGGCCACCCGCAGCTCATCCTCGCCCCGCTGCATCAGGCCGAGGATCCGGACATCGCGTTCTTCGTCACTGGCCATCGGCCATCACCCGAGAGCAATGAGCAATGAGGAACGAGCAATGAGTGAGTGACGGGATCGTAGAAACTCAGTACTCATTGCTCGTTGCTCATTGCTTGGCGGCGCGGCGGCGCTGGACGTGGGCGGCCTCGTACTGGGCCAGCAGCCCCTCGTCGGCGAAGCTGTAATAGGTGGTCTCGCCCACGATGAGGTGGTCCAGGAGGGGCACCCGCATGGCCTGCCCGGCGATCACCAGCTCCTCGGTGAGCTGCCGGTCCGCCCCGCTGGGCCGGGGGTTGCCGGAGGGATGGTTGTGGGCGCACAGGATGGAGGCGGCACCGCGCTGCAGCGCCTGCGCGTAGATCTCCCGCAGGTACACCGCGCTCTCCGTCACCGACCCCTTGGTGTCCATCTCGCCCAGGATGCGGTTGGTGGCGTTCAGGAAGAGGACCTTGAAGATCTCCCGGGGGAGGTCCCGCATGGCCGGCCGCAGGTACTCGTAGGCCGCCTTGGACGACGTGACGTCGAACCCCGGCTCCAGGTCCTTGCGCAGCACGCGGCGGCCCAGCTCCAGGCCGGCTTTGATCTGGGCCAGCTTGGCCGGCCCCACCCCCAGGCGCCGCTTGGCCAGGGCGGCGATGGAGGCGCCGTCCAGCCCCCGCAGGCCGCCCACCTCGCGCAACAGCTCGTGGGCCACCTCCACGGCGCTGCGGCCGCGCCGCCCCGTGCCCAGGAGGATGGCCAGGAGCTGGGCCTCGCTCAGCTCCTCCGCCCCGCGCTGGAAGAGGCGTTCCCGGGGCCGGTCGGCCTCGGGCCAGCGGTGGATCCCCTCACCGCGCCGGCGGGCCATGGCCTCACGCGCCCCGCAGCATGGCCACCAGCAGGAAGAGGTCCAGTGCGGTCACCAGGACGGCCGACCCCCAGGCCACCGGGTTGAGGGGGGGCGAGTTCACGTGGCCGCCCGTGGTGTCGCGATGACTGGCGCGCAGATCTTGAAGGGCTTCGGCCCGGGCCGCGAGGCCCCGGCGGTGAGATCCTGGGGACGGCCTGCGACGTCGCCGGTCGTGTCGTTCATCGGCGGGCGATGGGGGATGCGGGGCCGAGCGCACTCCACGGGCAGGCTCCGAGCGTGAGGGGGCGCACGGGGTTTGTATTCCCTCCGCCGCCGCGTTGTCAACGGAAAATGCGGGGCGCGCTGGGGGGGTCACCACGTGGTGGGGGCGCCGGCCGTGGCGGGGGCGAAGCCCAGTCGGGGCTCGGAGGCGCGGGCTATCTGAAGACCTGGAGGAACCGGACGAGGAGGAGGGCGAGCAGCAGGAGCAGGTACACCCGGAGAAAGCCGAGCGCGAGCCGCACCATCGGGGTCATGGGGAGGCGGGGCATGTCCGAGACCTCAGTCCTTCGCCTGGCCGGCCAGGCCCTTCAAGATGTCGCTTTGCCGAATGATCCCGAGGATATGATCTTCGGGGTCCGCCACGGGCAGCATGCGGTAGTGGTACTTGGCGAAGATCTGCGCCACATCCTCCTGGGTGTCGTCCGCCTCGGCGGACACGACCGGAGAGGTCATGATCTCCCCCACGGTCTGGTGGTCCGGGGCCAGCACCAGCTCGCGCAGGTCCACCACGCCATGCAGGGACCGGCCCTCGCCTACCACGTAGAGGTAGGAGAGGGCCTCGGGATCCCGTCCCGAGGTCCGGATGCTGTGGAGGACCTCGTCCACCCGCTCCTCCGGGGAGAAGGCCAGGAAGTCCGAGTGCATGAGGTCGCGCGCCTTGGCCTCCTGCTGGGCCAGGATGGCTCTGACTCGCCGCTGGCTCTCCGGCGGTAGCAGTTCCAGCAGCTCCACCGTGTCGTCGTGCGGGAGGACCGAGAAAAGGGTCGCCAGCTGCGGGACGGTCATCTCGCTCAGGATCTGGCCGGCGCGTTCCTTGCGCAGGGTGGCGATAAGCTGCCGCTGGGCGCGGGGCTCGGCCTCCATCAGCGTCTCGGCCGCCTTCTCCGAGTCCAGGGCCGAGAAGAGCGCCTCCTGCTCGGTACCCGTCAATTGCTCCAGCGCATCCGCCAGGTCCTCGCTGGGCAGTTCCTTGAGCTGGCGCCGGGTCACCGAGAGAGACACTTTGTCGGTCGTCACCGCGTCCTCCACCGAAAGGGGCTGGACGTACTTCCAGGAGATGAAATCGTCTTTGATCCAGCGGAGGCGCGCGAGGCCCCACCGCCGCAGGAACCCGTTGAAGGAGGTGTCCACGGCGGTCAGGAGGAGCCGGCCCTTGGCCTCGAGGAGCTGCGCGTCGTTCACGACCTCGGTGCGCCGCCCGTCCATGTCCAGGATCGTCCGCCCCATCAGGTGCTTGTCGAGGAAAATCCAGCCGGCCTGGTCCCTGAAGGGTGGGTAGCGCTCGCCCTCCGGGGGGGGCATAACGAAGAGCCCATCGTCCTCGATCCGGAGAACCCGCTCCCAGGGGATGAACTCCGTGGGCTTGCCCCAGCCATGTTCGAGGTAGATGCCCACGGCCTCCGGGTAGGGTTCCTTGAGGGCGAACACCATGTCCGTGAGCTTGCCCAGGCGGTCCGTGATCTTCCCCGCGCACACGGGCCGCTTGACCAGCTCGGCGAAGAACAGGAGGCGATGGCCGCCGATGCCAGGGGGCAGGTCAGCGGCCCTGGGCGTAGGGGGGGGAGCGATGGCCATGTGTGCCTCCTACGACGCCGTCCCGAACCATTGCGGGAACAGCGTGCTGACGGCGAACAGGGTGGACATGATGGTGACGAAGAGCACGATGCCCCAGTTGGCGATGTTCTGCCAGCGGGTGTTCACCCGGGTGCCCATGAAGGATTCGGCGTTCAGGATCAGGATCAGGAAAACCAAGGCGGAGGGCAAGAGGGTGACGGCCACCACCTGGACGAACATGGTGATGGTAATGAGGGGTGCCCCCGGGATCAGCACCACCGCCCCCGCGCTGAGCAGCATCAGCAGGTACACCGCGTAGAACCAGGGGGCCTCCTTCACGCTCTTGTTGAGCGAGTGGGCCCAGCCGAAGACCTCCCCCACGGCCCACGACGTGGAGAGCGAAATGCACAGGGCCCCCAGGAAGCCGGCATCGAAGAGGCCGATGGCGAACAGCTTGCGGGCCAGGTCCCCCTGCCCGTGCGGCAACAGCGGGACGAGCGCTTCGGCCGTCTGCTTGGCGTCCTCGATGGCGATGGGTGGTTGGTGGAAGTGGAAGGCCGCGCCCGTGGCGATGATGATGAAGGCCGCGACGACGCAGGTCACCAGCGACCCGGCGAAGGTGTCCACCTTGCCGTACCGGATGTCGTGGAGGTCCAGACCCTTGTCCACCACGGCGCTCTGCTGGAAGAAAATCTGCCACGGGGTGATGGTGGTGCCGATGTTGGCCAGGAGGATGAACAGGAGGTCGCCGCTGAGCCCGCCGGCGAGGGTCGGCACCAGGAGCCCCCTGGCGACGGCGCCCCAGCCGGGCGCCGTAGGGGTCTTCATGGCCCAGAACGCGGCCGGGATGTACACCAGATTGAAGGCGCAGAAGACCAGGGTGAGCCTCTCGAACGTCCAGTACTGGCCCGTGATCGCCACCGCGAACAGGACGCCTGTGATCCCGAGGAAAGTCACCCACGCGGGCACGCCGAAGAGGCTCATGGCCGCCGTCATCCCGATGTACTCGGTGACGAGGGTGAGCCAGTTGACGATGGCCAGGTCCACCAGGGAGAACCAGCCCCAGAAGGGGCCGAAGCCCTCGAAGATGGCCTCCGCGTGGCCGCGTTTGGTGACCGCCCCCAGGCGCACCGTCATCTCTTGGATGTAATACGCCATGGGGACGAGGATGAAGAAGATCCACAGCAGGCGGAAGCCGTACTTAGAGCCGGTGACGGCGTAGGTGGAGATGCCCCCCGCGTCGTTGTCGGCAACCATGGTGATGATGCCCGGGCCGAGGACGGCGAAGAAGATGAAAAGGCGCCGCTGAAAGCGGTTCAGCCGATGGAAGCTCTTGCTCAGCCAGTACATGGGCCGCCCCGATGGCCGTCCCCCTCAACGATTCAATCGGGGCCCGAACGCGTGGGCCGGGCCGCGATCGCGGTTGTCGCCGGGATGCCTGTAGGAACCGGTACCCCGGGCCGACCTGGACGAATCTCCGCCCTTGGAACGGGCGCTCCGGACACCGCGGCCATGGCCGAAAGGTTGCGCACGCCGCGCGGACGCCGACGGTTCCGCCCGTGCCACAGCGCGGAGAAATGGAAGGTTCGCTGGCGACTGGTCGAGGAAGGCAGGATCGAGGAGGGAGCGCGAAGAGTCTCCGCTTCCCCCAGGGGGCGGGTGCCCCGGCAGGTGCGGAGGCGGGAACGCCTAGCGTCCGGCCGGAAAACCCGGCGACCTGTCTTCCCCGCTACGTTCGCTACTAGAGCCGTCGTCCACCGAACGCACCTCTCAAATAGGGAGCCCCGATGTGAAGCAACCGTTGCCAATTTAGTCAGCCTCGCAAAACCTGTCAATCACCAAATGTTCCCTGGCGCGAGAAAATCGTCGGCGGCCGCCCGGGGACCGGCTTCCGTCGCGGCAGGGGCCCGCGGAGTCGCCAGGAGTCCGGGGCCGCGGCAATTGTCGCCGGCGGGCGGGGTGTGTTAGAGTGTTGAAGTGTGGGACGGGAAGGCCTGATGGGGGAGAATGGGACGCCGCGGTTCCTGTGCGACGCCATGCTGGGGCGGCTGGCCCGGTGGCTCCGCATCCTGGGATACGACGCCGCCTACGCGGACCTGCCGGACGACGCGCTGGTGGCCCTGGCGCAGGCCGAGGGGCGGGTGCTGCTCACCCGGGATACGCGCCTGGTCCGCCGCCCGGACGTGGGGCCCCACGCCTTCATCCGGCACGACCGCGTGCAGGACCAGCTCCGCCAGGTGACCGCCGCCTTCGACCTGCGGCCGGGCCGGGCCGGCACACGCTGCCTGCGCTGCAACGTGGCGCTGGAGGCGCTCCCGCGTGACGCAGCGGCCGGCCGGGTGCCCCCGTACGTCTGGCACACGCAGCAGCAGTTCGTCCGCTGTCCCGCCTGCGCGCGGATCTACTGGCCGGGCACCCACTGGGACCACATGACCCAGGAACTCGCAGGACTGAGCGCAAAGGAGTGAGGCCTGAGATGCCCCTCACGCGCTCAGCCCTCAGCCCTCAGTCCTGGTGGCTCGAGGCGCCATGCGCCTGATCGTGATGGGGACGCCGGCCTTCGCCGTCCCCTCGTTGGAACGGGTGGTGGCGGCCGGGCACGAGGTGCGGCTGGTGGTGTGCCAGCCGGACCGGCCGGCCGGCCGCGGGCAGCGCCTGCAGGCCCCGCCCGTGAAGGCCGCCGCGCTCCGCCTCGCCCTCCCCGTGGCGCAGCCGGAGACGTTTCGCGATCCCGGCGCCGTGGCGCTCTTGGCGCAGCAGGCCCCCGAGGCCATCGCCGTGGTGGCCTACGGCCAGATCCTGCCGCGGGCCGTCCTGGAACTGGCCCCGCACGGCTGCCTCAACGTGCACGCGTCTCTCCTGCCGGCCTACCGCGGCGCCGCCCCCATCCCCCGAGCCCTGCTGCGCGGCGAGACGGAGACGGGGATCACCATCATCCGCCTGGTGGAGCGCATGGATGCCGGGCCGATGCTGCTCCAACGCCGGGAGGCCATCCGCCCGGAGGACGACGCCGGGACGCTGGGGGAGCGGCTCGCCCTCCTGGGGGCGGAGGCGCTGGTGGAGGCGCTCGGCCTGCTGGCGGCGGGCCGGGCCGAGACGCGCGAACAGGACGAGGCCGCGGCCACCTACGCGCCCAAGCTCACGGCGGCCGACCAGGTGCTGGACTGGAAGGAGCCGGCCGCGGCGCTGCACCGCCGCGTGCGGGCGCTGGCGCCGCAGCCCGGCGCCCAGACCACGGCGCGGGGGCGGCTGGTGAAGGTGCTCGCGGCCGAGGCGCGCGAGGGCGCGCCTGCGCGCTGGCAGGGCGCGGAGCCGGGCACCGTGGTGGCCCTGGCCCCCGAGGGGATCCTGGTGCGCGCCGGGGAGGGCTGCCTGCTGTTGGCGCGCGTCCAGCCCGAGGGGAAGCGCCCCATGGCCGCGGCGGACTTCGCGCGGGGCGCCCGCCTGGATCCCGGGGCCCGCCTGGGGCCGCCCGACCGCGGCGCGCCCGGCGGGCCGCCCGCCCTGAGCCATGAGCGCCGCCAACGCTAGCGCGCCGGCGCGGCGCGTGGCGCTGGACGTGCTGCTGCGGGTGGAGAAGGGGCGGGCCTTCGCCAGCCTGGCCCTGGATGCCGCCCTCGATCGCGCCGGGCTCGCCCCGCGCGACCGCGCCCTGGCCACGGAGATCGCGTACGGCGTCCTGCGCTGGCGGGGGCGGCTGGACTGGATCATCGGGCAGGCGGCCGGGCGGCCTCCGGCGCGGATCGGCGTGCCACTCCTGTGCGTGCTGCGGGCCGCGGCCTACCAGTTGCTGTTCCTGGAACGCGTCCCGGCCTACGCCGCCGTGGACCAGGCGGCGCGCCAGGCGCGCGAGGCGGGCGGCGCGAGAGCGGCCGGGTTCGTGAACGGGGTGCTCCGCCACATCGCCCGCACGCGGGGCGACGTGCCCTATCCAGACCCCGCGCGCGATCCGGCGGCGTACCTGGCGGCGTGGGGATCGCTCCCCCGCTGGCTGGCCGAACGGTGGGTGGTGCGCCTGGGGCTGCAGGAGGCCACGGCGCTGGCCCTGGCCTGCAACACTACGCCGCCCGTGACCTACGTGGCCAACGCCCTGCGGGCCGCCCCGGAGGAGGTGCGGGCCGGGCTGGAGGCCGACCTGGGCCCGGTGGAGGCGGGGGCGTGGGCGCCGGGATGCTTTCGCGCGGTTGGCCCGGCCAGATCGCCTGCCCGTTCCGACATTTTTCCGGCCTCAGACTCCGCCTCGGCCTTGGGCTCGGCCACTGGCTCGGCCGTGGGCTCGCCCGTGGGCGCGACGCACGCCGTGCGTGGTGGCCTGGCCTTTGTGATGGACGAGGCGGCCGTCCTGCCCGTGCACCTGCTGGGCCTCGCGCCGGGGCTTCGCCTGCTGGACGCCTGCGCCGGCGGGGGCGGCAAGGCCGCGGTAGCGGCCGGGATGATGCAGGGGCGGGGGCTCATCGTGGCCCTGGAGCCGCGGCCCCGCGCCCTGCGCCGCCTCGCGGAGGCCCGCGCCCGCCTCGGCCTTGGGTGCCTGCATCCCGTTCGGGGCGAGGCGCAGCAAGCCGCCGACTTCCTGCGCGGGCTCGATGCGGCGCCCCCCGGCGGAGGCGCCTTCGACGCGGTGCTTGTCGACGCGCCGTGTACCGGCCTGGGCACGCTGCGGCGCCACCCCGAAATCAAGTGGCGCACGACGCCGGGCCAGGTGGGGAAGCTGGCCGGCCTGCAGCGCGCCATCCTGCACGGGGTGGCGGCCTGCGTGCGCCCGGGGGGCATCCTGGTGTACGCGACGTGCACCACGGAGCCCGAGGAAAACGAGGGGACGGTGGAGGCCTTCCTGGCGAAACACCCCGAGTTCCGCCTGGAGGACGCGGGCCCGCACCTCCCGGGGCCGGCCGCCGCCCTGGCGGCCAAGGGCTATCTGCGCACGTGGCCCCACCGGCACGGCGTGGACGGGTTCTTTGCGGCCCGCCTTCGGCGAAGCGAAGGTGATGGCGCCGCGCGCTCGCCCCGCGGTGCGCCGGGGCGATGAGCGGAGGTCCGGCATGCCGCGCGTGACACGGCCCGCGGGCCAGCTCCCGCTGCAGTTCGAGCAGGCCGCGCCGTCCGGCCCGCCGCCGCCCGCTCCGCCCCCGCCCCCCCGAGGCCGTGGCGGGGTCCTCCGGGCCGCCCGGCGCGGCGCCCTCTTCGGCGCGCTGCTCCTGCTGGTGGCCTGGGCCAGCGGCCAGATCACCATGCGGCTGGCCCTGGAAAAGGACAAGGTGGACCTGCCCCGCGTGGTGGGCCTGGAATCGGTGGCCGCCATCGAGCTGCTGAAGGAGCAGGGGCTGGCGCCCAAGATCGTGGCCGAGGAATACAGCAATCGCGTGGCGCGCGGCCGCATCGCCACGCAGCAACCGGCCGGGGCGATGCGGGTGCGCCCGGGGGCCGAGGTGCGCCTCATCGTGAGCCGCGGGCCCGACACGGCCACCACCCCGGACCTGGCCGGCCGTTCGCTCGCCGACGCCCAGCGGCTGCTGGCCGAGCAGGGCCTGCGCGTGGGCACGGTGACGGAGGTGCGCGTGGAGCACCAGCCGGCCGGCGTGGTGATCGCCCACGAGCCGGCCGTGGGCGAGGCGGCCCAGCGGGGCACCGCGGTGGACGTCCTGGTGAACCAGGGGGGAAGCCAGGAGGCGGCGGCCATGCCGAGCCTGGTGGGGCAGCCGGTGCGCGAGGCCCTGGAGAGGCTCCAGGCCTTGGGGGTGGAGGTGCGGGTGAGCTTCGAACGGTCTGAGCGGATGCGGGACGCCATCCTCCGCCAGGAGCCGCCGCCCGGGGGCACCCTCAGGCGGGGGGAGCGGGCCCTCCTGGTGGTGGGCCAGTGAGCCGGCGCGTGCGGATCGCGCCCTCGCTGCTCTCGGCGGACTTCGCCGCCCTGGGCGACGCGGCGGCGACGGTGGAGGACGTGGCGGACCTGCTCCACTTCGACGTGATGGACGGGCACTTCGTCCCGAACCTCACGGTGGGCCCGCCGGTGGTGGAGGCCCTGCGCCGCCACACCCGCCTGCCGCTGGACGTGCACCTGATGATCGAGGCGCCCGAAAGGTTGCTGGCCGATTTCGCCCGCGCCGGGGCCACGTTCCTCACCGTGCACGCCGAGGTCTGCCCGCACCTCCACCGCACGGTGCAGCACATCCGCGAGCTGGGCATGCGCCCCGGCGTGGCCCTGAACCCGGCCACGCCCCTGGAGGTGCTGGACTACCTGCTGCCGGAGCTGGACCTGGTGCTGGTCATGTCGGTCAACCCGGGGTTCGGCGGCCAGACCTTCATCCCCTTCGCGCTGGAGAAGGTGGCGGAGCTCCGCCGCCGGCTGGACGCGTGCCGGAGCGCGGCCGAGCTGGAGGTGGACGGTGGGGTGAAGCTGGAGAACTGCCGGGACGTGGTGCGGGCCGGCGCCACGATCCTGGTGGCCGGGTCCGCCGTATTCGGAACACCCGATCCGCGCGGCGCGGTGCTGAAGATGCGGGAGGCCCTGGCGTGAGGGCTCTAGCAGGCTGCTGAGAAAGGCCCATCTGCGGCGTTGGCGCGCTCGCGCGCTCGCTGCGGCGTACATCCCAGTACGCCTCGCTCGGCGCAGCGCGCGCCGCCTTGCACCTGGGCCTTTTTGAGCAGCCTGCGCAAGAGAGGGTTTTCAGCATGCTGCTAAGAGCTGTGGGGGACGTCTGTGGAATCAGTGCAGGCGCTCTTCGCTGACAGCCGATACCTGATGGCGGCGGCCGGGTTCCTGGCCGCCGTGCTCGCGGCCTTCGCGGCGGGCTACGCGTTGGGACGCGCGGGCCGCCCCGCAGGGGCGCCGCGTGCCGCCCGCACCGCCCACCGGCCGCCGGACGAGGCGGAGGCACTGCCCGAGATCGGGGGCGACGAGGCGCGGTTGATGGACCTCCGCGGCATCCGGGACGCCGACGCCGAGCTGCCCCGACCACTGGGCCCGCGCCTGCCCCCGCGCCGCCGCTAAGGCTCCCACCCTCAGCCCGTGGCCCTCGCCTCCATCGTGTGGGCGGCCATGGCGGTACGGATCTCGCCGAGCCGGCCCGGCAGGTTGACGCACCGGAATGATGCCGGGCACTTTCTTCGCAGGCGGGGCGGAGGGTCCGGCGACCACGAGGGCCGAACTGGAGTTCACGGTGGCGAAGACGCGGGGCACGGGTTTATGGATGATGTGGGCCGATGTGGATCCTGAGATCGAGGCGGAGTTCGGCCGGTGGCACGACGGGGAGCACATGCCGCGCCTGCTGCAGGTTGCCGGATTCTTGGCCGGCGCCCGCTACGTGGCGGCGCGCGGCGGGCCCAAGCAGCTCGCCATGTACGAACTGGAGGATCATCACGTGCTGCGCACCGGCGCGTTTCTCGACGCGGCGCGGCACAAGCCGTCACACTGGCAACTGAAGGCCTCTCCGGGCTCCGTGGGGCGCAACCTCATTCTCAATGGCTACCGCCAGATCTTCCCCACCCGCACCAACCCCATCGAGTTGACGGCGGAGATGCCACGCTGCGTCCAGACGGGCCGCATGGACATCCCGGCGCACATGGAGGACGAGTTCAACGCCTGGTACAACACGGCCTACATCCCGGGGTACCTCGCGGTGCCCGGGGCCATCCGCGCCCGCCGGTTCGTCGCCGTAGAGGGCCAGCCGAAATACCTCACCCTGTACGAATTGGAACATCCGGGCGTCTCGCAAAGCGAGGCGTGGGACCGGGCGCGCGCCAGCGACCCGTGGACCGCGCGCGTGACGCGTTACATGGAGCACGACGAGGGTTCGCCGGGCGTCTACCAGAGGGTCTTCCCGGCCTGAGGCGCCTCGGCCCCGCCGGTGGGCAGCGGACGGCCCATGGCAGGTTGCTGAAAAGCGTGTCTGCTGCAGGCTGCTCAAAGGGGCCCACATGCAAGGCGGCGGGCGATGCGAGGTACGAGGCGTACTCAGGCCGTACGTCGCAGTGCCGCGCGAGCCCGCCAACGCAGCAGACGGGCCTTTTTCAGCAGCCTGTTAGCCCTTGGTCTTGAGCTCGGAGTCGTGGGCGGCGATGAAGGCGCGGATGTCCTCGGCCAAGTCCAGGAGCTTCAGCCATTGCTCTTTGTAGAGGGTCACGGGGAAGCGGCCCAGGCCATACACCGAGACGGCGCCTTTCTCGCTGACCCGGATGGACGTCCCCCGCTTCGTGGCGCGTTTCAGCGCCTCATTCTCCGCCCGCAGCCGCTCCATCTCCGCCCGCACATCTTCATCCGCCATCGTCGCCCCCTTTCATCTCGCCGTGCGTCGTCCACCGGGCCAGCCTGGCTGGGTCGGGCCTCGTGAACGCTCGAACAGTCGAACGCCTTTCCGGTTACGGGAAGATCAGGCCGCTTTCTCGAAGTAGGCGTTTACGGTCTCGAAAAAGCTGGGGTTGGCGCTGCTTCCCGGCACGGTGCCGCCCTCCTTGCCGGCGCGGGCCGCTACCACTTGGTCCGCCCGCCGTCCACGTAGAGGACGTGGCCGGTGACGTAGGCGGCCTGGTCGGAGACGAGGTAGAGCACGGCGGCGGCCACGTCCTCCGGCCGGCCCCACCGTCCCAGCGGCGCCTGCCGCGCGTTGAAGCGCCGCCGCCGCGGGTCCTTCCAAACCTCCTCGCTCATGGCGGTGTGCACGGCGCCGGGCGCCACGGCGTTCACGCGGATGTTGAACGTCCCCCATTCGCAGGCCAGGGCGGAGGTGAAATGGGCCACGGCCGCCTTGGCGGCGCAGTAGGCGGTGCCCCGGGGGAGGTAGATGGCGGCGCCCATGGTGGCGAGGTTCACGATGGCCCCGCGGCGCCGGCGGATCATGTGCCGGCCCACGATCTGGCAGCAGAGGAAGGTCCCCGTGACGTTGACGCCGAGGAGCCGTTCCCACTCTTCGTCCGTCACGTGTGCAGTCTCGTTGCGGACGTGCACGCCGGCATTATTCACCAGAATGTCAATCCGCCGAAACCGCTTGAGGACGGCGTCCACCAACCCCTGGACGGAGGGGCGCTTGGTCACGTCCACCGGGGCCGCCATGGCGGAAAGGCCGGCGGCCCGCAGGCCGGCGGCCGCCCGCTCCCCCCGGGCCGCGTCGCGGTTGGCGATCACCACGTGGGCGCCGGCCGCGGCCAGGACCCGGCTGATGGTGAGGCCGATCCCCTGGCTGCCCCCCGTGACGATGGCCACCCTGCCCCGCAGGACCGAGGGCGCAGGACTGAGGACTGAGGGAACACGATTTCGGGGGCGGCGGGGCGCAACCCTCTCAGTCCTCATCCCTCCGTCCTCAGTCCTGTCTGGCGGCCCAGAGTTCGATGAACCCGGCCAGGATCGCTGCCCGCTCCACGAGGGAGCGGACCCAGATGAACTCGTCGGGGCTGTGGAGGCGGTCGCCGGACGG
>Ga0187780_10002148_pt1 | contig 14873 bp, 8 predicted proteins | sample 1015_Q2_SP10_20__FD_132429 | JGI IMG/M metagenome (GOLD analysis project Ga0187780, IMG submission 132429) | Tropical peat soil microbial communities from peatlands in Department of Meta, Colombia - 1015_Q2_SP10_20_MG | ecosystem: Environmental > Terrestrial > Soil > Wetlands > Peat | place... | reverse complement strand
GGCTCTTCGGTGCTCATTTCATCAAAGATACCTTTCACCATCGCTGGTGTAAATTCCTTTGAGGCCAGCCCATAGCGACCCCCGGTGATGCGTGGGAATGCTTGCCTGTTATCCCAACCCTCTTTGACTGCAGTTGAAACATCTAGATAGAGAGGTTCGCCAATGCTTCCCGGCTCTTTCATGCGATCGAGCGTTGCTATCACTTTGACAGTAGAAGGCAGTGCTTGTAAGAAGTCTTTTACTGAGAACGGGCGAAATAAGTGTACTTTGAGGATACCCACTTTCTCACCACGCGCAAGAAGGTATTCAACTGTTGCCTGCGCTGTCTCAGCGCCCGATCCCATCATGACGATCACTCTCTCTGCATCTGGCGCTCCAACATAATCGAAAAGGTGATAGTGTCGCCCAACCAACGCACCGAACTTATCCATATTCTTTTGCACAATTACCGGACAAGCTGCGTAATATGGATTTGTAGTCTCACGGGCCTGGAAATACACATCGGGATTTTGTGCGGTACCGCGAATAAATGGATGTTCAGGAGAGAGTGCTCGCTGCCGGTGAGCTTGAACGAATGCATCATCGATCATTGCTCTTAAATCTTCGCGAGTCAATTGTTCGATTTTATCAATTTCGGCTGATGTACGAAAACCATCAAAGAAATGCAGGAATGGAACACGTGCTTCTAATGTTGATGCATGTGCGATGAGTGCAAGGTCCTGTGCCTCCTGTACTGAATTTGAAGCCAGCAAGGCAAAACCCGTTGAACGAGTAGCCATTACGTCGGAATGATCACCGAAAATTGAGAGTCCTTGCGCAGCCAGTGCGCGTGCTGCTACATGAAATACCACCGGTGTCAACTCTCCGGCAATTTTATACATGTTGGGAATCATGAGCAATAATCCCTGGGATGCAGTAAACGTTGTTGCCAGTGCCCCTGTTTGTATTGCGCCGTGAATTGCACCTGCTGCACCCCCCTCTGATTGCATTTCCACGACAAGCGGTACTGTTCCCCAAAGATTAACTCGTCCCGTCGCAGACCAGGCATCAGCCATCTCACCCATCGAAGTCGATGGGGTTATTGGATAAATCGCAATAACCTCACTTAATGCGTGGGCAATATTGGCTACTGCCTCATTGCCTTCTAACGTTACCCAGGTACGTTCCATAGAATCCTCCATAATTTCTAGTGTAACTTTGCCGTAACAAAACGCATTTTCACATCTTGCTCATTATACAGAAGAATACCGCCCTGAAATCACAATCAGATCACAATCATGCACTTTTGTATCACGTTCCGTACACAGCCACGACTTTTCGGTCTCAAGTCGAATATATTCAATATTATAATGTATGCCGGTGATGTTCGTATCATACTATTCTGTGGTAGTTGTATGACAGGTGCTACAAAGTCCGTAAGTGAAAGGAATGATAAACATGCCGGATAAGAAGAGTGATATTGAGCGTTATCGCACAAACTATCTAGCTGAACAGGAAGGATCTAATCTATATACATCCCTCGCTCAAACGGAGAAGGATCCTCACCTTGCAGAACTCTATCAGCGCATGGCAGAAACCGAGCAGCGCCATGCAGGCATATGGGCCGATTATTTGCGCAAGTCAGGTGAAACTGTACCAACCTATTCCGCTGGTTGGCGCATACGCATGATTATCTGGTTAGCCAAACATTTTGGGGTCAACTCAGTATTGCCCATGATCTCATCCATGGAACGTGGTGCCAGCCATGATTACGATACACAACCAGAAGCTCGTGCAGCAGGTATGCCGAAAGATGAGCGTTCGCACGAACGCCTTTTTCGTTCTGTAGAGATAACCGGAGGCGGTGTCGCAGGTCCCGCACTTGCCCGCTTCGAGGGCCGTCACCGTGGTACTGGCGGTAATGCGCTTCGTGCTGCTGTATTGGGGGCAAGTGATGGTCTCACCACCAATCTCAGTCTCGTCATGGGCGTAGCGGGAGCCAACCTTCCAGGACATACGATTCTATTCACTGGTCTAGCCGGTATGCTTGCGGGGGCGCTCTCGATGTCTATTGGTGAGTGGCTGTCCGTGCAGAGCGCACGTGAACTCTACACCCACCAGATTGCGGTCGAGCGCCAGGAATTAATCGATATGCCTGAGGAAGAACGCGAGGAACTTGCCCTAATTTATGAATCGAAAGGAATTGATCGTGAAACTGCCAATCGTATGGCTGAACGTATCATGTCGCAAGGTGAAACCGCGCTTGATACCCTCGCTCGCGAAGAGCTGGGTATCAATCCTGAGGAACTTGGCGGCTCAGCATGGACAGCTTCGATCATGTCATTTTTCCTCTTTGCAATAGGCGCTGTTATTCCTGTCATACCTTTTGCGTTCGGTAGTGGAACTATAGCTGTACTGGTCAGCCTGTTACTAGGCACATTGGGTTTTTTCATTATCGGCGTTGGTATTACATTGACTACTGGAGCGCCACTCCTGAAATCCGCTGGTCGCCAGGTTTTGCTGGGTTTAGCAGCAGCGGCCATAACGTTTGGTCTCGGATCTCTTGTTGGAGGACGGCTATGATAGTGCTAGAAAGCTAATAGAGAGGATAGCTATGCTGAAATCAGCATTCTCTTACAATATAGCTCCAACCTGGCTTTTTTTTGATGTTAGCTTTTTTGTGAGCCATTAGTGATCTTTAAGCCTGGCATTGTGAGAAGTTTGTGATATTCAGATTCGATACTTTGTGAACAAAATACAAAGATAGCTTTTTAAAGCAAAGAATCTTTGGCATAATGCAACGGTGGAGGATGTTTTTCATGCCAGCTCAGAAACGTGTTAAAACATGCTGCTTGGAATATTCAGACCACGAACTGGTTCAAAAAGTGCTTTCTGGCGATATGAGTGGATTTGATATGTTGGTCGATCGCTATAACCTCATGCTCAAAAGCTGGGCTTATCGAATGCTTCGCAATCACCAGCAAGTTGAAGATGTTTTACAGTTTGTCTTCCTTCAGCTTTTCCTCTCGCTAGATACATTCTCTGCCGATAAATCAATTAAAGCCTGGCTTTTTAGAGTTGTCCATAATCGTTGTATGGATGAATTGCGTCGCATACAACCAATATACTTTTCGGAGCTGATAGTATCGGAGGAAGTTGAAGATGAATTCATACCCTTTGAATGTATTCCTGATCCTGCCCCTCTACCAGAAGAAATAGCTGAACAGCATGAGTTGCAACAGCGCATATTACGAGCGATCAGTGTCTTATCTCCCAGGCTTCGTTCTGTTGTTTTTCTGCGTTATACGTTGCAAAAAAGTTTCGCAGAGATTGGTCAAATACTCAATATTCCTGAAGCAACTGCAAAGACCTATTTTCACCGCGCAAAGCCTTTTCTTCGCTCATCATTACGGGTTTATAAAGATCAGTTAGCCTCTGCTTGCTAAGAACTTTTGATCTCTAAATCCTGATCAGTATTATTTTTGCATTATGAACCAGCTACTCAGAAACACGTCTAAATCATCCCTCTACGCTGACTTCTCTGTCTCTTCCACTGGCGCTGTAAAGTGAATTTCCAACGCTTTATCCTCAAAGCGTGCAAGCTTTGCTTCCTGGTTTGCAAGTACCGCCGGGAGCGTGATATCGCGCTTGAAGTTACCAATCTCGACGATCATCTCATCTCCCTTTTTTGTCATCAGCACCTTATCCATTTCGACATGTGGTAGCGGAAGGCGCAGGATATAGGTATCTCCCGCGTGAACCACTTCTTGTATAGGTCCTCTATGGAAGACTTGTGTCGGATCTACATCGCCAAAGATTGCCTGGCCTAATTCTCCAAGTGGCTTCATTCCGAGAATGTCGTGAGAATAGAAAGGAGCCTCCCAGATAGGCAGTGGAGCAAAAGTATTATGAATCATTCGACGCAATTTTTCTTGATTTTGGTAGAGGTCTTGCATAAACTCGTCAGCATAATTGCCTGCTGGAATAACACGGTTGCATACGACCCCATCAATGGGATAACCGAAAAGCGCCAGGTACGTTTCAGCTCGCAGTGCCTCTTTGATCACCATGCGTTCTGGATTGACGACTGGTCGATAGGAGCTTATATCCGGGTTACTCAATACCTCGCGTAACGCTTTGACTCGATCAGTCATGACTTGCAATGCTTCTAGCATTTCACCGGAGGGTAAGAAGGCCTTGATGAAAGGGCGTGCGAGGCTAAGCGTACTTTTTTTCAGATTCAAACCAGCAATACGACCGGCGTACCATTGGAAAGTGTCAGGCATACTTAAAAGCCTGATTGTCTCCCCTGTCGGCGCAGCGTCGATAATCACTACTTCGAAATTCCCGTCACGAGCATTGCGATAGATGTTGAGCAAACTGACAATCTCATCCATTCCAGGAACTAGCGCCAGTTCTTCAGCCATCACCGAATCAATGCCACTATTTCGCAGGGCTTGACTCATCTTTTTTTGCACTTTACCCCAACTGTGGCGCATTTCATCCAACACATTCACTTCCTGGGCCCACAGATTTGAAGCCAGTTTCATTGGTTCAGAAGTTAAAGGGGTACTGAAGCAATCGGCGAGGCTATGGGCCAGGTCCGTACTAACAACAAGTGTCCGTTTACCTGAAGCTGCCGAACGAACCGCTGTTGCTGCCGAAATGGTTGTTTTGCCAACGCCCCCCTTACCAAGGTAAAGTATGATCCGCATAAAATTCCTTACTCTTTATTTCGCTATTATTTCATACATGGCCCAATTGTATCATTCTGAGCGACCTACTACTGTCATTCTGAGCGACAGCGAAGAATCTCTCTACTGATCTAACAAGATACACCTTGATGCTCAAAACCACAAGCAAGGAGCTGCATTCAAACACAATACATTGGATTCAAGGCTACTATATGACCATGCTACCTGAATATACGTAAATTGCCTCTTCCAGGTTATCTTTTTAGGGGCTTTGGCTTTAGAGGTAAAGCTGGGGGCGTAATGAGGCATATCAGCGATTGAAATTGAAAAACAGTGCAACCTGCTCCGTCTAGCTACATATAGTCGTAAGACAAGTAGGGGCATCCCTTGCGGATGCCCTGCTGCTACTCCAGGCTACAAATGAGAAGTAAACGTTACAATTCCATCCTACCACTGACAACCAGTAGCTTGAGAAATTCAAGATAGCGTACAACCTCATTACGGTCGCTACCTCCCGTTTGATACCAGTTGCGCAGCCACATCAATGAAACAATCTCATCAGAGGTGAAACCGTTCTGGAGGAGTGCTTCAGTCTCAGTAATAGTAATATCAACAGTTTTTGTTATATCAAGTGCTTTTTCAGATTGGATTTGCGGATTCATAATAATTACCTTCTTCCTTTATAGGTCTGTCTCCGCTAGTTAACTATACATTTTCAAATGAGTATCGTTGTCCATTTATCTTAGAGTAATCTAGCAACTTTACTTAGATAGACGGCCAACCTCACAATTTTTCAAATACGACTTTTTTCCTACAACACCCCTGCTACTCTACTTATTCCTTCTAAACAAAGTATAAGCGGAAAAAGGTGCCGCATCTATCGACAAAATAACAAACTCATGGTGAAGTGCATCACATAACTTCTCTTACACTTACCATGACTGATATACGTATAGAATGCCGGATTAGTTCCATCATTATTTGCCAACAATGTGACAATGAGCTACATCCATGACAGTAAAATACTCTCGAAAGTAATATCGTCAGGGGTTACAAAAAGGAAAGGCAGAACACAAAACCAGCAAATACACTTATAAATGCTTCGACGGTTTTGTGTCCTGCCTGATAATGCTAATAAACAAAATAAACCAGCCATTCGTAGGGGCCGGTTTATCGTACCCATCGCCGATTTATCGGCCTCCCGTGGCCTTTCACACTATCCTGTCTATTTTGTTCATTTGCATTATTGATTTACGAGTTACGCACAACAATATTAATCAGTCGCCCAGGCACATAGATCACCTTCTGTACGGTAGCCTCTCCAATGAATGATGCCACTCGGGGATTTTCCAACGCCAACATGCGAATGTCGCTTTCACTCGTGCCGGCAGCCACCTCTATCTTCTCACGTACTTTACCATTTACCTGCACCACCAGGGTGAATACCTCGTCCTTCGTAAGCGCCTCATCATAACTGGGCCATGCAGTTATGTGAATACTGCCCGCGTGATTTGTTATATGCCACAGCTCTTCGGTGATATGCGGTGCCATCGGCGCCAGCAATTGCATCATCGTCTCCAGCATAGTTTGGAAAGCTTTGCTACGTGCGACGGGAGCATGTTGCTGCTTTATCAATGCATTATTGCACTCCATCAAAGCAGCCAGCGCAGTATTAAAGCGGAAGTTACTTAACTCCTCCGTGACGCGCTTGATGGTCTTATTGCGTAAGCGTTCGATAGCCTCGCTCTCGCTGGTCTCCCCGTTACTGGGATGCTCGACCCATCTGTCATTGACAAGACTCCAGAAGCGGTTCATGAAACGCCATACGCCCTCTAGATTTTCAGGTATAAATGAGCCGCCCTGGTCAAAAGGACCGATAAAAGTCAGGTAGGCTCGCACCGTGTCTGCTCCATACTTCTCGACAAACTCGTCCGGAGCTACAACATTGCCCCGTGACTTGGACATCTTTTGCCCATCAGGCCCCAATACAGTACCCTGGTGAAACAATCGAGTAAACGGCTCATCGAAGTTGAGGTAACCAATATCACGCAATGCCTTGATGAAGAAGCGCGCATAGAGCAGGTGCATAACCGCGTGTTCAGCACCACCTATATATTGATCAACAGGCAGCCAGCGTTCCATCGCTTCCGCACTCCATGCTTGCTTGTAATTGTGTGGGTCAGCATAACGCAAGAAGTACCAGGATGAACAAATAAAGGTATCCATCGTATCCGCCTCGCGTGTAGCAGGTCCACCGCAAATGGGACAGACAGTGTTTAGAAACTCTGGCTCGTAACGGAGTGGAGATTCGCCCGTCGACTTGAACTCTACATGCTCCGGCAGCAGTACAGGCAGCTGGTCTTCAGGTACAGGAACCATACCATCCTTTGGACAGTAAACGATGGGAATAGGTGTCCCCCAGTAGCGTTGACGACTGATCAACCAGTCACGCAATCGGTACGTCACCATGAACTTTCCAATACCCTGATTCTCAATAAAACGTGTAATCCTCGCTATTGCCTCTTCGGCTGGTACGCCATCGAAAGGACCCGAGTTGACCATCACTCCCAGATGCTCTTTCGCCTCGGTCCAGGTCGCTGGATCGCTCGGTTCTTCGCCTTCAGGTCGAATAACCTCACGTATAGGAATACCGAACTTACGCGCGAATTCAAAGTCGCGCTGGTCATGCGCAGGAACGCCCATAATCGCGCCAGATCCATAACCCATCAACACATAATCGGCTATCCACACCGGTACGCGTTCGCCGTTAACGGGATTGGTGACATAACCGCCAGTGAAAACCCCCGTCTTCTCTTTCTCTGTGCTCATGCGTTCAATTTCGGTCATTTGTCGTGCCTGGCTTACATAAGCTTCGACTTCAGCCTTGCGTTCAGAAGTCGTAATCTTCTCTACCCAGGGATGCTCAGGAGCCAGTACAAAGAATGTGACGCCATAGATAGTGTCTGGACGCGTTGTAAAAACTGGAATTTCTTCACGTTGCCCCTCGATGATACTAAAGAAGCGAATCTCAGCCCCTTCGCTGCGCCCAATCCAGTTTCTCTGCATGGTCACTGTCTTATCGGGCCATTCAATCTTTGAGAAATCCAGCAATTCTTCTGCGTAGTCTGTAATTTTTAGTAGCCACTGGTCGATCTCCTTGCGAATTACGACACTGCCACAACGTTCGCACGTTCCATTCTCCAATACCTGCTCATTCGCCAATGTCGTATTGCACCCTGGACACCAGTTGGCAGGCGCCTTTGTGCGATAAGCCAGTCCATGCTTGTAGAATTGCAAAAACAACCACTGCGACCATTTATAATAATCGGGCAGGCACGAAACCATCTCGCGATCCCAATCCCAGCCCGCGCCCATCAAGCGCAACTGCCTGCGCATCATCTCAACATTCGCCAGCGTCCAGGTGCGTGCCTGTATCCCACGCTGGATAGCTGCATTCTCGGCGGGCAGTCCAAAGGCATCGAAACCAATCGGTTGCATAACGTTATAGCCATTCATACGCATGTAGCGACCAAAGGCGTCAGCGCCCGAATAGTTATACCAGTGCCCTATATGCAGATCACCAGACGGATAAGGTAGCATTACCAGGTTATAAAATTTTGGCTTAGATGAATCGTCGGGAGCATGATACAATTGTTCAGTCTCCCATTTAGTCTGCCATTTGCCTTCAATTTCTTTAGGATTGAACTTGGTGCGTGTCATCATAATAATACTTCTCCCTAATAAAAAAACCTCTCATCCTCGCGGGACGAAAGGCTTTTCCGTGGTACCACCCTGTTTTTTCAAACTCAGACGAAATGGTGGACCTGAGGGGGCTCGAACCCCTGACCTCATCCATGCCATGGATGCGCTCTTCCAGCTGCGCTACAGGCCCAAAACGAGCAACTCATGATCAAAGTCTGCGCTTGATACTCATATTATGCGATAACGGGCACTCCGGCAAGCACTAGGACTCTCGATTGATCTTTCACGCTTGCTGCTCACAGGCGAGTTCGGTCAAAGATTTGTAGCTTTGCACCAACCAGCTACTCTCTGCTGTCAAGCGACCTACTACTCCTGCTCAAAGCTGGTGATTTACCAGAAATTGTAAAATTCACTATACCATAAGCGTTTGCATTTTGCAACGTGGTGGAGATGAGGGGGCTCGAACCCCTGACCTCGACAGTGCGATTGTCGCGCTCTCCCAGCTGAGCTACATCCCCAGGCAGACAAGATCATAACACATCTCAGAAGACTTGTAAATAGAAATTTGAAGTCGAATTACTACTACCTTTTCAATGCAAACGCGACAAACGTTACAAGCGCGACAAGTGCGACAAATATCACCCTAAACAACTCCTCTACTTCTCATTTCTTTCTCCATCATCATGCTCTACCAATATGTTATAATTGACACAAAGTCCGCTAAAAGGAGGCGCCTCAGTGGTTACCATCAGCGTTTGCTCAGTTTGTGTGGTTGCACAGGTTTGAGTATATCTCTTACCCTGAGAAAGAAGCCGACTACATACTTTATCATTGCAGCTTGCCACTCAACTGGTGATGCTGCTTCTATCTGCTCTACTTCTTTCTAGCCAACCACACACCACCCCTTTCACTTTTCCACCTGTAGTATTTAGGCATATCTGTGTCTGGTGATAGATGCAGAGAGTGTCCAATAAGCCCAACTTGTCAGTGAACAGCATAATACGAGGAAGCTATGCGTGAAAAACCAGATATTCCAGATGAACTTCTGCGAACCACTTTACAAGAACAGTTTGATCTCGTACCTGTCATACTTGAATTCCTTCCCGTGGGACTGGACTACCATGCCGGGGTGTACCGGGTGAAGAGCGATCAAGGAAAAGCCTATCTGCTCAAAGTCACTTCCAGGCCGCTCTACGCAGCCCGATACCAGGTCCCTCGCTATCTCAACGATCAGGGCATCACATCCGTCGTAGCCCCCCTTCCTACCAGGATCGGCAATCTATGGGCAAAGCTAGGAGATTGGACGGTGATCCTCTATCCTTTTATTGATGGGGATTCCAGTTTCACTGGGATGAAGTATGATCAATGGAAGAAGTTGGGAAGCATTTTCAAGCAGATTCACCAGATTCATGTACCCTCTGATTGGTTCGAGTCGCTGCGCACAGAAACCTTCGATGCGTCAGAATATGTACAATGGATATATACCTTTGAGACACATCACCTGCATTCACAACATATTGAAAGTTCCTCTCAACAGGCACTTCGAGCTGATTGGTTCACTCATCAGGACACGATTCACACGACAGTAAACTTGCTGGAAAAGCTGGCAGGAGTACTCCAAAGACAATCAGGGTCATATGTCTTCAGTCACGCAGACCTGCATCCGGCTAACCTGATCCGTGATCCAAACGGCCATGTGTTTGTGATCGATTGGGACGATGTGATGCTGGCACCAAAGGAGCGCGATTTCATTTTTATCAGGGGAACTGGGGCAGATGCGTTCTGGGAGGGCTACCGACAGCCACAAATAGATTGGATCGCACTCACCTACTACCGATGTGAACGCGTCGTACAGGATGTGATAGCATGTGCCGATGATATGTTTTTCAAGGATGACCTGGGAGAAAAAACCAGGGCCGATATTGCCGGTTTGTTTCGTGAGATCCTGCTTGGTACCACCAACACTATCAATGATATCTACACTGCTGCTGCACACCTTCCGGCAGATCTCACCTTAGAGTGAGAGGGATACAGATGATGGTTCCTTCCTTACTTTTTGCACGTTGTTATATTTCCAAAAACCTATTTACTTCTCCTCCCACCTATGTTATCATTTCATCAATCAATATATGGCAAACATGCGAGACATGTCCTTTCCCAAAGATTCCCAGAGAGGAAGCGTCAGAGGCTGCAAGCGCTACAATCGGCAAGAAATGGATACCCCTCGCTAGCCTGCACCTGTAAACACATAAAGAATTTGAACACTTGAGTTGGTAAATCCGTAGGGGCCGATTTATCGGCCCTCGTTGGTTTTTAGAATATCTCTCATATTCTCTTTAAATTCATAATGTGCGCTCAAAGGTACACGTCTTGACCACGTTACCGGTCAGTCAAGCGCGTTTCCTTGAATAGTGTCAGGCAATTCTGCCAGCTAATCAGGTACGCGGAAGCTGGGTGGAACCACGAAGAGCACTATAACCTTTCGTCCCAATCGGGGATAGAAAGGTTTTTTTATTGTTGGAATGAGGAGGTTAGTACCATGTCTGTCGAAGCAGAACTGGAAGAGTCAACAGGCTATACGCCTGTACAACGCATGCGGCACTCTGCGGCGCATGTCATGGCCGAAGCTGTGATGGAAATTTTCCCCGACGCAAAACTGGCCATCGGCCCCGCTATTGAAGATGGTTTCTATTACGATTTCGATCTGCCACGCACCCTCACGCCTGAGGATCTACCAGACATCGAGCAGCGTATGGCACGCATTGTAGCGGGCGAGTATCCATTCTTGCGCGATCGTTGGCCTCGTGAAAAGGCCCTGGAATACTTCCGCGATAAGGGGCAAACCTATAAGGTCGAACTGATCGAAAATCTGCCCGATGCGGAAGTAGGCATCTACCAGCAAGATACTTTCCTTGATCTCTGTCGCGGACCACACGTTGAAAATACGGGTCAGGTAGGCCCTTTCAAACTGATGAAGATTGCCGGGGCATACTGGCGTGGTGATGAGCATCGTCCCATGCTGCAACGCATCTACGGCACAGCATGGTTTACTCAAGAAGAACTGGATGAATACCTCTGGCGCCTGGAAGAAGCGATGAAGCGCGATCACCGCAAACTTGGTCGTGAACTCAAGCTTTTCATAATTAGCGATGAGGTACCGGCTGGCGTGCCCCTGTTTTTGCCCAACGGTGAGACACTGCGCTACCAGATGGAGACCTACGTTCGTGAAACACAAGAGAAATATGGATACCAGCACGTTTGGACATCTCACCTTGGCAAGGTGCGACTCTATAAGACGTCAAAGCACTGGTACAACTATCGCGAAAATATGTTTCCTATCATGTTTGGCGATCAGGAAGCTTCAGAAGATGATGCCTACGTGCTTAAGCCGATGAACTGTCCGCACCATATCACACTCTATGCTTCACAGATGCATAGCTATCGTGAGCTACCTATACGCTACGCTGAATTCGCCACCCTCTATCGCTATGAGAAGGCAGGCACATTGACAGGTCTTGCTCGCGTTCGTAGTCTCACGCAAGATGATGCACATGTCTTCATGCGTCCTGATCAGATCCAGGAAGAATTTAATCGTGCCATCGACTTGACGATGGAAGTATTCGAAACCTATGGCCTTAAGGACTACTGGATTGCCCTCTCACTGCGCGATCCGAATAATAAAGAACATTATGCTGGTAGTGATGATGTCTGGGAAAAGGCGGAAAGCGCTCTCCGAGAAGCAGTTAAGAACAAAGGCATTGAGGCCCGCGAGATGATTGGCGAAGCTGCTTTTTACGGCCCCAAGACTGACTTCATGGTGCGCGATGCTCTTGGTCGTGACTGGCAGTGCTCGACTGTACAACTGGACTTTGTGCAACCCGAGAATTTTCAGCTTGAATACATTGGCGAAGATGGTCAACCGCATCGTCCTGTTATGATTCACCGTGCCGTAACCGGATCAACGGAACGTTTCATGGCCATGATTATTGAACATTTTGCGGGAGCCTTTCCTGTTTGGCTGGCCCCTGTACAGGCCATGATTATACCCATTGCTGATCGTCACCAGGAATATGCCAACCAGGTTCTTGATATACTCAAGTCAGCTGGTGTGCGTGCCGAGGTAGATAGCCGCAGCGAACGTATGAATGCCAAAGTTCGTGATGCCCAACTCATGAAAATCCCCTACATGCTCGTAGTCGGAGATAAAGAACAGCAATCACAATCCGTTGCCGTGCGCCTGCGCACCAACGAAAACCTTGGAGCGACAGCCCTTAGCACGTTCTTAGTTCGTATCACAGAAATCATTAAAACCAAAAGTCGAGAGTTGTAAGCCGTGTATTGTAGGGGCGGGGCTTGCCCCCGCCCTGGTACTGCGTAATGTAGGGGCTGCGTATTGTAGGGGCGGGGCTTGTCCCCGCCCTCGCACCCTTACCCGATAATCAATAAATAACTCATATGGCAAACAAGCGAGACATGCTTATCCCCCTTGGCAAACAGAGAGGAAGCGCCAGAGGCTGAAAGCGCTCCAACCAGTAAGGAGTCAGTACCACTCGCCAGTCCGCACCTGTAAATGCATACTCATGAATTTGAGCAGCTGAAACGGTAATAGCGTGAACCACCTGTAGGGGCCGATTTATCGCGCCCACCGCCGATTTATCGGCCACGGTGGCTTCACAACATACCTCGTAATTTATTCAGATTCATGAAAACGCACAAAGGTGTACGTTCTGACCACGTTACCGGTCACCAAAGCGCGTCCTTGTCTGTTCTAGTAAGGAGCGGAAGCTGGGTGGAACCACGGAAAATCAAAGCCTTTTCGTCCCTGTAGGATGAAAAGGCTTTGTGTTTGTCATCCCAAAAGGAGTAAATCAATGCAGGTCGAAGCAGAATTAGAAAACTCACGACAATACTCACCACTCCAGCGTATGCGGCATTCTGCGGCACATGTTATGGCCGAAGCAGTCCAGGAGATGCTTCCAGAAGCCAAATTCGCCATCGGGCCAGCCATTGAAGACGGTTTTTATTATGACTTTGAATTGCCGCGACCGCTCACCCCCGCAGATTTTCCCGAAATAGAGGAGCGCATGACAAAAATCATTGCAGGCAAATATCCCTTTGTGCATGAACAATGGTCGCGTCTCAAAGCCCTGGAATACTTCCGCAATCAGGATCAGCCCTATAAAGTTGAGATTATCGAAAACCTGCCAGAACATGAGCAAACCAGCGTCTATCAGCAGCTAAACGACTTTCTAGAGCTATGCCGAGTACAAGAAAGTGAAATTTGGCCTGGTGATGTCTCAATCTATCAACAACATAACTTCCTTGACGTCTGCCGTGGTCCGCATGTTGAGCATACGGGCCAGATTGGTCCTTTCAAGTTGATGCGTGTAGCAGGTGCCTATTGGCGTGGTGATGAGCATCGGCCCATGTTGCAGCGCCTCTACGGAACAGCATGGTTCACACAAGAAGAACTCGATCAGTACCTTCATCGTTTAGAAGAGGCAAAGAATCGTGACCATCGCAAGCTAGGAAGGGATCTTGAACTATTCCATTTCGATGGAACAGCGCCTGGAATGCCATACTGGCTGCCTAAGGGTTTCAAATTGTTAAACGAGCTCATCAATTTTTGGCGCGTTGAACACGAAAAGCGCGGCTACCAGGAGTTTTCAGCTCCTTTACTCAACGACAAAAAGCTCTGGGAGATTTCAGGACACTGGGAACACTATAAGGACGATATGTTTCTCGTTCCTATTGATGAGTATGTGACCTATGGTCTTAAGCCTATGGGCTGTCCCAGTGCCATGTTGGTTTTCAATTTCAAAACTCGCAGTTATCGCGAATTACCACTTCGACTTTCAGACGTTGACATCTTGCATCGACATGAAAGAGCGGGAACACTTCATGGCCTTCTCCGCGTGCAAAAATTTCAACAAGACGATGCGCACATTTTTGTGACCGAAGATCAAATTGAGCAAGAGTTCGACGGCGTCCTTGAAATTACCCATGTGTTTTACAGCATCTTCGATCTCAAATACTCGTTTCGTCTTGGCACAAGGCCAGAAGGATTTATTGGCGATCTGGAAACCTGGAACAGAGCAGAAAGCATGTTGCACAACATTTTGGATAAGCACGTCTGCCCAGGAAATTATACAGTAGCAGATAGGGAGGGCGCTTTCTACGGACCAAAAATCGACATTTTGATGGAAGATGCGCTTGGCAGATCGTGGCAAATGGGAACACTTCAGCTTGATTTCCAGTTGCCGCGCCGTTTCGAATGCTCCTATATAGATAAAGATGGAGAGGTCAAAACACCCGTTGTTATTCATCGTGCCATTTGTGGAACGCTCGAACGTTTCATTGGGATTTTGCTAGAGCATACAGAAGGTGCATTCCCTGCCTGGCTTGCTCCCGTTCAAGTGCGCATTATCACAATAGCCGATCGTCACATTGCCTACGCTCAGGAAGTGATGCAGCAACTTCGTGACCAGGGTATCCGTG
>Ga0187780_10002147_pt1 | contig 14876 bp, 12 predicted proteins | sample 1015_Q2_SP10_20__FD_132429 | JGI IMG/M metagenome (GOLD analysis project Ga0187780, IMG submission 132429) | Tropical peat soil microbial communities from peatlands in Department of Meta, Colombia - 1015_Q2_SP10_20_MG | ecosystem: Environmental > Terrestrial > Soil > Wetlands > Peat | place... | reverse complement strand
TGGCGGTTTTGTGGTAACCGTTCTCGTGCACACTGACATGGCGTCGCCACACCTGGTGCACGCGGGCTCCAAGCCGCAGCTCGAGCGCTACCTGCCCGGGGTGGTGAGCGGGCAGATCATCACCGCCGTAGCCATCACCGAACCCGATGCGGGCTCGGACGTAAGGGGCATTCGAACCCGCGCACGGCGGGATGGGGCTCACTGGGTGCTCAACGGGAGCAAGATGTTCATCACCAACGGCGTGCACGCCGATCTGTACTTCGTCGCGGCGCGCACCGATGCTCAAGCCAAGGGCGCGCGCTCGCTATCGATGTTCGCGGTCGAGAAGGGAACGCCGGGCCTGCGCGTGGGACGCGCCTTGAACAAAACCGGCTGGCTTTGCTCGGATACAGCCGAGCTCTCGTTTGAGGACTGTTGCATCTCCGAGGATGCCCTGTTGGGCGAAGAGAGCACCGGGTTTTACGCGATCATGAAGAACTTTCAGACCGAGCGGATCGCCCTGGGCGCAATGGCAGTCGGCCACGCGATGACGGCCCTCGGTCTTACCCTGGAATATGTCCGTCAGCGCAGGGCCTTTGGCGGCGCCTTGTACGACAAACAGGTGATCCGCCAGCGCCTGGCAATGCTGCAGGCCAAGACCGACGCCGCGCGCCAGTTCCTCTACCACTGCGCGTGGCTGGTCACCCAAGGCAGACAGTGCGTCCGCGAAGTGTCGATGCTCAAGGCTTTGACGGGAGAACTGGCCAACGAGGTGCTCTACACTTGCCAGCAGTTCCACGGCGGCACCGGCTATCTGCGTGAGACCGCGATTGAGCGCTTGACGCGCGACGCTCGCGTTCTGTCGATCGGTGGGGGTGCAACCGAAGTGATGCTCGAAGAGGTGGCCAAACGCTCTTGAGCTCAGCCGCAGACCCCAACATGAATCCGCAATCGGTTCAACTCAGTGTCGACTCGCGCGGGGTGGCCCGACTGACTCTTGATCGCCCCAATGTCCACAACGCTTTTGACGATCAACTCATCGCGGAGCTTACCCATAAGCTGCGTCATCTTGATCACGATCCAGCGGTGCGAGTGGTGGTGTTGGCCGCCAAGGGTAAGAGCTTTTCCGCCGGCGCCGACCTGAACTGGATGCAGCGAGTCGCTCGCTACTCGGAAGCGGAGAACATCCGCGACGCGGTAGCGTTGGCGAGTCTGATGCGCGCCCTGGACACGATGACCAAACCCACCATCGCCCGCGTCCAGGGGCCAGCGTTTGGCGGTGGAGTAGGCTTGGTGGCCTGCTGCGACATTGCGGTGGCTAGCGTGCGGGCGACGTTCTCGCTGTCTGAGGTGCGGCTGGGATTGATTCCCGCTGTGATCAGTCCCTACGTCATTGCAGCGATAGGCAGCCGAAACGCGAGACGCTACTTTTTGAGCGCCGAGCGCTTCGGTGCGAGCGAAGCGCTTCGGATTGGCCTGATTCACAGCGCAGTGGAGGACAGCGAACTCGATGGCGCGCTCGAGGTCATCGTGGACGAACTGCGCAAGGGGGGCCCGAGGGCCATCGCGGCCGCCAAGGATCTCATCGCGCACGTAGTGCGTCGGCCAATCGACCAATCCTTGGCCGAGGAGACTGCGAGCCGCATCGCGCAGATCCGCGTGAGTGCGGAGGCGCAGGAGGGGGTCGCCGCGTTCCTGGACAAACGGCCTGCCGCGTGGACCAAGTCAAAGCCGTAATCGCCGCCACATGTTCGACAAGATCCTCATAGCCAACCGCGGCGAAATCGCTTGCCGCATCGCGCGCACCGCCAAGCGCCTCGGCATGGGCACCGTGGCGGTGTATTCAGAAGCCGACGCTGGGTCGCTGCACGTGCGTGCGTGCGACGAGGCATATCTGGTAGGCCCGGCGCCCGCGCGTGAGAGCTATCTGTGCACGGAGCGCATCGTTGAGGCGGCTCGGCGCAGCGGCGCGCAGGCGATCCATCCCGGCTACGGCTTCCTGTCCGAGAACGCGGATTTCGCGCACGAGTGCATGCGCGCAGGGATCGCATTCGTTGGCCCTCCCGAACCGGCGATTCGCGCGCTCGGTTCGAAGAGTTCGGCCAAGGACATCATGATGAAGGCCGCGGTTCCACTGGTACCGGGCTACCACGGCGATGCGCAGGACGTAGAGGCACTTGTTAGCGAGGCCGACCACATCGGGTACCCGGTGCTGATCAAGGCCGCTGCCGGTGGGGGCGGCAAGGGGATGCGTGTGGTGCGCTCCGCCGCAGAACTGAATGAAGCGCTCGTCGGTGCCAAGCGCGAAGCGAACTCGAGCTTCGGAGACGATCGCGTGTTGCTGGAAAAGTACTTGACCCGCGCGCGCCATATCGAAGTGCAGGTATTCGCCGATAGCCTTGGCCACGTGATCCATCTGTTCGATCGCGATTGCTCCGTGCAGCGCCGGCACCAGAAGGTATTGGAGGAGGCGCCTGCGCCTGGCATTGCTGTGACACAACGCCGCCAGATGGCCTCGGCTGCAGTGGCTGCGGCTCGCGCGGTGGGCTACGTCAACGCGGGCACCGTCGAGTTCATTGTCGATGAGTCTGGCAGTTTCTACTTCATGGAGATGAATACGCGGCTACAAGTCGAGCACGCGGTGACCGAGTTCATCACCGGTGTCGATCTAGTCGAGTGGCAGCTGCGAGTTGCCGCGGGTGAAGCACTGCCGCTGACACAGGAGCAGGTGTCAGTGAAGGGTCATGCGATCGAGGCGCGTATCTACGCGGAAGATCCTGAGCACGGATTTCTACCCGCCGCGGGGCGGGTCGCGCACCTGCGCCTACCGAGGGCTTCGTCGCATGTGCGCGTGGACACCGGGGTCGCAGAGGGGGAGAAGATCGGCGTGCACTACGATCCGATGATCGCGAAGCTCATCTGCTGGGACGTGGAGCGAGACGCGGCGGTGCGCCGCCTACGCGCGGCTTTGGCGCAGTGCGAGATCGCAGGCGTGGCAACCAACGTTGCATTACTGAGCGCTGTGGCGGCGCACCCAGCCTTTACGGCTGCCGAGCGCGACGCGGCCTCGCTGGACACCGGCCTGATCGAGCGCTACCGTGCGCAGTTGCTGCCCAAGCCGTTGCCACCATCCTCCCAGGTGCTGGCACTGGCTGTGCTCTGCGAGCTGATGCGCATCGACGAGGAGGCGGTGGCTGCGGCTCGCGCTTCGGGCGAGCCCTGGTCACCGTGGAACGCGCGAGACGGCTGGCGCTTGAATCAGGACAATCATCACACTTTCGTGTTCGCCGCCGGCGGTAGCGAATTTTCGGTAACCGCGCACTATTGCAATAGCGGCCTGGAATTGGACTTGCCGGACGGGAAGCTTCTGGCGCGCGTGCAGCCCTCGGTTGGCGGCTGTGTGGTGGCTGAGCTGGGTGGGGTTAGAGTGCACGCCAATGTCGTGCGCGACCGCGCCGAGCTCACCGTGTTTGTCGGCGGTTTCACGCATCGGCTGCAGGTGCGCGGGTTCGAGGCGGTGCCCGACGAAGAAGCGGTCGGCCGGCTCACCGCACCCATGCCCGGTAGCGTGATTGAGGTGTTGGTCAAGGAGGGCGAAGCGGTCGAGCAGGGGCGGGCGCTGATGATCATCGAGGCGATGAAGATGGAGCACACGATCGTCGCGCCCGTGGCCGGTCGGGTTGCGCAAGTGCGATTTGCCGCGGGCGAGCAGGTCAAGGAGGGCGACCAACTGATCGCTCTGGAAGCCGAAGAGGGGCGAGCACGATGAAGCTGCCCGGCCGGGTGAAGCTGGTAGACGTGGGCCCACGCGACGGGCTCCAGAACGAACCGGGCGTGGTGTCCACGGCGGTCAAGATCGAATTGATCAATCGACTGGCCGAGGCGGGCCTGCCCGTGATCGAGGCCACCAGCTTCGTTTCGCCCAAGTGGGTGCCACAGATGGCGGACAACGCACAGGTGATGGCGGGCATCAAGCGCAGGGCTGGGGTCAGCTATCCGGTGCTGGTGCCCAACATGAAGGGGTTTGAGTCGGCGCTGCAAGCGGGAGCCGAAGAAATCGCTGTGTTCGGCGCCGCCACCGAGGCATTTTGCCAGCGCAACACCAATTGCTCGATCGCTCAGTCGTTCGAGCGTTTTGCGCCAGTTTGCCGCTCTGCGCTTGAGGCTGGCGTCAAGGTACGGGGGTACATATCGGTGGTGCTGGGGTGTCCATTCGAGGGCGAGGTGGATCCGGCAGCGGTAGCCGACATCTGCGAAAGACTCATTCAATTGGGCTGCTACGAGGTCTCGCTCGGCGACACAATTGGGGTCGGCACGCCGGGAAAGACGCAGCGCATGCTCGCTGCGGTGACGCAGCGCACTCCTGTGGACAAGCTCGGCGGACACTACCACGACACCTACGGCCAGGCACTCGCGAATATCCTGGCTTCCCTTGAAATGGGTATCGCGACGTTCGATTGCTCGATTGCCGGCCTAGGTGGGTGTCCGTACGCTCCCGGTGCCACCGGCAACGTCGCCACCGAGGACGTGCTCTATATGCTGGAGGGGTTGGGGATCTACACCGGGATCGAGATGACCAAGTTGCTGCTAGCGGCGCAGTTCATCTGCGCAGAACTCGGCCGCCCGACTGCGTCACGAGCGGGGAGAGCGCTTGCGGCTAAGGCTGCCCGTTTGGCCGCGAAGCAAGGGCAAACCGCGTGAGCTTCCCGCTCGTTCACGTTCCCTCACCCTGCGAGAACGTGTGCCAGATCGACCCGGGGTCTGGTCTGTGCATTGGTTGCCGGCGCACCTTGCGCGAGATCGCGGACTGGCTGGAGATGAGCTCGGAGCAGAAACTCGCAGTTTTGGAGCGCGTCGCGCAGCGCCGGCACGCAGTTGACCAAGGGTGAACCCATTCACCATCGCCAAGGATGCCACACGACTCATGCCGCTGAGCCAATCTGTAAGCCGCCAAGCTATGCACCAGCGTCGCGTTGAATGCCGGGGATATCTGCGCGAGGACGGCCTGTGGGATATCGAAGGTCATCTGATGGACACCAAGCCGTTCGACGTTCCCAATCTCGATCGTGGTGGCGCGGTGCGCGCCGGTGACCCGCTGCACGAGATGTGGATCCGGCTAACGGTGGACAGTGACCTGGTAGTGCGACAGGTCGAAGCGAAGACCGACTTTGGTCCCTACAGCGTGTGCGGCGACATCGCCGACAATTTCAAAGTCCTGGTTGGTGTGCGCATCGCTCCCGGGTGGACGCTGAAAACGCGCGCGCTGCTCGGCGGCGTGAAGGGCTGTACGCATCTCGTCGAATTGCTGGGGCCGATTGCGACGACTGCGTTCCAAACCCTGTACCCGGTCCGAGCCCAACGCGAGCGGAGCGCGGACCCTGGCCGCAGGCCGGCGCTGCTCGATTCCTGCCATGCGTACCGCTCCGACGGATCGCTGGTGAAGCACAGGTGGCCGGCGTTCTACACTGGTCGGTCTGGGTCTTAGAATTCGCGCGCAGCGGCGGCCCGCCACGCTTCAGGCACAATTGCACTCTTCGGCCTCGACACTCGAAGTGTCCTTCTTTAACCTCTACAACCACAACTTCATCCGCGTCGCGGTGGCCATTCCCGAAGTGCGGGTCGCAGATCCTGAGTTCAATGCGGCTCAGACTGTCGCACTGATGCGGCAGGCCGCGGAGCGACATGCGGTGCTCGCGGTATTTCCGGAGCTGGGCCTGTCGGCCTACTCGTGCGAAGACCTGTTTCACCAACAGGCGCTGCTCGAGGGCTCCAAGGCCGCGTTGCACACAGTGCTCGAGGCCTCCCGAGAGCTAGCGCTGGTCGCAGTCGTGGGGGTTCCGCTGCAGGTTGACGGTTTGCTTTACAACTGCGCAGCCGTGATCTCTCAAGGCAGGCTGCTCGGGCTAGCCCCCAAGACCTATCTGCCCAACTATCGGGAGTTCTACGAGTTGCGCCAATTTACTCCCGGCGATTACTGTGCGCGCACGTCGATTGACCTGTGCGGGCAAAGCGGCGTGCCGCTCGGCACTCGCCTCATCTTTCAGGCTGTAAACCAGCCGCTGCTCAGCTTGTTCGTCGAGATTTGCGAGGACCTATGGACACCGATTCCGCCTTCCTCGCAAGCGGCGCTGGCCGGCGCAACCGTCCTGATTAACTTGTCGGCGTCCAACATCACAGTGGGCAAAGACGACTACCGGCGCGAACTGGTCAACAACCAGTCCGGCCGCTGTATGGCCGCATACCTATACTGCGCGGCCGGCTACGGCGAGTCCACCACGGACCTGGCATGGGACGGTCATGGCCTCATCTACGAGAACGGTTCCCGGGTGGCTGAGAGCGAGCGCTTCGAGTACGCCTCGCATTTGGTTACTGGCGACATCGATCTGGATCGCATCGCGCAAGACCGCATGCGCACCAACAGCTTTGGTCAGTCGCTCGCCCGCCATGCCGATGTGGTTGCGAGCTTTCGCAGTGTGGCTTTCTCCCTGCCGCTGCCGGGGGCGCAGGCGTTGCCCTTGCAGCGCAGCTACGAGCGTTTTCCTTACGTGCCCGCGGACCCAGCCACACGGGACGAACGCTGCCACGAGGTGTACGAGATTCAGGTGCAGGGTTTGGTCAAGCGTTTGAAGGCGATGGGCTCGGACCAAGTGGTGATTGGAATCTCCGGCGGCCTTGACTCCACTCACGCTCTGATCGTGTGTGCGCGCGCCATGGATGTGATGGGTCTGCCCCGGCGCAATATCCTCGCCTACACCATGCCGGGCTTTGCCACCAGTGAACGCACATTGGATCAGTCGCGCCGCTTGATGAGCGCGGTGGGTGCGAGCGCGGTCGAAGTTGACATACGGCCAAGCTGCCTGCAGATGTTCAAGGACATCGGCCATCCGTTCGCGGAAGGTAAACCGCTCTACGACGTGACCTTCGAGAACGTGCAAGCAGGCGAGCGCACCAGCCACCTGTTCCGATTGGCCAACGTGCATAACGCACCGGTGGTCGGCACAAGCGACCTGTCTGAGCTCGCGTTGGGTTGGTGCACCTATGGCGTGGGCGATCACATGGCCCATTACCACGTCAACGCGAGCGTGCCCAAGACACTAATCCAGTACCTGATCCGCTATGTCGCACGCACCAACCAGCTCGGTGCGCAGGTGAGCGCGGTGCTGCAAGATGTACTCGACACACCGATCTCCCCGGAACTGGTGCCCGGCAAAAGCGAGTTCGAGCCTGGTCAGAGCACCGAGGCTGTGGTAGGGCCCTACGAACTGCAGGACTTTCATCTGTACTACACGCTGCGCTTCGGTTTCCTGCCAACCAAGGTCGCGTTCATGGCCTGGTGCACATGGCGCGATCGACGGGTGGGCAACTGGCCTGATATTCCGCCAGATCGGCGCCATGAGTACGCTATCGGCGACATTAAGAAGTGGCTCGCTGTGTTCGTACGACGCTTCTTCCAGTCCTCGCAGTACAAGCGCAGCGCCATCCCGAACGCGCCCAAGGTGGGTTCCGGCGGCTCGCTCTCGCCCCGCAGCGACTATCGTGCGCCGAGCGACAGCGAAGCAGTGGTATGGTTGGCGGACGTCGAGCGCATTCCTGAGCGTGCGCCCTGAGCGCAAGGCTCTGCCATGCCTGCCACTGCCATCGCCTGAAACCGGCGCGAACTTCGCCCCGCCTCAGAGCGTTGCTTTAGCCGCGGTGCCAGCCTCGAAGGCAAGGCCTGCTTCCTCCCAATCCTGCTTGCCGCCGGGGTACACGGTCACATCGGTGTAACCGAGGCGCAGCAGCCGTTGGGCAGCGACGTGGCTGTTCTGGCAAGTACGGCTGGCGCAATAGACGACGATCGGAGCGCTCTTGAGCGGGGCTGCGGTTGGAGCAAGCTGCTCGACCTGATCGTGCGGAAACAGGCGTGCGCCCGGAAGATGTTTGTCAGTGTAGTAGCGCTCGGGCAGCGCTTCGAGCAGCACGGGCGGGTTGGCAGATTGCATGCGCGCACGCAGCTCATCGCGTTCGATGGTTCTCAGCATGTCACACCTCCATAAGAAAAGTTGAGCAATTGATAGTTGCAAGATCAACTATATTTGAATTTGATTGCATATGCAACTACTATCGAAGGCATGAGCAAATCTCTTGATACATCAAAAGGCTCGCTTTGGCCTTTGTTTCTGACTGCGCACGCGGTGCTGGTCGATGCGATCGAGCGGCGCCTGGTGCTAGCGGGGCTGCCCGCGCTTGCCTGGTACGATGTGTTATGGGGTTTGGAGCGCGCCCCCAGGCAGCGGCTGCGCATGAGCGAGTTGGCCGACCAAGTCGTCTTGTCGCGCAGCAACCTGACCCGGCTGGTGGATCGCTTGGAGGATGCGGGGCTAGTCCAACGAGAGCGCTCGCACGAAGATCGGCGCGGCGCGTATGCCGTACTGACGGCGTCGGGAAAGGCGGTGCGCAAGAGCATGTGGCCGGTGTACGCGCAGGGCATCCGCGAGCTGTTCGAGAGCCAGCTGAGCGACGCGGAAGCTGCCGCGATGGGTGCATCGCTGCGGCGACTGCTGACGGCGGCCCGAGCAGGACCGCTGGGGCGGCTGGCGAGACCGCGCAAGTAGCGCGACCCGATCTTGGCGCAGACGCATGTTGTCGTGTGCGCCTTTTGCTGCGCACAAGCGGGTGCCGTTTGTTATGCTGGTGCCATTGCTCATGTCTGCACCATTCGATATTCGGCCTGTGCCCGGCCCGCTGGGCGCCGAGGTACGCGGTCTGTCGCTTGCTCTGCCGCTGCCTCCCGAAGCCATCGCAGTGCTGCATCGAGCGCTGCTCGCGCACCAGCTTCTGATATTTCAGGATCAGAGCTTAGACGACGAGCAGTATCTTCGCTTCGCGCGCCTTTGGGGCAAGCTTCAGCTGCACGTCTTGGACCAGTATCGTCGCAGCGCGCACCCAGAAATCTTCTGGATCACCAATCTGGACCTGGATGGCAAACCGAAGGGCGAGCATCCCGACCCTGGGGCCACAGTTTGGCACTCGGATGGCTCGTGGTCGGCCGACAGGGGCTTGGTGACCTTGCTGCACGCGCTGAAAATTCCGGCATCGGGCGGGGACACCCTCTACGCAAATATGTATATGGCATACGAGGGGCTGACTGCCGAGGACAAGCATTACCTGAAGAACCTGTGTGCGGTGCACGACCTTGACTATTCGCGTCGTCAGACCAATGCCCGCCGACAGCTAAGCGACGCGCAAAAGCGCAATGCCCCTCCAGTCGAGTGGCCGATCGTGCGCATCCACCCGGAAACCTCGCGCAGTTGCCTCTACATTGGCCAGCACGCGTCTCAGGTGCGCGGGCTGCCCCTCGAGCAGGGCCGCGCCCTCATTCAACGCCTGGTCGCCCACGCGACTCAGCCCCAGCACGTCTATCGCCATCGGTGGCAAGCGCACCAGCTGCTGATGTGGGATAACCGTGCCCTGGTGCACAGTGCGACGGAGTTTGACTGGATCAACGACGTGCGCGTGATTCGGCGAGCCACAACGGTGGGCGAGCGGATCCCGGCGCACGCCTGAGGGGGGCGTCCTCGACGTCAGGTGACCGGCAGCATCACCACACCCTTGTAGGCCGGTCTTTCGCGCAGGGTGTCGAACCAGCGCTGCAGGTTGGATAACACCGGCCGCTCGATCGGTAGTGCCATCCAGCGCCAGATGGCGCAGCCCATCGGGATGTCCCCCATAGTGAGCTCGTCGCCAGCCACGTACATCCGGTTCTTGAGGTGGGCATCGAGGTAGGCGAGCACCTCGCCGGTCTTGAGGCGTGACTCTTCCATGGCTTTCTCGTCGCGCTGATCTACGGGCGTGCGCACCAGATTCCAAAACAGCGGCCGAAACGAGGGCCAGAACATGGAGACTTGCCAGTCCATCCACTTGTCGCCCTCGGCCCGCACTTTGAGGTCCTCCGGCCAGAGCTTGCCGACGCTGTGCTTGGCGGCGAGGTAGCGCAAAATGGTGTTGGACTCCCACAGCACGAACGGGCCATCCTCGATGGTTGGGACGAGGCCATTTGGATTGAGTGCTCGATACTGCGGCGTGTTGACCACGCCGAAGCTTCCGCCGGCATCCAGACGCTGGTACGGCACCTCCATCTCCTCGCAGCCCCAGAGCACTTTTTGCACGTTGACGGAGTTGTTGCGTCCCCAGATCTTGAGCATTGCCTCCTCCTCTTTGGTTTTGAGCCGCCTCAGGTGACCGGCATGCCGGCTCTCATTTTGGCTATGGTGGCGTCAATCAGTCGCCGCGCGATGCTGATCTTGTTGGGTAACCCGGGAAGATTCTCCAGGCTGAACCAGCCGGCCGCTTCGATCTCGCCGGGGTCGGGTGCGATCTCCCCCGCCGCCCAGTCGCAGTTGAAGGCGATCATCAATGAATGCGGAAACGGCCAGGGCTGGCTCGAAAAGTACCGCAGGTTCTCGACCTCGATGCCGACCTCCTCTTTCACCTCGCGCACGAGGCACTGCTCGAGGCTCTCGCCAGGCTCAACGAACCCGGCGAGCGCGCTGTACATGCCTGGCATGAAATGCGGCGAACGCGCCAGCAGAAGCTCGCCGCGACGCTGAACCAGCGCCATGACGGCCGGGGCGATGCGCGGATAATGGACCTGCCCGCAGCTTGGGCACTCGCGCGCGCGCTCTCCGGATTTCACCGCGGTCGGCGTGCCGCAGCGCCCGCAGAACTGGTGCGAGCGGTCCCAATCCATGACTTGAAGAGCGCGCCCTGCGAGCGCGAACACCGCATCGTCTAACGCGCCAAACAGCGCGCGCAGCCCGGACCAGGCGTATCCTTCCGGAACCACCACATCGAGGCCGCACTCCCCCGAATAGCAGTGCCGTCCGGCAAGCGTTCCCAGATATTGGCTGCGCAGCAGCTCCAGGCCGAGCTCGTGCGGATCGGTGACCAGAGGTACATGCAGCTGCGCCGTGTCACGGTGCACCAGGATCTGGCTGCCCTGGAACAGGAACCAGTGCGCGGGTTCGCGCAGCGCGCCGGGCGGAGTGACCAGCGAGACAAACAGGTCAGACATGGGCGCACTCACCCCTTAGGATTTCACTTCTTGGGCATGTACAGGTCGGTGATGCTGCCTTCGGCTATCTCAGCCGAGAAAAAGATGGTCTCCGACAAGGTCGGGTGCGGGTGGATCGTTAACCCGATGTCCTCGGCGTCGGCATCCATCTCGAGCGCCAGTACCGTCTCCGAGATAAGTTCGCCCGCGTTGGGGCCCACGATGGCCGCGCCGAGCAGCCGTCGCGTACCCTTGTCGAAAATTAGCTTGGTCATGCCTTCTTCGCGCGCCATCGCGCGTGCGCGTCCACTCGCGGCCCAAGGAAACACCGCCTTCTCGATGTCGATGCCACGCGCCTTGGCCATCGTCTCGGTCAACCCCATCCATGCTACCTCCGGGTCGGTGTATGCAACCGACGGGATGGTGCGGGCGTCGAACGCCGCCTTGTGCCCCGCAATCACCTCCGCAGCCAACTTGCCCTCAAAGCTCGCCTTGTGCGCGAGCATCGGCTCGCCCACGATATCGCCAATGGCATAGATGTGCGCAACGTTGGTGCGCATCTGTCTGTCCACGGCGATGTAACCACGCTCGCTCACCAACACTCCGGCAGCTTCCGCGTTAATGGCTTTGCCGTTGGGCCGTCGTCCAACTGACAGCAGCACCCGATCGTAGAGCTGTGGTTGGGGCGCGGCTTCGCCCTCAAAGGTCGCCTTGAGCCCCTGCGCGGTCGCCTCGAGCTTGGTGACCTTGGTCTTGAGATAGATCGCCTCGTAGCGCTTCTCAATGCGCTTGTGCAACGGCCTAATGACATCACGGTCCGCGCCCGGAATCAGTCCATCCAACAGTTCGACCACGCTGATCCTGGAGCCCAGCGCGTCGTACACAGTTGCCATCTCCAGGCCGATGATCCCGCCGCCGATCACGAGCAGGCGCCCAGGGACGTCCTTGAGCTGGAGCGCGCTGGTGGAATCAAGCAGGCGCTCATCATCGTACGGGAAGCCCGGGAGCCTCGCCGACTGTGAGCCGGCGGCGATGATGCTGTAGTCGAAGGAAACGGTTTTCTTGCCGGTGGGCGTTTGCACCTCGGCCATGTGCGCCGAGGTGAAACGCGCCGACCCAGTGATGAGTTGCACCTTGCGCTGCTTGGCGAGTCCCGCCAGCCCCTTGGTGCCTTTGGCGACCACGTTGTCCTTCCAGGTGCGTAGCGCGCCAAGATCGATCTGTGGCTTGCCGAACTTGAGCCCGAAGTGGGACATCTCCTCGGCGTCCGCGACAACGCGGGCCGCGTGCAACAGCGCCTTGGACGGAATGCAACCCACATTCAAGCACACCCCGCCAAGCTCGGCGTAACGCTCGATTAGCACCACCTTCTTGCCAAGATCCGCGGCGCGGAAGGCGGCCGTGTAGCCGCCCGGCCCGGAGCCCAGCACCATCACTTCGGCGTGATAGTCACCCTTGGCCGCCGGTACCGAAGAAAGCGCAACCGGCGCAGCCGGCGGAACGGCAGCGCGACTCGGAGGACTCAAAGCCTCCGCGCTCGACGCTTGCGACTTGCTCGGGCGGGTAGCCGCAGCATCTGTCTCGAGCACCAGAATCACGGCACCCTCGGAGACCTTGTCCCCGAGCTTCACTTTGAGCTCTCTGACCACCCCGGCCTCGGGCGCCGGCACCTCCATCGTGGCCTTGTCCGATTCGAGGGTGATGAGGGAGTCTTCCTTCTTGACACTGTCGCCGGGTCTCACCAAAACCTCTATCACCGGCACATCCTTGAAATCCCCGATGTCGGGGACCTTGACTTCGATTTGGCTGCTCATGGCTGTCCTGAATATGCAAAGCCTGCGGAAACGGACACTGGCGTGAGAGCCGCTGCCACGCCCGAGAAGCGAGGCGCGCTACTCGCGAACCTGACCGTCGCCCAGCACGATGAACTTCTGCGAGGTGAGGCCCGCGAGCCCCACCGGCCCGCGCGCATGCAACTTATCGGTGGAGATGCCGATCTCGGCGCCCAGGCCGTACTCGAAGCCGTCGGCCATCCGAGTCGAGGCATTGACCATCACTGAGCTGGAATCGACCTCGCGAAGAAAGCGGCGGGCGCGGCTATAGTCCTCGGTCACGATGGCGTCGGTGTGCTGCGAGCCGTAGACGGCGATGTGCTCGATGGCCTGCTCGAGGCCTTCGACAACGCGCACGGCGAGAATCGCTGCGAGGTACTCGGTGTACCAGTCTTCTTCGCTCGCCTCTCGCATTTCCGGAACTATCGCGCGCGCGCGCGCGTCGCCACGCAGTTCCACACCCTTCGCGAGGTAGATCCGGCACAGCGTTGGTAGAAGCGCAGCGGCGATGTCCCTGTGCACGAGCAACGTTTCCATCGTGTTGCATGTGCCGAGCCGTTGCGTTTTGGCGTTATCGGCGATGCGGATCGCCTTGGCAAGATCAGCCCGATCGTCGACGTAGACGTGACACACACCGTCGAGGTGCTTGAGCACAGGAATCCGAGACTCGGCAGACACGCGCTCGATCAAGCTCTTGCCGCCACGCGGAACAATGAGATCGACGTATTCGCGCATGGTAATGAGCTCGCCCACGGCGGCGCGGTCGGTAGTCTCGATCACCTGCACCGCTTGTGCCGGTAGCCTCGCGGCGCGCAACCCGTGGTGGACGCACGCTGCGATCGCTTGATTGGAATGGATCGCCTCGGATCCGCCACGCAGGATAGCGGCGTTGCCCGCCTTCAAGCACAATCCTGCGGCATCGGCGGTTACGTTCGGCCTCGCTTCGTAGATGATGCCGATCACCCCGAGCGGAACGCGCATGCGCCCTACCTGAATACCGGAAGGCTGGAACTTGAGCTCGCTCACCTCTCCCACCGGATCGGGCAAGCGCGCGACCTGCCTTAGCCCTTCGGCCATAGCGTGGACGCCGTCTGGGCTTAGCGTAAGCCGGTCGATGAGCGCGGGCGCCAGGCTCTTCACGCGTGCTGCGTCGAGGTCGCGCCCGTTTGCTTCGAGCAGCCGTTGCGCGTCGCGCTCGACGGCGTCAGCGACCGCCAACAGAGCGGCATTCTTGGCCGCCGTTTCGGCGCGGGCCATAGCGCGCGCTGCCTTCCTCGCTTCGCGCCCAATGCCGTGCATGTACGACTGGATATCCATCTGCCGTCCGTCTACAAAGCTGCACAGATTCTACCGCGATTCGGTTGCCGCTCGCGCGATTCTCCGCTCAAACGCAAGGCGAGCTGGAGCAGTTCGTCCCACACATCGCCCTGGCTCAAGCCCTTGATCATCCGATCGACACGCCCCGCGTGCAGCAGCGCATCTTCTAGCTCGCGCTGCGTGAAGCGGCGCACGGATGTGGGCATCAGCTCGGCACGCACACCCCACACGCGCGCCTCGCGCATCAATTGTTGTAGCGGGTATCCTGCCGCGAGCCCACGCCCAACCTGAAGCAGCGCGCGCGCCTCCTCGGCGAGTGCCCAAAGCACGAGCGGCGGCGGGGCACCTTCGCTGCGCAGGCCGTTGAGCATGCGCAGCAGCCGCGGCGCGTCGGACGCGAGCAGCGCCTCCCGCAGTTTGAACACGTCGTAGCGCGCAACGTCGAGCACTGCGTCTTTGACTTGGTCGAGATCGAGTTTGCCAGGCGAAAAAAGCAGCGCGAGCTTTTGCACCTCCTGGTGCGCAGCAAGCAGGTTGCCTTCCACGCGGCTCACAAGGAACTCGAGGGTTTGCTCGTCCACCTGTTGCTCTTGTAGCGCAAGACGACCGTTGATCCAACGCGGCAGTCGTGCCAGCGTGACCGGGTTGGCCGCGATGATCACGCCGGCTGCGTCGAGCGCATCGAACCAAGCGCTCGACTGCTGGGCGCGCTCGAG
>Ga0187780_10002145_pt1 | contig 14878 bp, 19 predicted proteins | sample 1015_Q2_SP10_20__FD_132429 | JGI IMG/M metagenome (GOLD analysis project Ga0187780, IMG submission 132429) | Tropical peat soil microbial communities from peatlands in Department of Meta, Colombia - 1015_Q2_SP10_20_MG | ecosystem: Environmental > Terrestrial > Soil > Wetlands > Peat | place... | reverse complement strand
GCACTGGTTCTGGTAGAAATGGAAGAGGGGAAAGGCATCGCAGCCCAGCTGGCTCAATTCTGCGATGCATACGTTGAGGCAGGGAAATGAAGTGAGGGGAAACGCGCCGAATGTGGCCAACAGAGAGATCGATCGGACTGCGATGAACGCGCTCCTGGTTGGTTTGCTGAAAAGCCTGGAGTACTTGGGCGAACAACGACATGAAATCCTTGACAAAGTGGAATCGGCTATGCTAAAGTATCTGGTCGAGACTGGGAACATTGCCTCGTCCGGCGCCCCAGGAAAGTCCGGTCGTTCTCTGACACGCCTGCTCGCCAATAATGGATACGGTTCGACTCACCCGAGGCACCTGCCATTAGGGTCGCGTCCGTCGCTGAACCTCATCGAAACCATGGCCCATTCAGCTCGTCGACCCAAGAGTCCACCGTATCCCAAGCGGAGAATCTCTGAGGAGAAGGACAAGGTGGATTGGGTGTTGTACGAAGCGGTTCTTTACGGCATGACAAGGGCCCTTGATGACCAGCTTGGGGTGCAAGGTCAGGTCATCCTAGACAGGATAGGATCTTCGATGCTCGACTACCTGATCAGCCTGGGAGCGATCAAGCGGTCTGATGACCCGAACATACTCATTCAAAGGGTCATAGACTACTTCGTCAAGGCGGGGTATGCGAAGAGCTTCCGGTTCGAACTGGAAGGAGCTCCGCCTGACACTTTTGTCAGTAGATATGAGTCGGCGCGCTACTACACAAATGTCTTCAGGCGGACCCAGAAGGAAGGATCCGCACTTCTGGCATGCCCGCTATGCTTGATCGGCCATTCGATATGGGCCACAGAGGGTTGGAGGTTTGGGGACGTCTTCGAGGTGCGGATTTCGTCGGGTGGCAATGTCCTCGCAAAGGCGAGGATCTATCCTGAGGGTGAACGGTTTACCGCGAAGGACGCACTCACGTTCTCTCAAATCGAAGTGCGACCTCCCTCCTGAAGCCGTCGAGACCCACACGGTTTACTGTGCAAATCCAGAGTCGGCAGCAAGCCGAACTTCTCTCGGATTGGATACGGCTCAAGATTCGGACCTGGTAGGATTCCAACCTGAATAGGTTCTAGTGCAAAGGCGATCCGCGCAAGACTAGGCGCGAATCCGGCCCCTATCACCTGAATACCATGGTCACTGTGTAGACAGTTCGGCATTCTCATCCCTGGTCAATCTGCTTAGCGGGGCAAGCGAGCGTGAGGCCCTGTACAGAAAGTAACCTGCGGCGAGGAACACTAGTATGAATCCCACCGTTAGGAACGTCGTGGCGAAAAGCATGACAAGAGCGACTATCAACCAAAGGAAGTGGCGCCTTAGAGTCCTGTCCCATTTTGCGCGGAACCAGACAACGACCAGCGGAATGACTCCGACAAAGGGGAGGTAGATGAGGTAGTTGAAATCTATGTTGAAGACCGCATTCCCGAAATCCCCTGTGCCTATAGCGTTCAGAATCGCGAGATTGTTTGTGATGGTTCCATAGGCCACCACCACCAGAAGGATTCCATAAGAGACAGATATTGCCAACCAAAGTGGAATCCTGACCTTACTCCAATGAAGTGTATCACGCAGTAAAGGGTCCGACCTTCTGGACGCCTTGACGGTGATATCGGCAAAATAGAATAAGGCGAGGAGTAACGCGGCAAAGGCAAACACGGTCACGCCTTGAGAGAGCTGTTCATTGGGAGACCCCGAGAGTTCGAATATCGAGGTGTAAGATAGCCAAACCATCAGGGCAAGGAGACCCGTAGCCAAAGCCTGGCTTCGGTACACTCGAACGGCAAGGGCTTTTCTGGTATCAAGTGCCCAGTATATCGCATAACAGTAGGTTGGAGCTGTGATAACCAGGATCAGATTGGTCAACAGGTCAGGCGTGACTACTACGCCGTAGATCCTGGTAATGACGGCAACGGCGGCAGGAATCAGGAAGAGGCAGACCCCGAGGATCTCAGACCTATCTCGCATATGGGGTGATCTCCATTCCATTTTTGCCGAGTATGAAATTGAAGTATCCAGGCTGAGGTGGAATACCACGCATCTTCCTGACCCGGAGTAGAGGTAGAACCCTCAAGCCCTCTTCGTATAGCCGCATCTCTACCACGCCATCGAAGAGCTGTTGCATCGCCGTCAGAATCTCGGGCTTGTGCATTCCTTCCTCGAGCGTAGCGAGGACGACGGCGTCGTACTGCTTGGCATCAGAAAGAAGTTGGTCCAGAAATTTGTAGATTGTTTCTGATTGGTTCAGCATTAAGAGCGAGGAAAGGACGTCCATGACAACCCTGATTCTGCGGTTGGAGTTTTTCTTCAGGATGTCCTTGATGCTGAAGGAGAGGCTTGCCAGATCATTGACATCATACTTCAGCTGTCCCCCCTCCCCCGCAAGCCACAGGGGAACCTTGTGATTCATGTCAATGCCGAAACCCTTGACGTCCTGGAGCACCTCGCGGACAGGTAGCCTGGTAACATAGAGGCAGAAATCTCCCTGGGCAAGCCCAGTTTGAGTGAACCAGTATCCAAGCGCCTCCTTGCCTATTCCAGGCGGACCCGTAACTAGAATTGCCGACTTGTCGGGGTAACCGTCCGCCATCAGTTTGTCGAGGTCGGGAATCCCGCTAGACGCCAAACGCAGCCCAACGCCGTCCTGGGAAGTTAAGCATTGGAAGCCTGCAATTCACGAAAATGTTCGAGTTCCAAATAGTTAGAATTAGTCTCCATCTGTTAATCAGAGTTCATTCTGAGCTATTTTAGATGGGGCCGTCGAGACCCACACGGTTTAGTGTGCAAATCCATTTGACGGGTTAGGCTTGACATTCCGTGAATAGGTCGCCACAAACCCTTGCCGCCAACTTGGGTAACGCAAACTTAGACCGAGTTCTCGCTTCGCCTTAGCGTTCGAAGCAGCCCTAAGCTCCGTCCCCATCGCGACGGCAAGCTCTCCCCCGAACATGCGGGCCAGCCAGGCAGGGAAGTGACGAGGTGGTTTCGCTCCCACGGTCTTCGCCAGGTAAGGGAGCCATTCTCTTGCGGGTGCAGGCTCGTCGTCGACGATGTTGAAGATACCAACTGCCTCACGCTCTAGCGCAAGAATCGAGGCAGCGGCCGCATCCTCGAGGTGTATGAAAGAAGCATATGCGCCGCCGTTGCCCACAATAGGGAACATCCGTTTGTGCACAGCCTCCACCAGAGCATCAACTGGATCGCCGTAGAACCCGCCATACCGTAGCGCGACCCCTCCCGCTTTCGTGACTGCGTCGTCCAGGTAATTCATCGCCGAGTAGATCTCGCTCATAGCAGCGGGTGGACTGGGGTCGAGCGGGTCCTCTTCGGTCTTCACGAAGCCTCCAGTGCGGGCGTACCGGTAGCTCGCATAACTCTGTGCAACGAACCTGCGAACTCGCGCCTCTCGGGCGGCTACTAGGAGGTTGTCGGTTCCCTGAGTCCTCAGCCTGTTCGTCTGGGCGAAGGTGCGGTCAATGTGCCTGAAGTCGAACTTCCCACTCAGGGCAGTCGCTTGATGAATGATTCCCTCCGGCTTGGACTCCAGCACCGCCCTGCGGACGGCGGGCGCGTCCAGCAAATCGAGCACCACAGGCTCTGCGCCCATGGACTTCACTCGTTCCGCATGCTCGGGGTTCCTAAAGGCCCCGACGACCTCATACCCTCGTTCGACAAGTTGAGGAACCAGCCTCTTCCCTATGGCGCCGCTCGCACCCGCGACAAAGACTCGCATTGACCTGATTGGTTCCGGCTATACATATCAAACCGAGCCTATCCACATTAGGCAAAGTGGAAAGCGAACCTAAATACGAACGCCCAGCCTCGCTTTCAAGAGTACTAATTGGACGAACTGGATGTGAAGATACTTCGGGCCCTAATATCGGAGAGTGCCATCGCCCAGTCCAACTCCATGGTGAGGTATTCTCTGAGGAAAATGGCGGCCCGGCTTCGGGCCGACGACATGACCGTGAACAACCGCTTCCGAAAGTTGCAGGAGTCGGGGTGTATGTCAAGGTGGCAGCTCCTGGTAAACCCCTCCTTCTTCGGCTATCGGATACTTGACGTCGTGGTGCGGGTGCAGACGGAGTCCGGCAAGGCCGACATGATACGAAAGATTAGACTGATTCATGGGGTCTTCGCCATACAGAATTTCCACGGGAGGGCGCTGAAGATACTCCTCTTCTACGACAGCGAGGATGCCAAGTCGATGGCCGTCGAGCTAATCTCCAGGATAACGAACGCCGAGGTCGTCATGATGTCAGCGATGGTTATGCCCAGGAGCGTTACCAAGCGGTTGACAGATACTGACGTGGCAATAGCGAAGGCCCTCTCGGGGGACGCGCGCAAGTCATCAACCTCCCTTGCAAGGGAGCTGGGGGTCTCCACTAGGACGGTGAGGAATCGCGTGAAGAAATTACGGGGTGAAAACACTATCTTCGCTCTACCAAACCTTAACTTGGAAGGTATCCCAGGATCCATCCCGGTCTACCTCTCCTACACGTATGCTAACGAAGAGGCAAAAGGCACTGTTGACCGATCGGTGCTGTCACACTTTGACTCAAACTACCTCTGGGGCGGTTTCGCAGACAAGGGGCACGGGTTCGTCGTCTTGAGCTTCTCCACGATGGCCGACGTAGAGAGGGTCCGGAGCTGGGCAGGGGAGCAACCCGGCATTGCGGCATCGGAGATTGATTTGATGACTGATTTGATCTACGTGCCACAGACGCTGAAGGAACTGTTTGGCTCAAAACGCCTCGATGCAGTCAGAGTCGCGAAGTAGATGGAACTTGTCTCCAGAACGACATGGAATACCCATTCGACTCCCCTCATAGTGCAAAAACAGGACGCCGTTGCTGCTAGATAGCCGTATTCATACTCAGACGACCTAGCAGAGTTTATTCTGAGCTATTTGAGATGGGGCCGTCGAGACCCACACGGTTTACTGTGCAAATCTAGAGAAGGTTCAGGCCCGAAGGGGCGAGCCGCTGCAAATCGCAGGTGACCGACTAGATGCGAACATGAGTTAGGGTTGGTACTCCGCTAGGCTCCAGTAGGAACGGGTTCTTCTACAGCTTCCGCAGTCTGGGTGTTACCGTGAGCGCCCAGATCGTATAGAGGACGAATGGGGAAACACTAACGATGTCATAGGCCGTGTCACTCAGGGAGGAAGACACGAAGCCTGCGATGACAGTTACTATTGCCACGCTCAAACCGAAAAGACCAGAAATCCTACCGAAATCGGTTCCCCTGAGCATCAGGTAGCTAAACAATGCGATGGCGAGGACGACTACGAGGAATCCGATTTGGTTCGCCTCGCTCCCAAATCCGGCGCCCGCTGCAGCGTAGATTGGATAGGTCCCGCATGTAGTGCACCCACTGTTCCAAGCTGATGCCTCCTGGATCTCCTCAAATGCTGTAACCGCATTGAGGAGAACAAGACCAGTGCCTGTTAAAGCGAATGCGGCCCCGACCGCAGAAACGCCCTTGTCCACCTTGCTAAGCCGAACAGCGAGCGCAAGGACAGCGGGGATGAAGGCGAGGGCACCCAAAGTGAAAAGAGAGTACTCGAGATTGAAGATATTGGCATTGGCCCCTATGAAATCAAGCGTATCGACAAAATTGCTAAGCCCTGCTGGACCCGAGGATGACCCCACTGATGGGTATGCGTTCAGGACCCATTGAACAGCCTGGCTAGCAACAAAAGAGAGTCCTGCGAGAGGTAATAACACTGCACCGATTTTGTAAAGGGACCGCCAAGAAAGGTCCTGATTCTCTCTCAATTCGTCTGCTTTTTGAGAAGTTGTGATGTCGATGTTCCTCACGCGTAGAGCCGGCCGGGGGCATTTCACTTGCCGCCTGGCGGGGTCCAGCCCGTGATGGGTGTGAGACATACCTGGCCTAGTCCAGCGAAATGGGAAAACCCTTATGGCGTAATCAGACCAACCCGAGTGTTGGCGACGCAAATACGTCAAGTTCGGAGCAATCCACCGGCGAAGTCGTAAGACAGTTCATTGAGAGGGATGCTGTACTCAAGAATGGTCTTGCACGGGGTTTGATCAATGCCAGGGCTCTGGCGCGATACATACAGGTGGAGACCAGAGAACGATACTCCTTTGAAGCAATCCTAAGCGCTATAAGGCGCTACCCAGTGAAGGCTGTCGCGGCCAAATACCGTAACGTTGGAAAGCTGGTTTCGAAGCTTTCGTTGAAGAACAAAATCGCTGTGGTGACCATAAGGAACTCCCCTGAGCTGCCAACCAAATTAGCCGAGTTCTCAAAAGAAATCGATTACGGAAGAGGAGAGACTTTTCGTGTAATCTCTGGACCCGAGTCAGTGTTTGTAGTGATTGATTCGAAGAACTTGGCCAGAATCATGTCGGCCGTTTCCAAGAGGGATCTCATAGCGGCTCTTGACAACTTGGCGGAGATTGTGACAACCGAGTCTGAGGAGGCAATAAGGACCCCCGGCGTCCTTGCGGGCCAGGTGACCGAACTGGCGATTAATGGTGTCAACCTTGTCGCCTGCGCAGCTCCTCCGTCTTCAGCAATATTCCTGGTAGAGGAGGAGGACGCGATGAGCGCGTATCGTGCGATCGAACGACTGAGCCGCGGATAAAGCTGACTGAGGGCGGGGCTCCACCGCTCCCGCCTAGCCCGTCGTTACGGCGAGCCGTCGGTGGAGCATCTTCCTCAGGTTTCTACAGGCCGTGCCCTGGCGAGGTCGAATAGGTCGACACCGGGACCCAGGCGAATGGCGCGGCCGAGACTGCGGGGGAATTGTAGAAGGCGAATGTGTGAACCACGCTGCCGAAGGGGTTTGGAGTTCCGTGCGGGGCTACGTACTCCACCCGACCAAGAAGCTCGAAAGGATAGCCCGATGATGCTGCCGAGTACGAGGGAAGTGAAGCGAGTGCGAGGGGAGTGATTGCGAACGATACTGCCAGGATGCCTGCGATAACCGCCACTGATGTTGCTCCGTTACTACTCATTTCTCTTTCTCACCTCCACAATCATGATTTCGAGACAGGAGGAAAAGGTCTGTGGCACAAATGATGCAGAAGTGTGAGAGATGACGCGAATAGGTTGGATTCGGCGCGTCATTCGAGAGGCATCCCGCACGGGTTGCCACCACCAAAACCCCCAATGAATGTGATGCGAACACAATTCATTCTCCGAACTGGTTGCCCCAAGGGCACCTCGTGTTGCGGAACCTTCTTCTGGATAGTTGGAACTAGCCTCTATTTGTCAATCAGAGTTCATTCTGAGCTATTAGAGATGGGGCCGTCGAGACCCACACAGTTTACTGTGTTTTGCAGTTCGCCATTCGGGTAATTATCACTCTAGCGATGTTTTCTTACTATGTCAAAATCTAGACAGATTGGCCGGTTCTCAGGTGGGGCTGCCAAGTTGACGGTTGATTCAGGGCGGTGTAAAGTCGCCCTTGACGGTTGTCCTACCCTTCTCATGTGTGAGAATGAACCATTACTCGTAAATCTCAGTTTGGCTCTGTTGGTTTTGATGAATCGGATTGTCCCGATTGGCATAGTAGTCGTATTGGCTGTGGCTGTCCTCGCTGTCCTTTACTTCACCTCTGCTTCCAATCCAACGCCCCACGCTCCTCAGACATATTTCGAAAAGCAGATGTTCGTTACAGTTGGAATCCTTTCGGCTAGTGTTGGGAGCACGCAACTCTATCAACTCACGACAACCGTGCGGTTTGTCGGTGGTTCGTATATCACCAACATGACGGCATCAATCGACATCTCCGGAACAGGCTCGCCAATCGTGGTCTCGAAATTCTATCAAGGCCTCACCCCGATATCGCCGACAGTCCCTCTCGGATACAACGTGACTGCCAACGCGCAGGGAACCGACCTGACTCCTCCGTCTGGCGGGTTCCACCTTGGCCAGTCATTCCCTGAGAGCCTAGCCATTACGTTGAGAAACGGAACCACTGTCCAGTTGTCTGTAGCAGCGCCAGTGTACAGCCCGTCCAGTTAACTCAGACCCCTCCCATTCGGGCAAGTAGAAACGCCGTTCTCACAGGTAGAACTTTACACCCCTTGAGGCTACCCTCTGAGGCATGGCACGCCCGCTATTGCTGATGGTTCTCACAGTCGCCGTCGTAGCCATGATAGGAGGGGGATTCCTCCTATTTTCCGTCAGAGGAAGCGTCGAGACCTACACAATCAACGGCCTGACCTGCCCCATTTCAAGCAACAACGTGCTCTACCACGTGAGTAATGACTCCAGAGTTATCCCAACCATTGAGCAGGTCGTTCAATCCCCCAAGTTCACCGCAGGGACCAAGGGGATGCCATACGGGTTCTACTACGCGAGCCTCAATACGGTCGGCCCGACATACTACAAGAACTCTACAACTCCTATCTACACCGCTCTTGAACTTGGCTTTGCTACCTATGGAGCAAGCACTCCCTGCGTCGCGAAGGGCCTCTACCTCAATTGGATTGATGTCCAAGTGCCGCTCCAAAATGGCACCTTTGATGTTGCTGCAGAGAGCGTCCATAGTTTAGGCCCACCCATATAGCATGGGGAAACACGAGGCCAGTCCAACCCCACCAGAACTGCTAGGCTGTTCTCAAGAATAGACGTAAATCTGGATGGGAGCATCTTCCTTCTAGGATGAGACGTCGATACGCTCTCGCCCTGTCAGGCATTGCGGCAGTTGTCATTGCAACATTCGCAGTGCTTGCCTACATGAACTCTCCCAATAGTCCACCACCTGAAGTAGTCCTCGACTATAACGGGAATCCTCACTCTGGAATCCTCTACGTATCATGCTGGCCGACACCACCCGCAAACGGGACATGCCCGGACGCGATAAACATCAAACTCTTCCCTCCCCTCGCCACACTTGTCACTCGAAATTCATCGGTGACGTTTCAGGTCTTGGGCCATACAAGTCCCAGTCGAGTCACCGTAGCAATCTGGACGGCAGGGAACGGAGGCTCGCTTTTGTTGGGGATTAAGAAGGACGTAACGGGGCCGCTACCAATCAACTATCAGTCAGGGACTTACTATCTCAGCGTCTTTGCATCATGGAATGACGGCAGGGCCGTGGGCTACACGTTTGAGATTACTATCCCAAGCTAAGCCCTCTGCGCGTTCGTTCTTCCGGAACAACCTGCTCATCAACGCGCAATGACGCGCAACAACTAACCGCACGTCCGCACACGCACGCACGCGAGCCGGTTCGGCGCATTGCAAAACACGGTTTACTGTGCAAATCCCCCTCCTGGAGAGGCGCCCTGGCCGGGCCTTGTCATTCTACGTAGGCGCCCCTACCTAAGAGAACTAGCCTAATCCGACCCTCTTCAGGAGGCCGAAGTATCTAGGGTCCTCGCGGATGCCATCATAGAAAGGATTGAATTTCAACTCGTTCAAGAATCCGTTCTTTTCTGTATAGGCCTTTTCAAGTAGTTCAAACCCTTTGTCGAGGTCATTGAGGTGGATGAATGCCATGGCAAGAAGGGGCAGATTCCAGCCTGTTTCGGCCAAACCTGATTCAACCTGGGGAAGCAGTACTCTGAGCTTCTCTCGATCGTCTTCCATCCATGCAAAGAATGCCTGTTCAGCCAACTCTGCCAACGGAAATGTCGCCTTGTCGACCTGGGTAGATATCGCACTCTCTCTCCTCATTTCGTCGAACATCTTCAGTTTGCCATAGGCCATGGCCATGTAGCCATGCGAAGACACCATTCCCAGTTCAGCCGCTCTCGTGTAAAGCTCTAACGCTTTCCCGTAGTCCCTCTTGGTGAAGAAGAAGTAACCTCCATAATTCTCGTTGGTTATCGGCGACAGAGGATCAAGCTCGAGGGCCTTCTCAATCTGCTCCTTTGCTTCGTTGTCCCGAACGTCCTGTTGGAGGAAGCTCGAGTACCACATGTGGGCAGTAGCGTAACTTGGCTTCAGTTCGATAGCTTTCTTGAATTCATCCTCAGCCTGCTGGCGTTGATATTCGATTTGAAGTACCAGCGCTCTTGTCGCGTGTGCTTCAGCTAGTGAGGAATCGAGTTCCAGAGCCTTGACGAGCATAGCCTTAGCATTCTCAATGTTCTTCTCCCGGTCGAGGCCCCAGTTGTTGCTGAGGAGGACGCAGCAATCTGCAACGCCTGCGTATGCAATGGCCATGTTGGGGTCTTCTTTCAACGATTGCTCAAAGTAGTTTCGGGCCTGCTTGAGATCGTCTACTCCTCTCTTGTTCCAAAGGTATCTACCCTTCAAGTATAGCGTGTATGCCTTCGTATTCTCCGTGGGCTTATGGTCTATCCTCTCAAGCTCAGGTGAGAGTATTCTCACGCGCAATGCTTCGGCGACTTGCTTAGCAACGTCACTTTGAACTTCGAACATGTCGTCCAGGTTCCTGTCATAGTTCTGTGCCCATAGGTGCCTATCATTGGCAACGTCGATCAGTTGCGTTGTGACCCGAATTTTGGCGCCTGCTTTCTTGAAGGTTCCCTCAAGTATTGAACCGACCTCCAGTTCTTTTCCTATCTCTTTCACTTTCTTTGTGGTCCCCTTGTAACCAATTACGGAGGTTCGAGAGATAACGCTTAGTCCACTGATTCCAGCAACTGCCGAGATAATCTCATCGGTAACCCCATCTGCGAAGAAGCCGTCATCTGGATTGGAGCTAAAACTTGCAAATGGGAGAATCGCAATCCTGTTCTTGGGATATTCCTGTGTCAGAGACTTGGACTGGAGGCGCGGGACCGACTCTTCCCATTGCATGACCACCTTGTATGCATCGATGGGCATATTGACATTCTTCAATTGTTGGGGTGGCATTCTGGTCATTGGATACGGGACCTTATTCCTGACATGGTCGTAGACCTGTTCCGAGATGCAGATTCCACCCGGCTCTGCCAGGGGTTCGATTCTTGAAGCAATATTAACCGCATCCCCCAAAATGTCACCTCCCTTCTCTAACACGTCCCCGACGTGTATTCCAATCCTGTGCTGGAATCTGTCTCCTCTTGCCATTCTTCTGTCGTGGAGCATCCCCTGAACCGCGATGGCACACAGAGTTGCATCTAACGCACTAGGAAACTCTATGAGGAATGCGTCGCCCACGGTCTTGATTTCCCTGCCGCCGTGGCTGGCGAATATGGGCCGCAGGAGGGTTCTGTGCTCATCTAATGCCACAAGGGCAGAAGATTCGTTCTCCTGGACCGCCTTGGTGAATCCCACGATGTCCGTGAACATAATGGCGGCCAGTCTTCGCTGTCCTTCAGACAAGCTCTACTACGCAGGTTCCACTTGGGCTTACGATAAATTCGTTGTGGGAGTGATAGCAGCGCATTTGGCGGATTACGATTCGAAGATACGGCCTTGAAGAGCCATAATCGGGCTCCGTTGGTCAATCAGAGTTCATTCTGAGCTATCCAAGATGGGGCCGTCGAGACCCACACGGCTCACTGTGCAAATCCACATGGATCTGGGCGGGACGGGCGACCGTAGAGGGTCTGGACCGAAATCGTCGGCGTTCTGGTAAGTAGGCGTAAATCGGACTCATCCTCCACGAGTTCTTGTGAGAAGTGCAAGTGTAGCAGGATTGCTGGTCGTGGCGATTCTGATGGGGGCAGGCGTGGGTTACCTGATCGGCGGGACCAACTTGCAGACCCGAACCATCATTGCGACAACGAGAACCGTCACCACGGCCTCTTCAGCAACCAATACGGTGACAATCACCTCGTTCTACCCTGACCTTGGATCGAATCTGCAGCTGAGAATCGAGACGAACGCCTCTGCGATCCATCCAGGAAGTGCCATTAGGGCACAGGTCACCCTTTCTAATCCAACCAACTCGAACCTGACCGCCGTTGTGCCAGAATCCAGCAATTCGACCGTATCAAACTGGAGTTGGGACGATTTCCTTTGCGGAGATGGCTCCTTGGGTGCCATCGTCAGTTTCGCCGTGTTCCAGGGGCACTATGTCGCGGGCAACCTTTCGCTCGCAGGTCAACCATTAACGTTGGCGCCTCCAGTTCTGCCTCCATGTCCCTCCTATCCCACGCCGCTGTTTCTAGTCTACTTACCTTCGGGCAGCGACGCGTGGGCTTATTCCAGTTACCCGCAGGTGCAGCCCTCCGAGGTTCACACCATCCTGAACGCTACCACAGAGTTCTGCTCCCAGAATACTTCAGGGGCAACTGTCTGCGGGGAGGGTACCTCGCTGTCCGGATATTGGCGGGGGCCTGTAAGCGGGCCCGGCGAAGACTATACCACTTCGTCTCCGGACTTCCACTACTTCTCCCCTGGTCAGTACACCCTTGCCGCCGAAGATGCCTGGGGTCACCAGGCTTTCGCCTACTTCGAAGTTTAATGAAATTAGATTGAGATTCGAGCTGTTCTCATGAGTAGAACTTTACGCCCCTTGAGGTTACCCTCCGAGGTATGAGAAACCGTGCCGCGGGCCTAGTCATTGCTCTGGCGGCTATCGGGGTGATTTTCGGTCTAGGGAGTGTCACAGTAATGTCACAAGACTACGGCTCATGCCCGGTTGGCCTGTCCGGATGCGACCACGCCTATCTTGTCAACGGCTCCTATGTCTGGATGCAACCTCTGTATACTGAATTGGGCCTTGCGTCTCTTGCGTTTCTGGCGTCGGCAATCGTCCTTGCACTTTACTTTAGATTTAGGAGTAAGATAACACCCGCGCAGCTCAGAATCCTCTCAGTGATTATGTTTCTTCTGGGATTCGAGTGGTTCTGGGCCGTCTACACAGGCGTCTGCGCTTGTCCCGTGGGTGTGGCTTGCAATTGCCTCACTCCTTTCGCGCAAGTCTTTCTTGTCTACGTTGGAATCGCAATCATGGGGTTTGCCGCCGTTCCTCTGGGCCTAAGTTTCAGGAGCCAGCCTCCAAAAGGGGAGAACGTAAAACAATCTGCTTCGTCCGCTCCTTCCAACTCCATCAAAATTGACGGCTGAAGTCTACCTCCATGTCATACGGCATCGTCGTTTTCTTCAAGCTGCTCTTCAGTAAGAGTTTCGTCATACTCGTGGTCTGCACCATAAACGTCATCCTCAACGACTTCTGAGGTCGCCAACAAAGTGTCGAGCCGTTACGTCTGATTTTAAGCGCTCTCCTAGACCAATCTTGGCATCATCTGACCCAAACTGATTAGGCCGTCCCTGAAGCAGGCGTAAGTAGAACCACCGAAGTGAACCGAAGGGTCGAAAGTTGGACTACAGGTGGTTGATGGGACTCTCGATCATCGGCATCTTCCTAGGTTTTGCCGACTTCATCTTGAATTTCATCTTCAACCTTTACGGTTGTTTTTGTCCTGCCGGCGAAGTCCCATGCGCTTGTGGAGTCCCGTTTTCTTACTACCTTTACACCTACTACCTCCCATTCGCCATCATCGGTGTTTCTGTCCTAGGACTGGCCTGGAGCATACGGCTTTGGGGCTCGGAAACAAAGGCCGCTTGACCGTTCTCATGAGTAGAACTTTACACCCCATGGGACTACCCGCAGCACATGGACAGGTGGAACGCGCTTGAACTCCTCGTCGTAGGGATCGTCCTCTTCGCTTACTTCGTTCCCGTGGTGAACATTCCGCCGCCGTCCAGTTGTGCCTTCTGTCCTGCGGAGTCTCAGCACGGTTCCCTTACCTACGTCCTTCTTGGCCATGGGGGGTTCTATGTCGGAATCCCTATGTCGGGGGACTACTCCATAAGATGGTAATCATGAGGCCTATAACCAAGGCGCTGATTGGAGTCACCGTTGTTGTAGCGGTTGCCTTCTTCCTCTTCGCCCCAGTAGTCTATTCTCCCACCACCGTTTACGGACCGCTTGTTTACTACAATGAGGTCAATCCGAAGTATCCCACCTATCCGAATTGGGAGTCACCGAGTTGCTGGGCGTTTGGATTTGGCGTGTATTATGGACCGGAAGGCCGAATGGTGCCCGCTGCCAATGGTGTCTATGAGGGAGTACCGGCTCCTAGTGCTTGGACAATTCAATACAGCAATGCTACCCAGTTTGGATGCCCACCTGACTCGACCTCCTTGCCCTAGACTGTCCAAACCCACCATAATCGCTAGGCCGTTCTCGCCAGTAGAACTTTACACCCCACGAGGTTACCCTCAGAGGCATGGCACGAACGCTACTGCTGATGGTACTCACTGCCGCCGTCGTCGCGATGCTTGCAGGGGGATTCCTCGATTATTCGATGAAAGGAAGCGAGCAGGGGGCAGGTTCCACGACTGATACCAGCACCTCCTGCACAGTCAGCGCCGAAGCAAGTGGCTTCTTTGTCACTGTTGAAACGGATTCAGGTTTGCCTGTTGCCGGAGCGCAGGTGTCTGGTACTAGAGTTACCGAGTATGGCGGTGGGAGCACGTGCGAACAGAGCATTGGAAGCCAACTTACAAACGCAAGCGGGATGGTTCTGATCACAGATAACATGGGGAGCTACAATGCGCTGACCGTCCAATTTCAAGGCAAGAATTACGCCATGAACGCACCAATCGTTCCCATGGAGACGACCTACGTCACCCTGAGGGTTCCTTCAGGGAACTACAGCATAAGCGAAGTCTTTGAAGGTGGGTGCACCAAGACTCCTTCAGGAGTCACTTGTCCGGGTTGAGAACAGGATGATCTCTTCTCCGAACCCACCGAAAGCGACGACTCCAATCCTTGATTCAGCACGACTCCCAAATCACCAGGTACCCCGAATGAAGGTCGCCTGAATAGCTTGAATCAGACTTGCTTTATCGTTCAGAGTCCATTCTGAGCTATTTACCGTGGGGCCGTCGAGATTTGAACTCGAGATCGCCAGCGCCCCAGGCTCACCGTGAAGGTCGTTCACTCTGGTATGCTGGACCAAG
>Ga0187780_10002144_pt1 | contig 14883 bp, 27 predicted proteins | sample 1015_Q2_SP10_20__FD_132429 | JGI IMG/M metagenome (GOLD analysis project Ga0187780, IMG submission 132429) | Tropical peat soil microbial communities from peatlands in Department of Meta, Colombia - 1015_Q2_SP10_20_MG | ecosystem: Environmental > Terrestrial > Soil > Wetlands > Peat | place... | reverse complement strand
TTGGATGAAATAGCCGAGATCGCCGGTCCCGATATTTGTGCGCGCCAATGCCGAAACGATGCCGCTGGTAACCGTCTGTCCGACGCCAAAGGGGTCGCCGATGGCGAGCACCATGTCTCCGACCTCGATATCGTCCGAATCGCCAAGCGTCAGATAGGGAAGCTTCTCGCCCTTGGTATCGATTCGTAAGACAGCGAGATCGGTGTGTTCGTCGCTGCTGACGACCTTGGCTTCAAATTCGCGGCGATCCGACAAAGCGATAGTGATCTGGTCGGCTCCGGCGATGACGTGATGATTGGTGACGATGAGTCCGCTCGAATCGACGATGACGCCGGACCCGAGCGAATTTTGAACTCTCTCGCGGGATAGGCCCGGAAACGGCCCGCCTTGACCAAAGAACCTGCGAAAGAACGGGTCGTCGAAGATCGGCGAAACCTGCTGGCGGACGACCGTGCGGGTATAAATGTTGACCACCGCCGGCGCGGCCTTCTTTACCAGGGGCGCATAAGAGAGCTCGATCTGTTGGCGGTTTTCCGGAGCCGCTTTCGTTTCTTCCGCCACTGCCCGTTGCGAAATCGGAGGCGCGACCAGGAGCAAAACCGCCAACCCGACGGCCAGCCATCGGGTGATTTTCGTAGTCCCCAATTTTGGTTCGGCACCGGCTCTAGCGATCATCGAAGGGCGGTTCGCCATCCACCAAAAACAAGAGGCAGCCCATGGGGGCTGCCTCGATAAAGAACCCACTTGCGCATCGGCGGCTACTCGGCGGTCTCCTCGGCCACGGTTTCCTTCGCGGACGGACCGGAATCGAGGCCCTTCGCCGCCGGATCGCGATCGACCAATTCGATCATCGCCAACGGGGCAGCGTCGCCATAGCGGAACCCGGCGCGCAGGACCCGGGTATAGCCGCCGGGGCGCTTGCTGTAGCGCTCGGCCAGGGTCGAGAACAACTTATCGGTCAGCTTTCCGTCCTGGAGGGCGGCCAGCGCCTGGCGGCGGGCATGCAAGCCGCCCCGCTTTCCAAGCGTGATCAATTTCTCGACGATCGGGCGCAAATCCTTTGCCTTCGGCAAGGTTGTCCTGATCTGTTCGTGCTTGATCAGTGCCGCAGCCAAATTTTCGAACATCGCCTTGCGGTGCTCGCTGGTGCGGTTCAATTTCCGGCCGGATAAACGATGACGCATGATTCCTTCTCCCCGTTCCTAACGCAGTAGGTCTGCGTTTAGTACGGCTCCTCCAAACGCTTGGCCAATTCTTCGATGTTCTCGGGCGGCCAGTTCGGGATTTCCATTCCGAGATGCAGCCCCATCTGCGCCAAGACTTCTTTTATTTCGTTGAGCGACTTGCGGCCGAAATTGGGCGTACGCAGCATTTCCGCTTCTGTCTTCTGAACGAGGTCGCCGATATAGACGATGTTGTCGTTCTTGAGGCAATTGGCGGAGCGCACCGAAAGCTCGAGCTCGTCCACCTTGCGAAGCAGATTTTTGTTGAACGGCGGCTCGGCCGCTTTTTCTTCGGCGGTGACCGCCCGCGGCTCTTCGAAATTGATGAAGAGCTGGAGTTGGTCCTGAAGGATGCGCGCAGCCAAGGCCACCGCATCTTCCGGCGTCACCGCGCCATTGGTTTCGACGCGCATCGACAGCTTGTCATAGTCGGTCACCTGGCCGACGCGGGCGTTGTCCACCTTGTACGAAACCTTGCGCACCGGGCTGAACAGCGAGTCGACTGGGATCAATCCGATCGGCGCATCTTCGGGGCGATTTTGCGCCGCCGCCACATAGCCCTTGCCGCCATTGACGGTCAGCTCCATGGCGATTTTGGCGCCGGTATCGAGCGTGCAGATCACGAGATCCGGATTCATGACCTCGATGTCGTGGCCGGTTTCGATCTGGCCGGCCTTCACTTCGCCGGGGCCGGTCGCCACCAGCCGCATGCGTTTTGGGCCGTCGCCATGCATGCGCAGGGCGAGCAGCTTGATGTTGAGGACGATATCGGTCACGTCCTCGATCACGCCGGGTATCGACGAGAATTCGTGCAGCACGCCTTCAATCTGAATCGAGGTCACGGCGGCGCCATGAAGCGACGAGAGCAACACGCGTCGAAGCGCGTTGCCGAGCGTCAAGCCAAAACCACGTTCCAGCGGTTGGGCAACGATGAGCGCTTCGCGCGTCGGGTCTCCACTGGCCTCGACTTCGAGCTTGTGGGGTTTAATCAGTTCCTGCCAATTTTTCTGGATCACGAGAGCGTCCTCATCCTCATTTTACGGACTCGCATCCGTTAGGCGCATCCGAATGGCCGGTGCGGCCGGCCATGTTTCTTGCGGGCGATAAGCCCAATCAAACTCGCCGGCGTTTGGGCGGCCGGCAACCATTGTGTGGAATCGGCGTCACATCACGGATGGCAGTGATCATGAAACCGACGGAGTTCAAAGCCCGCAGCGCGGATTCGCGTCCGGCCCCAGGCCCCTTTACTTGAATTTCGAGCGTCCGGACACCGTGTTCGATGGCCTTGCGACCCGCACTTTCAGCGGCGATCTGGGCGGCATAAGGAGTCGATTTCCGCGAACCCTTGAAGCCCTGCGAACCGGCGGACGACCAGGCGATGGCATTTCCCTGCACATCGGTGATGGTGATGATCGTGTTGTTGAAGGTCGCGTTCACATGGGCGATGCCCGACGTAATGTTCTTCTTCTCGCGGCGACGGACTCGCTGCGCCGGCCCGGCGGCGGGCGCTGCCGGATTGGCGGGATTCGCCGGGGTAGAGGGGTTATTCGTGGCCATCGCTGCTCTCTAAATGAAACGTCGTTGAACTAGCCCTTAGGGGCGATCTTTTTGCCGGCGATCGGCCGGGCGCGGCCCTTGCGGGTGCGTGCATTGGTATGCGTGCGTTGGCCGTGAACAGGCAGGCCCTTACGGTGGCGGAGCCCGCGATAGCAGCCCAAATCCATCAGCCGCTTGATGTTCATCGCCACTTCGCGCCGCAGATCGCCCTCGACCTTGTAGTCGCGGTCAATCGCTTCGCGGATGCGGATAATTTCATCCTCGGTCAGCTCGTGAACCCGGCGGCTGCCGGGGATGCCGACCTTGGTCAAAATCTCGTTTGATTTCGTCCGTCCGATCCCATGGATATAGGTGAGCGCGATCTCCACGCGCTTCTGGGTCGGAATGTTGACGCCAGCGATACGCGCCAAGTTCTAACTCCTTGACTTTAAATGGTGTTTCAGGGACAAGAGGCCGCCGCACAGCCGAAGGCGGGCGATTATAGGCAGATTGGCCTCTAAGTCAACCGTTTGGCTGGGTTTTTTCATGTTGCCAGCACCTCGTCGATTTGCCGCGCCACATCGGGAATCGAGGCCATGCCGTTGACCCGCCGAAGCGCCCCCTTGGCTTCGTAATAGGGCAGAATCGGCGCCGTCAGCTTGTGATAGGCGTCCAGCCGTGCCCGTATGGTTTCCGGCCTGTCGTCGTCCCGCCGGATGAATTTATTGCCGCCGCAAGCATCGCAGACGCCGTCCGCCTTCGGCTGCTTGTAGGACTCATGATAGCCGGCCCCGCAACCGGCGCAGGCATAGCGCCCGGCGATCCGATCGATCAGCGCGTCATCGTCGACTTGCATTTCAATGACGTGGTCGAGCTTCAAGCCCTTTTCCTTCAGCATCCGGTCGAGGGCTTCCGCCTGGGGCACCGTCCGGGGAAACCCGTCGAGAATGAACCCGTTGCGGCAATCGGCCTGACCGATGCGCTCCGCGATCATGGCGATGATGACGTCGTCCGGCACCAATTTCCCCTCATTCATGATGGTCTTGATGCGGGTCCCCAATTCGCTGCCCGAAGCAACTGCCGCGCGCAACATGTCGCCGGTTGAAAGCTGTATCAGCCCTCTCTCGCGTTCGAGCCGTGCCGCTTGGGTTCCTTTTCCCGCGCCCGGTGGCCCGAGAAGGATCAAATTCATTCCCGGCGGCCCCTGAGCTTCGAATTCTTGATGAGCCCTTCATATTGATGCGCCAGGAGATGGGACTGGATCTGCCCCACCGTATCCATCGTCACCGAGACGACGATGAGCAAGCTCGTACCGCCGAAGTAGAACGGCACCGAATATCGCGAGATGAGGATTTCCGGCAGGATGCAGACTGCCGAAAGATAAAGCGCGCCGATCACGGTCAGGCGCGTCAGCACGTAATCGAGAAATTCGGCCGTGTTCTTGCCGGGACGGATGCCGGGTACGAAACCGCCGTATTTGCGCAAATTTTCGGCTGTGTCGTGGGGGTTGAAAACAACCGCTGTGTAGAAGAAGCTGAAGAAGATAATCAACGATACATAGAGAATGAGATAAAGCGGATGGCCGCGGCCCATTACCGCGGTCAGCGTCGTCAGCCACTCCGGCCCATTTCCCGCGGAAAAGCCCGCGATCGTCAATGGCAGCAGCAGAAGGGAACTCGCAAAAATCGGCGGGATAACACCCGACGTATTCAGCTTCAGTGGCAAATGGGTGCTCTCGCCGCCGAACATTTTATTCCCGACCTGACGCTTCGGATATTGGATGACGATGCGTCGTTGCGCACGTTCCATGAATACGATGAACGTGATGACTCCGATGACCAGAGCGCCAACAACGAGAATAAATGCTGTCGAGAGGGCGCCGGTGCGGCCCAATTCCAAGGTCGCGGCCAGCGAGCTCGGCAGCCGTGCGACGATCCCGGTGAAAATAATCAGAGATATTCCGTTGCCCACACCCCTCTGGGTGATCTGCTCGCCGAGCCACATCAAGAAGATCGTCCCGCCGACGAGAGTGATTACCGTCGTCAGCCGGAAAAAGATCCCCGGGGCCATGACTGCGGAACCGCCGCCACCGCCCATCCCCTCGAGCCCGACGGCAATGCCGTAAGCCTGAAGGGCGCACAAGAATACGGTTCCATAGCGCGTGTATTGATTGAGCTTCTTGCGGCCCGCCTCGCCCTCTTTCTTCAACGCTTCGAGCTGCGGCGACACCGCCGTCATCAGCTGAATAATGATGGAGGCCGAGATGTAAGGCATGATGTTGAGCGCGAAGATCGTCATGCGCTGCAAGGCGCCGCCCGAGAACATGTCGAACATGCCCAAAATCCCGCCGGCGTTCTGGCGGAAGATTTCCTGGAGGACGTGGGAATCGATGCCGGGGATCGGAATATAGGTGCCGATCCGGTAAACGACGAGCGCCCCCAGCGTGAACCAGAGGCGCTTCTTCAGTTCCGTCGCCTTGCCAAAGGCGCCGAAATTGAAGTTCTGCGCCATTTTGTCGGCGAGAGAGGCCATCAGGAAGCTTCAGCGGATGCTTTAAGCTCAGATTTCGGAGTGGTCACAACGACCTTGCCGCCCGCCTTCTCCACCGCCGCGATCGCGGCTTGAGAAGCACCGGCGACTTCGATTGTAATCTTGGTATTCAAATCGCCTTTGGCAAGGAGCCGGACGCCGTCGCGGGAGCGCCGCATCACATTGGCCGCCACCAGCGATTCTGCATTGATCGGCTTCTTGGCGTCGAGCTTGCCTGCCTCGATTGCCTTTTGCAGCGAACCGAGATTCACGACCTGATAACGCAAACGAAACGGGTTCTTGAAACCGCGCTTCGGCATGCGGCGATGGAGCGGCATTTGGCCACCTTCGAATCCGCCGATGGCGACGCCGGTGCGCGCCGTCTGGCCTTTCTGGCCGCGGCCGCTGGTCTTGCCCTTGCCCGAGCCGATGCCGCGGCCGAGCCGCTTTCGATGCTTATGAGCACCCGGATTGTCGGCAATTTCATTAAGCTTCATAGTTCTATCGCTTTCGTTTTGGCGGCCATTGCCGGCATGCCCTATTTCGTTTCTTCGACGCGCACGAGATGACGGACTTTGGTGATCATCCCGCGCACCGACGCGGTATCGGGAAGCTCGCGCACCCGGTGCAACTTGTTCAAGCCAAGCCCGATCAAGGTTTCCCGTTGATCGCTGCGCCGGCCAATCGGGCTACTGATCTGGCGCACACGCAAGGTTTTCTTAGACATCGGCCGTCTCCGCCTCGCGCTTGCCGATAATCTCGCTCACTTTCTTGCCGCGACGGTTGGCCACCGAACGGGGCGACATGAGATTGGTCAGCGCGCCGAACGTGGCCCGCACCATGTTGTGCGGATTGGACGATCCGATCGATTTCGTCACCACGTCGTGAACGCCCAAGGCTTCGAACACCGCGCGCATCGGTCCGCCGGCGATGATACCGGTTCCCGGGGGCGCCGCGCGCAAAACGACGCGGCCAGACCCGTAATGGCCATACACGTCATGGTGCAGCGTGCGGCCCTCGCGCAAAGGAACGCGGATCATATTGCGCCGCGCTTGCTCGGTCGCCTTGCGGATCGCTTCCGGCACTTCGCGCGCCTTGCCGGCGCCATGACCAACCTTGCCTTTGCCGTCGCCCACGACCACCAGCGCCGCAAAACCGAAACGCCGACCACCCTTCACCACCTTGGCGACGCGATTGATCGACACCAGCTTCTCGATCGTATCGTCGTCGCGGCCTCCGCCTTCCCGATCGCGGCCGCGCCCTTCCCCCCGGCCGCGATCACCGCGGCCGCGGCCTTCGCCCCGGCCCTTGCGCTTCGGTCCGGGAGCGGGGGGTGATGCTGTTTCTGGAGTCTCAGCCATGATCCTGCTCATCCAATGTAAAGGCCCGCCTTCGCGGGCGGCCTAAAATTCGAGCCCGCCTTCGCGGGCAGCTTCGGCCAGGGATTTTACCCGGCCGTGATAAAGGTATCCGCCGCGATCAAACACCACCTGCTTGACGCCGGCGGCGACCGCGCGCTTGGCGATCAGCTTTCCGACTTCCGTCGCGGCAGCACGATCGGTGCCCTTCTTCAACTTGCTCTTCAATTCCTTGTCGAGAGTCGAAGCGGCGGCCAAGGTCGCGCCCTTCGTATCATCGATCACCTGGGCGTAAATGTTCTTGCCCGAACGGAAGATCGAAAGCCGCGGCCGCCCTGAGGCGGAGCGCCGAATCTTGATCCGCACCCGCTTCTTTCGGCGATTGAACAGTTCAGTCCCGTGTAGCATGGCTACTTCTTCTTGCCTTCTTTGCGGCGGATGGTTTCGGTATCGTATTTGATGCCCTTGCCCTTATAAGGCTCCGGCTTCTTCAGCGCCCGGATATTGGCCGCCACTTGACCGACGAGATGCCGGTCAGCGCCCGAAATCGAAATCGAGGTCGGTTTGTCGCATTTGATGATTATGCCTTCTGGGATCGGGAAGATCACGTCATGGCTGAAGCCGAGCTGCAGATTCAGATTCTTGCCCTGCACCGCGGCGCGATAGCCGACGCCGTTGATTTCGAGATCCTTGCGGAATCCGCCGGCAACACCGTTGATCATGTTCTTGATCAAATTGCGGCTGAGGCCCCAAATCATTTTGCCGCGCTTGGTTGTATCCCGCGGACTGACGAGAACTTCGCCATCTTTCATTTCCACCGAAACCTCGTCCGCCAAGGTGAGCGCCAATTGGCCCGCCTTGCCCTTAGCGGTGACATTTTGGCCGGTGATTGCGACCGTCACCCCTTGCGGGATCGAAACTGGTGTTTTGCCGACGCGCGACATCGTTAAATCCTCAATTCCCTAAAAGACCCGGCAGAGCACTTCGCCGCCGACATTCAAGGCTCGCGCCTCCGAATCCGACATAACGCCGCGCGGCGTCGACAAAATTGCAATGCCGAGGCCGCCATAATAACGCGGCAGATCCTTGATCTTCGAATAAACACGCCGCCCCGGTTTCGAAACCCGCGCGATCTCGCGGATGACGGGCTGGCCCTCGTGATATTTGAGTTCGATCTTGAACCCCGGATAGCCGCGATCGCCGGTGAATTCGCTGAAGGCGCGGATATAGCCTTCCTTTTTCAACACTTCGAGCACATTGGCGCGAAGCGACGAAGCCGGAGTCTCGACCTCGGGCAACCCTGCCCGCTGGCCGTTTCTTATCCGGGAGAGCATATCTCCCAATGGATCGGACATGGTCATGACGCCTCCCCTACCAGCTCGACTTGACCATGCCGGGGATTTGCCCGCGCGAGGCGAGCTCGCGCAGTGCAATCCGCGACAGCCGGAACTTCCGGTAGGTTCCACGCGGGCGGCCCGTCAGATCGCAGCGGTTGCGCACGCGCGTGATCGATGAGTTTCGCGGCAACTCCGCAAGCTTGAGGCGGGCGGCAAAACGCTCCTCGGGCGACACCTTCTTGTCGCGCGCCAGCGCCAGCAATTTCTGCCGCTTGGCCCGGTATTGCTTGGCCAGCTTCATACGCCTCTTGTTCTTTTCCACGGCGCTCTTCTTCGCCATCGTGTGTTCTCCGGACCCGTTCAGTTACTACGTATTGGCATGTTGAAACCCTTGAGGAGCGCCAAGGCCTCCTCATTCGTCTTCGCGGTCGTGCAGATCACGATATCCATGCCCCGCACCTGGTCGACTTTGTCGTAATCGATCTCAGGGAACACGATCTGCTCCTTCAGGCCCAAAGCATAATTGCCCCGGCCATCGAAACTCTTCGGCGACACGCCACGGAAATCGCGAACCCGCGGCAACGCTATGGTGATCAGCCGATCCAGAAATTCATACATATGCTGCCGGCGCAGAGTGACCTTGCAGCCAATCTTCATGCCTTCGCGCACCTTGAAGGTCGCGATCGACTTCTTGGCGCGGGTGATTACCGGCTTTTGCCCGGTGATCATGGCGAGCTCTTGCGCCGCGATATCGACTTTCTTGGTGTCTTGCACCGCCTCGCCGACACCCATGTTGATCACGATCTTCTCGAGCCGGGGCACGGCCAAAAGATTCTTGTAGCCGAACTGCTCCACCAGCTTCGGGCGGATCGTCTTCAGATATTCATCGTAGAGCCGCGTTGCCATCTTCCGTCCTACCGGTCAATCACTTCGCCCGAACGCTTGGCAAACCGCACCTTGCGTCCCTGGATGAGTTTGAAACCAACGCGCGTCGGCTTGTTGGTCTTCGGATCCACATGCGCGACGTTCGAAACATGAATCGGCGCCTCTTTCTCATTGATACCGCCCGCACCCGCCGCCGACGGCTTCGTATGGCGCTTCACCATATTGACGCCCTGAACAAGCACGCGCCGTGTATCCGTTTCGACCGCGAGCACTGCACCAGTCTTTCCCTTATCGCGACCCGAGATCACGATCACCGTGTCGCCCTTCTTGACCTTGAATTTGGCCATTACAGCACCTCCGGCGCCAAGGAAACGATCTTCATGAATTGCTTGGCGCGAAGCTCGCGGGTCACCGGTCCGAAAATACGTGTTCCGATCGGCTCGCCCTGCTGGTTAATAAGCACTGCCGCGTTGCGGTCGAACCGGATCGTGCTGCCATCCGGGCGGCGCACTTCTTTTGCCGTACGAACGACGACCGCGCGGTAGACATCACCCTTCTTGACGCGGCCGCGCGGAATGGCGTCCTTGACCGAGACGACAATCACATCGCCCACGGTCGCGGTCCGGCGCATGGAGCCGCCCAGCACCTTGATGCACTGCACCCGGCGCGCGCCCGAATTGTCGGCGACCTCCAAATTGGTGCGCATTTGAATCATGAATGCGAACCTTTCCTAGCGGGCGCCGGCGGTAGAGTCCTGAAGGACTTCCCACCGCTTGGTTTTCGAGAGCGGGCGGCATTCTTGAATGCGAACGACATCGCCCACCTTGCACTTGTTTTCCGCATCATGGGCCGAATAACGCTTCGAGCGCGTGATGTACTTCTTGTAAACGGGATGCATGATGCGCCGCTCGACCCGCACGATGACGGTCTTGTCGTTGACGTCGCTCACCACCGTTCCCTGTAGGACGCGTTTTGGCATCTATTTCTCCTGCGCGCCTGAACGGTCGCGTTCGCTAAGGACGGTGAGAATACGTGCGATGTCACGACGCACTTCGCGGATGCGAGCCGCGCTCCCCAACTGGCCGCTTGCTTTCTGGAAACGCAAATTAAACGTTTCCTTGCGCAAATCAGCGAGCTCGCTCTTGAGCTCATCCACAGTCTTCCGTCTGATATCTTCCGTCTTCATGACTAGGCTACTCCGAGACGGGCAATCATGCGGGTCTTCATCGGTAATTTGGCAGCACCCAAGGCAAAGGCCTCTTGCGCGACTTGCCGCGGCACGCCGTCGATTTCAAAAAGAATCTTCCCCGGCTTGATTCGGCACATCCAGAACTCCGGCGTTCCCTTACCGCTGCCCATGCGGACTTCCGCCGGCTTGCGGCTCACCGGCACATCCGGAAATACGCGAATCCAGATGCGGCCGACGCGCTTCATATGGCGCGTGATGGCGCGCCGGGCAGCTTCCAGCTGGCGCGCAGTCAGGCGCGCGGGCTCGACCGCCTTCATCCCGAACGAGCCAAAATTGAGTTCGACTCCCGAGGTCGCCTTCCCCTTGACCCGGCCCTTATGGGCCTTGCGGTATTTTGTTCTTTTTGGACTCAGCATTTCCCGTATTCCCGCCTAACGATTTGCGTCCCGGCCGACTTGCGCCTCGGCCAAACGCTTGTCCTGGGCCATCGGGTCATGATCCATGATCTCGCCCTTGAAGATCCAGACCTTGACGCCGCAGGTACCGTAAGTGGTGTCCGCCGTAGCCGTGCCGTAATCGACATCGGCACGCAAGGTATGGAGCGGCACGCGGCCTTCGCGATACCATTCCATGCGGGCGATTTCGGCGCCACCCAAACGGCCGCTGCAATTGATGCGAATGCCTAGCGCGCCCAAACGCATCGCCGACTGCACCGCACGCTTCATGGCGCGCCGGAACGCCACCCGGCGCTCCAGCTGTTGCGAAATGTTTTCGGCGACAAGCTTCGCCTCGATTTCCGGCTTGCGGACTTCAACGATGTTGAGCGCCACTTCGTTGCCGATCATCTTGATCAGCTCCTGGCGAAGCGCTTCGATATCCGTGCCCTTCTTGCCGATGACGACGCCTGGCCGCGCAGTGTGAATGGTGACGCGGGCGCGCTTCGCCGGCCGTTCGATCACGACGCGGGAAATGCCAGCCTGGCTCAACCGCTTGAATAAGAAGTCGCGCAGCTTGAGATCTTCGTGCAAAAGATTTGCGTATTCGTCGTCGGCATACCAGCGCGAATCCCATGTCCGATTGACGCCGAGCCTAAGCCCGATCGGATTGACTTTTTGACCCATCAGGCGGTCTCCTCGCGCTCACGAACGACAATCGTGAGACGGCTGAACAATTTCAAAATGCGCCCCGCGCGGCCCTTCGATTTCGGGCGAAAGCGCTTCATCACCAAACTCTTGCCGACACTCGCCTCGGACACATAAAGCCGGTCCACATCGAGCTGATGATTGTTCTCGGCATTGGCGATCGCTGCCTGAAGCGCCTTGCGGACATCGCGGGCGATGCGCCGCTTGGAAAAGCTGAGTTCCGAGAGCGCCGCCGACGCGGACTTGCCGCGAATGGATTGCGCCACGAGGTTAAGCTTGCGCGGGCTGACCTTGAGCCCCCGCACCATCGCTTTCGCCTCATTGTCGGAAAGGCGCCGCGGCGCCGCGCGCTTGCTCATTCCGGAGCTCCCGGCGCCCGCTTCGCCTTCTTGTCCGCCGCCGAGTGACCGAAGAACACGCGGGTCGGCGCAAATTCGCCGAACTTGTGACCGACCATGTTTTCCGTCACCAACACGGGAAGGAACTTGCGCCCGTTATAAACGCCGAAAGTAAGCCCAACGAATTGCGGCAGAATGGTCGAGCGGCGCGACCAGATCTTGATGATTTCATTGCGGCCGCTTGCCCGCGACTTCTCTGCCTTCTTGAGGAGATAGCCGTCGACGAACGGGCCTTTCCATGTTGAACGCGCCACCGAATCTTCTCCCTATTTCACGCGCCGGTCGCGAATGATGAATTTGTCGGTCTTCTTGTTCTTGCGGGTCTTGTAACCCTTGGTCGGCTGACCCCACGGGCTGACCGGATGACGTCCGCCGGAGGTCCGGCCTTCGCCGCCGCCATGGGGGTGATCGATCGGGTTCATCGCAACGCCGCGGGTCACCGGGCGCCAACCGCGCCAGCGCGTCCGCCCGGCCTTGCCGATATTCACGTTCTGCTGGTCCGGATTCGAAACAGCACCGATGGTGGCCATGCAATCGGCCCGCACCATGCGCATTTCACCGGAACTCAGGCGCAGCTGAGCGTAACCGGCATCGCGGCCGACGAGCTGCACATAAGTCCCAGCAGACCGAGCGATCTGCCCGCCCCGACCCGGCTTCATCTCGACATTGTGGATGACGGTGCCGACCGGAATATTCTTCATCGGCATCGCATTGCCCGGCCGGATATCCGCCTTCTCGCCGGAGACAACCTTGTCGCCAACGCCGAGACGCTGCGGCGCCAGAATATAAGACTGCTCGCCATCCTCATAGCGAAGGAGTGCAATAAACGCGGTACGGTTGGGATCGTATTCGATCCGCTCCACCGTGGCCGTCACATCGAATTTGCGCCGCTTGAAATCAATGGTGCGATACAGCCGCTTATGGCCGCCGCCGCGGTGCCACATGGTGATCTCGCCCGCATTATTGCGGCCGCGTTTGCGGTGATTGAATTTGGTCAGCGCCTTGACCGGTCGGCCCTTCCACAATTCGGAACGGTCGATCGCGACCAGTCCGCGGAGGCTCGGCGTCGTCGGTTTGTAAGATTTAAGTGCCATCGCCTTTTCCTATACGCCCGTCGTCACGTCGATCGAATTACCTTCCGCCAAGGTCACGATCGCTTTCTTGTAATCGGACCGTTTGCCGAGACGCCCACGGAATCGCTTCTGCTTGCCTTTGACGCGAAGCGTATTCACCGCCGTCACTTTCACCTTGAACAAAGCTTCGATCGCCTTCTTGATCTCCGGTTTCGTCGCATCCAGCGCCACGCGGAACGTAACCTGGTTATGCTCGGAGCCCATTGTCGCCTTTTCGGTGATCACCGGGCGACGGACGATCGCATAAGCGGGCGCGGCCACTGCCGACGCTTCGGCCTTCTTCTTCGACTCTTTTTTCTTCTTCTTCGTGTCTTTATCGGTCATTTCAGCCGTTCCTCAAGATGCGACAGTGCATCCTTGGTCAGCACCAGCACGTCGCGGCGAAGGATGTCGTAAACATTGATGCCTTGCTGCGGCAGCACGTCGATATGCGGAAGGTTGCGGGCCGCGCGACCGAAATTCGCGTTCACCTCGGCGCCGTCGATAATGAGCGCCGACGTCCAGCCGAGCTTCTTGAGCCGCGTTGCCAATTCCTTGGTCTTCGGCTTGGCGAGCGTCGTTGAATCGAGAACCACGAGCTTTCCGTCGGCAGCCTTGCTCGACAGCGCAGTCTTCAAGGCGAGCTTTCGCACTTTCTTGGGCAAATCGTAGGCATGGCTCCGCACCACCGGCCCAAAGATCACCGCGCCGCCACGGAATTGCGGGGAGCGAAGCGAACCCTGGCGTGCGCGGCCTGTACCTTTCTGTTTATAGGGCTTTGCGGTCGTGCCCTGGATGTCGCTGATGCCCTTGGTCTTGTGGGTGCCGGCGCGCTTTTTTGCCATCTGCCAGTTCACCATGCGGGCCAAAATATCCCGCCGAACAGGAAGACCGAAGATCTCCTCATTGAGATCGGCATTGCCGACTTCCTTCGCTTCGAGGCTGAGGATTTTGCACTTCATGACTATTCTTTCACCCCCTCAGCCGACGCCACTTCAGCCGCAGCGCCGCCGCGGGTCTTGCCCGGGAACGGCAGATCCTTCGGCGCCTTTTTCTTCTTCGCGTCGGAAACCAGGAGATAACCGCCCTTTGCTCCCGGCACCGTGCCGTTAACGACGATCAAGCCCTTTTCAGGATCGGTCGCCAGAACTTTCAAGCTTTGCACCGTCACGCGCACATCACCCATATGGCCGGCCATACGCTTGCCCTTGAAGACCCTGCCCGGATCTTGGCGCTGGCCCGTCGAACCATGGCTGCGATGGGACACCGAAACGCCGTGGGAGGCTTCAAGGCCGCCGAAATTGTGCCGCTTCATGACGCCGGCAAATCCGCGGCCGATGCTGGTACCCGCGACATCGACGAATTGGCCGACCACGAAATGATCCGCGGTCAATTCCGCACCGACGTCGATCATTGCATCTTCCGTAACCCGGAATTCGACGAGCTTGCGCGCCGGCTCGACTTTCGATTTTGCGTAATGGCCGCGCATCGCCTTGCTCACATTCTTGACCTTGGCTTTTCCGACGCCGAGTTGGAGCGCCGTGTAGCCGTCGCGGTCCTTTGTGCGATGGGCAACAACGCGGCAGCCGTCCACCTTCAATAAGGTGACGGGCACGTGCTCACCAGCCTCGGTGAAGAGGCGGCTCATGCCAACTTTTTGCGCGATCAGGCCCGTTCTCATGACTCGATCCTAAAGCTTGATCTCGACGTCGACGCCAGCGGCCAGATCGAGCTTCATCAGCGCGTCCACGGTACCAGGAGTCGGATCGATGATATCCAAAAGCCGCTTATGCGTGCGGATCTCGAATTGCTCGCGCGACTTCTTATCGATGTGCGGCGAACGCAGAACTGTGAATTTCTCGATTCGCGTCGGCAGCGGAATCGGACCGCGCACCTGGGCGCCGGTCCGCTTGGCCGTGTTCACGATCTCAAGCGTCGACTGATCGAGCACGCGGTGATCATACGCCTTCAGGCGAATCCTTATATTTTGGCTTTCCATGTCTCTGATCCGTTTCCGCGTACGCGATTGTCAAAAAAGCGATGATTTCCCTTAAGCGACGATTTTTGCGACGACGCCGGCGCCGACCGTGCGGCCGCCTTCGCGGATGGCAAAGCGCAGGCCCTCGTCCATGGCGATCGGGGCAATCAGCTCGACCTCCATGGCGATGTTGTCG
>Ga0187780_10002143_pt1 | contig 14884 bp, 14 predicted proteins | sample 1015_Q2_SP10_20__FD_132429 | JGI IMG/M metagenome (GOLD analysis project Ga0187780, IMG submission 132429) | Tropical peat soil microbial communities from peatlands in Department of Meta, Colombia - 1015_Q2_SP10_20_MG | ecosystem: Environmental > Terrestrial > Soil > Wetlands > Peat | place... | reverse complement strand
GACCCCGACGCCGCCGGTGCCTCGCCCGGCGCCTACCTGCCCGACCGCACCAGCGGCGCGACCGTTTACATCTGCCGCCGGATCCGTTCGTCCGGGACCCAGGCGGCTTACGAAGCGCATTACCTGCGCGCCCGCTGCGTGGACCATGTCCCGCAGTTCGTACTTCCCAATGATGGCAGCGACATCGAAAAGGGCGGGGATCCGCTGAAGTTGGTCGGCATCCCGCACCCGAAGGGCCGGGTGTTCGCCGGGATCGGCACGGCCGATGTGCGCGACTGCCTGGATGCCCACCACCACTTCAACCGCTGGGCGATCGGACTGCTGAGCACCGAGAGCCTCGGCAACAACGGCAATCGCGAGTTTCGCTATGTGAAGGTGGATAGCGCAGCGCCGACGCTGCTCAACGCGGCGTTCGGGCGCTGGGCGCACGTGACCGAGCAGTCCATGCAATGGCGGACCGGCTTCAACGCCGCTCTGAAGACGACGAACGAGGGCCGGGTGCTCGCCTTCGTGGCCGATCACATGGGGCTGCCACGGGTGATCGCCGCACTCAACACGGGCTTCGTGCACCCGTGGGGTCAAGGGGGCTACCTGACGCCGCCTTCGGCCGGGTTCGCCCCCTCAAAGCCTCCGGTGACTGCCGACTCCCTGGTCAGCAATCCGGTGGGAGGCGTCAGCCTTTCGCTCACGCGCCTGAATAACTGTGCCGAGCCCGTGCTCGTCGGTCCCGCGCAGCAGTAGCCGGTGGGGCCAGCGAGATGCCGCATCGCAGCAGGTACCGAAGGAACTTTCCCGGCACCGCAACACGCCTGTCATACAGAAGCAAAATAATGAATTTAACTATTTGCCGTGAGAGGCGCGGAGGGTTTCGGCTACCCCCTCGCATACGGCGGTCGGCCCGGTCCGCCCGCCGCTGATCCGGCTGCGCAGGAAGGGTCGATGAACCGCAATCGCTGGTGGGCGCTGTTGACGTTGGCCGTGCTCGGAGGGGCGTGGGGAGCGCCGGCCTTCGCCTGGTGGAACGGAGACTGGGCCTTCCGCAAGGAGATCGACTTCGATCTCACGCCCACCGGCGCGGATATACCCGGGGCGCCGAGCGATGTGCCGATCCTGATCCGGCTCAGCCTCGGCAACTTCCAGTACTTCGGCGACGCGAAGCCCGATGGCTCGGACTTCGTCTTCGTTGGTGCCGACGACAAGACGCCGCTCAAGCACCACGTCGAGCGCTTCGATGCGCAGGCGCAGATCGCCTTCGTGTGGGTGCGGGTGCCGCGCCTCACCGGGGGTGCGAAGACCGACAAGATCTTCCTCTACTACGGCAACAAGAACGCCACGAGCTCGGCGGACGCACCCGGGACCTACGACACCAATCAAGTCCTCGTGTATCACTTTGGCGCCGCGGCGGGCGCGCCGCAGGATGCAACGGCGTACAAGAGCGAACCGACGAAATTCACCGCGGAAGTCGCGCCCGCCTCCCTCATCGCCTCGGGCGTCAAGTTCACCGGCAGCCAGATCATCTCGATTCCGGCGACGGGCGCGCTGCAGCTGGCCGCCGGCAAGGGATTCACCGTCTCGGCCTGGGTGCGCTTCGAGTCCGCCCAGCCCGAGGCGTACGTCGCACAGCTTGCAGACCAGGGTCGCGAGCTGGTGCTCGGGATCGCCGGCACGCAGGCGTTCGGACGCTACAACGGCGGCAGCGGCCCACCGGTCATGGTGCAGCAGCCCGGACAGCTCACCACCGGTGAGTGGCACCACGTGGCGGTGCGCATCGGCGATGGGCGACTGACGCTGCTCGTCGATGGTGCGGACGCCGGGCACGCGAACGCCGATTCGCAGCAGGTCGGCGGGACGCTGACGATCGGCGGCTCGGCAGCCGCGGGCAACTACTACACGGGCGATCTCGACGAGCTCGAGGTCTCGAATACGGTCCGCAGCGCCGACTGGCTCAAGGCCGCGGCGCGCAGCCAGGGCATGGTCGCGCCGCTCGTCGTGTACGGCGGTGACACCCAGAAGGAGGGTGGCAACGAGTCCTACTTCCTCACGACCCTGCGCAATGTGACGGTGGACGGCTGGGTTGTAATCAGCCTGCTCGCCTTCATGTTTGTGATGGCCGTGATCATCATGATCTCCAAGGGCATCTTTCTCGCGCGCGTCGGCCGCGGTAACGGCACGTTCCTCGATGAATTCCGCAAGACCGCGGACGACCCTGCCGCGCTCGAGCGGCGGATGGACAAGCAGGATCCCGAGACCGCGGAGACACCTGCCGAGTTCGGGATCTCAACGCTGTGGCCTTTGTACCACCACGGTATCCGGGAGACGATGAAGCGCATGGAGGGGAAGCCCGCCGGCGCCGACCGCGTGCGCACCCTCACGCCGCAATCGATCGAGGCGATCCGGGCGAGCCTCGATGCGGAGCTCACTCGAACCATCCAGCGCCTCAACAGCCAGATGGTGTGGCTCACCGTCGCCATCGCGGGCGGTCCGTTTCTGGGCCTGCTCGGCACGGTCGTCGGCGTGATGATCACCTTTGCCGCGATCGCAGCCTCGGGAGATGTGAACATCAACGCGATCGCGCCCGGCACGGCTGCGGCTCTGGTCGCGACCGTCGCCGGCCTCGGCGTCGCGATCCCCTGTCTGTTTGGCTACAACTATTTGAATACCCGGGTGAAGGAGATCAGCGCGGACCTGCGTGTGTTCGCGGATGAGTTCATCGCTCGTATTGCGGAAACCTACTCCTAGGGAGACGGTGCGGCATGTCAGGACCGGTCGGAGGCGGCGAGAAGGACGCGTATGACGAGATCAACGTCACGCCGATGCTCGATCTTGCCTACGTGCTGCTGGTCATCTTCATCATCATGACCACCGCGACGGTGCAGGGGATCAAGGTCAACCTGCCCAAGGCGAGCGCTCAGGCGAGCCTCGCGGAGAACAAGACCAAGGCGATCACCATCACGGCCGACGGGACCATCTACCTCGACACCTTTCCCGTGACCATGGCGGAGCTCGAGAACACGCTGCGCCAGTACAAGGCGGCGAAGCCGGACCTGCCCGTGATCATCAAGGCCGATGCGACCATCCAATACCAGCGCGTGGTCGAGGTGCTGGATCTGCTCGGGCGACTCGAGATCACGCAGCTCGGTCTCGTCACCTCGAAGATCGTGAAGTGATGGTCACGGCAAAATCCAAGCAGAAAAGACGCATCCTCGCGGTCGCGGTGGTGGTCCTCACGCCGGCACTGATCGGCGCGGGCGCCTTCGCTCTGGTGCGCAGCTTCCTCAACAGCGCGCCGGGCCAGCCGAAGAAGATCGTGCAGGAAATCAAGGTGATTCGTCCGCCGCCGCCGGCGCCGGATCTGCCGCCTCCGCCGCCGCCGCCGGAGGAGAAGGTCGACATACCCGATCCGCAGCATCCACCCGATCCGACCCCATCCGACGAGCCGCCGCCGGGTGAGCAGCTCGGCCTCGACGCCGAGGGTTCGGCGGGCGGGGATGCCTTCGGGCTGCTCGGTCGCAAAGGCGGACGGGATCTGCTCGCCTCCGGCGGGAGCGCGTTTGCCTGGTACGCCGGACTCATCAAGAACGAGATTCTCGAGCGCCTGAGTGACGAGACTCAGGCCCGCACGGGCCAGTACGCCATGGTCGTGCGCGTTTGGGTACGAGAGGACGGCACCATCGAACGGATCCGCGTTGCCGAGTCGAGCGGCAATGCAACCCGCGATCGCGCCGTTGAGGCGGCGTTGGCGCGCATCACACGCCTATCGCAGGCTCCGCCCGCCGACATGCCCGAGCCGATCAGCCTGCGAATCGTGTCCCGGGGCTGATCCGCCGCTCGAGCCAGGCACCCGCAGCCAGCGCCAGCGCGGCGAACGCGATGGCGATCGCGGCCCCGCCACCGTCCATCAGGAAGCGACTCCACAGCAGCCACGGGTCCAGGGGCGCATTTGGTACGTCGGCGCGGTATGCATGGCGCAGCTCCGCGACCAGCGTGAATGCCACATTCATGATCAGCAGCAGCGCGAGGAGCGGCACGCACACCCCGAGGCGCAACGCCCATATCCGCGGCGACGGTGCCGGCCACGCGGCCACGAGGATCAGCATCAGGCTGCCGTACTCCACCACGCTGCCGACGGTAAGGTTGACCTCGAAGCCCCCGAGCGGCATGCCCTGCCAGCCGAACGGATAGCGGGTCTGTCCGCCGATCTGAACCGGGCGAGCGAGGTTGGCGCGGTACCTGAGCCGATCCTCACCGCCATCCGAGGTCAGGTCGACGGAGACGGTGATGAACTCGTCGTCCAGGATCCGCACGGCGGTCGAGATCACCGGAATCACGACACGCACGAGCGGGCGCTGGAACAGATAGGTGAGAGCGAGTATCGCCAGCGTGGCTAGCGCCAGGCGGGCAAGCAGCTCACGGGGACGGGGCAGGCCGTTTGGCAGCGCGCGCGAGGCAGACATAGAAATAGGCGCAAATCACGAGCACGACGGCAATCGGGGTGACGAAGGCGTGCAGCGGATCGAACCAGTGACGGTCGATCCGAAAGGCGTAGAACAGCACCAGGATGCGTGACTGGTTGACCAGGAACACGACGACGATGCCGAGTGCGATGCCGGACAGTCGCGATCGCCACGATAGCGGCGCGGCCAGGAACGCAGCCAGCAGCAGGAACAGCGCATCCATCCCCTCGCAGCCATTCAGGATGTTGAGTCCTCCCCCGGGGGCCATGAGGCGACTGCCTTCGGCGTGCGCTCCGATGGAGGGAGTCAGGTGACTGGCCGCGAAGGCGGCCGGCACGAGCGTCGCATCATGGATGACGAAGCGTTCGAGCGCGGAGCCCTGCACGCTCTGCCAGCCGATCTGCAGCGCGGCGAACACGCCGACGAACACCGCGGCACTCCTGATCAATCCGCGCAGAGTCATCGACCGAGCCTAGCACTTCCCCGTGTCGGCCCCGCGAAGAATCGCTAAGCTGTGGTCCGGCGATGGGTCGAGCTCAACCAGCAGCAAGCAACCGTGGCAAGCCCCTACATCGAGCGCATCCTCAAGGCCCGGGTCTACGACGTGGCGATCGAGTCACCGCTCGAACCTGCGCCGCGGCTGACCCAGCGTCTCGCGAACCGCGTGTTCCTCAAGCGCGAAGACCTGCAGTCGGTGTTCTCCTTCAAGCTGCGCGGCGCCTACAACAAGATTGCGCACCTCTCGGACGCGGTCGCCAGGCGCGGCGTGATCTGCGCCTCGGCGGGCAATCATGCCCAGGGCGTGGCACTCGCGGCGCAGCGCCGGGGCATTCCGGCGGTCATCGTGATGCCGCAGACCACACCGCAGATCAAGGTGCAGGCTGTCGCCGATCTTGGCGCCGAGGTGGTGCTGCACGGTGACGACTACGACAGTGCGCTCGAGCAGGCGCAGGCGCTGACCCGCGACCGCGGACTGGCCTTCGTGCACGCCTTCGACGATCCCGACGTGATCGCAGGCCAGGGCACGATCGGCATGGAGATCCTGCGCCAGTGCGCAGGCGAGCTCGATGCGGTATTCGTACCGATCGGCGGCGGCGGGCTGATCGCCGGGATCGCGGTGTTCGTGAAGTATCTGTACCCGCGCGTCAAGGTGATCGGCGTCGAGCCCGAGGACGCGGACGCCATGTATCAGTCGTTCATTGCTGGTCGGCGCATCACGCTCGAGCGTGTGGGCATCTTCGCCGACGGTGTCGCGGTCAAGCGCGTGGGGGAGGAGACCTTCACGCTCGCGCGCGCCCACGTCGATGAGATCGTGCGGGTCAACACCGATGAGATCTGCGCCGCGATCCAGGACGTCTTCGAGGACACGCGCTCGATCGTGGAGCCGGCCGGCGCGCTCGCGGTCGCCGGCATCAAGAAGCTCGTGGCACGCGAGAAGTGGCACGACAAGCGCCTGATCGCGATCAACAGCGGCGCCAACATGAACTTCGACCGGCTGCGGCACGTCGCCGAGCGCGCCGACCTGGGCGGCGGGCGCGAGGCGCTGCTCGCGATCGAGATCCCCGAGCACCCGGGCAGCTTCCTCGCCTTCTGCGAGGCGCTGGGGAGGCGCAGCGTCACCGAGTTCAACTACCGCTACGAGAGCCCCGAGCGCGCCCAGATCTTCGTCGCCTTCGGCCTCACCCAGGGTCGCAGCGAGCAGGAGGCGGTCGTGCGGCAGCTGCGCGAGGCCGGCTACGCGGTGAGCGACATGACCGACAACGAGGTCGCGAAGCTGCACGTGCGCTACATGGTCGGCGGGCATGCGCGCGGCATCAGCAACGAGCTGCTCTACCGGTTCGAGTTCCCGGAGCGCCCCGGCGCACTGCTCAAGTTCCTGCAGGCGATCGGCTCACGCTGGAACATCACCCTGTTCCACTACCGCAACCACGGCTCGGACTACGGGCGCGTGCTCGCGGGCATCCAGGTCGCCGCGGCGCAGCGCGCGGCCTTGCTCGAGCATTTGAACGAGCTGCACTACGCCTATACCGAGGAGACCGCGAATCCGGCCTACCGGATGTTTCTCGGGCCGTGAGGCCGGCTCGGCCCTCAGTGCACCAGGCGCAGCGCGAGCGGATAGCGGTAGGAGATGCCTTCGCTCGCCTTCAGGGCGGCGATGATCGTCATCACGAGCCAGTAGATCGCGAGCACGACGAACAGCAGGATGCCGATCAGCACCCAGGTCAGCACGTAGCACACCAGCGCCGCGATGACCACGGTGATGTTGAAGTTGAGCGCTTCCTTCGCCTGCTCCGCGACGAACGCCGACTGCTCGCGCTTCGCGAGCCACACGATGAGCGGCCCGAGGATGCTGCCGAAGGGCAGGATCATGCCCGCGAGAGCCGACAGATGCGAGAGCATGCCCCAGTTGGTTTCTTCTTTGGTTACCGGCATATACACGATTATGGAGTCGATCCGCCATGGCGCCAAGCTATCTGACACGCCGCAGCGGCCGCGAGGAGCGCCTGCGCATCCGCGGACTCGAGCACCGGCTCACCCGCTGGGGTGAGCCCGGTCGTGCGCCGATCCTGCTGCTGCACGGCTTCATGGATAGCGGGCTCACCTGGCAGTTCCTGGTGGACTGCCTGCCGCAGGACTGGTCGTTCGTCGCCGTGGACTGGCGCGGCTTCGGCGCGAGCGAGCGTGCCCCGGGCGGCTACTGGTTCCCGGATTACCTGGCCGACCTCGATGCGCTGCTCGAGGCGCTGGTGCCGCACGAGCCGGCCCGCGTCATCGGCCACAGCATGGGCGGCAATGTGGCCTCGATTTATGCCGGCGTTCGTCCGCAGCGCCTCGCCTGGCTCGTGAACCTGGAGGGTCTGGGCCTGCCGCGTACCTCACCGGATGCGGCGTCCCAGCGCTACGCGCAGTGGCTCGACCAGGTGCGCACGCCGCCGGTGCAGCGCCGCTACGACTCCCTCGAGCAGCTCGTCGCGATCCTGCGCGCGCGCAATGCGCGCCTGAGCGAGGACAAGGCGCGCTTCATCGCGGCGGCCTGGACCCAGCGAGTCGAGACGGGCTACGAGCTGGCGGCCGATCCCGCGCACGCGTGGGTGAACCCGGTGCTCTACCGGCGCGAGGAGGCCGAAGCGTGCTGGCGACGCATCACCGTGCCGGTGCTGCTGGTGCTCGGTGAGCTCACCGACCACGGCGCGCGGCTCGGCGCGGATGCGACCGATGAGTACTGGCGCTCCGTGTATCAGACTGTACGGATCGTCACGGTGGCCGGCGTTGGGCATATGATGCATCACGAAGACCCGGCGGGCGTCGCGCGCCACATCGTCGAGTTCGTCCGGGCCGTGGGTTAGCGTCAGGGCTGCTGCGGCAGCGCACCGTGCACCGGCACATCGTCATACCCTTGAGCTCGCGGCTGGGACTGCTCGCATTCCTGGCCGTCGCCGTCGTGGGGCTTGGGATCTCCGGCCTCGCGCCGGCCGATCGGGCTGCGTGGTGGCTCGAGGTGCTGCCGGTCGTGATTGCCCTGCCGCTCACCGGCTGGACTCACGAGCGCTTCCCGCTCACCTGGCTCGCCTACGTACTGATCACGATCTACGCCGTCGTGCTCGTGACCGGGGCGCACTACACCTACGCGCACGTGCCGCTCGGGCACTGGCTGCAGAGCCTGTTCCACTTCACGCGCAACAACTACGATCGCATCGGCCATTTCGCGCAGGGGTTCATGCCGGCGATCGTCGTGCGCGAGATTCTGCTGCGCAACACGCCGCTGCGACCGGGCGGCTGGCTGTCGCTCATCGTCATCGCGATGTGCATGGCGCTCAGCGTGTGCTACGAGCTCATCGAGTGGTGGTGCGGACTGATCGCCGGAGTCGGTGCGGGCGCCTTCCTCGACACGCAGGGCAATCTCTGGGACGCGCAGTGGAACATGCTCTGGATCACGATCGGGGCGCTCGCCTCACTGCTCACGCTCTCGCGCGCTCACGACCGGGCGCTGGCCGCGCTCGCCGCACTCAATCCGCCGGGTGGCGTCTCCGTTTGAAAGCCACTGGCGGTTGGCTCGCTAGAATCCCCGGCGTGTCAGGCCTATGCTGGCAGGCAGCTGCAGTCGCGAGTACGGAGGGTGCCATGGAGCATGCTGCGGTTGGCGTCGCTGGCGTCGCCGCCAGCGCTTGCGTCGCTTTCGCGACGGGACTCCTGGTGGCATTAGGCCTCATCATCTTTGCGGGCAATCCTGTTCGGTTGGGCGTCGTTGTCGCTTTCGTTACCGGACTGGCAGTCGCGGTATTCTTGAGCATTCTCGCGATCCGCCGCAGCCGAAAGAGCACGGAGGCCTAAAGGCCAGAGGCACCCGGGCCACGGATTCTCGAGAAAGAACCGGCTTCGGCCGCCTCTCTATTCAAGAGTCAGTCAATCTGCAGACACCACGATCCGCCGGTCTGGCTTGACTCTCCCGCCGCGGGCTCGGCACACTTGTCCACGAGCCAGGTGCTCGGGAAATCGGTGCCGCCGACGAGGCTATCCCGATACTGCCCCCGCAACGGTAAGTGAGAAGAGCCGGGTCTTGATGCCACTGTGCGCGAGCACGGGAAGGCGACCCGGACGGGACGACCCGCTCACGAGTCCGGAGACCGGCCTGGCAGCGAACCGTGGTGCGGAGGGCATCGGGCGGCGCCGGTGCGACCTCGCGCTCTCCCGGCAACGCTCCCGATACTCCCCTTAAAGCCGCGGCGACTCGACTCAACGTGCGCCATGCGGGAGAGCATGGCCTCAAGGGGAGCCTCCATGTCGATCCGCTGTTCGGGCCGGGCACTCGGCGCGTGCATGGTCCTGTCGCTGTCTGTTTCGGTGGCGCCGCTCGCACGGGCGCAGGTTCCCGGCGCGGGGGCCGCCGCCGGCGAGTCGCCGAGCGAGGTCGTCGTGACCGCGACCCGCGTCGCCGAGCCGGCGAGCGAGGCGCTCGAGCCGATCGTCATCATCGACCGTCACGCGCTCGAGGCATCGCTGGCGGGCGATGTCGGTGACGTGCTGCGGTTCGAGGCCGGACTCGACATCGGTCGTACCGGGGGACCCGGTCAGCCGCTCTCGCTGTTCATCCGCGGCGCGAACAGCGACCAGTCCATCGTCATGATCGATGGGGTGCGCATCAACGCGGGTACGCTCGGTGGGGCGCCGCTGCAGAACCTCGCCCCCGAGCTCTTCGAGCGGATCGAGATCGTCGAGGGACCGCGCTCGGCGATCTACGGCACCGATGCGATCGGCGGTGTCGTGAATCTGATTCCGCGCCTCGCGGGCGCCTCGGGGCTCGACACCATGCTCGCCTACGGCCGCTACAGCACGGGCGAGTTCGCGGTCGTCGGCAATTACACCGCGGGCGATACGGGCATCTCCGCCGCGCTCACCGGACAGCAGTCGAACGGCTTTCCGACCTTCGCCGGCAGCGCTCTGGACAGCGGCTACAAGAACTGGTCGGGCATCGCCGCCGCCGGCACCATGATCGCCGGCGTCGAGCTCGGCGGCTTCTACTGGCGCTCGGACGGGACCTCCCCGTATGCGGAGCCGATCTACAACGCCGATTTCACGGCGTTCGCTTCGTTCGTCCCGGTCTCCGAGCACTTCTTCAACAGCGCGCTCGCCCTGCACGCCGCCGGCGAGGTTCTCGACAACTGGCACGCGCGGCTCACGCTGAGCCGCATCATCGACGACATCAGTCAGAATCAGGCACCCGACTACGATTACACCGCCCGCGACACGCTCGATCTGCAGAATGACGTGAAGTTCGAGACGGGACCCATCCGCCAGCTCGCGACCTTCGGGGCGATTCTGACGAGCGAGCAGACGAACTCCCTGTCGTTCGGTACCGGCTACTCGATCGGCACTCACACCAACACCTACTACCTGCAGGATCAGCTCGAGACCGGACCGAGCCGCCTGCTGGTCGCCGTCGGTGAGTACCACCATCCCGCCTTCGGCGACCATATGACCTGGAACGCCGAGTACGGCTACCAGATCGCGCCCGGCACGCTGCTGATCGCGGCGGCGGGAACCGCGTTTCGCGCGCCTTCCGCGACCGACCGCTTCGGTTATGGCGGCACGCCCAACCTGCTGCCCGAGAGCTCCCGGAATTTCGAGCTCGGGGTGAAGTCGCGCCTGACCGAGCAGCAGCAGCTTAGCGTCGCGGCATTCCAGGACACGGTGACGGACCTGATCGAGTTCGTGCCCGATCCGACCAACCTGCTGTTCTTCGGCGAGAATCAGAATATCGATCGCGCCCGCATCCGCGGACTCGAGGCGAGCTGGCAGCTGCACACGCAGCTGTGGCAGGCGCGCGCCACAGCGAGCCTGCAGGATCCCCGCGACCTGACCAACGACACGCAGCTCGTGCGCCGGACGAAGCACAGCTTCACGCTGAGCGGCTCGCGGCGCATCTACGGCGGCGAGCTGGGGGTCGATCTGCTGCAGGCGGGGGAACGCGCGGACATCGATGTGGTCAGCGGCGCTGCGGTTGAGGACGGCAGCTATCTCATCGCCGCGGTGTGGGGGAAGCTGGCGCTGACACCGGACTGGTCGCTCACGGCACGACTCGACAATGCGTTCGACCGCCGCTACCAGCTCGCGAGCGGCTACAACACGGCCGCCAGGGTCTTCTCGATCGCGACGCGCTATAGCCTGCACTGAGCGCGGGCGGTCCCGTGCCGGGCGGCGTGCCGGCGCAAGGCCGCGTAGTCCCGGTTGCTCCGCAACCGGCGTGCCCCTATCGTACGCACGCCGGAACCGAAGGGAGCCATGCTGCCCAACCCACGCGCCTCGCTGCACCCGACCGCCGAGCTCCTGGCATACGCAGGCATCGTGCCGCTCGTCGCCTGTCCGCTCGCGATGGCGCTGCTTCCCGGCTACGAGCAGCGCCAGCTCGCGCAGCAGATCGCCGTCGCCTATGGAGCCATCGTGCTCGCGTTCGTCGGAGCGGTGCACTGGGGACTCGCGCTCGCCGGCCACATGCACTGGAGTCACACCCGACTCGCAGGCTCGCTGCTGCCGGCGGTGTGCGCGACCGCGGCGATCGTGCTCGCTGGGCAGCGCGGGCTTGCGCTGCTCGTCGTGGGCTTCGGCCTGTTCTGGCTCTACGAGCATCGGCGCGCCGCCGCCGAGCTTCCGGATGCCTATCTGCGCCTGCGCCGCAATCTGAGCCTCGCCGGCTGCGCGCTGCTCGCGGTCACGATGATCCTGTCCGACTACGTCGGTCTCACCTGAGGCGGCACAGGGGCGTGCGGCCCCATTAGCGCCCGGGTCTACATCGAGTACATCGCACAGGGCGGCCTCGATGTCTGGTTTCTTCGGCCGCAGACGCTGAGCCGGGCGTTCGAGCTGATGCAGCAGTACCGCGATCATCCCATGAATCTCGCGGATGCCTCACTGGCCGTCATGGCCGAGACCGAGCATCTTCGCAGGGTATTCACCATCGACCGGACCGACTTTGCGACCTATCGCATCAAGCACGGTCACCGGAACCAGGCCTTTCAGGTCATAGGTCCTGCGGCGCCTGCCTGAGGCTCGCGATCCCGCTAATTCTCGATCGGCAGATCAAACATCAGCGCGCGCGCGTAGCGCACCGGCGGGGAGCCGTACGACAGCACCGTGTCGTGATAGCGCTTGAGCGTGAAGCCCTTGCCCCAGCGCAGGCGGGCCTCCTCGCGCAGCGCGAGGTGCTCCTGGGCGCCGACGAAGTAGCTCGAGACCTGTGCCGCGGTCAGCTGCACCCGCACCCACTTCGCGGCCGCCTCGCGCTCCTCCTGAAAGCTGTCGTGCACCATGAAGCGCATCGCCGCCTCGCGCGACAGGCCGTCGACGTGCACCGCCTGATCGAGGATCGCATTGCTGATCGTGCGCAGGTACCACTTGAGGTGGATGAGGCGCATCAGCGGGTCGGCGTTCATGTATCCCTGCTCGCTCATCAGGATCTCGCCGTACACCGCCCAGCCCTCGACGAACGAGTCCGACTGCAGCGCGGCCCGGATCGCCGACTGGTAGCGATTCGAGTGCGCCAGCTGCGCGTAGTGCCCCGGCATGGCCTCGTGGATGGTCAGCTCGTGGATCGCGCGGATGTTGTACTCCCGCAGGTACGAGGCGACCTGCGCGTCCGTCCACTCATCGGGGATCGGCGCGACGGCGTAGAAGGTCTTCTGACCCTGATCGAGCGGGCCCGGCGCATCACAGTAGGCGAGGATCACGCCGCGCTGGAACTGCGGCATCGGAATGATCTCGAGCGGGTCGCCATAGAGGGTCAGCAAATCCTTGCTGCGCACGAAGCGCTCGGCCTCCTGGAAGGCGAGCTTCGCCGTGTCGAAGATCTGGGTCCGCGCGGGCTGCTGCGCGTAGGCGAGCTCGAGCGCCGCGCCGATCGCGGCCTGCTGCTCCTCGCTGCTCGGTGCGTCCGGCAGCGGCGGTGCGTCGGGTCGGCCGCGCAGCACCTGGCGCGCGATCGCGTACATCTCGGTACGCGCGTGTGCGAGCGCCGTGTCGGCGCGGGTGCGGATCTCCTGCCGTGACAGGTTCGTCGCGAGCTCGAAATGCAGCTTCTGATCGTAGAGCGCCGCGCCGAGCCTGAAGTCGCCCTTTGCCTCGGGCAGCAGCCGCTTCGCGAGCCAGATCTGCTGCTGGGAGATCGCGGTCTTCGCATGCGCGATCGCGGTCTTCAGTCGCGCCTGGTCGGCGGCGGGCAGCGTGCCGAGCTGCGGCAGGATCGAGTCGTTGATGATGCTGAGCACACCCTCGTTCTGCTTGATCGCGGTCTCGGCGTGGATGCGCGGAACGCGCGCCGGCTCGAGCGCCTCGCGCACCTGGGTGAGCAGGCGCGGCAGCTGCTCGAGACGCGCGGTCGCCGCATTGAGCCGCTGCGGGAGCGGCGCGAAGTCGCGCGCCATCAGCAGATAGATGCTATTGCCGGCGAGGTCGGTGTACAGGAGCGGGTTCCAGCGCCACTCCTGCAGCTCCTCGAGCTGCCACAGCGTCTGCTTGAGCTTGCTCTCGAGCAGCTTCTCATCCACCTGATGGGGGCGCGACAGCTGCGTCGTATCGATGCCGCCGAGCTCCATCAGCAGGCGGCGCGCGAGATCCGCGCGTGCGGCGCGACCCGCGGCGCTCACATCGTCCAGGCGCTCATCGAAATGATGGTCGCCCAACTGGGTTGCGAGCACGGGCGTGAGCGCGAGCATTTCATCGAGGTAGCGCGAGGCGACGGTCTCGAAGGCACCGTCGGCCGCCGTCGGACCCGGCGGCGCAGCGGGCTGCGGCGGGGGAGACACGCATCCCGGCAGCAGTGCGGCCAGGACCAGGCCGAGTGTCAGTGTGACCGCACGAGGCAACGCCGAGCAGCGCGCCCCGTACGTCGCCCGGGCACGGAAACGACCGCCATTCATCAAGGGACTCCCCCGATCGCCGCGAGCGATCATGACCAACCGGCACCTTTACCGGTATACTGGATGGGCGTACAGTATCCTCGTGTCCCCCACGTTTTATAAGGGGAGAGGCGCCCTCTCCAACCCCGGCAGCCGCTTCGACCGCACGCAGACCGAGGCGGTCGACGACGGCTGGTACGCGCAGGACGTGCCGGCGAGCATCGCGACCAGCGTGCAGCCCGAGCGCGCGCATACGGTCATCACCACCAACGACTCACCGGATATTCCATTCGAGTACTCCATCAATCCGTACCGCGGATGCGAGCACGGATGCGCGTATTGCGCGGACGGGAGCACACCGATTCTGATGGGAGACGGCCGTACGCGCGCGCTCGCCGATCTTCGGGTGGACGATGAGATCTACGGCACGACCCGTGAAGGGGGGTACCGGCGCTATGCGAAGACCCGGGTACTCGCCCACTGGAGCAGCATCAAGCCGGCCTTCCGGACGACACTGGAAGACGGAACGGTCCTGATCACGAGCGGCGATCACCGTTTCCTCACGGAGCGTGGCTGGAAGTTCGTGACCGACGCTGCGGCGGGCACGCAGCGAGCCCATCTGACGAGCGCCAACAAGCTCATGGGGGTTGGCGCGTTTGCCAGGACTCCGGAGAAGGACGAGGGCTACCGAGCGGGATACCTGTGCGGTGTGATTCGGGGCGACGGGACGCTGAAGAGCGACAGCGATCCTCGGCGCGGGAGGGGACTCGACCACGAGCACCACTTCCGCCTGGCAATGTGTGACCGCGAAGCGCTGGAGCGTGCCCGGGGCTGGCTGCGGTGCCCGAGCATCGAGACGCAGCGGTTCGCATTCGGTGCCGGCTCGGCGACCCGACGATCCATGATGGGCATACGCACTCAAGCCCGGTCCCGGGTCGACATCATCCGTGCGTTGATCGAGTGGCCCGCCTCGCCTTCTCGAAGCTGGCACACGGGCTTCCTGGCCGGGATCTTCGACGCCGAGGGAAGCTATAGCGGCGG
>Ga0187780_10002142_pt1 | contig 14887 bp, 11 predicted proteins | sample 1015_Q2_SP10_20__FD_132429 | JGI IMG/M metagenome (GOLD analysis project Ga0187780, IMG submission 132429) | Tropical peat soil microbial communities from peatlands in Department of Meta, Colombia - 1015_Q2_SP10_20_MG | ecosystem: Environmental > Terrestrial > Soil > Wetlands > Peat | place... | reverse complement strand
GCACCCGCTGACGGGCCCGCGCCCGTGGCCGGCACCGACACCGACCTGGAGCTGTCGTCGCTGCCGATGGAGGAGCTCGGGCCCCTGGTCATGCGCCTGGAGGCGGAGATGCGCAAGGCCGCCTCGGAGCTGCGGTACGAGGAGGCCGCGTTGCTGCGAGACGAGATCGCGGAGCTGCGCCTCATGCTCGCCGAGCGGGCCGACGACGCCCCCGTCCCCGTTCCCAGCGCGTGAGGCGACCCGGGATGGGCCCCGGCACGGCGCCGGTATCCTCGCTCTGATGGCCGACAGGCTCGTGGTGCGCGGGGCGCGGGAGCACAACCTGCGCGACGTGTCCCTGGACCTCCCGCGTGACGAGCTCATCGTCTTCACCGGTCTTTCGGGGTCCGGGAAGTCGTCGCTCGCCTTCGACACGATCTACGCCGAGGGCCAGCGCCGCTACGTGGAGTCGCTCTCCGCCTACGCGCGTCAATTCCTCGGGCAGATGGACAAGCCCGACGTCGACTTCATCGAGGGGCTCTCGCCGGCCATCTCCATCGACCAGAAGTCGGCCAGCCGTAACCCGCGTTCGACGGTGGGCACCGTCACCGAGATCTACGACTACCTGCGTCTGCTCTACGCCCGGGTCGGCAAGCCGCACTGCCCCCGTTGCGGGCGCCCGGTCGCCCGCCAGACCCCCCAGCAGATCGTGGACCGGATCCTCGACCTGCCCGAGGGCACGCGCTTCCAGGTCCTCGCCCCCGTCGTCCGAGGGCGCAAGGGCGAGTACGAGGCGTTCCTCGACGACCTCGCCAAGCAGGGGTTCGCCCGGGTGCGCGTCGACGGCGAGACGATCGAGCTGAGCGAGCGCCACAGTCTGTCGCTGGCCCGCTACGAGCAGCACACCATCGAGGTGATCGTCGACCGGCTCGTGCGCCGTGACGACATCCGCCAGCGCCTCACCGAGTCGATGGAGACGGCGTTGCGGCTCACCGACGGCGTCGCCGAGATCGGCGTGATCGGCGAGGACGGCGACGAGGAGCTGATCACCTTCTCCGAGCACCTCGCCTGCACCTTCTGCGGCATCTCCTTCGAGGAGGCCGCGCCCCGGAACTTCTCGTTCAACTCGCCCTACGGCGCCTGCCCCGAGTGCGACGGCCTCGGGACGCAGTTCGAGGTGGACCCCGACCTGGTGGTGCCCGACCCCAAGCGCAGCCTGGCCGAGGGCGCGATCGCCCCCTGGGTCGGCGGCCGCAGCCGCTGGTGGGACCGGATGGTCGAGGCCGTGGCCGACGAGTACGGCTTCGGCCTGGACGTGCCCTGGGAGAAGCTGCGCAAGTCCGACCGCAAGGTGGTGCTCTATGGCGCCGGCCAGCGCCAGGTCACGGTGCGCTACCGCAACCGCTACGGGCGCCAGCGCACGTTCACGATGCACTACGAGGGGATCGTCCCCTGGCTCCAGCGGCGGCACAAGGAATCGGACTCCGACGCCTTGCGGGACTGGGCCGAGGCGTTCATGCGCGAGGTGTCGTGCCCGGCCTGTGACGGTGCCCGGCTCAAGCCGGAGTCGCTCGCCGTCACGGTCGGCGGCCGCAACATCCACGAGCTCTGCAGCCTGTCCATCGGGCGCGCCGCAGGGGAGGTCGGAATGCTCGAGCTCTCCGAGCGCGATCACCTGATCGCGGACCGGGTGCTGAAGGAGATCCGGGCGCGCATGCAGTTCCTCCTCGACGTGGGACTCGACTACCTGTCGCTCGCCCGGGGCACGGCCACGCTGTCCGGCGGCGAGGCCCAGCGCATCCGCCTGGCCAGCCAGATCGGCTCGGGCCTGGTCGGGGTCCTCTACGTCCTCGACGAGCCGTCGATCGGACTGCACCAGCGGGACAACCGCCGCCTCCTCGACACCCTGGTGCGCCTGCGCGACCTCGGCAACACGGTGATCGTCGTGGAGCACGACGAGGAGACGATCCGCGAGGCGGACTACGTCGTCGACATCGGGCCGGGTGCGGGCGAGCACGGGGGCGAGATCGTCTACGCCGGGCCCGTCGACGGCCTGCTCGGCTGCCGCCCGTCGATCACCGGCCGCTACCTGGCGGGAGAGCGGTCGATCCCGGTGCCCGACAAGCGCCGGGAGGGCTCAGGTGAGCACCTGGTCGTGCGCGGGGCGCGGGAGCACAATCTCGACGCCATCGACGTCGCCTTCCCGCTCGGCACCTTCGTGGCCGTGACCGGCGTGTCGGGCTCGGGCAAGTCGACCCTCGTCAACGACATCCTCCTGCAGTCGATGCTGGCGCGGGTGCACCGGGCGCGAACCACCCCTGGCCAGCACGCGGGCATCGACGGTGCCGAGCACGTCGACAAGGTGGTCGACATCGACCAGTCGCCCATCGGCCGGACGCCGCGCTCGAACCCGGCCACCTACACGGGGCTCTTCGACCACGTGCGCAAGCTCTTCAGCCAGACGACCGAAGCGAAGGTCCGCGGCTACATGCCCGGACGGTTCTCCTTCAACGTGCGCGGCGGGCGGTGCGAGGCCTGCGCCGGCGACGGCACCATCAAGATCGAGATGCACTTCCTCCCCGACGTGTACGTGCCCTGCGAGGTCTGCGCCGGTGCCCGCTACAACCGCGAGACGCTCGAGGTCACCTTCAAGGGCAGGAACATCGCCGACGTCCTCGACATGTCGTGCGAGGAGGCCCTCGGCTTCTTCGTCAACCAGCCCACCATCGCGCGGCACCTCCAGACCCTGGTGGACGTGGGCCTGGGCTACATCCGCCTGGGCCAGCCTGCGCCGACGCTGTCGGGCGGCGAGGCCCAGCGCGTCAAGCTGGCGTCCGAGCTGAGCCGGCGCTCCACCGGCCACACGCTCTACGTCCTCGACGAGCCCACCACGGGCCTGCACTTCGACGACGTCCGCAAGCTGCTGGAGGTCTTGTCGAGGCTCGTCGACCAGGGCAACACGGTGATCGTCATCGAGCACAACCTCGACGTGGTCAAGACGGCCGACTGGATCGTGGACCTCGGGCCCGAGGGCGGCGAGCGCGGCGGGCGTGTCGTCGCCGAGGGGAGCCCGGAGGAGGTGGCCGTCACCCCGGGCAGCCACACGGGCGCCGTGCTGGGCCCCGTCATCGGCGCCGTCGCCGGTCGCACCCGAGGCACGGCCGCGGTGGGCAAGGCTTCCGGCACCAGGGGGCGTGGCAAGACCGCGGCCCGGGCGACGACGACGCGCAAGACCACCAAGGCGGCCCGCGCCGGCTGAGCGGCGCCCGGCGCGTGCGCCCTCAGGTGATGGCCAGCATGCGCTCCAGCGCCGTGCGCGCCAGCGCGGCCGTGTCGGGGTCGACGGTGATGCGGTTGCGGACCTCGCCCTCCACCAGCCCCTCGAGCACCCAGCACAGGTGGGCGGCGTCGATGCGGAACATGGTGGAGCACGGGCAGACGATCGGGTCCAGCGACAACACGGTCTTGTCGGGGTGCTCGGCGTCGAGGCGCTGGACGAGGTGGATCTCGGTGCCCACGCCGATCACCGCACCCGCCGGTGCGTGCTCGACGGCGGCGATGATGGCGTCGGTCGACCCCACCTCGTCGGCCACCTCGACGACCTCGTGCGCGCACTCGGGGTGGACGATCACGATCCCCTGCGGGTGCTCGGCCCGGAAGGCGGCGACGTGGTCGGTGGTGAAGCGCTGGTGCACCGAGCAGAAGCCGCGCCACAGCAGCAAGGTGGCCTGCTTCACCTCCGAGTCGCGCAACCCGCCGAGCGAGAGCCGGGGGTTCCAGACGGCCATGTCGTCCGCGCCCCAGCCGAGCTGGTAACCGGTGTTGCGGCCGAGGTGCTGGTCGGGGAAGAAGAGCACCTTGTCCCCGCGGGCCTCTGCCGCCGGGCCGCCGTGGCTGCCCTCCGGCAGCAGTGCCCACGTCAGCACGGCGCGGGCGTTCGAGGAGGTGCACACGGCGCCCCCGTGGGCACCGACGAAGGCCTTGAGCGCCGCCGACGAGTTCATGTAGGTGATGGGGATCACGCGCTCGACGTCGGTGACGGCGGCCAGCTCCTCCCAGGCCTCTTCCACGGCCTCGACGTCGGCCATGTCGGCCATCGAGCACCCGGCGTTGAGGTCCGGCAGGATCACCTGCTGGTGGTCGGCGGTGAGGATGTCGGCCGACTCTGCCATGAAGTGCACCCCGCAGAACACGACGAACTCGGCGTCACGCCGGGCGGCGGCGGTCCGCGACAGGCCGAAGGAGTCGCCGCGGGCGTCGGCCCATCGCATGACCTCGTCGCGCAGGTAGTGGTGGCCCAGGATGAAGACGCGCTCGCCGAGGGCCTGCTTGGCTGCGGCGATCCGCCGGGCCAGTTCCTCGGGCGACGCGTCGGTGTAGGCCTCGGGGAGCGGTCGCTGGATCCGGAGCATGTGAGACCCCCTTCGGGGAGCACTCCGATCGGTGGCCGGCGGGGACAGCCTGGTCGCCCATCCGCGGGGTTGTCGGCCTCGGAGCGGTATGTACGCCGGGGTACCAGGCCGGCGTTGCACCCATCCTACCTGGTCGATCGGCACGGCGGCACCGAGGCCGGCGTGGCGAGGGCCCCCCGCCGTACGCCGTCCGGGCCGGCACCGCGGTACGGCAGAGTGGGGGTGTGCGAACCCGTCCCCCTGCGTCGACGATCCCCGACGCCCCGGGCTCCTACCAGTTCGTCGACGCCGACGGCCGGGTCCTCTACGTGGGCAAGGCCAAGTCGCTGCGCAGCCGGCTTGCCAACTACTTCGCCGACCCGGCCACCCTCGCCCCCCGCACCGCGCAGCTGGTCGCCGCGGCCGACCACGTCGAGTGGATCACCGTGGCCAACGAGGTGGAGGCCATCTTCCTCGAGTACAACCTCATCAAGGAGCACCGGCCCCGGTTCAACATCCGGCTGGTCGACGACAAGAGCTATCCGTGGCTGGCCCTCACCCTGTCCCACGAGTGGCCGCGGGCGGCGGTCGTGCGGGGACGGCGACGGCCCGGCGTGCGCTACTTCGGCCCCTACGCGCACGTGGGCGCCATCCGCGACACCCTCGACCTGCTCGTGCGGTCCTTTCCCATCCGCACCTGCTCCGATGCCAAGCTCGAGCGCCACACCAAGATCGGCAAGCCCTGCCTGCTGTTCCACATCGACCGGTGCTCGGGGCCCTGTGTGGGGGCGGTGGACCCGGCGCGCTACGCCGCACACGTCGAGGACCTGATGGCCGTGCTGGCGGGCCACACCGAGGAGGTCGAGGCGCGGCTCGAGGCGCAGATGGAAGAGGCCGCGGGCGTCCTCGACTTCGAGCGCGCGGCGCGCCTTCGCGACCAGCTCGCCACCTTGCGGCGTGCCGTCGAGCGCCAGCAGGTGGTGACCGAGCGGCCCGAGGACCTCGACGTGATCGGGGTCGACGAGGACCCGCTGGAGGCGGCCGTGTGCGTGCTGCACGTGCGCCAGGGACGGATCGTGGGCCGGCGCGCCCTGGTGGTCGACAAGGTCGAGGACGTGTCGCTCGCCGACCTGCTCGGGCGGGTGCTCGAGGAGCTCTACGGCGAGGCCGAGCCCGTGCCCGCCGGCGGCGGCCGTGTGGCGCGCCCCGCGCGCGGGCGACAGGACGGCTGGGCGTCGGGGGGCGGCGACCCGTCGGTGTGGGGCAACGAGGGCGCCGGCCCGCCGGCGGTGCCGCGGACCGTGCTCGTGCCCGCGCCGCTGGAGGACGTCGGCCTGTACGAAGGCTTCCTGGCGGCCCGCCGCGGCGGCCCGGTGTCGATCCGCGTCCCGCTGCGGGGCGGCAAGCGGGCCCTCATGGAGACGGCCGCGACCAATGCCGCCGACGAGCGGACGCGCCGGCGCCTGCGCCGCGCCGCCGACCACGACAGCCGGGCCCGGGCCCTGGAGTCGCTCCAGGAGGCCCTCGGGCTGGCCCAGGCCCCGCTGCGCATCGAGTGCTACGACATGAGCCACCTGCAGGGGACCGACTACGTCGGGTCGATGGTCGTGCTGGAGGACGGGCTGCCCCGCCCGTCGGAGTACCGCCGCTTCCGCATCCGCGACGTTCCCGGCAACGACGACTACGCGGCCATGGAGGAGGTGCTCACGCGCCGGCTCACCGCGCTGGTGGAGGCGCGGGCCCAGGGCGAGGACGCGCCGGCGGGGTCCCGGGCGCGGCGCTTCGCCTATCCTCCGCAGCTTCTCCTCCTCGACGGGGGCAAGGGCCAGCTGGGCGTGGGCGTGCGCGTGCTCGAGCGGCTGGGGATGGCGGGGGAGATCCCGGTGGCAGCGCTGGCCAAGGCCTTCGAGGAGGTCTACCTGCCGGGCGACCCCGACCCCGTCCGCATCCCGCGCGGGTCGGAGGCCCTCTTCCTGCTGCAGCGCATCCGGGACGAGGCGCACCGCTTCGCCGTCACCTACCACCGCGACCTGCGGGCCAAGCGCATGACCCGCAGCGGCCTCCAGGGCGTGCCGGGCCTGGGCGAGGCCCGGCGCACGCGGCTGCTGCGGGAGCTCGGCTCGCTCCGGGCAGTGCGGGCGGCGTCGCTCGACGACCTTCGCGCCCTGCCCTGGCTACCGGACACGGTGGCCGACGCGCTGTTCGCGCACCTGCACCACCCGGCCCCCGCCGGTGGCGGCGACGTCGTGGCCCGCGCCCGCATCGCCGCCCAAGCCCGGGCCGTGGGGGAGGATGGGTCGCGGTGAGCGAGTACGTGGTCATCGCGGGGATGTCGGGCGCGGGGCGCTCCACGGCCTCCGCGGCCCTCGAGGACGCCGGTTGGTACGTCATCGACAACATGCCGGCGTCGCTCCTCATGGCGGTGGCCGACGAGCTCGGCCGGGGCGTCGACGGCCAGGAGCGCGTGGCCCTGGTCATCGGGCGCGGCGGTGGTGCACAGGCCGAGCAGGCGATGCCCTCGATCGAGGAGCTCCGGGCGGTCGGCCACGACGTGACCATCCTCTTCCTGGACGCGCCCGAGGAGGTCCTGGTGCGCCGCTTCGAGGGGACGCGCCGGCGCCACCCGATCGCCGCCGCCCAGGTCCCGGCGGCCATCGCCGACGAGCGGCTGCTGCTCGCCCCCATCCGGGACGCCGCCGACGTCGTCATCGACACCGGCGACCTCAACGTGCACCAGCTCCGGGCCCGCGTGCTCAAGCTCTTCGGCGACGAGTCGGATCTCACCATGCGGACGTCGGTCGTCTCCTTCGGCTACAAGCACGGTGTGCCCGTCGATGCCGACCTGGTCTTCGACTGCCGGTTCCTCCCGAACCCGCACTGGATCGACGCTCTTCGCCCGCTGTCGGGGCTCGACGCCCCCGTGCGCGACTACGTCATGGGGCAGGAGGCCACCGGCGAGTTCCTCGACCGGGTGGAGGGCCTGGTGGTGCCCCTGCTCCCGGCCTACGAGGCCGAGGGCAAGTCGTACCTGACCATCGCCATGGGATGCACCGGGGGGCGCCACCGGTCGGTGGCCCTGGCCGAGGCGCTGGCCGTCCGGATCGCCGATGCGGGGACCCGCGTGTCGGTCTTCCACCGGGACGTCGACCGGTGACCGCCGTCGGTGACCCGACGCGCCCGCGGGTGGTGGCGGTGGGCGGTGGCCACGGCCTGGCCGCCTCCCTGCGTGCCGCCCGTCGCTACGCGGGCGACATCACCGGGGTGGTGTCGGTGGCCGACGACGGCGGGTCCTCGGGCCGGCTCCGGCGCCAGCTCGGGATCATGCCCCCCGGCGACCTGCGCAAGTGCCTGGTGGCCCTGGCCCAGGACGGCTCGGCCCTGGCGGCCGCCTTCGAGCACCGCTTCGAGGGCGCCGAGGACGACCTCGCCGGCCACGCCCTGGGCAACCTGGTGCTGGCCGGCCTGGCGTCGGTCACCGGCGACCTGCAGGACGCCCTGGACGAGGCCGGGCGCCTGCTGGGCGCGGTGGGCCGGGTGGTGCCCGCGGCCTTGGAGGCGGTGGTCCTCAAGGCGGAGGCGGGGAGCGGGCCCGTCGAGGGCCAGTCGGCGGTGGCCCGCACCAGGGGCATCCGCCGGGTGTCGGTGGTGCCCGTCGACGCCGCCGCCTCCCCGGCGGCCCTGGGCGCCCTGGCCCGGGCCGACCAGGTGGTGGTGGGCCCGGGATCCCTGTTCACGAGTGTCCTGGCCGCCGCCGCGGTCCCCGGTGTGGCCGAGGCCATCTCGGGTGCGCCGGGGCGGCGGGTGTACGTGGCCAACCTCCGCCCCCAGCCGGCCGAGACGGAGGGGTTCGACGTGGCCGACCACGTCCACGCGCTGGCCGACCACGGGGTGACGGTGGACGTGGTGCTCGCCGACTCCTCGGGGATCGAGCTGGGGGACGTGCCCGTGCCCGTGGTCGACCTGCCCCTGGCCCGGCCCAACGGGCTGGCCCACGACCCCCTGCGACTGGCGGACGCCCTGGCCGCTCTGGTCGGATAGGGCCATGACGGTTCACGTAGGGATCAACGGCTTCGGGCGGATCGGGCGCAACTTCCTGCGCGCCGCGCGCAAGCAGGGCGCGGACCTCGAGATCGTGGCGGTCAACGACCTGACCGACGCCGCCACCAACGCCCACCTGCTGCGCTACGACACGACCCACGGTCGCTTCGACGGCGAGGTGGTGGCCGACGGCGGTGACCTCGTGGTCGACGGGCAGCGCATCCGCGTCCTGGCCGAGCGCGACCCCAAGGCCCTGCCCTGGGGCGAGCTCGGGGTGGACGTGGTCATCGAGTCCACGGGACGCTTCACGTCGCGCGACGCGGCCGCCGCCCATCTGGAGGGTGGGGCCAGCCGCGTGCTCATCTCGGCCCCGGCCGGGGACGCCGACGCCACCATCGTGATCGGCGTCAACGACTCGGAGTACGACCCGGGCCGGCACCGGATCGTGTCCAACGCGTCCTGCACCACCAACTGCTTCGTCCCCATGGTGAAGGTGGTCGACGACGCCTTCGGGATCACGAGCGGGCTCATGACCACCGTCCACGCCTACACCAACGACCAGAACCTCCTCGACCTGCCGCACAAGGACCTGCGCCGGGCCCGGGCCGCGGCCCGAAACATCGTCCCGGCGTCCACCGGCGCGGCCAAGGCCACCGGCCTGGTGCTGGCCTCGATGCAGGGACGGCTGCACGGCACCGCCCTGCGCGTCCCGGTGGAGGACGGCTCGATCACCGACTTCACCGCGGTGGTCGGGCGGGCGGTCACCGTCGACGAGGTCAACGCAGCCTTTCGGGCGGCGGCCACGGCCGGCCCGCTGGCCGGGGTCCTCGAGTACACCGAGGACCCCATCGTGTCCCACGACATCGTCGGTAACCCGGCGTCGTGCATCTTCGACTCGCGCCTCACCATGGTCATGCCGGTGGACGACGCCTCCACCCTGGTCAAGGTCCAAGGCTGGTACGACAACGAGTGGGGCTACTCGAACCGGATGGTGGACCTCACGATGCTCATCGGCGCTTCCGACGGAGCGTGAGCGCGCCGGTCCGCCCGCTCGACGGGCTCCCGCTGCTCGAGGACCTGCCGCCCCTGTCGGGGGCGCGCGTGCTCCTGCGGGTCGACTTCAACGTGCCCCTGGCATCGGACCCCGCGGGGCACCGCGTCGTCGAGGACGACTTCCGCATCCGCGCCGCGCTCCCCACCGTGGAGTGGCTCGTGGGGCACGGGGCGGTGGTGACGGCGTGCACCCATCTCGGGCGGCCGAAGGGCAAGGCCGACCCCCGCTACGACGTCGAGCCGGTACGCGAGCGCCTGGCCGATCTCGCACCGGGGGTCGAACTGCTCGAGAACCTGCGCTTCGACCCCGGCGAGGAGGCAGGTGGCGCCGCCTTCGTCGCCACGCTGATCGACGGGTTCGACTGCTACGTCAACGACGCGTTCGGCGCCTCGCACCGGGCGCACGCCTCGATCGTGGGCCCGCCGGCAACGCTGCCTTCCGCGGCCGGCCGGCTGCTCCAGCGCGAGGTGGAGATGCTCGGCCGGCTCCTCGACGACCCCGCCCGCCCCTTCGTGGCCGTGGTGGGCGGGGCCAAGGTGGCGGACAAGCTGGGCGTCCTGCATGCCCTGCTCGGGCGCGTGGACCGCCTCGTGGTGGGGGGCGGTATGGCCTACACCTTCCTGGCCGCCCTCGGCCACGACACCGGTGCGTCGCTCCTCGACCACGACCGCATCAAGGACTGTGGGGCGCTGCTCGAGGAGGCGGGGGACCGCATCGTGCTGCCGAGCGACATCGTGGTGCTCGGCCCCGGGGGGACGGTGGGGCCGGAGGGCACCGGCGCGGTCGACGTGGTGGGCACCGACGTGCCCGAGGGATGGGAAGGCGTGGACATGGGCCCCGCCTCACGCCGCGCCTACGCGCAGGTCATCGCCGGCGCGGGCACGCTGTTCTGGAACGGCCCGGTCGGCGCCTTCGAGGACCCGCGCTTCGCCGAGGGCACGCGGGCGGTGGCGGAGGCCGTCGCCGGTTGTGCCGGGTTCACCGTCGTCGGGGGCGGCGACTCAGCCGCCGCGCTCGACCGGATGGGCCTCGCGGACCGGATCGACTTCGTGTCCACCGGCGGGGGGGCGTCTCTCGAGCTGCTCGAGCACGGCGACCTCCCCGGCCTGGCCGCGTTGCGCCGTGCGCCCAACGCACCCGGCGCCCGGGGTCGCTGATGGCGAGGTCCGAGGCCACGAGCCGCCGGCGGATGCTCGTCAGCGGCAACTGGAAGATGCACCACGACCATCTCCAGGCGATCCGCACGGTCCAGGACCTCGGCCTGCGCATCGGGGCGGCGGAGGTCGGCGCCGTCGACGTGTCGGTCCACCCGCCGTTCACCGACCTGCGCTCGGTGCAGACGGTGCTCGAGGACCGGGCCATCCCCGTGTCGCTCGGTGCGCAGCACTGCCACGACAAGGACGAGGGCGCGTACACGGGGGAGGTGGCGCCGCCCATGTTGGCGCGCCTGGGCGTGGCCTACGTCATCGTCGGTCACTCCGAGCGCCGCGCCCTGTTCGGGCAGACCGACGTCCAGGTGGCCGCCACCCTGCGGGCCGTCCAGCGCCACGGCATGACCCCCATCGTGTGCGTGGGCGAGACGGAGGCCGAGCGCGAGGCCGGGGTGACCGAGGAGCGGCTGGCGGAGCAGGTGGACGCTGCCCTGCGCGGGCTGCCCGGCCCCGCCGTGGCCTCGCTGGTGATCGCCTACGAGCCCATCTGGGCCATCGGCACCGGTCGCACGGCCACCCCGGAGGACGCCCAGGCGGCGTGCGCCCATATCCGCGGGCTGGTGGCCGAGCTGGCCGACGGGTCGGTCGCCCAGGCGCTGCGCATCCAGTACGGGGGGTCGGTCAAGCCGGACAACGCCGCCGAGCTCATGCGCCAGCCCGACGTGGACGGGGCGCTGGTGGGCGGGGCCAGCATCGACGCGGCCTCGTTCGCGGCCATCGTCCAGGCCGGGGCCTCGGTCGCCCGGCCCTGATGCCCATCGCCCCGGGGCTTTGCTAGCGTTGGTGGGTCCGGCCGCTCCGGGGAGAGGTCCCTCGTGCTGACCATCCTGATCCTGATCCTCCACATCATCGTCTCGTTGGCGCTGATCTTCCTGATCCTCATGCACTCCGGCAAGGGCGGGGGGCTCTCCGACATGTTCGGCGGCGCGGTGGGCCAGGCCGCCACGGGGTCGACCGTGGTCGAGAAGAACCTCGACCGCATCACGGTGACGGTGGCCATCATCTTCGGCTTCACCTCGATCATCCTGTCGCTCCGTCTGCATTGACGCGGCGACGCCCGGCGACGCCCGGGCGCCGGAGACGATCGCCGGCGCATCCCCGACGGCCGACACGCATCGGCTCCGTGGTGCTCTGCGGGCTCGCCGTGCTCGGCGGCTGCGCCTCGTCGCCGACGCGGTCCGACCATGCCGGCGGCGCCCCCGCGCTGGTGGGCGTGGAGGGCGGGACGGCGACGGTGGACCTGGCCGCCATGCCGGTCACCCTCAACCCGCACACGACGGCGGGGGACAACGCCGCCACCCTGGCGCTGTCCGTCGCCGTCTGGCCCCAGGTGTTCGAGGTGGCGCCGAAGGTCGCCCCCAAGCTCAACACCGACCTCGTCCAGAGCGCGGAGGTGGTCAGCGTCGACCCCCAGACCGTCGTCTACCAGATCGACCCGCGTGCGGTGTGGTCCGACGGGGTGCCCATCTCGGCGGACGACTTCGTCTACGCCTGGGCCATGCAGCGCGGTGGCGCGGTCGACACCGACGGGTCGCCGGCGTCGGTGGCGACGACGGCCGGCTACCACGACATCGCGTCGGTCACCGGTTCCAACGGCGGCAAGACGGTGACGGTGGTCTTCAGCACACCCGACGCCGACTGGCCGTCGCTCTTCGCCGACCTGCTGCCGGCCCACGTCGCCCAACGGGTGGGGTGGAACCACGGCTTCGACCGCTTCGACCCGTCCGTCTTCGTCTCCGGAGGGCCGTGGATGCTGTCGTCGTGGACACCCGGCGGCACTGCGGTGCTGTCCAGGAACCCCAAGTGGTGGGGGAGCGCACCCCATCTCGACACGGTGGTGGCCCAGGGCGTGCCGAGCGCCGATGCCGTGGCACAGGACCTGACTGCGGGCCGGGCCGAGCTGGGCGGGCCGGCCGACTACGGGCCCGACTTCCTGGCCGCCGTGTCATCGTCACCGCAACTGACGAGCCAGCCGGCGCTGGGCACGACGATCCTCCAGCTGGAGTTCAACGTGCACCGTGAGGCGTTGAGCACGGCGTCGGTCCGCCAGGGGATCGGCCGCAGCATCGACCGCCACGGGATCGTCACCGCGGTGGCGCAGCCGCTCGACCCCATGGTGGGACTGGACAACAACCATCTCTTCGCCAACGTCCAGTCCACCTACGCGGACAACGCCGCGGGATTCCACACGGTCGACCCCGCCACGGCGACGCAGCTCTTCGTCCAAGGTGGCCTGGTGGCCGACACGCAGGGCACGTGGACGCTGCACGGTGCCCCGGTGACGCTCCGCCTCACCTGGGCGGCCGACGACCCCTGGTCGGCCGACACGGGGCCGATCGTCGCGGCGGAGCTCGTCAGCGCCGGCTTCGACGTCCAGAGCGAGCCCGTGCCGGAGGCCGAGCTCATGGGGACGGTGCTCCCCACCGGCGACTTCGACCTGGCCCTGGCGCCGGTGCCCGCGGGGGCGTACCCGAGCGCCATGGCGGCGTCGTTCTCCACCCTGGACGGCACGCCGGGCACGGGGACGTCGACGGACTGGTCTGGCTTCGACGACCCGAAGGTGGACGCCCTCTTCACCTCGGCCGCCCGCGAGCTCGCCGGCCAGAGCGCGGCGGCCCTCTACCAGCAGATCGACCAGGAGCTGTGGCAGGAGCTGCCGACGCTGCCCCTTTTCGCCGAGCCCGTCGTGCTCGTGTCCTCGGTGTCGATGCTGGGCCCGCAGCCCGACCCCGGGGGCCCGGGAATCCTGTGGGACGCGCCGTCGTGGTTCTTCCTGGTCGCCGCGCGGGCGACGGGCTCGCCCCACGCACAGCGATGAGACCGTTGGGGGTGGCGCGCTAGAGTGCTCGGTGCGCCCAGCCCGTGCGGCACGGCGCACACCCACTCTCGTCGGAGTGGCGGAATAGGCAGACGCGCTAGCTTGAGGGGCTAGTGCCCGCAAGGGCGTAGGGGTTCAAGTCCCCTCTCCGACACGTCTTCTGACCTGGGGAGTTGTACCGGCGGCGGCCGACGCCGTGAACACGGCGAAGCCCAGATGTCAGCGAAATGTCAGCGAATTTCGGTTGACCGGAACCCGGAGCCGCTCACACGGGCTGTGGCGCAGCTTGGTTAGCGCGCTTGACTGGGGGTCGCATCCCCGCCCTGACGGCTCGTGGTCGCTCCTGACGTTCAGTGCGGCTGACCAGGGCTAATCCACCTCGCGTAACGACGTCTCTGACGGTCCGTGTCGTTCCCTGACGGATGGTGCGTTTGCAGATGGTTTGCAGCGGCGGCCCCTAGGAGGGATCGGCGTTTCGGTCGGCGAAAGTCCTGAGTGAGCCAGCATGGTCCGGGCAGAAGTCCTGATCCCCGTCGTTGCGCCAACCCGCTGCTTCCGCGTCATTACGCCGTTCATGATCGGCGGCGTCGTGGAAGCGATTAGGGACGTTCCAGGGCGCGGAGGTACAGCCCTGGATGTCGCATTCGATGAGCCGTCCATTCCCCGTGATAGTCACGGGGGAAAGGCTACGCCGCCAGTGGTGTGACGGCGGACCTGGCCTTCGTCGATCCCTCCTAGTCGTCAAGTGCCCGCCGACGCATCCGGGCGTCGGCCTGGTCGAGCGCCTCCAGCGTCTCCGACGCCAGCAGGTGCGCGGCGTCCCGTGCGACCCGGATGTCGAGCTGCATGGGCGGCCTGGGGGGTACGCCGAGCCACAGCCGGTGCGTGCTCCCGTCCCTCTCCGTCCACCGCATGACAGGGAACGGCGGGGCGTCTTTCTTCCGGAGCCTTCCACCTCCCGACGCATAGTGGTCGAAGTGTTCCAGCACGTCACGGAGGTCCTTGGCGTGGGGGACCTCGGCGCTGAACACGGACCGGGCGTCCCTGATCTTCTCGGCCTGCTCGGGGTAGGCGACGACCACGCGCTCGGCGAGGTCCACCGCTCGCAGGACGTTGCGGAGGGAGACGGCGAACAGGTGGCAGTCCACCTCCCGGCTGTAGGGACCCTCTGGCATCCCCGTGTCCTCGCTCAGCAGCCTGAGGGCCTGGAGGCCGGTCGCGTGCCGCCAAGTGATGATGTAGCCAGCGGCATCCCCTAGAGAGAGGTCTACGGGGTCCATGGCGCCCACGGTACGGAACCTATCCCGACCGGGTAGTGGGCAACATCGTGCGATCACATGCTCGTGGGGAGGTCGGTCCGGGCCTCGTCGCGAGGCGTCCGGGTTCCGGCAGTTGC
>Ga0187780_10002141_pt1 | contig 14890 bp, 14 predicted proteins | sample 1015_Q2_SP10_20__FD_132429 | JGI IMG/M metagenome (GOLD analysis project Ga0187780, IMG submission 132429) | Tropical peat soil microbial communities from peatlands in Department of Meta, Colombia - 1015_Q2_SP10_20_MG | ecosystem: Environmental > Terrestrial > Soil > Wetlands > Peat | place... | reverse complement strand
TGCGTCGCCACGTCGTTCGGCGTGCCGATCGAGCGCGTGCGCGTCGTCACCGGCGACACCGACAACACGCCCTATGGCGGCGGCACCTGGGCGTCGCGCGCCGCCGGCATCGGCGGCGAGGCCGCCTGGCAGGCCGGCAAGGCGCTACGCGGCAATGTGCTCGCCGCCCCCGCCTCGATCCTGCAGGCCGATCCGAAAACGCTCGATATCCGAAACGGCGTCGTCGTCGATGCCGACAGCGGACGCGAGCGCATGGGCCTCGATGAAGTCGCGCGCATCGTTTATTTCCGCCCCGACACGCTGCCACCCGGCTTCCAGGCCGAGTTTGTGGTGACGCGTCATTACGTGCCGCGCGCCTGGCCGTTCGCCTTCACCAACGGCGTGCAGGCCTCCTATCTGGAAGTCGACATCAGGACCGGCGCGGTGAATTTGCTCAAGCACTGGTGCGTGGAGGATTGCGGCACCGTGATCAATCCGCAGCTTGTCGACGAGCAGATCCGCGGCGGCATCGTGCAGGGTATCGGCGCGGTTTTATTCGAGCATTGCCTCTACGACGGCGACGGGCAAATGCTCAACGGCAACATGATGGACTATCTCGTGCCGATGGCGGGCGAAATGCCGGATATCGAAATCGGGCATGTGGTGACGCCGACTGCGGATTCCGAGCTCGGCGCCAAGGGCGCGGGCGAGGCCGGCACCGCAGGCGCGCCCGCTAGCGTCATGAACGCCGTCAACGATGCGCTGCGCCCGCTCGGCGCCGCGCCGATCACGCAAATGCCGATCACGCCGGAGCGCGTGCTCGCGGCGCTGTCGAGTCGCCGAGCGATCAAATGACATCCTGGAAAGACGAGCAAGTACTGATCGTCGGCGGCGGCATCGGCGGCCTCACCGCGGCCTTGGCTCTGGCGCGCCAAGGGATTGCGTCGCAGGTCATCGAGCAGGCGGCCGAGTTCAAGGAAATCGGCGCCGGCATCCAGCTTGGGCCGAACGTGTTCTGGATGTTGCAAATGCTCGGCTTGGTCGAGCCGATCAGCGCGCTTTCGGTGTTCCCCGACAATCTCGTCATGCTGGATTCCATCACCGGCGAGGAAGTCACGCGCATTCCGCTCGGCGAAGCCTTCCGCAAGAAATTCCATCATCCCTATGCGCTCATCCATCGCGCCGACCTGCACAATGTGCTGCTCGACGCCTGCCGCAAATCCAACCGCATCCGGCTTGACGCCGCGCAGAAAGTCGTCGCGGTGGACGAGACACGCGACGGCATTAAGGTGCAAACCGCAAGCGGCAAAAATTACCAGGGCGCCGCGCTGATCGGCGCCGACGGCTTATGGTCGACCATCCGCCAGATCGTCGTCGGCGACGGCAAGCCGAAGCCCGCTGGCCATATCACCTATCGCGCGGTGCTGCCGGCCGCCGAGATTCCGGAACGGTACCGCTGGTGGAACATGGGATTCTGGGCCGGCGAGAAAGTGCATTTCGTGCTCTATCCGCTGCGCACCGGCGAATTGTACAACCTCGTCGCCGTTTTCCATTCCAACCGCTACGAAGAGGGCTGGGACAGTTACGGCGATCCGGCCGAGTTGCACGAGCGTTTCGCGCAGACTTGCGCGCCGGTGCGGGCGCTGCTTAGCAAGATCGAAAGCTGGCGCATGTGGGTGTTGTGCGACCGCCCGCCGATCAAGGAATGGAGCCGCGGGCGCGTCACGCTTCTCGGCGACGCCGCGCATCCGATGCTGCAATATCTCGCGCAAGGCGCCTGCATGTCGATCGAGGACGCGGTCTGCCTCGCCGGCAAGGCGGTCGAGGCGGACGGCGACTACGCCGCGGCCTTCCGCGCCTATCAAGCGGCGCGCTACTTACGCACCGGACGCGTCCAGATCATGGCGCGCATCTACGGCGAGTTCTATCACGCCGGCGGCGTCGCCAAGGAGCTGCGCAACATGATGCTCGGTTCGCGCACGCCGGAAGAGGCAATGGCCGGCATGGAATGGCTCTACGGCGAGCAGAAAGAATTGACGCGCAGTGCCGCGGCGGCGGCGAGCGAATCATTGGCAGTGACGCCCGCAAAGGCGACTTAGCTTACTCAAACGTCATTGCCGGACTTGACCGGCAATCCATGCGGCGAATCAGCAACGGCCGCCGGAACGGCTTCCACGCCGAAATTCAGCGTGGATGCTCGGGTCAAGCCCGGGCGTGACGAGAATGACCGACGCTTAAGCTGGCCGTCTTGCCGCGCCCGCTAATCCCTCGCCCGGTGAAAATCCGGCAGCGGCGGGGGCCCCCAGATGCTGGTGCCGCCGGCGGGCCAGGTCTTCGGGCGCTGCGGCGTGTCGAGGTGCCACGGCCGCGGTTCGAAATAGCCGAGTTCTTCGTCGAACATCTGATCTAGCTCGCAGAAAAATTCGATCACCTGATCGTCCGGATTGCGGTGATAGGTGGAAATGTTGTGGCCCGGCCCGTGGCGCAGCGGCCCCCAGATGATCGGGATTTTCCGCTGCCCGAACAGGTCGCACGAATTCTGCAGGTGAATGAAATCCTTCAGCTCCAACGCCATGTGATGCATTTTGCGGTTCTTGCCGCGAACGAAATTCACGGTGTGGTGGTCGGTATTGCAGCGCATGAAGACGAAAAAGTCCTCGATCCAGTCCGACACTTTGAAGCCGAGCACTTTGGCGTAGAACTCCGCGGTCTTCTTCGGGTCCTCGACCACCCAGGCGACATGCCCGAGCTTGAACGGCCCGATGCCGTGATGCTGCAGATGCTTGCCGAGATAGCTCCATTCCTTGAACAGCGCGATCGTCGTGCCTTTGTTGTCCTCAAACGTCAGCACCGATCCCATGCCGGGAATGGAATCGTTGCGCAACTCGCTCTTGACGCCGTCTTTTTCTAATTCCCGGGCGAGCGCGCCGAAATCCGACTGCGGCGCCACTTCGAACGACAGCATGGCGCAGCGCTCGGCCGAGCCTTTGTCGATCTGAACGGCGAGCTGGCCGACCTGGGTGGCGAGGAAAGCGCGATCCTTTTCGCGCTCTGCCAGAACGAGGCCCACGACCTCGGTATAGTAGTCAATCATCCGCTCGATGTCGGGGGTTTCGAATGTGGCGTGTCCGATGCGCCTCGCCTTGACCATTGCTTTGTCTCCAAGGGTGTTTTCTTAGATCGAATCAACCACTGCGCCGACAGCAACTCAAGGGCGCTGACCTGCGGGCTGGGCTTCTGCTTCCCTCTCCCCTTGCGGGAGAGGGTGCTAAGCGAGCGGAGCGGGCGAGGGGGTGCGTTATTTTTCCAACCCCTCGCCGCGCTCGTGCACCGCTAACGCGCTGCACTCGCCTCCCTCTCCCACAAGGGGAGAGGGAGAATGCAGCTTCGCGGCTTCCGGAACGACGTGTGAACACGTAATCCTTGTCAAGCGGGACCAATCGCGGTTTGGTCGCCGTCAAATGTGCGGGGAGGCAAGCATTGGCAAAAGCCGCCGGCTACAAGATCGCGACGTATAAATCGAACAGGGGCCCGCGCGCCGCGCTCGTCGTCGGGGACCGGGTGTTCGATGCGGCGGCGCTGACCGGCAAGCCGGCCTATGCGACCGTGCTCGGCATCCTCTCCGACTGGACATCGGCTGCGACCGTACTGAAAAAGGCCGCCACGCGCGCCGGCAAAGGCGGCACAGAGCGCGGTGTCAAAAGCCAGCCGCTCGCCAAGACCAAATTGCTGGCGCCCGTCCAATTTCCCTCGGCGATCTATTGCGCCGGCTCGAACTACGCCGATCATGCCGCCGAAATGGCCGCTCGCGATAACCGTCCGCCGCCGCCCGATCCGCATAGCCAAGGGCTGAAAGCGTGGCATTTCCTCAAAGCTCCGCACGCGATCGCCGATCCGGGGGCGGCCGTGAAGATTTCCGGATACTCGCAGCAGATGGACTGGGAAGTGGAGCTCGCGGCCGTGATCGGACGCAAGGCCAAGGACGTGCCGCGGGATAATGCGCTCGCTGTCGTCGCCGGCTACACCATCGCCAACGATCTTTCCGCGCGCGATCTGGGCCGCCGGGCGAGCGTGCCCGAGGCCTCGCCGTTCCGGTGGGATTGGACCAAGCACAAGAGCTTCGACGGTTCGTGCCCGCTCGGGCCGTGGATTGTGCCGGCAAGCGATATCGGCGATCCGCAAAGGCTCGGTCTCAAATTATGGGTCAACGGCGTCTTGAAGCAGGATTCCAACACCGCCGAAATGATCTTCACCCTTGCCGAGCAGATCGAACAATTGTCGTCCGGCATGACGCTTTACCCGGGCGACATTATCCTCACCGGTACGCCCGCCGGCGTCGGCGCCGGGCGCGGTGAGTTTCTCAAAGGCGGCGATATCGTAAAGCTTTGGATCGAGAAGATCGGCGCGATCGAGAACCAGATGGTGTGAGGCTCGCTGGCCTGCGGACGGAGCGTGTCCGGTCGTCATTCCGGGGCCGAGCAAAAGCGACAGCCGCGGAGCTTGTCGTCGGACCGGCCACTTCGGGCCGGACCCGTTGGCGGCTTCCGGAATGATGATTGTATGCTGACATTCCTGTCTTAAAGGAATGGCTGGCATGGCCTAACCCCGTCGCGCGCGGCACCGGCTTGTGGTACAGATTTCCGGAGCGCTTCATTTGACCGGCAATGGCCGTCGCGCGCCAAAGAAACCAGAACGAACAAGAGCCTGATGAAAAGCAGGCCGGGATGAGGAAAGGCGAGGGTTAACGCTTATGGCCGAAAAATTCGTCGCAAAACTCTCCGAATTCAAGGACGGCGACCGCCGCATCGTCTTTGCCGGCGACAACGAGATCGGCGTGTTCCGGCACGAGGGTGAATTCTACGCCTACAGCAATTTCTGCCTGCACCAGGGCGGCCCCGCCTGCGAGGGGCTGACCATCGCCAAGGTCGAAGAGCGGCTACGGCCGGACAAGACTTCGATGGGACTCTATTTCTCCGAAGACGAGATGCATTTCGTCTGTCCCTGGCATGGCATGGAATACGACATGAAAACCGGCGAGTGCATCGCCAACCGCAAGATGAAGCTCAAGAAATTTAGGACGCTGCGCAAAGGAGATGACCTTTATGTCGTCACCTAAGCGTGCGCTGAGAAGCGCGGCCAAAAGTGCGATGCGAACCGCTGCCAAACGCGCCGGTAAGCCCGCGGGCAAGCCCGTGATCCGCCGCGGCGCCGCGCGGCGCGCCGCCCCGAAGCCGCACGCCGCTTCCGGCAACGGCGCTTCGGCGGATGCCAAGCGGCTCGCGGCCGTACTCGAGCGCAGCATCGTCGACGGCAAGCTCGATCTCGTCACCGCCGAGGCGCTGCAGGCGCTCATCGCCGCGGCCTGCCGCGTCTACGGCGCGCGCACCGAAGCGGGCGAACAATTCACCCCGGTGCCTCGACATTCGATTTCGGCAACCGACGTCATGGTGACGGCAAGCGGGTTGTTGCGCGCCGCCGATCTCGCCGTTTTCGAGCTCGGCATGTGGCAAAGCTGGACGGGACGGTAATGTGCCTTGATTCGTTCGTCCCCGCGAAAGCGGGAACAAAGGTTAACGATCGTAAACCGGATTCCCGCTTACACGGGAATGAGCGGCAACTCGAAAAACAACAGGACCAACGCTAGGAGAAACCTCATGGATCTCATCGCTGATCGCGGCCGCCGCGTGACGATCGAGGAACTTAACACCACCCGGCTGTTGGCGCATGCGCGCAAGCAGGCGCACCGGCGCAATTTCGACGACGTGCTGATCGTCGATGTCGACGCCCACCACTACGAGAACGAAAACTACGACGAATTCCTGCCCTATATGGAAAACGACGTGCTGCGCCAGCTCACCATTTCCGGCCGCAAGCGCAACCGCTCGAACGTCGCGCCAATCCAGATCGGTTATCAGGACATGGGCGGGCGCGTCACGCGTTACCCGATGCGCTCGACGGAAAAGACCGACGAGGGCGGCTCATTGCGCGACATTCAACTCGGCCATCGCTGGATGGACGCGATGAGCGTCGATTATTCCTGTCTGTTCCCGACCGGCATGCTCAATATCGGCATGCATCCGCAAAAGGAAATGGAAGTCGAACTGTGCTGGGCCTATAACCGCTGGCTCACCGAAAAGGTTCTCCCCGAAGCCGGCGGCCGCTTCTATTCGATGCTGTGCCTGCCGTTTTCCGATCCGGAAGCTGCGCTAAGGCATGTCGAGACGTTCGGCGACCGCAAACATGTCGGCGGCTTCATGGTGACGACGGTGCGCTCGCACATGGCGGTTTACGACAACGCCTATATGAAGCTCTATCGGGCGATGGAGGAGCGCGGTCTCGTGCTGTCGTTCCATTCCGGCCCGAACTGGGGCGAACCGATCTACAAAAGCTGCAACCGCTTCTTGTCGGCTCATGCGCTCGGTTTCACCTGGTACAACGTGCTGCAATGCACGAATTGGGTGATCAACGGCATGGGCGAGCGTTTTCCCAAGCTGTCGGTGATCTGGATCGAATCAGGGCTCGCTTGGGTTCCGTTTCTGATGCAGCGGCTCGATCACGAATACATGCTGCGGCCGTCGGAGGCGCCGCTTCTGAAGAAGAAACCGTCCGACTACATGCGTGACATGTATTATTCCTCGCAGCCGATGGAGATCCAGGATTACGGCGCGATGGAGTGCACCTTCCGCATGATGAATGCGGAGACGCAGCTGCTTTATTCGTCGGACTACCCGCACTGGGATTTCGACCTGCCGTCGACGATCTGGGATCTGCCGTTCCTGTCGGAAAAGGCCAAGCACAACATTCTCGGCGGCACGGCGGCGCGGCTGTTCAAGCTGCCGCCGCGCAACGATAAGCAGAAGGACAATCTCAAGCGCTTCGGCAATCTCGCCGCCGCCTGAGCGGGGCGGATCGCCGCGCGCCTAGCCAATCCGATTTGAGTCGATTGTCGCTTTGGCGCTTCCGCCGTCGTTGGCAATTGCGGCGCAAGCGCGGCGCAAGGGCAAAATCCATACGTCTGTTTGACGAGTTCATTTGATATTTCAAAAAGATAATTGTCATTTGTGCGACGCACAAAACCCTGGCTTTTTCGTCACTAAACCGTTATTCAAACGTCTTCCCAGCCAACTATGAGGACGATTGAGGATGAAGACAGTGGTAGCCGCATGCCTATTGATTGGGCCGCTTCTTACCCTTTCCGATACCGCCGCCAAGGCCGTCGATCTTGCCGAGCTGGCACCGTGCCGGCCGGCTGCGGCGCGGCTGTGCGACCGTTCGGGCGGGATGACGTGGAGCAACCTGTTGCGTTGCGGGGCAACGCTCGCGGCGCATAGCTGGCGCGTCGGCGACCAGTGCCGCGCGGTGCTCCGCAAATACGGCCAGTTGTGAGGACGATTTTTGCGAGGATTTTTGTACGGTAGTGCGTTTTGTTGAGTGAAATGCGAAAACCCCGGCGATTGCGCCGGGGTTTTCATTTCTGTCGCTTCAGATCGGAAAATTAGCTGCTCGATTCGGGCTAAAACAGGTGTACGAAAATAAAGTACAGCGATCCCGAAAGCGCCATCGCCGCCGGCAAGTCAGAACCCAAGCCATGGCGATGTTGCGGATCGTGGCCAACCGCAATCCGGAGCCGTTCGCCGACATGGTTCCGGCGACGCCTGACGACAGTACATGCGTGGTCGAGACCGGCAGGCCGTAGCCGTCGGCGGCGGCAATGGTGGCCGCCGCGGTGATCTCCGCGCACGCGCCTTGCGCTAGGTGAGGTGAGTCTTGCCGATTTTCTCTCCCACCGTGATGACGATGCGCTTCCAGCCGACCATCGTGCCGAGCCCGAGCGCGATCGCAACCACGACCTTGACCCAGCCGGGGATGAACTTGGTCGCGCCGTCGAGCGATTTTTTGTAAGCAGTGAGCGTCGCGATGTCCGCAGCGCTGAGATCGCTTTCCTTGTCTTTCGACAAGAAACGGATCGCTTCCGACGCGAGATACATGTCGTTACGCGTATTGCTGACCTTGTCCGTCGGCATGCGCGCGATCGAGCCATATTGCGTTACCTGCTTTGCGATCTCGCTCACCAGGACGGCCAAGGACGGGAAGGTCCCTTAGTTGATCTGTTCGCTGCGCGACATAGGCGATAACCGCCGGGCGCGGATCGCCGATGACGTTGTAGCCCGCGGCCTTGGCGGCGATCACCGCGCTAGCAGCCTGCGAATTGGCTTCGAACTGCGCGATCTGGCTTGCCGGCATGGCGCGGTTGAGTGCGTAGGCCGTCGGCACCACGCCGATCAGGATCAGCATGATCAGGCCCATGCCTTTTTGCCCGTCGTTTGAACCGTGAAAAAAGCTGACCAGCGTGCAAGTCAACACGAGGATGCCGCGAATCCACGGCGGCGGCGGTTCTTTGCCTTTCGGTTCGGCAAAGAGTTCCTTGTTAGGTACGACGAATTTCACGACGAGCATTAGGATGCCCGCCAGCAGGAAGCCGAAGATGGGGGACAGCAACAGTGCCTTGCCGATCGAGATAGCTTGGTCGAAATCGACGCCGGATGTGCCGTTGCGGCCGTGCAGGAGCGCATTGGTAATGCCGACCCCGATCACCGATCCGATCAGCGTATGGGAGCTCGACGCCGGAAGGCCGAAATACCACCTGCCGAGATTCCATATGATCGCCGCGATCAACAGCGCGAAGACCATCGCGAAGCCGGCACTGCTTCCGACTTGGAGAACCAATTCGACCGGCAGCAGCGAAATGATGCCGAACGCGACCGCTCCAGACGAAAACAGCACTCCGGCGAGGTTGAACATCCCGGACCATACGACGGCGAAAGTTGCGGGCAACGAGTGGGTATAGATCACGGTTGCGACCGCGTTTGCCGTGTCGTGGAACCCGTTGACGAACTCGAAGCCGAGCGCGATCAGCAAGGCCACGAACAGAAGAATGAACGGCAGGTATTCGGATATCTTTTCTCCCGTCGCATCGATATCGGAATAGATGCTGTAAGCCACGAACAATGTCGCCGAGGCGACGACGCCGGCAAAAATGATCGCCGACAAAGGATTGAAACCGCTGTCCAGGTTGGGTCGTCCTGCCGGCTCGATCGATCCCGGCATGCAATATCGGCCATGAGTTCCTCCCTTGCCCTAAAAGGCGGTCCGCAAGGCCAAGTGTCCGAATGGTGTATGACACCGGGATGACGGCACCGTCGACGACACACGGGACGGCGAACACAGACGCTCGCGGCTCGATTTTCCGGTCTCCGCCGAGCCCTTTTCACGGTCACGCCGCCTCGCGTAGTCTCGGTGCGTCAGGCGAGGGCGAGTGTCATGGCTGCGGATACGGCTGAGGATATGCACGAAGTTTACGCCATTCGTTACGGCCACCATTCGCGCGCTCGCCGGCCAATTTCATCGACGGCGATCCGCACGACATTTTGCAGCCGCTCGATTTTTTCGTATGGGCGATCGTCGGGCCATCCGGCGCTATCGTCGTCGACACCGGCTTCGACGAGGCGATGGGCAAAAAACGCCAGCGCGAAATGATCAAGCCGGTGCGCGACGGGCTCGCGGCGCTCGGCGTCGCGCCCGACTCGGTCAAGACCGTCATCGTAAGCCACCTACACTACGACCATTGCGGCAATTACGACCTGTTTCCGCAGGCGCGCTACCACTTGCAGGACCGCGAGATGGCTTACGCGACCGGACGCTGCATGTGCCACCAGGCGCTGCGCGCGCCGTTCGAAGTCGAGGACGTAGTCGCCATGGTGCGCAAGGTCTTCTCGGGCCGCGCGGTCTTCCACGACGGAGCGGGAGAAGTCGCGCCGGGCGTCACCGTGCATCGCATCGGCGGCCACTCGAAGGGGCTGCAAAGCGTGCGGGTGAAAACCCGCCGCGGCTACGTGGTGCTCGCCGCCGACGCGACGCATCTCTATGCCCATATCGACGGCGGTCGCGTATTTCCCATCACCTACAATGTGGAGGAGGTGGTGGAAGGCTACGTGACCTTGAAAAAGCTCGCCAGCTCTCCGCGCCACGTCGTGCCGGGTCACGATCCCTTGGTGCTCCAGCGTTACCCCGTGGCCAAAGCCGGCCTGGAAGGCTGGGTCGCGCGGCTAGACGCCGAGCCGAAAGACGGGTGAAATTCAAACGGGTTCGCCCCGATGCCGTTTGTATCCGATTAAGTTCATTTCGAGTGCGGGCGGGGTGTCACCAAACCAATAAGCTTTCTTTTTAAAATTGGGGCAAAACGCGATCGCCGTTCGCTCCGCGACGAGCGGGCGGCGCCGGGGAGGCTTTCGATGCGTTTATTGCTCTTGCCGTTCCAGCCGCGCTTTGCCGTCTATACGGCGGTGCTGCTGATGACGGCAATGCTTGCTCTAGATTTTTATGCGTCACCGTCGGCCTATGTCGCCGTTCCGCTGCTACTCGTCGGATTGCTTGCGGTCCTCGGCACGATCGATTTGCTGCAGACGAAACACTCGGTGCTGCGCAACTATCCGCTATCGGCGCATATCCGGTTCATTTTGGAGGAGATTCGTCCGGAGATCCGTCAATATTTTCTCGAAAGCGAAAAAGACGGAGCGCCGTTTTCGCGCGACAAGCGCGCGCTGGTCTATCAGCGCGCCAAACAGGCGCTCGATAAGCGGCCGTTCGGGACGCAAAACGACGTCTATGCCAGCGGCTACGAGTGGATGCACCATTCGATTGCGCCGCGGCTTCCGGCTAAGGAGCCGTTCCGCGTGCTCGTCGGCGGTCCCGACTGCGCCAAGCCCTATTCGGCTTCGGTCTTTAATATTTCGGCGATGAGCTTCGGCGCCTTGAGTTCGAACGCCATTCGCGCGCTCAACATCGGCGCAAAGAAGGGAAATTTCGCGCACGACACCGGCGAGGGCGGCTACAGTCCCTATCATCGCGAAAACGGCGGCGACATCATCTGGGAAATCGGCTCGGGCTATTTCAGTTGGCGCAATCCGGACGGCACGTTCTGCGCCGAGAAATTCGAGAGATGCGCCAAGAGCGACCAGGTCAAAATGGTCGAGCTCAAGCTGAGCCAGGGCGCCAAGCCGGGCCATGGCGGGGTGCTGCCCGGCGCGAAAGTCTCAGCCGAAATCGCCGCCACGCGCGGCGTACCGGCCGGTCTCGATTGCATTTTGCCGTCGCGCCATTCGGCGTTCTCGACGCCGATCGAGATGATGCAATTCATCGCCATGATGCGCCTTCTGTCCGGCGGCAAACCGGCCGGCTTCAAGCTCTGCATCGGGCACCCGTGGGAATTCCTGGCGATCTGCAAGGCGATGCTGGAGACCGGCATCTATCCCGACTTCATCGTGGTCGACGGCAAGGAGGGCGGCACCGGCGCCGCGCCGCTCGAATTCGCCGATCATCTCGGCATGCCGTTGCGCGAGGGATTGAATTTCGCGCACAATGCGCTGGTCGGCATCAATGCGCGCGATCGCATCAAGCTCGGCGCCAGCGGCAAGATCATCAGCGCCTTCGACATGGCCCGCGTCATGGCACTCGGCGCGGACTGGTGCAATGCGGCGCGCGGCTTCATGTTCGCGCTCGGCTGCATCCAGGCGCAATCCTGCCACACCGACCGGTGTCCCACCGGCGTTTCGACGCAGGACCGTTCGCGCCAGCGCGCGCTTGTCGTTCCGGACAAAGCCGAACGCGTCTATAACTTTCACCGCGCCACGATCGAATCGCTGGCCGAGCTCGTAGCGGCGGCGGGATTGGAGCATCCCCGCCAATTAGCGCCGGCGCATTTTTCCCGCCGCGTTTCGCCGCACGAGGTCAAAAGCTTCGCCGATTTGTATCCGCCGCTTGCGCCCGCGAACTCATTGCCCGCACGCGCAACGCGCGCTTTAGAACCGCCTGGGCGATGGCGAGCGCGAAGGAGTTTCGCGCGTTGCCTGCTGCGGCGTGATGGCCTTGCGGAGACGACGCCAAAACGCAAAATTGGACGTTGAGACCCTACAGCTCACGACGCTGAAGTTTGCCGTCGGAACGAGCGAGGCAACCTATTGCGCATATGACGGTTGTTAGAAGAAGCCGTGGTCAACTCATCGAAAGACAACACATTGGAGGACATGAGATGGTGCAGCGAAGAAAACGCAAATATTCCCCGAGCGTCAGCCTGGACGTGGAGCGCGAAATGCGCCGCTATAAGCGCGGCACGGCCAAGAGCGGCAAAGGCGGCAGAGGCGGCAAAGTACAAAGCCGCAAACAGGCCATCGCAATCGCCCTTTCGGAAGCGCGCAAGGAAGGCAAGAAGGTGCCGAAGAAACCGGCCTAAGGTTTGTCGGCCGTCACTTTGGTCTGTTATGATGCCAATACCGGCCCGGTAGATATCGTCGCGCCGGCTTTTCGCGCCGATTGGGGCGCGATAGGGTTGGCGCACCCACCGGCCAATTGATCGACCGACAAGACCCGGCCAGCCCTGCAAATGACCCCGCACCGTCGAGAATTTCTGCGCTTGGCCGGCGCCGCGGCCGCGATGGCGCCCGCGTGCCGCCTTGCGCAGGCGCAAGATTATCCCACGCGACCGGTGCGCATCACGAGGGGTTCGGCGGCGGCAGCACGCCCGACTTTGTGTCGCGGCTGATCGGGCAATGGCTTGCGGCGCGCTTGGGCCAGCCTTTCCTCGTCGAGGAGCGGACCGGCGCCGGCAGCAATATCGCGACCGAAGCGGTCGTGACCGCTTTGCCGGACGGCTACACGCTTCTCAACGTGGTGACGGCTAACGCGATCAACGCGACGCTCTACGAAAAGCTCGATTTCGATTTCATCCGCGACATCGCGCCGGTCGCCGGATTGGTCCGCTTCCCGATGGTGCTTCTGGCTAACCCGTCGGTCCCCGCCGGCACGTTTTCGGAATTTATCGCCTATGCCAAGGCTAATCCCGGCAAGATCAATATTGCTTCGCCGGGCGTCGGAACGCCGATGCATGTCGCGGCCGAGCTCTTGAAATTAGTGGCCGCTATCGATCTCGTTCACGTCGCTTATCGCGGCCCGGCGGCGGCCTTCACCGATCTGTTTGGCGGCGAAGTCCAGGCCTTCATCATCACCGTGTCGACGGCGACGGGTCCGATCAAGGCCGGCAAAGTGCGGGCGCTGGCCGTTACCGGAGCGACGCGGTCCGAAGTGCTGCCGGACGTCCCCGCCGTCGGCGAGGTTTTGCCGGGATTCGAGGCCTCGGCGTGGAACGGCGTCGGCGCGCCCAAAGCCACCCCCGCGGCGATTGTCGGCAAGCTCAGCGCCAATATCACCGCGATCCTCGCCGACACGGCGTTCAAGGCGCAGATCGAAAAACTCGGCGGCGAGACCGTGCCGATGCCGTCCGCGCAATTCGCAAGCTTCATCGTCGAAGAGACCGAAAAATGGGCTAAAGTGGTCAAGTTTTCCGGTGCCAAGATCGATTGAACGAATAGAACCTGGAGCGCAATCGTTTCAAACTGAATCGATTGCGCTCTAGGTATTTGATGAGGCATGATCTTTTCTAAAAACCGGTCTCATTTTTCCGGATTATGCTCTAGCGCCGCAGGGAGGGATGCCATGAGGCTTCCACGGCGAAAATTTTTGGCATTAGCGGCCGGCGCCGCCGCGCTTGGCGTGCGCATGCGCTCCGCCACCGCGGCCTATCCCGACCGGCCCATCCGGCTCGTTCTTCCATTTCCGCCCGGCGGCGTGTTCGACATCATCGGCCGGCCGTGGGCCGACAAGGTGAAGACAAGCCTCGGCACCGTCTTTGTCGACAACCAGCCGGGCGCGGGCGGTTCGCTCGCGGCGCAGCTCGTCGCGCATGCGCCGCCCGACGGCTACACGATTTTTCTCGGCAGTTCGTCGATCCATCTCGCCGAAATGATTCTGCGCGAGCACCCGCTGCTCGACCCGATGAAGGATTTGACGCCGGTCTCGATGGTGGCGATTACCTGCTTTGGGATTGCAGTCAATCCCGGCGTGCCGGTGCAAAATCTGCAAGCGCTGATCGCTTATGTGAAAGCCAATCCCGGCAAAATGTCCTACGGCTCCGCCGGCACCGGGACTTTGAATCATCTCAGCGGCGAGCTCTTGAAATCGCTGGCCGGCATCACCGACCTGCCGCACGTGCCCTATCGCGGCGCCGGCCCGGCCATCGCCGACGCCATCGCCGGGCAAATTCCGATGGTCATCCCGGCCATGACCAATCAGGTGCTGGAATTTCATCGTACCGGCAAGCTGCGCTTGCTCGCGATCACCAATTCCACGCGCATCGCCACCGCGCCGGAAATTCCGACCGCGGTCGAAGCGGACGTGCCGGGCCTGGTGACGCGGCAGGTTCTCGGGCTGTTCGCTCCGGCCGGCACGCCGAAACCGATCGTCGACCAGATCGACGACGCCAATCGCCAAGCGATGGCCGATAGCGCCTATCGGCAATCGCTCGTCGATGCCGCGGTCATTCCGGTGCCGGATTGGACGACCAAACAATTCGACGAATTCATGGACGCGGACATCGCGCGCTGGACGCCGCTGGTCAAGGCGATCGGCGTGCGGCTAGATTAAATTATTTTTGCGCCAAGAGCTGTTTGAGCCGCTGCGGCGTCACCGGCAGTTCGCGCACCGCGCCCGGCATGCCGATGGCGTCGTCGATGGCGGAGGCGATAGTCGCGCCGACCGCGGTGATGCCGCTCTCGCCGGCGCCTTTGATGCCGAGCGGATTGAGCGGCGAGGTGTAGTCCTGGCGCAGCAAGACTTCCGGGGCCGGCGTTTCGTGCATGGTGGGCAGCAAATAATCGGCAAACGTCGCCGCCAGCGGATCGCCGCTGTCGCTGTAAGTGAACTGTTCGAACAGCGCGCCGCCGAGCCCCTGGGCGAAGCCGCCGACGATCTGGCCGTGAACCAGCGCCGGATTGATGGCGCGGCCGATGTCGTAGGCGAT
>Ga0187780_10002140_pt1 | contig 14892 bp, 14 predicted proteins | sample 1015_Q2_SP10_20__FD_132429 | JGI IMG/M metagenome (GOLD analysis project Ga0187780, IMG submission 132429) | Tropical peat soil microbial communities from peatlands in Department of Meta, Colombia - 1015_Q2_SP10_20_MG | ecosystem: Environmental > Terrestrial > Soil > Wetlands > Peat | place... | reverse complement strand
CCATGCACGCCTGACCAGACCATCGACCGCGGCCATGAAATCTCACGAATCGTTTCGGGCAATGCCTCCGTCAAAATCTCCGCGGCGTGCTTGCCCTGTATTGTCAGCCTTGCGGCGACGTATTCCCCTTTCGGCGTGTTCACAACGGAGAGCTTCGAGAGCGGGATCCCCTGCTTCTCCGCAAAGCTCTGCGCCGCCCGTGTCGGTTCCCCCGTTCCGCCGAACGCTACCGATTTCGGCGGGCCCATCACCTCGCGCGTCACATCCTCCTGTTTCACTCGAACATTTCGCGCGAGCGCGACAAGCCTTCGCGGCGCGCCAAATGTTTCAATTGATTCTTCAACTGTCGGCTCGTCGACCAGTCCGTGCGTCGACAATTGCTTTGCAAGAATCGCTTTAAGTTCTTGCGAGGCCTTCAAAATCATGCCGGCAGGAATTTCCTCGCAGCCGATTTCAAACAACAGATCGGCTGTCGCTTTGCCCGGCACCGAACTCGCTCGCGCCGTCATGCGCCCACCTTCGCGGCCAGCGCCTGCACATCCGAGCGCTGGTCGAGCCATGCTCGGGCCACCTGCGTCGCTAGTTTTCGCACACGCGCGATCAACGCGGCACGCTCTGTCACCGAAATCGCGCCGCGCGCGTCGAGCACATTAAAGAGGTGCGAACATTTCAAGCAAAGATCGTACGCCTGCACGACCGGGAATCGCCTCTTCGCATCCGTCCCCAGCGTCTCGTACTCACCTAACAAGCGAGCGGCCTCCGCCTCGTTCAGGTCAAACTGCTTGCGCGTGGAGTGCGTATCCGCATAGTCGAAGCTGTAGGCCGAAAACTGCTGCTCCTCCGCCAGCCGCACCTGCCCGTATGTCATCGAATTCGACCATCGAACATCGAAAACGTTGTCGACGCCCTGTAGATACGCCGCGATGCGATCCAGCCCATACGTCAATTCAACCGAAATCGGATCGAGGTCCACCCCGCCGCACTGCTGGAAGTACGTAAACTGGGTGATTTCCAGCCCGTCCAGCAGCACCTGCCAGCCGATTCCCCATGCGCCTAACGTCGGCGACTCCCAGTTGTCCTCCTCGAAGCGAATGTCGTGCTCTTTCAGATTGATTCCGACTGCGGCGAGGCTTTCGAGATAGATGTCTTGTATGTCGGCGGGAGAGGGTTTGAGCACCACTTGAAGCTGTGTGTGTTTATACAGCCGGTTCGGATTTTCGCCGTAGCGGCCGTCTGCAGGCCGCCGGCTGGGCTGCACGTATACGACACGATATGGCTCGGGACCGAGCACTCGCAGAAATGTCTCCGGATGCATCGTGCCCGCGCCGACCTCGATGTCGTATGGCTGCTGCAAGACGCAATCCCGGTTGGCCCAATATTCTTCAAGCTTTAGTAGAAGATTTTGAAACGTCAATCCCTGCGGTTTGGTGTTCGCGGATTTAGCTTTTGAATTGTGAGACCTGCGCTTCACGCTGGCTGCTCCAGAAGTTCCCGAGATTTGAGTTTGCGGTCGATCTGATGTTCGATCGCGTCTAGCATCGCGTCCGTCAGTTCTCTGGCAGCTCGCGCGGAAGAAGTTACAGATGCACCCGAGCTGATTCGATCCAGTCGTTCGGCGAGCATCGTCCTCGCCAGCGAGAGTGCGGCCGACGACAGCACTCTCATCCCCGGCCTCCTGCACTTGCCGCACACCAGCACCGAACCGCTCGGCGAAAAGTAGCCAGGGGCGTCTCCAGTCAGTGCGGCGCCGCACCCGCCGCACCGGTCAAGCGTCGGCAGCCATCCGCCGAGCTTGATCGTCCACAGCGCGAAATACGCCAGCGGCAACTCCGGTTGTCCCGTTCGCTTCACCGTCTGTGCCGCGAGCAAAAGGAGTCGAAAGTTCGCGTCGGAAGCTTCGCGTTCCGGCAGGACCGCTTCCGTCACTTCGCTGAAAATCGCCAGCGTCACGCTCGACGCGTAATCGCGGAACGCATCGATGAACGACTCGATCATTTCGCACTGACTGATGCGCACCAGTTCGCGGTTCTCTCGCTCGAAAAACCAGATGCGCACGTGCGACAGCCGCTCGAGCGTCGAACCGAAGCGGCTCTTTGGCCTGCGCGCTCCGGCCGCCACGCCGCGCACGCGCCCCATTGTCCGCGTCAGGAAACTGACGAGCCAGTCCGCCTCACCGAGCGCGTAATGCTGCAGGATGATTGCCTCGGATTCTTGGAGTGGCATCGGCGTGTCGGCGCGCCGACCGGCAAACGGCTTGATCTCGCGATTTGACTGCGTTCACAAGCCGCGCAAGCCGAACACATCGGAACAAATTTTTCTACCATAGCCATCCGGGTGGCGCAATCGCTAAACGCGCTGGCCTGATTTTTCCGCTCGCGCGTTTGAAAATTTCCTAAGCTCGGCTAGAGTGTTTCCATGAGTCGCGCGAGCGCATCATTCGCAGTCGACGTCGTCGGCGTCGGCATCAACGCCACCGACACCATCATTCGCCTGCCGCGCTTCCCTGCTTCCGACTCGAAGATCGAACTCCTCTCAGCGGACGTTATGCCCGGCGGTCAGGTGGCGAGCGCCATGGTCGCGTGCCGCCGCTGGGGACTCTCGGCCCGTTACGTCGGCAAAATCGGCGATGACGCCGCCGGCACGCTTCAGCGAAAGGAGATGGAGCGCGAGGAAGTCGAGGCGCACTGGATCACAGCAACCGGATGCTCGAGCCAGATCGCTTTCATTCTGGTGGATGATTCCACCGGCGAACGCACGGTTCTCTGGAAACGCGATCCGTCAATTGCTCTGCGCCCAGCCGATCTCAAGCGCGAATGGATTTCAGGTGCGCGTGTGCTGCTGATCGACGGCCACGACACGGAGGCAGCCACTCAAGCGGCACGATGGGCCCGCGAAGAGAGAATGCAAGTCGTCGGCGATTTCGACAATCTCTATCCCGGAGTTCAGGCTTTACTTCACTATGTCGATTTCCCGATCGCGTCGAGGGATTTTCCCGAAAGGCTCACGGGCGAGCGCGATTTGCTCAAGTCGCTTCCGATGATTTTCTCGGAGTTCAAGTGTCGCTTGATAGGAGCAACTCTCGGGCGGCTCGGCGCACTCGCGTGGGACGGCGAGCGCTTTCTGCTCCGGCCGGGATTTCTCGTGCGAGCCGTCGACAGCACGGGTGCGGGCGACATCTTTCATGGAGCTTTCGTCTACGGTCTGGCTCGCGACTGGCCGACGGAGAGGATACTCGACTTCAGTTGTGCTGCGGCCGCGCTGAATTGCACCGCGCCCGGTGCGCGCGGCAACATCGCCCCGCTCGACAAGATTGAAGCACTGCTTCGCACGGGGCAGCGCTCGGAGCCAGCGTACACGGAAGAAGTTTTGCAGGACGCCGCGCGCGCAGCCTCGCGATCGGATGTGCGCGCATGATCCCGCTAAAGGACATGACGCCGCGGCGCTCATTCCCTATCGTCACGCTGCTGATCATTCTGGCCAACGTCGTTGTATTTCTGTACCAGCAATCGCTGAGCCACCACGCCCAGGATGTCTTCGAAATGACTTACGGGCTCGTCCCCTACAAGATCTCGCAAGCGCTGGCCGGTTGGCACTACACGATGGAACAGGCCTTGTTCCCGCTGTTTACGTGTATGTTCCTTCACGCCGGCTGGTGGCACATCATCGGCAACATGTGGTTTCTTTGGGTTTTCGGCGGCAACGTGGAGGATCGTCTCGGCTCGCTGCCGTATCTGGCCTTCTATCTAGCCGCAGGCATCGGCTCCGGCATTTCGCAAACGCTATTTTCGTGGGGTTCGCACATTCCCGCTGTCGGCGCCAGCGGCGCGATCTCGGGAGTCCTCGGGGCGTACATCGTCTTTTTTCCGGGCTCGCGCATCCTGACGCTCGTTCCGCTCTTCATCATATGGTTCACGTGGCGCATTCCGGCCGCGATCTTCATCGGACTCTGGTTCGCCGCCCAGTTTCTGAGCGGCCTCAGTTCGATCGGCTCGGAGGCCATGGGAGGCGTCGCCTGGTGGGCCCACGTCGGCGGCTTCCTCATCGGCGTAGCCGTCGCTGCGATGGTACGCTCCGCGAGCCGCAGCGCGCCTTCCTCATATTACGCTTGAGAAATTAACGTCGATTTGCCGACATCTCGAGTTCAAGCTGAGATTCCTATCGTAGAGATATCCTGCTGGCATACCTAAAGTGCGACTTCAGCGCGAAGTCCTCTGCCAAGATTTAGTTGCGGCTCGAAAACCTACCGATTCAAAAGTTGAACGAATTGATGAAGCTCGTCTCTACTCAGATCCGAGACCGCAATGAAGCGCACGCCGCCCTGCCGCCAAATGATGAGGTTGTAGCCGCTGATCGACTGTTGGCTCTGAGGAGCGCCGGCACCACCCGAATCTGCCGAAGCTTCCGGCAACACAAAGACGTTGATGACGTGCTTCCGCCGTTGATAGACCAGTGCCGCGACATCGCGATGACCCAGATAGTCGAGCCGCCCGCCTACCAGCGGGAAACCCTGATCGGCGAAATCTCGCACCGGCGGAGCAAAATCCACCTTGCCGTCGAACCACGGTTTGACCGTGTGCTGGTCGGTTGACTCGACATCAAACAGATGCCCCGGCTGCAGTGATCGGATATGACTCGCAACGGCCTCCTGCGCGAGCAACTCCTCTGAGCTTTCTTTGTGCGCTCCGGAAACCAGCCTAAACCCGAACGCTGCTGCCAAGACGACCGCAGCAGCCACGCCAACCCACTGCAGCAGGTACCGCCGCAGTACGGGCCTATCCGAGGCGCTATCTACTGTGTCGAGTCGCCTACGATCCACGAAAGCGCCGGCGCGGATGCGCCCCTCTAGTCCACGCGGCGCTCGTTGGTACAGATTTGCCGATCGCATTGCTTTTCGCAGCGTTTGCTGGCTTTGGAGTTCCTGCGCGCAGCCCGCGCATGCCTTCAGATGCTCCTCGATCTCCAAGCTGCGCACTAGATCGAGCTCGCCATCCAGGTACGCATGAAGGAGTTGTGCGTTACTTTCGCAAACCACGCGGCACCTCCCTCTCTCGTGTTCGGAGTAGCTGTTCGCGCAACCGTGCGCGTCCTCGTGCGAGAGCCGACATCACGCTGCCGATCGGAATCTCCAGCACCTCTGAAATCTCTTTATAGGAAAGCCCTTCAAGTTCCCGAAGAATCAGCGCCTCTCGAAATCGAATTGGCAAACCTTCAAGTGCTTCTTGAAGCATGAGACTTTCGGCGGATTGCAAGAGCACCGCCTCGGCATCGGGTGGATCTTCCCTTGCCACGTGAACTGTTTCGTCGAACTCTTCGGCGAGCTCGCTCGGTTGCCGCTTCTCAAGAAACGAATACGCGGTGTTGCGCACGATTCGCAACACCCAAGACCGCGCGTCGCCGCCTTGATAGCCGCCCAGAAATCTCAGCGTGCGCAGACACGCCTCCTGCACCACGTCCTCGGCATCTTGCGGGCTCCGAACGAGCCACCGCGCCAGGTTGTACGCAGCGTCCAAATGCGGCAGCACGGTCCGCTCGAACGCCTGACCGTCATCGGAGCTGCGAGATTCTTCCCGCATACCGTCCTTAGACTCTCAAACCTCGCTTGAGAAAGCCCCAATCTGCCCCTCCCGCGCTCCAGAGGCAAGAATCTTCGCCGAGCCCTCCCTCACCTCACAATCACCTTGCCGGTCATGATCGGGTGCACGGAGCAGAAGTAGCCGTAGGTACCGGCATCAGTAAACGTGAACGAGAACGTGTCGTCTGTGTCCAGCGCCTTCGACTTGAACTTCTTGTCCGCGCTGACGACGGTGTGCGGAACATCGTCATGATTGACCCATGTGACCGTCGTCCCTTTGGCAATCGTGATCTCTTTCGGCGTGAAGCTGAAGTTATCGATCGTGATGCTCGTTGCTGCCGGCTGGTCCGCTGCCCCTTGTGCCAAACGCGCACTACTCATTGCGGCGACCAATGCGGAACCCACGAGCAACGCCGCACAAAATCCAATTCCCAACGTACGCCTCTTCATCTCGTATCCCTCTCTGCTCGCGCTAACTCTCTCTAAGCACCCTGTAGCGAAGAATCAACGACTGCCAGTGTGTGTTTTCCGCGCACGAAATCTACGTTGGTGATCCCAAGCACGCTGCGCAGCTTGTCATCTGGAACTTTCATCGGGCCGGGCGACGGCCCCTGCCCCGGTGCAGGCTGCGGAAAAGCCGTGGACATCGCCGCGTGAAACGTGACATTGCCCTCCACCTTCTGCATGACTTGATGAATGTGCCCGTTCAGCACGGTCACCGAGCCGAATCCCTTCAGGTACGAAAGCGCCTGCTCGCTGTCGTCGGTTCCCCAGCCCCACTCCGGATACACCGCCCACAGCGGAATGTGCGCGAAGACGACGACCGGCGTGCTGTGTTTCAGGCCCTTCACATCGCTCTCGAGCCATTTGAGCTGCTCCTGCCCCAGGCTCCCGAGCCCGCCCGCCTTCAGATTCATCACGTTCACCAGCCCAACGAAATGCACGCCCTTGTAGTCGAAGCTGTGCCACCCGTCGCCTTTCGCGTCCTTTCCATAGCGTTCTCGATATTGGGCGCCGTTGTCGTTGAGTACGTCGTGCTCACCCGGCACGTAGAAGATCCGATCTGTGCGCACGGCCTTGAGTGACTGGTCGAGCGCGTCGAACTCGTCGTCTTTCGAAAGCTGCGTCAGATCGCCCGTGTGCAGGACGAATTCGGGCCTCCGCGGCAGCGCATTGAGCTTCGCAATCGCCTCTCGCAGCGTAGCTGTGACGTCAGGATTTGCAGCCTTGTTGAATCCGATGTGGGAATCGCTGATCTGCGCAAAGGCAAAGTCGCCTTTCACAATCGACGAAGCGTCCCGCTCGTTCGTCCCGCTGAATGCGAACGATTTCAACACTCCGCCCTGCATCACGCAGAGCGTTCCTGTGCCGGCCCACGCCATGCATTTCAGGAATCCGCGGCGGTCGATTCCATCGGGATTCAGGTTCTCTTTGATCGTGTCTTCCATCACGCCGCCTCTCCAAGGCTGAATTCCACTTCCCTGCATTCATCCAGACCGCCCTTGGGCCGGATTTATTCCCGGGAAATTCGAAGTTCGTTGTCACGTCTTCGGTACGCGCTCGTGTCGATTGTGCTAAGGTAATCGGTTAAACTCGCCGGCCCGCAGTTGGCGATGCAAGCAACTGGGACGTAGTTGGGGGTGGAAGCGACTCATGAAGAGTTCCTATAGCGGTGTGGCGGTCCCATCGGATGGTCAGCCGATCGACTACGTTGGCGGCGAATTTCGCGTGCCGGACCGCCCGATTATTCCGTTCATCGAGGGCGATGGCACCGGGCGCGACATCTGGCGCGCTTCCCGCCGCGTGTTCGATGCAGCCGTCGAAAAGGCTTACGGCGGCAAGCGCAAGATTGCCTGGCTCAAGGTTTACGCAGGCGAAGAGTCCTACAACCTATTCAAAGACTGGCTGCCGCAGGACACCGTGGACGCCATCCGCGACTTCCGCGTTTCGATCAAGGGGCCGCTCACAACTCCCGTCGGCGGCGGTATTCGCTCGCTCAACGTGACCCTCCGCCAGCTTCTCGACCTCTACGCCTGCGTTCGGCCCGTGCGCTACTTCGAGGGCGTGCCCACTCCGATGCTGCATCCCGAGCGGATGAACGTCGTCATCTACCGCGAGAACACGGAAGACGTCTACGCCGGCATCGAGTGGAAATCGGGCACTCCCGAGGCCGAGAAGATCGCAGCCTTTATCAATAACGAAATGCTGAAAGACGCCAAGAAGAAGCTGCCTCCGCTCGCCGGCATCGGCATCAAGCCGATTTCGCCCGGCAACACCAAGCGCCTCGTGCGCCGCGCGATTCAATACGCCCTCGAAAACAATCGCCGCGTCGTCACGCTCGTCCACAAGGGCAACATCATGAAATTCACCGAAGGCGCGTTTCGCGACTGGGGCTACGAGCTCGCCGTCGAGGAGTTCCGCAGTCAGATCGTCACCGAGCGCGAAAGCTGGATTCTCGGCAACAAGGACAGCGACCCGAATATTTCGATTGAGAAGAATGCTTCTCTAATCGAGCCGGGCCTCGAACAAGCCACCGAAGATTTTAAGAAGAAAGTCGCCGCCGAAGTTCAACAAACACTTGATGCCATCTATGCCACCCACGGCCGCGGACAGTGGAAAAAGAAACTGCTCATCAACGACCGCATCGCCGATTCCGTCTTTCAGCAGGTGCTCACGCGCGCGAATGAATATCAGGTCTTCGCCACGCCCAATCTGAACGGTGACTATATCTCCGACGCCTGCGCCGCCCAGGTCGGCGGCCTCGGCATGGCGCCCGGCGCGAACATCGGCGATGGCTACGGCTGTTTCGAAGCGACACACGGCACCGCGCCGAAATATGCGGATAAGGATGTCATCAACCCGAGCTCGGTGATGCTCTCGGGTGTAATGATGTTCGATTTCATGGGATGGAAGGAAGCGGGCCGCCTGATCGAATCGGGTATCGAGCGGACGATTCAGCAAAAGCGCGTCACGTACGATCTCGAGCGCCTCATGACCGGCGCGACCAAGGTCAGCACCACTGATTTCGCCAGCTCGATTATCGAGAACATGAGCGCTCCCGCTCCAGTCGGTCGTTAGGCGCATGGAGCAGAAATACCCTTGCGGGATCAGCTTCCGACAAGACGACCTGCATTGCGTGCTGAACGACGTCGCTCCCTCGTGGCAGCGCTCACTATCCTCCCCGCTCTAATGCTCGTCGCCACCAGCGCGGACCGAGCCTTCGCAGACGATTCCGCAGCATCGGTGGCGAGCGGCGGCATCCAACTGAAGAAAGAATCCCGCATCTCCATGAATAGCGAGCGCCTAGCGATCACTATGAACAGCGTGCTCGTTGACTACGAATTCGTGAACGAAACCGACAAAGACATTACGACAGAGGTGGCTTTTCCCATTGCAGATTACCGTTGCGATCAACCTATCGAGGGCTGCCCAGAAAAAGAGTTTAGCGATTTTCGAGTCTGGGTTGAGGGCCGCGAAGTGACGTATTCCATCGATCTTAAAGCGGTCGTGAAGGGGCACGATTATCGGAATCTCCTTGAGAGTCTCGGTATCGATGTCGATGCTTTCGGGCACTTCGATGACGCAGCATTGGCCCAAGGTGCCCATGACGGCGGCGCGAAGTCAGATTTTGCAAAGCTTTCTCCAGCGGAGCGCGAAAACCTCATTCAGCTGGGGTTAATCGATCGCGATGAAACGATTCCGCTGTGGACGATTAAGAAGTTCTTCCACTGGCAGCAGACGTTTCCCGCGCGAAGCACGCTTCATATTCGGCACGAGTACAAGCCCTTATTGGGATGGACCGATCTCGATTACAAGTCTATTCAAGCTGCGGATCCGGAGAATCGTCGAACGCGCCTAGAGGCCGCACGACAGCAACTAAAGAATATCTCCGGCGACGCCAAGCAATCTGCGGAATATAAAGTATGGCTTCTTTCGACTATGGATGACATCTGCGTCGATCAGAACCTAAACCATCGGCTTGAGGACGGCGTTCGTCAGAAGCAGGCGTTCATCCTTTCCTGGGTCGACTTTATCCTGAAGACAGCCAATAATTGGCGGGTTCCGCTGAAGAATTTCGAGTTGCTGGTGGAAAAGCCTGCCCCGGCCGACCGGAGCCAATGGTACGTGAGCTTCTGTTGGAACGGGCCAGTGGAGCGCCCGGATTCAACGCATTTTCGCGCCAGTGTACGCGACTTCGTTCCGGCTCGCGATTTGCGGATTGCATTCTTTGAAGCTCGGAGCGAGGCGCCTCAAACAACACGCTGAGAAATCAAGTTCGGCGGATTACCGAGTCAAGGAGAATCGAATGCGGAAGAAAGTCACAGTCGTCGGCGGCGGCTTCGTCGGCTCGACGACAGCTCAACGAATACATGATGCCGGTCTAGCTGATGTAGTCCTCACCGACATCTTGGAAGGTGTACCTGCCGGCAAGGCGCTCGACATGGCGGAATCCGGGCCGATCCTCGGCTCCAACGCCCATGCCGCCGGCATTTCCACCGCTAGTGGCGACTATAAGGAGACCGCCAACAGCGATATCGTGGTCATCACCGCTGGCTTCCCTCGCAAGCCCGGCATGAGCCGCGACGACCTGCTCAAAGCCAACTACGACGTCATCAAAGCCGTTGTCGAGGCAATCGTCAAGCTCTCGCCAAACGCCATCCTGATCATCGTCACCAATCCCCTCGACGCCATGGCCCAAGCGGCCTTCAAAGTCAGCGGCTTCCCCAAGCACCGCGTCCTCGGAATGGCCGGAGTCCTCGATTCGGCGCGCATGAGCACGTTCGTCGCCGCCGAATTGAATGTATCCGTTGAGAATGTCCATTCCTTTGTTCTCGGCGGCCACGGCGACGACATGGTGCCCCTCGCGCGCTATTCCACCGTCGCGGGCATCCCCATCCCGGAACTGATCCCTAAGGAAAAACTTGAAGCTATCATCAAGCGCACGCGTCAGGGTGGCGCCGAGATCGTGAATCTTTTGAAGACTGGCTCGGCCTATTACGCGCCTTCCGCCGCTGCTGTTGAAATGGTCGAAGCAATCCTAAAGGACAAGAAGAAGATTCTTCCCTGCGCCGTCTATCTGGAAGGCGAATACGGAATCAGCGGACTCTTTGTCGGCGTGCCGGTAAAGCTCGGCGCAAAGGGCGTCGAACAGATCATCGAGATCAAGCTGACGCCGGAAGAAAAGGCTGCCCTCGATAAGTCCGCCGCCTCGGTCCGCGAACTTGTTAAGGTGATCGGCGTCTAGTCTGCGTTCGTCTGTGTCCGGGACGCCGGAAAGGACTGCCAACCTCGCATGTCGAGCACAGCCCAGCCCGTCCCCCCGCCGCCTAGCGGGAAGAGAGGAGGATCTGTTTTCGTTGGCCCATCCGGCATCCGCGCCGGTTGGCGCCTCCTACTGTTCTTCATCGTCTTCATCGCCGCGCTAACCCTCCTGCAGCTGGCGGCCATTCAGTTCATTCCACCCGTGAAAGCCCTGCTGCTCGCCACCCAGAAACAGCAGAGCGGACTCACCCCGGCAGGCCTGATCGCCCTCGAGGCGATCGACCTGCTCGCCGCGCTCTCAGCTCTCCTCCTCATGTGTCGGATTGAACGTCGCCGCATCGCCGACTACGGCTTCCGCGCGCCGTCAGGCGACGCCGGGCGGCGTTTCGGCGAAGGAGTCATATGGGGAGTGGCGATGGTTGTCGCCATCTGCTCGCTTCTCAGGATCGAGGGCCACTTCTGGTTTGGGCCCCTGGCTCTCCGCGGAATGCCCGCACTCCGCTACGGTCTCCTGTGGGCGCTCGGAACCCTCATGGTTGGTTTCTTCGAGGAGACTCTCTTCCGCGGCTACTCCCAATCGACTCTTGCCTCTGGAATCGGCTTCTGGCCGTCGGCATTTGTGCTCTCCGCAGTTTTCGGCCTCACTCACCTCAGCGATCGGGGCTATACAGGCCTTGGTGTTGTGACAGCCGCGCTTTTCGGCGTGTTATCCTGCCTGTCTCTGCGTCGCACGGGGAGTCTCTGGCTCGGAATCGGATTCCACGCGGCCTTCGACTTTTCCGAAACCTACCTCTTCTCGCCACCCAACGGCGGCATCGCGAGCGTGTCGTCTCATCTCTTTTCTTCCTCGATCAGCGGACCATCCTGGCTGACCGGGGGCGGCACGGGCGTGGAGGGCAGCGTCAATGGGCTGGCCGTCTTCGCCGTCATCTTCTTGCTGTTTAACTGGATTCATCCCGCGCGCAAGGTTGGCGGCGGGTAACGCCGCACATTTGCTCGAGAGGAATTCCCGGACGGCTACACTGAAAATTTCTGAGCTAGCGGGAAACGACGCCCAACGCTGAAGGCCTTCGAGGTCAGCTTCAGTCCCGGCGCCGCCTGCTTCCGCTTGTACTCGCTGCGGTCCACCTGCGAGGCCACCGATCGCACGACGTCGAGCGGCAGCAGGCATTCTTCCGCGATCTGCTCGGGGCTCTGCAAATCTTCCACGTACGCCTTTAAGATCCGGTCAAGATCTTCGTAGGGCAGCAACGTGTCCTGATCCGTCTGGTTCGGGCGCAGCTCCGCCGACGGGGCCTTCACCAGCGTATCGCGGGGTATCACTTCCCGGCTGCGGTTCACGTAGTTCGCCAGATCGTACACCATCGTCTTCGGCACGTCCGAAATCACGGCCAGCCCTCCGGCCATGTCTCCGTAAAGAGTGCAATACCCCACCGCCAGCTCTGACTTGTTCCCGGTGGTCAGCACGAGCGATCCGAACTTGTTCGAAATCGCCATCAGCAGGTTGCCGCGAATCCGTGCCTGGATGTTTTCTTCCGTAGCATCCTCGGCGCGCCCGGCAAACGTGTTTGCCAGCACGCGGCGGTAGCTTTCAAACGTCTCCGTGATCGGCAGCGTGATCATCTCGATCCCCAGATTCGCCGCCAGCTTCTTCGCGTCGCGCAGGCTGCCCTCCGACGAGTACGGCCCCGGCATCGCCGCGCCAAGCACGTTCTCCTTGCCGAGCGCTTCAGTCGCGATCACGGCGACCAGCGCCGAATCGACGCCGCCGCTCAATCCGACCACAACCTTGCGGAATCCGCACTTGCGCACGTAATCTCGCGTCCCGATCACCAGTGCGCGATACGCCGCTTCGAATTCGTCGTCCACGGCCGGACGCAGATCGCCCCTGCCGCTCGCGCTGTCAAAAAAGATCAGGTCCTCCTCGAACGATTTCGCTCGCGCCGCCACGCGTCCGTCCGCTGCGAAGGCCACGCTCGACCCGTCGAAAATCAAGCTGTCGTTTCCGCCGACCTGGTTCACGTACACGACCGGCACGCGCCGCTGCTGCGCCACGGTCGCTAGCATGTCCTGCCGGAGCCCGCGCTTCCCCAGCGTGTAGGGCGAAGACGAGAGATTCAGGATAATCGTGCTTCCCTTCTGCACGAGCTCCGCCACCGGATCGCGGTCATAGAGCCGCTCCGGCCAGAAACTCCTGTCGTTCCACGTGTCCTCGCAAATCGTGACGCCGAGCGTCTCCGAGCCGAACGGGAACGAATACTGCATGTTGGCAGGCTGAAAGTAGCGGGTCTCGTCGAAGACGTCGTACGTGGGCAGCAGCATCTTGCGCTGCTCGAAGAGGATTTTCCCGGGAGCGATCAGCGCCGCCGAATTGGCCACGGGCTTCCCGGTATTGTCCTGCGCCTTGCCGACAAAGCCCACCAGCGACGGCAGCGGAATCTCCCGCGCCAGGCACAGCAGCTCGCGCTGATTCCGCTCGACGAACGAAGGCCTCTCGATCAGGTCCTGCGGCGGATAGCCGCAAAGGCAAAGCTCGGAGAAAACGGCCAGGTCGGCTCCGCGCGCCTGCGCTTCCCGCGCCATTTCCAAAATGCGCGCGCGATTCCCTTCGAAATCGCCTACGGTGGGATTGAACTGCGCCAGAGCAATCTTCATGTCAGCAGCTCAGCATACGGGTCGCGCTTAGTGTTTTCAATTGTCGTCTCTTGCACCTCGCCAAAAAACAAAAGCTCCCGGAAGACTTGCTTCCGGGAGCCCTCGTCGAGACAAGAGAGAAACTGTTAAGCTCGCTTACACCGTAAACGAGCTGCCGCATCCGCACGTGCTCTTCACGTTCGGGTTGTTGAACTTGAAGCCCGCGCCCTCGAGCGTTTCGATGTAGTCGATCGACACGCCGTCGAGATACATCTCGCTCATCTGATCGACCATCACCTTCAGGCCGTCGAATTCGTACACGTTGTCGCTGGCCTCGTTCACCTGGTTCTCAAAGGCCATCCGATAGCTGAAGCCAGAACAGCCCCCGCCCACCACGGCCACGCGCAGCCCCGTCGGCACAGGTGTCTGCTGGCCAAGAATCTCCTTCACCTTGCTGACCGCTACGGGCGTCAATTGAACCATTCGTGTCCTCCAAAAGATGGCGCGTTCGATCCCCTGTCGCGCTCCGTCGAACAACGCTATTATAGCAGATTAGGCAAGGTCGCGCAGCGGCTCTTCGTGCCGTGATGAAAAGGAAAACTCGGGCCCAGAACTCGACTACAGCGAAACCTCGAATCCGTATAGACTGAATAAATCACGATGAAACATACGATTACATTGATTCCCGGAGACGGGATCGGAGTAGAAGTATCCAAAGCGGTCCAGCAAATCATTGCCTCCGCCGGCGTCGAAATTTGCTGGGAGACGACGGAAGCCCGCGGCGATCTTGAGCGCCGCGGCATCGACTTCATGCAATCCGGCGTCGTCGAATCCATTCGCAAGAATGGCGTTGCGTTAAAAGGTCCCCTCACGACGGCCGTCGCCTCGGGCCCGCCCAGCATCAACGTCGGTCTGCGAAAAGCTCTCGACCTCTATGCCAACGTTCGCCCGGTCAAGAATCTTGACGGAGTGCAGGCGCGCTTCCGCAATGTGGACCTGGTCTTGATCCGCGAGAATACCGAGGATCTCTACGCCGGCCTCGAACACGAAGTCGTCCCCGGCGTTGTCGAGAGCCTCAAGATCATCACCGAGCGCGCCTCCACGCGCATCGCCCGGTTTGCCTTCGAATTCGCGCGCAAGCACAACCGCAGAAAAATTCACGCCATCCACAAAGCTAACATCATGAAGATGTCGGACGGCCTGTTCCTCACTTCCATCCGCGCCGTTGCGAAAGAATTCCCGGAGATCGAATACAAGGAACTCATCATCGACAACGCCTGCATGCAGATGGTCCTCAATCCGCACCAGTTCGATATGCTCCTTCTCACCAATCTCTACGGCGACATCATGAGCGACCTCGCTGCGGGCCTCGTCGGCGGCCTCGGCGTCGTCCCGAGCGGCAATATCGGCAAAGATGCCGCGAT
>Ga0187780_10002139_pt1 | contig 14895 bp, 10 predicted proteins | sample 1015_Q2_SP10_20__FD_132429 | JGI IMG/M metagenome (GOLD analysis project Ga0187780, IMG submission 132429) | Tropical peat soil microbial communities from peatlands in Department of Meta, Colombia - 1015_Q2_SP10_20_MG | ecosystem: Environmental > Terrestrial > Soil > Wetlands > Peat | place... | reverse complement strand
TCTTCTGCATCATCGAGAATAGTTGTGTCTAACTCTTGAGAGAACATTTCTTCATGATTGTGATTCAATGATTGAAGTACACCTTTGAATGGAATGGTAACTTGTGATTGGCCAATGAGCGTTTCAGTATGATCTTCAGTAATATGTGTACCAGCCGCGTTTGCGTAGACGAGTACGATCTCATTCTCGAATGCTCTAGTAGTACATAGGGCGTTCACAAGTTTTACTTCGGAGTCTGGATCGTGTGAGATGCCTTTACCAGCATCTTCATAACACCAATAGCTTGGGCAAATGACAATTTCTACTTTCTCTTTGACCATAGCTCTGAAGATTTCGGGGAACATCAAGTCCCAACAGATAATTAAGCCGACTCGGCCAAATCTAGTATCAAACACTGAAATATTGTTGCCAGGAGTAATATAACTGCGCTCGGGAAGCCACAAATTCACTTTGCGGTATTTACCCAGTATTTCTCCGTTGCGATCGATGTAACAGGTTGTATTGAAGAGGCCCCTTGAATCTCCCTCGATGATAGAACCAGGTACGATATCAATGTGGTATTGAGATGCAAGTTTTTGGAAGATTGCGATGTATTGACCTTCATAATCAGCATACTCGCTATTTCCGTTGAGCGGTCCCTCAATGAAATCTTCGGGGAAGACAATGAGGTCATGCGTTTCTGAAGCTGCTGCTATGTATTGTTCAGCTCTGGAGAGGTTTAGCTGAGGGTTATGCTGATCAATAGCAAATTGTACGACAGCTATCTTTAAGAACATAGTCCCTCCTACTTTTTCTCCCAATCGCTAAGCAGAGCCATGGCGGCATTGTGACCGGGCGCACCCATGACACCCCCGCCTGGATGAACACCTGAACCACATAGATAGAGGTTTTCAACAGGGGTGCGATAACGAGCGCATTCTGGAGCTGGACGTAATGAAAAGAGCTGATCAGGAGTGATCTCGCCATGAAAGATGTTGCCATTGGCCATACCATAACGCTGCTCAATATCGATGGGACTAAGTACCTGACGGTAAACGACTGAGTCAGCGAAATTCGGCGCAAATTCGTTCAAAGTTGCGATGATGCGATCGGCCATCTCATTCTTAACTTCCTCTGACCATTCGCGTCCTTTGAGATGATAGGGAGCATACTGGCAGAACATGGAAATGGTGTGGTAGCCAGAGGGAGCAACTGTTGGATCTGTAGCGGATTGCATATATGCCTCAATGTACGGCTTTTGGGACAGTTCGCCTCTCGCGGCGTCTTCATAAGCATCCTGTACCCAATCTGGTGTTGGACTGATATCAAGTGATCCTGAGTGCTGTAGGCCTGGGACCGTACCTGGAAGGCATGTGAAACTGGGCAACTCCTTGAGAGCGATGTTGAGCTTAATCACTGCACTTTCTGTCTTGAAATGTGAGATACGCTTCAGGAAGTCTTTATCCAGATCCGCATCGGTACAAAATTGTAAGAACGTGCGTTTAGGGTCTGCATTTGAAAGAACCGCTTTGGCGCGCAGCTCTTCACCGTTTTCAAGACGCACGCCTTCTGCGCGTCCGTTGTGGACGAGGATTTTGGATACTGGAGTGTCAGTTCGGATTGTTGCGCCATGTGCCTCTGCTGATGCAGCAAGAGCAAAGCTGATGCGACCCATGCCACCTCGAACGTATCCCCACATACCTTGCTCTCCGTTTACCTCCCCGAACATGTGATGCCACATTACATAAACGGATCCGGGTGTCTTAGGTCCGATGAAAGTACCGATTACCCCCTGACCTGCAAAAGCGGCACGGAGATAATCCGATTCAAAATAGCCTGCCAGCATATCGTATAAGTTGCCGAACATTAAATAGCGGTAAATCTCTTCATCTTCACCGCGAAAGCGTGCCGCGAGATCAGCAACACTTGGAGGCTCTTCGAGCAAAATGGGGTTGAGTATCTCTGAGGCGCGATCAAAAAATCGCAGGAATTTTGGATAAGCCTCTGCATCATGAGGTGAGAATGTGTGAATATTTTCGATGGTTTTTTCAGTACTGGCGCGAAGGAAGAGAAAGTTGCCATCAAGAAACGGGATGAACATTTGAGGATCTTTTACATAGGCATCGAAACCGTAGCGATGAAGTTCGAGATCACGGATTATTTCAGGACGGAGTAGACTCACCACATATGCACAAGGTGACATGGTAAAACCTGGAAAGGGTTCTTCGAGTGTGCAAGCCCCTCCAACGCGATCTCGTTGCTCTAACACGAGGATTTTCTTACCTGCGCGGGCTAAATAGCCTGCTGCCACAAGGCCATTGTGTCCTGCACCAATAATGATGGCGTCATACAGTTCGGTGTGCTGCGGCATGTAGTGAAGTCTCCTTTGGATAATGGGAAATAAACAGTACAGTTGTAAGTGACAGTATATCACATGGTTTACATAAAAGTGAAAATGACCGGCTGCAACGATTTTGCACGGGAGATTACCCCGGATCAAAACCTGGAAAATTCTGTTGACGACTCATGTTATACTAGCCTCGTCAATTCAAAAAAGGAGTAAATTGTCATGAGTAGTCAGTATCGTACCTGTCATAATTGTGGAGCTACGCTTGCCCCAGGCGAAACACGTTGCCCGCGTTGCGGCGCCCAATACATTGAGCCGATTATCCAGAGGCCAGGGGAGTTTGATCCATTTCCGCCTGATCCAGCAAATGCTTCTGGTCAGACCGAACCTTATGAAGTTCAACCCCAGCAACCTGTGATTTTACCTCCACCACCACAACAAGCGCCTTATGCACCTCAAAGTCAGGGTTATGTGCAACCATCTTCACCACCACCTTATGCTGATAGTGGTTATAATCAGCAGGTACCAGGTCAGGTTGGGGGGCCACCTGAACCTCCGGAATCTGATACGAGACAAGGGATGAATACCAGCCTGATTATTGGTCTTGTAGTGGCTGCCTTGCTATTGTTGGTGCTGGTAGGTGGTTTATTTTATGTTCTGGGGCAAAGGAACAATAATTCAACCGCGACGACTCCTACACCTGGAGTTACCCCAACGCCAACACCAACGGCTACTGCCACGGCTACGCCTGGTACAACTCCTACACCGACACCGACATCAGTACCATTCCAGGTAACTACAATTAATTTGACAGTAAATCCTCTCTCGATCGCTGGAAAGTCTTGCGGTACACAACTCACTGTCACATACACAGCTACGTTTAACGTCCTTTCCAAAGGGCCAGGAGGAGCAGTACAATACACATTTACAACAGATGGTGGACGGACTAATAATACAGGGGTTGTGCAGTTCAGTCCTGGAGAAACCAGCGTGCAGCGTCAGTTTACGGCATCTGGGACTTTAGAATTGAATGGTGCCTTTCCAGGAGCTGGACAGGTAACAACAACCAGCCCGAATTCGGTGTCTTCGCAAGCGGTTACTCCTTCGGGAGCATGTACTCCAGTCACTTCAACGCCGTAGTACCTCGAAGGACATGTACATAATAAAAGAAGCCATACAGAGGTAAATAGGAATGAATATCAGGCCCTATGGTGACACAGCTAATGATGGTATGGTGCAGCTATCTTTCACCCTCCCGTTGCCATTGAACGCTCGAGCATGTGAGGCAGCACGGCGCTATGCAATGCTCATGGGAATAAGCAATCCGTTGGTTGCGCATGCTGAAAGCATGGATAAAGCATTTACATTCTTTATCATCTATGGGGCCTGTATGCACACATTTGATGTTGAACAAATTCTGGTGGACGATCTGGCACACAACGAGTTGGATTTCCATGAGGTCAATGACTACATAGAGAAGCATCTTGGCCGGCAAGTGATTGTAATTGGAGCAGCCATCGAAAGTGATGCTCATACTGTAGGTATCGATGCGATTTTTAACGCAAAAGGATTCGCTGGGAACTATGGTTTGGAGCGATTTCCAACATTTCGCGCCTTGAATCTTGGAGCGCAAGTATCCTGCGAAGCATTATTAAGGCGTGCTGAGGAAGAAAAAGCTGAGGCAATACTCGTTTCACAAGTGGTGACGCAAAAAAATGTGCATATCCATAATTTGACCAAGTTAATTGAATTGGCCGAGGCTGAAGGAGTGCGTGAACAGTATCTCTTTATTGTTGGAGGGCCACGCATTTCGAATTCTTTTGCTAAGGAGCTTGGCTATGATGCAGGCTTTGGGCCAGGTTCTACTGCAACCTCAGTTGCGAGCTATATCGCACAGGAGTTAATAGCCCGTAAAAAGTAATTTCTCATTAGGTGGGGGATCTCCAAGCCAGTTAAGAGATTGGCAATACTAAGTCATCGACTAATTGCTGAATGGTAACAAATTTAAACCCATGGTTTTTTAGGGTCGTAATAATAATGGGTAATGCCGCCACTGTTTGCGCACGATTTCCTCCTCCATCATGTAAAAGAAGAATAGCACCATTTCGAACATACTGGAGAATAGTCCTAACGATGAAATTTACTCCAGGTAAGGTCCAGTCCGCGGCTGATCCATCCCACAAAACTGTTGTATAGTGAAGGTTTCTGGCTTGCGCTAAGACAGTATTGTTCATTGCCCCATATGGTGGTCGAAAAAAGGTTGGTCGTACTCCGATTGTAGTTTGAATGATATTGGTAGTAGAAGTAAGTTGTGACTGAATAGCCTGTTCTGAGAGATAGGTCAGATCTGGATGCGACCAACTATGATTGGCTACTACGTTTCCATTACTATACTCTGTACGTACGATATTCGGATAATCTGCAACCAGGTATCCGACATCGAAAAACGTAGCTTTTACTCCATATTGCTTTAGTATGGCAAGTACTTGAGGGGTATAGAACGGATTGGGTCCGTCGTCAAAGGTCAAAGCGATTTCTGGAAGACGAGTATTGCCATTGAAGAGCGGGTAATTTAACATCGGAGCATGTATGGTTCTTTGTGTGGAGATTGCAGTTGGCTTTGAAGTTGGTGTAAGTGCATGAACTGTTTTAACCTTATAAGTAGTTCCTGGTGTTTTTGGGGGTACAGAGTATGATGCCTTTTTCCAATTCGAAAAACTGGAAAGAGTGATCGAGCCAAGCATAATGAGAAGGGCACATAGCAGAAAAATAAATAAGACCCGCTTTTTGATCCTCCTGGATACTCGATCATTACCTGCTTCACCGGGTATGTTTGGTGTACTCATAGTATGAATATTCTATTCTTTCGAAAATTTGGTCTAGAATCAATTGCGGGCCATATATGGTGATAACAGTGAGCATGATGCATACGATGCGATTTATTTTGTTATCGCTAACGAGTATAGCATATTTTAGTGAAGCTAATATGAGGTGGGGTCTAAACCTACAGAAATGAGAGAAAGTAGCCGAAAAGCATTCTGAGTTACTGATATGAGCTTTTTGACGTTCTGTTTTAGGGGTAACTATTACTTGCTAATGCTAAATAAAGATAGAATTTTTATCATTCGTAGGAGATTATGGCATGCTAAAGCAGAACCGGTATTTGACCTGGCGACGCAGATACTTGATTACAAAGTCAAATACTTCAGTTTTGATACTTATGCTTTGTTATGTTCTACTCTTTTTCTCTAGTTGCAATACCCCCTTGAGCGTATTTGATTCAACCACAATGTCACACCCAACACCAACTATCTCCAAAACATTGATTACTCCATCTCCGGCGGGAATAAGGACAGATAGCAACGTTGAAAGTCCCCTAAAGGCTCAACTAGCCAAAGTAGCGCAGATAATGGCAGGAATGACGCTTGATCAGAAACTAGGCCAGTTACTTATTGTAGAGTATATTGGGAATAGTTATGCTGACACCCAACTTCAATATATGGTAGCGAAACAGTACGTTGGTGGGTTTTTGTACCAGGAAAGCAACCATAACTTTGAGCCGCCATATAACACCATCGGCAACGTAGCTGATTTTTCACACCAGACGATGAGTGACGCGCACATTCCTTTGCTGATTGGCACTGATCAAGAAGGTGGTCTTGTAAACAGGTTGTATGTGTTCCATGGCTATTTACCTTCGGCAGCGGAAATGGGTGCATCCGGCAAACCACAGATTGCTTATAGTCAAGGTGCTTTAGCAGCTAAGTGGATGCAGCAATTGGGCATCAATGCTGATCTCGCTCCAGTTGTCGATGTGCATACAGTCGATCCGCCTGTTCTGGAATCACGGATGTTTGGAAGTGACCCGCTTACAGTTGCTACATACGCAGGAGCATACTTGAATGGTTTACAGCAGAATAACGTTATGGGTTGTCTGAAACATTTTCCTGGGCTTGGAGCAATAACATCGGATCCTCATGCCGGATTACCGACTGTAAATAGAAATCTGGCGGGTTTAGAGAATGTCGATCTTGCACCATATAAATTGATGATCCAGAAGGATCATCCGGCAATGATAATGTCTACCGATGTACTGATGCCGGCAATTGATCCTGTATTGCCAGCCGAACTTTCTCAAAAGACCATCGATCAACTCCTACGAGTTCAATTGGGGTATGATGGAGTAGTGATCACTGATGGACTTTATATGCAGGGTATAAGTGATAGATGGACGTTGAGCCAGGCTGCTGTGCTCTCTATCATGGCTGGGGATGATCTAGTTGAGGGACCTTATAGTGCTGATCAGGTTGCTTCAGTAGTCAGTGCACTCAAGCAAGCAATGCAGCAGGGTAAGTTGACAATGGACCGTATTAATCAATCTGTGCAGCGTATCTTGCTTATGAAAGTACAGTACGGTATTATCAAGTAGTAGTGTGGGGGTTTATACATTGACCATCAAAAACCTACAGCAGTGCGCGTAAAGGTGATAGGATTTTTTCGCTCAGGATGGCATACCAGGGGCGTTTCAACCATTGTTCAAGGGTTAATTCAAATGAGTTAGATCTATCACACTTAAATAGCTCTTCCATCTGATTGGCCAACTTTTTGCTATATATTTCTACGTTGATCTCGTAATTGCCAACTGAACTCAAGCGATCGAGATTGGCAGTTCCAAGGGTTGACCACTCCCCATCAATAGTGCATGTTTTGGCATGAAGCATATTGCGATAGCCAAAGATATGTATGCCTGCTTTCAAGCATTCTGCAAAATGACCACGTGTTAACCAATCAACAACTATATGATTTGAAATCCAAGGTACAAGTATCTCTACATTCACGCCACGTTGTGCAGCAGCTTTAAGAGCACCCAATAAAACACGATCGGGTACAAAGTATGCATTGGAGAGTTTTATAGAGCGTTCCGCCTTGTCAATGGCTTCAATATACATGTCGCGAATAGGAAATGTGAGTCGCAATGCGCTTGTTCCGCGGATATTGAAGAGTGGATCGAAACGCCTGGGGTAGTGCCTTTGAATATGATGCTGATGTGTGGTATGTTGATTCCAAAAGTCGATGAAAGATTGGGCAAGATGTGCTGTGGCCGGACCATTAATGCGCAGGTGCGTATCTCTCCAGGTTCTTTCATAGAGGCTCCCCAGGTTGAAGCCACCGATAAAACCAATTGAACCATCTACTACCAGTATCTTACGATGATCCAAGGCATAGCGGCGGGGATCGAAGATGTGCCACGGTTTATTAAATGACTGGTATTTAAGCACATGAATATTGGATGGAAAAATCTTAAATTCACCGGGTACCACCATATTAGCAAAGCTATCAAAGATTACATATACATCCACACCCTGGTTGGCTTTGCATGAGAGTCGCTGTTTAAACTTTTGACCTATCCAATCGTCTTTCCAGATGTAGGTTTCAAGATAAATACTTTCTTGGGCCGCATCAATAGCGCTAAGCATAGATTCGTACAAGTCATGTCCATAACCATAAATTTGGACAGAATTTTCTCCTACCGGTATTTCTTGCAGGGATACATGTGGAATAGATTCTTGATGCCTGTTTTGTCTGCGTATAATGGAGACAACTTGTAGGGTGAGAATAACAACAGCCTGTAGCGTAACCAGAAAACCTATTATCTCAAATAGTATACGCTTGAGAGTGAATCTACGTGGTCGAAAAGAGGAAGATATTTTTCCCCAGATGTTATGCATATTTTGCATTTCTACATTTCCTATTGTAATCGTTATGCTAATTCGTGTGGAGAGTGATCACAATTTACATCTTCGGTACTTGATGCATGGTTATTCTACCCACTTTCATTGTTGTGTTGCAAGCTTGTGAAAATTTTGGACAAATCAGATTAGTTCTTGCGAAGGACCTTACCTCTGGGATATACTCAAAGTGTCTCATACACGACTTGCTAAAAGGAGCAATCCGCATGCTAAACGGGGGCAATGTCTCCGCAGATATTGAATTCAATAAAAACGGCTGCACATTTTGTAATCGTACTGAAATAACATACATTCTGAAAGAAACACCAAATTTTCTCCTCGCTGCTGATCATGCTCCACTAGTCGAGGGTCATATCTTAATTATTCCCAAGCAGCACTTCACCTGTTACGGAGAAGTTCCAGCCGAACTCGATACAGAATTATTTTCTATGAAACATGAAGTTCAGCGTTTTTTTACACGTTACTATGCTCCCACAGTATTTTGGGAACATGGTATTTTCAAGCAAACTGTTTTCCATGCTCACTTACACTGTTTCCCCTGGGGAATGAGCGGATACAACTTAGGGGAAAATCTGCATACAATCATTGTTTCGTCACAAGAAGAAGTGCGGCAGTGGTTTGCCCTACAGGGTCATTATTTCTATATGGAAGATAGAAATAGAGCACTGCTTTTTGCGCCCGAGATGGATCGCTACCTGGGTATAGTCAAGAATGTATTTTGGAGAGGCATTATATCCCGTGGTGGAAAAGTCGAGTGGCGCTCTCCACAACAACGCTATGAAGAGGGATTACCTCTAATCGAGGCGATGATCGCAAAGTGGCGCTCATTTCAAGATCAAGGAGCTGGCTATGTCAAAAATGCCAGTCAGTGATGAATATAATATTGCCAGCACTACTCTTCAATCTGAGCTTGTTCTGCAATTCCCCCTGGCTCCGCACCATTTGAAACGTGTTCTTCGGTTATTGAAAAAGATTTATGTATTGTATTAGATTTTTGTTTGTCGTGTTCATTTGAGCTATGGGCACGCTCAAATGGCAGTTGCTGGTGATTGTACAAGCGATTCGAGAGTAATGCATGATTGGATGTCATTACTACTTGCATAGATTCTATAATTTGCTCAAGATGCTCAATACCTTGTAATATATCCTGAATATTTGTTGGATTCTCTTCATGTAATGCCTGATGTCCCTGCCATTGAGTTTTATTATGCAAAAACTCCTCACGCATGCTGTGAAGGCGTAGAGAGAGATATTGCTCTAGATTTTTCAGTGATCTCTGCATCGTATCGTTCAATACAGAAAGACGATCATCGAGTGCCTTTCCAATAACATCCAGCAAGTCCGCCCAGGCCAATTCGGTTTGAACCTCGACCGTGTCTAACTGTGCTGGAAAGCCTGCTGAAATAACGGTATCTCCAGGCTCATTATGCACTGAAAGGCGAGGAATAAGTTGTTCGATACTCAGAATTTGAGCGGCCAGCATACGCTCAATATTGCCTTCGAACTGTTGTTGTCTCCGCTCAATATCACGGTCGAAAGTTTGGATTATTCGCGCTGGTTGTGTATTTAACTTTTCACTTAAGATGGTTTCGAGCCGGACCTGGAAATCGGAAAGTTTCTGTGAGACACTGCGCTGGACATCCGCATGCATAGATAGAAGCCGCTGGTCAAGCTCGCGACGATACTCATTCATACGTTGATCGAAAGCGCGTTCCATATCTCGCAGCTGAGCATTGAGCCTTTGTTCGAGAATGGTATTGAAGGAATGAAGTTCATCTTCAGTGAATGACATTGGAAAGTCTCCTTCCACTCTCACTCGTAACAACTGTATGTCATTCAGTATAGAGTCAAGTATAATGCAAGTCAATTTACCGGCGAATCCATGTACAAGTTGGCTATGACGAAAAGCTCATTTGCCTAACAGAAGTATGTTTCAGCATCTGTTGTGCGTTCTTCCAGAAGAGCTTCTCCCGTCCGGCCAGGGATTTAGTGCCACTTTTTCAGCGAATAGTTTCATTGTTAAGTGCGACCGTTTTCTTTTGATGTGGTATACTACCGCTAAGATATCCAGGTAATGTCAGAGCCTGGAGCCGAGGAAGATCTTTCCTGCTAAAGCTGTGGAAAACGCCCGGTTTTGCATCAACCAGGGTTCTATGCAAGGTTATGAACAAATTACCGGTAGTGAACAGACCCCTGGTCTGTCCAACCATTGTCGGTCGCGCCAACGAACTTGCCACCCTCCATGCTATTCTGGATGAAGTCGGGCATGGGCAATCACATGTCGTCCTGCTCAGCGGTGAGGCAGGCATTGGCAAATCGCGGCTCGTGGCCGAAGCGAAGTCTTACGCGACTGCTCAAGACTTCCTCCTTCTCCAGGGCCAGTGCTTCCCCACGGACCATTCATCTCCCTACGCTCCGCTGCTCGATCTCTTGCGATCCCACCTGGCCGCTTCTTCCCAGGATCACCTTGCTGCAGAGCTGGGATACCTGGCCTCTGTGTTGTCTCCTTTGCTTCCTGATCTGTTCCCTCCATCGCCTGATCTCCCACCGTTATCCCCACTTGCGCCTGAACAGGAGAAACGTCGCATCTTCGCAGCCCTTGCGCAGTTCTTCGTAAACCAGGCCAGGAAGCAAACCGTGTTGCTCATCATTGAGGATATTCACTGGAGCGATGAGACGAGCCTGGAATTCCTCCATTACCTGGCGCGACATAGTACGACACAGCCGCTCCTTCTGCTGTTGACCTACCGCAGCGATGAAGTACGTCCTCACCTGCGACGGTTCCTGGCGCAACTGGATAGGGAACGGCTAGCCCAGGAACTCTGGCTCGCGCACCTTACACGCGACGATGTTGATGCGATGCTCCGTGCCATTTTCTCCCTACCCCGCTTGGCGCCCTTGGAGTTGCCTGATTCCATCTATGAACTGACCGAGGGGAATCCTTTTTTCGTGGAAGAAGTGCTCAAATCCCTCCTGGCCGCAGGTGACATCTTTTACCTGAATGGTCGCTGGGATCGCAAACCACTCGCCGAGGTGCGCATTCCCCGCAGTGTGCAGGATGCTATCGAGCAGCGCACCGATCTTCTGAGTGAATCTGCCAGGCTCGTTCTAACGCTCGCAGCGGCGGTCGGACGGCACTTCGATTTTGCTCTCCTGCAAGCTCTCACCCAACAAGACGAACCACAGCTCCTGCTGCTCATCAAGGAGTTGATCGCGGCCCAACTCCTCGTCGAGGAGTCGGCCGAGCAGTTTGCGTTCCGGCATGCCCTGACGCAGCAAGCCGTCTATACGCAACTGCTGGTTCGTGAACGCAAGGCGTTGCATCGCACGATTGCCGAGACCTTCGAGCATCTCTACGCCTCGAAGATCGAAGCATACCTGGCCGATCTTGCAGCCCATTTTTTTGAAGCAGGGGTGTGGGAGAAAGCGCTAGAGTATGGCCAACGTGCCGGTGAACAGGCGCAGGCCCTCTATGCCCCGCAAATCGCCACTCTCCATTTCACGCAGGCACTGGATGCGGCTCGTCAGATGTCGCTCACACCTCCCATTGGCCTGTATCGTGCGCGCGGGCTGGCCTACGAAACACTGGGAGACTTTGAGCGGGCGCGTGCTGATCATGAGGCCGCGCTGCAGGCGGCGCACCTGGCCAGGAATCGCCATGAGGAATGGCAATCGCTCATCGACTTAGGCTTTCTGTGGACCGGGCGCGATTACGCCCAGAGCGGCGACTATTACCAGCAGGCCCTGGTCCTGGCACGCACCCTGGATGATCCGGCTACCGTTGCCCACAGCCTCAATCGCCTGGGCAACTGGCACCTGAATGCCGAACAGGTGCAGGAAGCGCTGGGATGTCACCAGGAGGCACTGGCAACGTTTGAGGGATTGCACGATCGCAGTGGCAAGGCTTCGACGCTAGATCTGCTGGGGATGGCGAGTTATCAGAGCGGCGACGTGCTGCAAGGCACAGCGTATTATGAGCAAGCCATCGCGCTCTTCCGTGAGCTGGACGAGCGCGAACGCCTGCCAAACGGCCTGGCTACCCTGATGTGTTGTGGTGGCCATTCTCTGAACGAGACGCTCGCACCGGCAGCGATGGGTTTTGCCGAGTCGCTCAAGCATGGCGAACTCGCATTGAAGATTGCAGGCGAGATTGGCCAGCGCTCTGATGAAGCCTACACCCTGATTCAGATGTCCAACTGCCTGGGCTCACAGGGTCAGTACGCCCGTGCCCTGGTAGCGTCGCAGCGAGGCCTGACCATCGCCGAAGAGATCGAACATCGCCAGTGGATGACGGCCGGACACCTTGCGCTGGGAGCACTCGCACTGGATGTGCTCGCCCTGTCACAGGCACGCCTCTATCTAGAGCAGGCGATGGCACTGGCGCAGCAAATCCGCTCCCAGTTCTGGGTTCGGTTATCCGTTGGCTTGCTTGCCCGGGTGTATCTCCTCCAGCAAGATCCGGCGGGGGCCGAGTCGCTTCTTAGCTCGTGGCTGTCGCCTGATACTCCTTTCCACACGGTTGGGCAGCGCACCATGTGGCAGAGCCGAGCGGAACTCCTCCTGGTGCAGGGAGATGCAGCACAGGCATTGCAGATCATCGAGGGATTGATCTCCACAGCGGCGAATCTGACCCCTGAGCAATGTATCCCGCTCCTCTGGAAGCTCCGTGCTGAAGCGCTGATCCACCTGCAGCGCTATGATGCTGTGGAAGCGCTGCTTCAGCAGGCCGAGACGTCGGCGCAGAAACAAGGGTTACGTCCGCTGCTCTGGCGAGTCTTTCTGGTGCAGGCCAGACTCGCGCAGCGCCTGCGCAGACATGAAGAGGCGGAGCAGGCTTTTGCGAGGGCTTTCCAACTGATCGAAGAGCTTGCCGCAGGTCTCCCGGAACAGCCCTGGCGGGCAACCTTCCTCCACCAAGCTCACTCCCTGATTCCGCGAAGTGGCCCACTTTCGGCGCGTCGCCTCAACAAGGAGGCGTTTAGCGGCTTGACCGAGCGCGAACGAGAGGTGGCGGCACTCATCGCAGAGGGGAAAACGAACCGCGAGATCGCCGATACCCTGGTTGTCGGCGTGCGCACCGTGGAAACACACATCAGCAATACCTTGTTCAAGCTCGGATATACCTCGCGCGCGCAAATCGCGTCCTGGGCCACAGAAAAAGGCCTGATCTCCCACCACCTCTCCTGAACAACGCTCCTCCGTGTTGCCACTTTCCATCTCCGTACCATTCCTCCTCCTCTTTCGGTTGATAAACGCGGCAAAATCTCCGTGGTTTCCGCGATGGAAAATCGGCAATTTTTGGGCATACTAGTCCCGTGAGAATAAGCAAAGTGACGTCGCAGCCTGCACCTTCTCAACTTTCTTACAGGAAATTTCAGAGACGTTTCGAGGTTTCCCCAAAGCAGGGGCAGTCAGTAAAGTCAACCCAAGGAGGAGAGATATGATAATTCAACAGAGCATTGACGAGGAGAAACTCCAGGCATTCCTGGGCAAGGTTGTAACAGACATCGCCGCGGCGTATAGCGCGCCGCTCGTGCTGATGGGAGATCGGCTTGGGCTTTACCAGGCGATGGCCTCTGGCAAGCCAGTAACTTCACAGGAACTGGCCACCAGGACCGGCTTGCACGAGCGCTACGTGCGCGAGTGGCTGCTGAACCAGACGGCCAGCGGCTACGTCGAGTACGACCCGGCGTCCGAGCGCTATACACTGCCGCCCGAGCACGCCATAGCGCTGATAGACACCAGCAGCCCGGCCTATGTCGGGGGCCTCTTTTACACCGTCGAGGCCGGGCTCAAAGCACAGGACCGCATCGCGCGGTCCTTCCGCACGGGAGACGGGCTTGCCTGGGGCGAGCAGGCCCCGGAATTGTATCCGGCAATCGACCGCACCTTCCGGCCCGGCTACGCGGCTAACCTCGTGCAGAGCTGGATTCCCGCCCTCGATGGGATGCAGGAGCGCTTGCAGGCGGGAGCGAAGGTGGCGGATGTGGGGTGCGGCTATGGGGCCTCGACCGTGCTGATGGCCCGGGCCTTCCCCAACGCTCGTTTCTACGGCTTTGATCCCCATGCGCCGTCCATCGAGGCGGCCAGGCGCTCTGCCGAGAAAGCGGGCGTCGCTGATCGCGTTCGCTTCGAGGTGGCCAGCGCCCAGGATTTCCCTGGCAAGGACTACGACCTCGTCGCCTTCTTCGATTGCCTGCACGACATGGGCGACCCCATCGGGGCGATTGCGCATACGGCCCAGGGGCTCTCGCCAGACGGCACCGTGCTCCTGGTTGAGCCGATGGCGGCAGAGACGATCGAAGGCTCGGTTAACCCGCTGGCGCGCGCGTACACCGCTGGTTCGATATTCATGTGCACCCCGAACGCCATCGCGACCGGGGACATAGCGCTGGGCAACCAGGTGCCCGAACAGATACTGCGCGAGATCGTAGAAGCGGGCGGGCTCTCACACTTCCGCCGCGCCACGGAGACGCCGCTCAATCGCGTCTTTGAAGCGCGCAAGTAACGCCCGTGTTGGCATGGGAGGAGTTTGAGACCTTGATTGGAGGAGAAAATGAATCTTTCGGAGTATATCGAGTATGACGCAGTCGGTCTTGCACAGTTGATCAGCAGCGACCAGGTATCCGCACACGAAGTCCAGCAGGCGGCACACTAACTCCCAGATGCGCACCTCCACAGGGCTGCTCGCTCTTGACGGGAGCGGGCAGCCCGCTGGCATCTATCTCCATAAGACTGCTTGACCTTGGGTCTATTGTAACGCGATTGCTGATGCGACCATACCGGCAACCGTGGAAAAAACCACCTTGAACTCCGGAG
>Ga0187780_10002137_pt1 | contig 14898 bp, 5 predicted proteins | sample 1015_Q2_SP10_20__FD_132429 | JGI IMG/M metagenome (GOLD analysis project Ga0187780, IMG submission 132429) | Tropical peat soil microbial communities from peatlands in Department of Meta, Colombia - 1015_Q2_SP10_20_MG | ecosystem: Environmental > Terrestrial > Soil > Wetlands > Peat | place... | reverse complement strand
TCGGGGGACTGCCATGCCGCCGCCAGCGCGACCGTCCGGTAGGCATCCGCCTTGACCGTGTTCGGCGGCGCCTCAAGCAGTGCCTGGCCGGCCACGCTGAGCGGGTCCTGGATGTCCTTGAGCCGCCAGTCGTCTCGCTCCTCGCGTCCCTCGACTCGCAGCAGCATGTAGTCGTATCCCTGGAGGCTGCGTGGCTGCTGCCCGGGCCCCTGGCTGTAGCGGAGTCGGCCCTCCCGGACGAATAGGCGGTCGGGGACGACCTCGCCCGGTTCGGCCAGCAGGACGGCCAGGTACCCCGGCCGCAAGACCGCCCCGCCGGCTCCAGCGGAGATCAGCTCCTGGTGGAACCCCAGATGGATATTCCCCTGCGTGGCGTTGAGCAGGTCGCGTGTACTGGAGACCAGCGTCTGCGCGATGGAGATGGCCGGGCCGAGCGGAGGTGAGATCAGCCCAGAGAACTGTTGCAGGACCCCGATGGCGGCGCCGAGGTAGTCAGCGCCCTTCAGGCCGAGCAGGGCCGCCTCGATCTCGACCACCCCGCCATTGAACGGCATCAGCTCGGTCAGGCGGTAGTTCAGCCGCACGCCTTCACCCAGGCGGTCCCGGGGCGGCTGCGCGATCTTGCTGAACGCGACGTCCTGGCCCCCGAACTGAAGGCGTATCTCGCTGTGGACGGCCGGGAACCACTCTCTTCCCCAGGCCACGCGCCTGGTGAGGAACATCTCGCTCAGCCACAACCGGAAGTAGCTGCCGCCGGGCTCGAGCGGCGTGTCGTCGTAGGCCTCGTCGGTCCGCTCCCTCGGGATTGGCGCGTAGACGTGGTGCCGGGCGTTCTCGACCCACCATCCCCTGACGTGATCCCACAGGCTCCGTCCGCCGCTCATGTGCGTGTGCGCTCCTCTCGGTCAGCGAAGGCCGGCATCGGGGCGCGCCGGAACAGGGATACGTCGAGGGCCTGCTCGACCCGACGCTCGGCGGGACCAGCGCCGCTCTCGGGCGGATCACCCGCCGATGCCGCAGGCTGAGTCCATGTCCCGATGCGCACCCGAGCTGCGCGAACGGCGGCGTGGACGGTGGCGGAGGTGATTTCCTTCCGGAGTGCGGACGCGATCGCCTGGAGCACCGTCTCGGCCAGCGCGGGGTCCAGCGAGGGCAGCGAGATGACCGTTGCTGCTCCTGCGCGGAAGACGTCTGCCGCCCACCCGCGCAGGTCGGCTGCGTCACGTCGTTCGGTATCGAAGCGGCTGCCGAACTCGGTCGGCGCGCCCAGGACGATAAACAGGCGGGCCCGTAGGCCAGCCACGACCTCGGGTTCGAGCAGCCCGCCGCCCACGATGACCTGGCGGAGTTCAGCCGCCGAGGTCCCCCGCGCGCTGGCCTGCTCCGCGACCTGCAGCAGGACCGTGCCGTGAGTCCTGGCCGGCCGGCCGATGACCAGGACGATGTCCGGCGGATCAGGTCCCGGCGAGCCGGACCGCTCAACCGTCCGGTTGACATCGGTGTCGCTGGCTGACAAATCCAGGAACGACAAGTCACGGGCCAGCGCGGCGCGCTCTGCGAACAGCCTGCGCGTGCTGTCGGCGAGCACGCATACGCGACGGGGATGCCGTGGACGCGGCGGCGGCCCGGTCTCCGGGAGCGGCTCGCCCCGCCGCCAGAAGTCCAGGGAACCCGGCACGTCCGACTCTCCGGCGAGGACCGGATAGCAGAGCAGCGCCTCCCACGGCAGCCGCTCGAGTTCCGGGTCGATGTCGAGCGGGATGCGCAGCGATCGGGCCGCCACCCGGCTGGCCAGCTGGCGCAGGTCATCTCGCAAGCTAGGCGGAATGGCCGCCGCGCCCTGCAGGTAGGCGCGCAGCGGGGGAAGGACCGCGATATCTGCCGCGTGGACCGGCGCCCGCCGCGTCCACGGAAATCGGTCCCTGGGCACGGCCTGCCATTTGTCGACGGCAACCCCGATGTCGCCCACCGCGCCCGTGCTGGGCGCTGGCATGATCCGGAGCCAGACCAGGGCCTTCTTCGACCACCGTCGGGCGCGAGCGCGGGCCGCGAGCCGACGCCCCCGAATTGTCCACCGAAGCACAGCTGCCACGGCCAGCAGGGCTAGCACGACCCCGACCAAGGCCGTGATGAAGGCAACGGCGACGCCTGTGCCGGTGTTGTGTACCACCGCTGCATAGATCACGAGCGCGACCCAGAAGATCGCGACTCCAACCAATGTCACAGCAATGTAAACCAAAGTGAAGCTGGCGAAGAACCGCAGCAACCAGCGCACAATGCGGAAGAGTGGCGCGGCCCGACGCCGCCGGGCACGCCGCCGGGCCGGCCGGGACAGATCCAGCTCAGCGGGGACAGATCCCGGTGTGGTCTTGAGCGTTGTCTCGACCTGGGCCGGGCTGGCCGACCTGAGCGTCACTCCGCCGGCCTTGGCTCCGCCGTGGGCAAGACAGGCGGCCAGGCGGGGCAGCCACCCCCCCATGGCCGACTCGGCCGGCTTGTCCAACTGCCGGGACGGCCGCAGCAGATACCCTCCGACGAGGTCGGCCCACGTCGGCAGGGGAACCACGGCCCGGCTGGTCATCGCCTCATACGCCCCGGACAGGGACTGGCTGATCTCGGCCGGGACGGGCATCTTGGACCGTTGCCGCGCGCGCGTACCCGCGATCGTTGCGAATAGCGCGTCGGCCGGATCGCCGGCCTCGCTGAACCAGGAAGCGGCCACGTCCAGGAGCGAGATCGCCTCGCGGGGAAGGCGCAGGGCGAGCAGCTCACCCTCGTCCATGGCCAGTTCTGCCTTCCGGCGCTGGCCGACCCCTGCCCACCGGTCCGCCTGCCGGGCCCAGTGCGCGGCGGAGCTGTCGGCGCCCGTGGGCGGCGGGTAGGCCGCGCCGAAGACGGGATGGCCGAGCGCCAGCATCCGCAGCGTTACCCGGATGAGCTGCTCGGCGGTGCACTGCCCGCTCTGCTCAAGTCCGGCGAGGTCAACAGGCAGCCAGGTGGGAGACGTCGCCTCCGCGATGTACTGTTCCGCCAGGTCCAGCCCGAGGGAGACGGCGCCGAACGGGGTCAGGCTTACCCGGGAGGAGGCCAGCTGCGTGGCCCGGCGCCGGAACAGCTGGGCGTCCTCGGGCTTGGGGTCGGCCAGCGCCGGGCGGCTGCGCCACCAGTCGTGCAGCCGTTCATCGGGTACCTCGCTGACCGGCTCCGCGGCGCGGACCCCCGGCTGTTCCGTCAGCGCGGTGAGCGCCCACGCCGCGGCCTGCTGGGTGGCATCGGGGGACTTGCCCGAGTTCTTGGCCAGGACGGGTTGGGCGATCCGCATCCTTCGGGAGATTTCCAGGGTGCCTATCAGCGCTGCAGTCTCTGCGTCAGCGTCGCCGGTCGCCAGGGCACGGCGCCGCCTGGCATTCAGCAGCTCGATGGCCTGGTCGCTGCGGCCGAGGGCGAGCCAGCAGCGGGCCACGGCCGTGAACAGCGGCGGCACCGTGAGGTGACACAGCAGAGTGCTGCGCGGGAATCGGCCGCTCTCGGTGCTCCGCTCCTCCAGCTCGGCGAGCCGGGTGACCTCGTCAAGCGACAAGATCCCGGCCGTCAGGCGTCGCTGCAGGATGACCGCCAGCAGCCGGTCGGCGTCGATCGTGCCCAGGTACGCCTCGGCTGACTGCTGCCAGACGTCGAGCGGTACGCCACGGAGCGGATCGGCTGTCACCGGAAGCGCCGCCGCCATGCGGATGAGCTCCAGCCTGATCCGGTGACAGGCCATCGGAGGTGCGTCGAAGTCAGCCCAGCGGCCAGGGCGGCTCGCCGGCAGGTCAGCCGATGATCTCTCTGCCTGCGCCGCCAGCTCCAGCGCTGCCTGGAACCGGCCATTCAGCGCCTGGCCCCGCGCCGCGATCATCGTGCCCCAGGCCAACAGGTCCGCTGGTACCTGGCCCTCGATGCAGCCGAGCCAGCGCTCAACCAGCTGGGTGTCAGATACCAGCGAGGCATCGCCCCGGTACTCAGCGACCTCCACGAGCGCCTCAAACGCCGCGCAGCACGACGCCGCCAGTTGCTCGGCAAGGTACGCGGGCAGTCGCTCTGCGACTGCGGCGAACCGGTCGACCAGCTCCCAGAACGCAGCCAGGTCATCGGCCGACAGCTCCACGCCGAACAGCCGGAAGGCAGCGACCTTGCCTGCTACGGCGCGGCTCTGGAGCCATTCCCGGATGACCGGGGCCGGGCTCGCGTCGGCCCGCTCGGCGACCTCGCGCCAGTCCGGGGCCGTGTTGTAGTCGGACCGGGTATGGATCAGCGAGCCGATGCGTGAGGCGACGACGGCAGCACGGGCAGGATGGCTGGGATCGGCCACTGCGCCGTCCTCGCCCAGGAGCCGGCTGGTTCGTTGATCGGCCCACGCCCAGTCGCCCCGCGCCCGTATCTTGTCGGCCACCTTGTCCCAGAGACGGGCTGCGTCGTCCTCGGGCAGCAGTCGCATCGCGGCGTCGATCAGGTCGACGCCGATCTCATCCAGCGGACGCTCCTCTACCAGTCCGGCCAGGGCGGGACCGAGTCGGTCCTGCGCCTCGTGCAGGAGGAATGACCGGTCCGGATCGTCGCGATAGTAGGCGAGCAGCCGTGGCCGGAGATTCCTGTCGACCTCGAGGAAGGTCGTGTTCAGGGACGGATCCGGCTGGTAGTCGATCCACTCCTGGGCGGACAGATCGCGATAGGCATCCCCGAACATCTCGTCGCTGCCGGGGAGTTCCGCCCGGAGCATGGACCGGTCGAAGCGGCCGAGCAGGATGACGGCGGGCAGCAGCCGCTCGAGGTCGGCGCGGCCAAGCCGGCGGATGATGCGCAGGGCGATGTAGGGATCTGTTGTTCCCCGCGCGATGGTCTCCGAGCGCAGTGACGGATCCTCCCGCGCCCAGCTGGCGTACAGGTTCAGGTCAAACGGGTTATAGCGGTCCTCGGTGCCGGGCTCGCGCGGCGGATCCCAGACAATGCGCACCGCGTTTCCCGGGGCTGAACTCCGGGCCAGGATGGCCTCGGTCATCCCGGCGGACAGCTCCGGTACCGTCATGTCCAGGTACCGCACGGCCTCCTCGGGGCTGAAGCCGCTCATCTGGTGCAGCCGGAGGAAGGCCTTGCGCTCAGGCAGCAGCGCATGTCCTTCCACGTTAGCGTCCGGGCTGACGGCCCAGCCGCTGCCCGAGCGGGCGAGCAGGCGGCGCCCGGCGAATATCACGCGCAACGTCGGGATCTCGTCGTGCAGGCGCTCCAGGATCTCGAAGGTCGCCTCCACGGGCGGCAGGGTCGATCCTTCCGACCGGCGCTTGGCCAGTTCCTCGCAGGTATCCAGGATGATCACGACGGGCTGCGGGAGCAGCAGGACGTAGTCACGGAACGTGGCCAGGACCAGGTCGAACTGCTTGTCGTGGATCCGCGCCAGCGGATCGTTGCTGTCCTGGATGACCGGGGCGTGCAGCTGGGCCACCTGAGCGCGGAACGAATACGCGAACGAGTCCGCGTGAGACGACACCGAGAACGACTGCAGCTCGTCCAGCAGCTCCAAGAGGAGCTGCCCGGGCTTGGCGATCGGATAGTCAGGACTGAGATGGTCAAAGTCGACGCGTGCCGTGGGGATGCCCCGCTCGGGTGCGAGCTTCGCGGTCACCTGGCGCAGCAGCATCGTCTTGCCCAGGCCGCCCGGGCCCAGGTAGTGCACTGCCCACGTCTCGCCGTCGCCGTCCAGGAGTCGCCAGAACTGTTCGATCTGCTCCTGTCGCGGCAGGAACCACCGGAGATGACCCAGGTCAAGTGAGCGCCGGTAGAGCAGTTCGACGCGGCGCAGGCCTACCGAGACGACCGAGTCCAGCTCCTGGCCGAGCACCGGCACGAGCAGCTTGCCCGTCTCAGCCCAGGCCAGCGCCTGACCACTCTCGCCCTCCTTGGTTAGGCTGGTCAGCCGCTGGTCCAGCCAGGTCGCGGCCTGCGCCGGATCGACAGCGCCGTGGCTGGCCAGCTCCGCCCACCTGGCCATAGCCGGCGATACCGGATCGTTTGGCCGGTCAGCACCGCGCACGCCGTCAGCGATGCGGCCGGCCTGCTCCTGCAGGAACCTCGCACCATGGCGCAGCGCGAGCTCCCTGAGAATCTCCGTCCGCGCTGGCTCGGGCATCCAGAAGGAGAAGTCCCTCCCCCTGCCGGCCAGCGACAGGGCGTCCTTGATGACGGTCTCCAGCTGCTGCGGAGGAAGATGCGGCGCGAGGTCCACCAGCGCATCGATCCGGTCGGACGGGCTGGTGATACTCTGCGCGGCCACCAGCGCCTGCCCTACTGCCCTGCTCCTGGGCGGCTCGGGCAGCACCGTGAGCAGCCGGCGGTAGAGCTGATACCGGTCATCGGCCGCGCTTATCCCGCCTATCGACTGCAAAGCCCGCTCGGCGACGTCAGCGGCTTCCATATCCGTTCGGATCAGCGCCGTGGCCAGGCTGACCAGCGCCGTGGCGTTCGCCGGGGACGAGGTGAGCGCCGATGCAGCGAGCTGGGCGCGCTCGGCGATCTGGGCGCCCATCGAGCGATCACCGCTGGCCAGCCGGAGGGCCAGCGTGCTGAGCGAGATGACCGCGTCCGGGCTATCCACGCCGTAGGCTACGACCGTGGCCGTCGCCTCGGCCGCCTGGCCCGGATCGCCGGCTGAGGCAAGGGATCCGGCCACGGCCTGCAGCGCGGTTTCCCGTGCGCCTTCATCCGCTAGCGTCAGCGCCGCGCTCGTCGCCAGATCGGCGGCGCCGTAATCGGCGAGCCTGCGGGCCAGCGTCCTGGCGGCCCGGCCTAGACCGATCTCAGTGTGGATGGTCGTGATGGCGGCGATCTCATTTTCCAGTAGCCGCACGGCCTCCGCGCTGGACAGCCGCTCGGTGACCCCGGCCAGCGCCTCGATCCGGCATTCGGCTTCGCGCAGGGCCAGGCTCGCCTCCAGGGCCAGCTGCACCTGTTGCCCCGTCAGGTAAGGGGCGGCGCGGGCCAGTACGCTGCTGCGCTCGGATTCATAGGCCATCTCCGGGAGGGTCGCGAGGACGGCCTGCCCGAATTCCTGCCGCGCTCCGTCGTCGAGACGGGCCTGGTCAACGATCAGCAGCAGCGTTTCGGCCCGATCTCCCGGATCCTCCAGTTGCTCCGCGACACTGAGCGCGCGCCTGGCTGTCACCTCCGCCTCGGCGGGCGGCTCGACGGCCGACAGACCCAGCAACGCCCGTGCCCGGGCCGCCGGATCCCGCAACGAGTCTGCGATCTGGGCGGCCCGGGGCAGCAGGGACGGCGGAAGGGAACCCGTCAGCGTGGCCAGGATCCGCGCCTGGGCGTGCTGATCGTCGATGGCGGCGACCTCTTCTAGAAGCTCGGCGTTGGAAGCGGCTGGACGATAAGCGGCCAGGCGCGCACCGATCTCAGCGGTGTACCAAGGCGGCTGGTCGCCGACGGACTCGTCGGTCTTAGCGCACAGGCCCTCGTTCACCGCCGCGTCCAGGAAGGCGGGATCCCAGCCGGGGAAGCCTGCCTGCTGGGCGAGCCGGCTAGTCCACTGTGGTGGCAGGGCGAGCCAGGCCAGCATGTCGGGTCTGAATCGGTCGGTCCGCTCGCGGCGCAATTCCTCCTGATAGCGCCGGAGTGCCAGCTCCAATGTCTCGTGGCTGGCTGGGGCCTCGGTCATGGCAGTCCGTCCGGATCGATCCGGAGCTGGGCCAGTGTCTTCAGGTCTTCCTCGTCAGAGGCCAGCGGCAGGACGAACTCCCCCTCCCGAGTGATCATGGTGAAGCTCTTGAGCTCAGCCGGGTTCGCAAACCGCGCCGGCAGTCCGTTGAATGTTGTCCGCATCAAGAGCCGCACCATGTGCACGACTTGAACGCTGGCCCGGTCGTTCAGGACATGACGGTCGATCAAGGCGTTGGGGGGCGGGTTCAGCAGGATCCAGCTATAGGCCAGGAGATCCTCGTCAGTCTCGGAGTCAAAGGGCTTCAGCTGCAACTGATACAGCCAGCTTCGCGATGCGATCCGCTCCAGGGCGTCCTTGACGACCGTGGTGGCCGGCTGGCCCATCGCGAGGGCGAGCACGGCGGGGACCGGCTCCTCGCTGGTGCCGAAACCAGACCCGTCTAGCATCTGGTAGATCAACTCGGGCAGGAGCTTCTCGTACTTCTCGACCAGGTCGAGCAGGATCACCGCGCGTCCCTCCGCCCTCCGGACGGACTCGTGCCGCTTCCGTGCGTCCTTGACGAGCCTGCTCAGGTCGGCTTGGATCGCGAGCCGCAGGGCTACAGGCGTCAGCTCCCCGCCGGGCCTCATCTCGGCTTCGATTTCACGGCGAAGCGAGGGCTGGCCCCGGCCTCGGGCGGAACGGTCGCCGAGCAGCATGGCCAGTTGGCCCTCCGGCCCCGAGCCGAGATGCAGGGCACGGCGGGCCTCGCTGATGGCGAAGCGGAGCCTCTCACCGAACGCCTGGAGGGACTGCGGCGGCTGCCAGCCTGGATCATCTGATGCCACGATAATGGGAATATGCCCGTCGCGGAGCATCTGCGTGGCGAGCTCCAGCAGCAGCCGGGTCCTGCCGACGCCGGGCTGCCCGTCCGTCACGATGGCTAGGACGCGCCGGGGGCTCGAGGCGAAGAAGCCGTAATAGGCCCGGAAGAAATCGTTCCGGCCGCAGAAGACCGGATCGCGACCTAGGTGGTAGTCCTGGATCCAGTTCTCCTCCGGGGTCCGGGCGCTGGCTGCTCCGGGCGGCACTGGCGCGAATCCCGGGTCGACCTGTTCCGCGGCGAACAGGGCGGGAAAGGCCCAGTCCACGCTCTCGTCGGCCGACCGGCCCTGGGACACCGTGGCGCGGCGTGCCTCGGCCGTGGCCGCCACGAGGCTCTCGCCCCGGACGAGCGCATCGCCGAACTGCCGGGTGAACAGCCGGCAGGCGGCGTCGGAGACCCGGCCAGCCATGCCGAGGACCAGCGGGACCCCCAGGCCAACCAGCTCGGTGGCCAGCGGGGCCAGGTCGTGAGCGCCTTGGAGCACTACGGGGGAGGGTGCCTCCGCCGATCCAGTGCGGCAGGCGCTGAGGACAACGAGCGGCGGCGGTAGGGAATCCACCGTCATGGCGGCGTAGAGCTGGTCGGCGTACCTGCTGCGGTCACCGTTCGCGTCATCAGGGGCGAGTTCGAGGTAGCCGCGGCCGCTGATCCGGTCCCAATCACCGTGACAGATGAAGTGCACGACGTAGGGGCGGAAGACGCGGATCACCCGCTCCAGCTCATCGGGCCGGGTCTTCTCCAGCACGCGCGCCCTGATCCGCTGGCCGCTCTCCCGCAGCTGCCGTACTAGGCCCAGGAACTCGGCGCCGGGTCTGATGCTCGGATCGTTCAGCGTCGTCCCGACCACGAACAGGATCCGCGGCGGGAACTCGCATTGCCGGGCCTCCCACCGGTCTCCCGTGGTCCCGGCCACGAGCCGCGTGATGGCAACAGTTACGCCCGGTAGTCCCGCGGCGAGGAAGCCGTGCCCGTCGTGCATCATCTCCCAGTTCAGCCGGTTGAGGTGCGCATCCCCGTTGCTCCAGGACAAGGCGAGCTCGATGCACTGGGCGTGGTGATCGGCGGCGATACGCCGCACCCACTGCCAGGCGTTAGCCCCGATCAGGGCGTGAAAGAGGTACCCGCCGAAGGGGCTGGTCCCGTGCTGCGGGTCCGGATCGCGGTCGATGATGCGCCGCCGCCCCTCCATCAGGATGGCGGCATCATCGGTACAGCAATACAGGCGACAGCAAACTGGGCGCTCTGCCTCGGGCAGCTGCTTAGGCAGTTCCGCCTCGGGGGCGAGAGGGAAGATGCCGCCGCTTGCGTCGGGCAGCCCGCGCATCACCCGGCTGAGGCCGTCCAGCCCCAGCGCTGGGCAGCTGACCTTAACCTGCCATTGCCGGTCGACCGACACGAGAAAACGCAGTGGCTGCACGGTCATCGGTCCTCCGCGTCCTCGGGGATCGAGTCGATCAGCAGGCGGGTCAGGTCGGCCGACAGTGTCTCGGTGCCCAGCGCGGCCTGCTGAGCCGTCGCTCTCGTCCCTTCTTCCCGGCCGTCCACCACCGCCGGGAGGAACCGGTCGGCCAGCTCACTGCGGCTGTCTTCCCGATGCCGCGGATCTGGGATCACGGCTACTTCCTCCCAGGCCGCGACCGCAGCCGACGTCAGCATCCTTGCCGTCCTGATCCCCGGCCTGACTCGGAGCGGGATCCGGGCCCTGAGCCCTTCCCGCAGGCTCCAGATCGTGCCACCCGGTGCGAAGGCGGCGGGATCCCAGCCGAGCAGGCTCCGGAAGGGACCCTGGCCGCACAACGGATCCGCCAGCGCCGCGTCGGTGAGAGCGGCGATGACGGCTGCTTGCGGCGGGCTCGCGCCGTCCAGGCCGGTCGGCTCCAGGGCCGTGGTCACCTCAAGGCCGAGCCGCTCGGCCACCGCGGCCATTATCCCCAACCGGACCAGGGGCGGCGGGTACTTCGCCTTGCCGCGCAGCATCTTGTCCGTGTCGTCCAGCTCGAGCTGTACGATGCCGTACACCGCGGCGGGGCCCATGATGTGCACAGAGCAGATATCAGCGAAGATCTCCGGGCCCCACGTTCTCCATCGCGCCGCATCCGTTTCGCCGGCCGCGCGGCTGGCGGCCTCGGTGAGACTGCCGAAGGCCTTGACCAGGGCCCAATTATCCGCCAGGTCATGCTGGAGATGATGACCGATCTCGTGACCAATGTAAACGAGCCACCAAGGATCGTCCGCGCATACCTCCGGAAGCGCGATAAGCGGGATAGGTAGGCGTTCCAGATAGGTGATGAGAACCGAGTCATCTCGCTCTGCCGTAAGGTCGGCTGGCGGATCGTCCCGCGGTACGGCGGCCGGGGAGTACTGGGACTCAATGTATGGGAGCGGGGCAGGCCGCATCGCGATCGCCGGATCTCGGTATCCGGCGTGCCGGAAAGGCTCGGCCCAGCAGCTCCAGACTACTTCGTCCGCGGCTCGAAGCACCGGCCCGAGCAACTTGTCGTGGCGCTGATCCAGCTTGGCCTGATAATAAGTGAACACCCGCCTGACCAACTCGGCACGCGTATCGCTGGTCCGGCAGGCTGCGTAAACTCGTCCGGTCTCCGATATCGCGCCCAGGCCTTCGGCGATCTTCCGCAGCTCGGCCAGCGGATCGACCACGGCCATCCGCAGGACGTCAAGCTGGGTGGCGTACTGCCCGGCGTGGTCTTCTTCGCGCCGTCGCCCAATCCATTCATCGGCCATCGCCCTGACCCGGTCGAGTCGGCGGCACGCCTGGTCTATCCGGACCTCCCGGAGAAGATGGCCGCTCATATCGGCCGCCTCCAAAGCCAGCAGAGAATGCTCACAGCCCGACCCCGGCGGTGGCTCGCGAAGATACCGAGGCAGTGCTCTAGCCCCGTAATGGCGCAGTCGCCACGATGATTATCAGACACCACCCCCCCAGGCTCCTTAAGAATAGCTGACGAATCTTAACGCCGGTCTGATACCCGGTCAACTGACAAGACGGTGCTGGGGCTCTGTATGGCTTTAGGGCCCCATGAGGCGAACCGCAGCTGACCGCCGAACCTAATGGCCACCCGGATTCGGGCCGGATCGCCTGGATGCAGTGCTACTCAGGGGTGGCAGCTATTGATTGGCCGACCGTCCCCGCGCTCGCGCGCCTCGGTTAGCGCCAGTACCACCAGCAAGCCGGCCCGGGCCGCTTCGGCGCCCGGGCCGGATTGCTGTCACCCGCGCTATCGGACTACGGGCCGCCCGCCCCCCTCGGCCCTCGTCGGCACGCGCTCGGACTACGGGCCGCCCGCCCCCCGGCCCCCTGGGCTCTCGTCTTCACGTGCCCCCGCCCCGCCGCTGCCGCGTCATCGCGGACCTGACGCAGCGGCCAGGTCGGCCAGGGTGGGCGGATCGTTGCCCCGCCGCTCGCAGTTGATCGACGCCACCAGGATCGCGTCGTCCAGCGCCGCGGACAGCTGGTGCGCCGGGCATCGCGCCAGGCCGGCAGGTGAGTACCTGTCGTGCCGGATGAGTGATCCGATCAGCCCGGCGGTGAACGAGTCACCGGCGCCCACCGTGTCGACCACGGCGACGTCCAGGGCGGGCCGATGCACGGACCAGCCTTGCGCGGTGAAGGCGTCGGCGCCGTCGGCTGAGCTGGTGATGACGACCACGGTCACGCCCAGCGCCAGCCAGCGTCGCGCTACTTCAGCTGCCGTCTGACCGGGGTACAGCCACGCGATGTCGTCCGTGCTGGCCTTGGTCAGGTGAGCCAGCCGGACGGCCCGCTCAACCAGGCGCTGGCCGTGGCGATGATCCGCGAGGAGCTGGGGCCGGATGTTGGGGTCGTAGCTGACGAGCACGTCACCGCGGCCGCGCATGCGACCGGCGAGCTCCAGGATCTGCGCGCCACCAGGAGGGGTCCAGGACGCGAGCGAACCGAAGTGCAGCACCGCGGTCTTCTCCGGCGCGCGACCGGTCTCCTGGGCCGTCCATTGCCAGTCCGCGGTGCCATCGAGGTAGAAGTCGTAGCTGGCCTGGGCCTCGGCATTCAGGGACACCACGGCCAGCGTGGCCGGCTCCGCGGCGTGCGGCGCGGCGTCAAGGCTGATTCCCTCGGCCCGCGCGCGGTCCCGCAGCACCCGGCCGAATCCGTTATCGCCCAGGCGCGCCATCAGGGTCGTCTGCTGCTCCAGACGGGCCAGGCCGATGGCGACGTTGAACGGGCTGCCTCCGGGCACCGCGTGGTAGGACTGCGGCTCATCGCCCGGGACAAGATCGATAAGCGCCTCGCCGATGACGGTAACGCCCGCCCGGGGGCTCGCTTGACCGGTCATCCGCTGGCGGCCACGGTCGGAACCGGCCCGATCTCGCCCGATCCGCGCTCCACCATGCCGGTCGGCACGACATGGGTGCGCGGCGGTGAGTCATCTCCGTCGAGGCGGGCGAACAATAGCTGTGTCGCCAGGCGACCGAGCTGAGCCGCGTCCTGGGTGATCACGGTGATGCCCGGCACCAGGGCGTCGGCCAGCAAGAAGTCATCGAAGCCGACGAGGGCGATCATCTCCTGCAAGCCGGCTCGCCGCAGGGCCTTCACCGCGCCGATCGTCACCAGGTTCTGGCTGGTGAACAGGGCGGTCGGCGGGTCGGCAAGGCCGACCATGTCGGTCGCGGCCTGCATCGCGTCATCGACGGTGCGCAGGCCGTGCCTGATGATCTTCGGGTCAGCCTGCAGCCCCGCTCGCTCCAGTACGTACTGGTAACCATCGAATCGGAGCGCCGCGGTAGAGATGGTCCGGCTGTCCCCCAGATACCCGATCCGCCGATGACCGAACGAGCACAGGTGGTCAACGGCGGCGACCGCGCCTTGGCGGTTGTCGGAAACGACGGCGTCGGCATCGAGGAACCTGGGCTCGCGGTCCAGGAATACGACCCGGATTCCGAGTTTCCGCTCCACGACCAGGTAGCTCTGGTCTGCTGCGGCGGGCACGATCACCAGGCCATCAACGCCGCGGTCGATGAGCGTGATCGCCAGTTCGCGCTCCCGTTCCGGATCCTCGTCCAGGCTCCCGATCAGGATCTGAACCCGCCGCTGCCGGGCCTCATCCTCCACGGCCCGCAGCAGGGCCGCCGAGAACGGGTTGGCCACATCCTCGAGCAGCAGGCCGATCGTCGCCGTCCGCCGGTCGCCGCGGCGCAGGCTGCTCGCGGTCAGGTTGGGCCGGTATCCGAGCTTGGCGGCCGCGTCGCGGATCCGGTCCGCCAGGTCCGGTGCGACCGTCGGATCGCCGTTCATCACCCGCGACACCGTCTTGATCGCCACTCCCGCCAGCGCCGCCACGTCCTTCATCGTGGGTCGGCCAGGTCGGCTCTGACCGCCAGCACGAGCCGCAGACATCAATGTCCTTCCGGAGCTGAACGCGGAATTGGCCTAGGCCCGATCATATTGGCCCGGACGCCGGCCAGGGACGCCATCAGGCCGTGATCAGGATTACGTTATCTCGGCTCCGCGCCGGGAGGCGTCCTCCCGTCACCACCACCGCCGCGTTCAGCCGTGAATCCGCATTGCGGAACTATGACGTGGACGGGGACATCAATTTTCTTTGTGATCGAGACATCGATATCACAGGTTGGCGGGAAGACTGACCCGGGCCCGGAACAGCCGTACCCATTTCGGTCCTTGTGTTGAATGACGTGATCTCAGCTGGGTCACGGCGGGCTGGTTGGCGGGCCGGCCCGCCGTGACCGCACGCTGGTGAAGGCCCGGCCAGCCGGTCAGGTCCAGATGGATTGTTCGGTGTCGGGGTCGAAGAACTGCATGCCGTCGTCCTTGACGGCGAAGGTGAGCTTGTCGCCGACCTTGGCCTTGGTGCCCGGATCGACCCGGGCCACGCCCTCGCCGGATTGCGCGGTGGCGTCCTCGTCTTCGCTGGTGGCGCCCTCGGCGCGGACCCGGCGGGCGTCGATGGTGAAGTGGATCACCAGCTCCGAGCCGAGCGCCTCGACCAGGTCCACGTTGCCGACCAGCGGCGGCCCGGCCACCCCCTCGGCGGCGGCGGGCAGGTGCTCTGGCCGCAGCCCCAGGATGATCTTCTTGCCGGCGTACCGGGCCAGCCCGGGATGGGCGTTCTTGCACACCACCGCCAGCGGCAGCTCCTGGGAGCCGAGCTTGACCGCGCCGGCGTCATCGGTCATCGACGCCTCGTACAGGTTCATCGCCGGGGAGCCGATGAACGCGGCCACGAACAGGTTGTCCGGGTGATCGTACAGGTGCTGCGGGTGGTCGACCTGCTGCAGCACGCCGGACCGCATCACCGCCACCCGGTCGCCCATCGTCATC
>Ga0187780_10002135_pt1 | contig 14912 bp, 16 predicted proteins | sample 1015_Q2_SP10_20__FD_132429 | JGI IMG/M metagenome (GOLD analysis project Ga0187780, IMG submission 132429) | Tropical peat soil microbial communities from peatlands in Department of Meta, Colombia - 1015_Q2_SP10_20_MG | ecosystem: Environmental > Terrestrial > Soil > Wetlands > Peat | place... | reverse complement strand
TCAAAATTGATATAAGTTATCAGCACGCTATAGACGCCGCTGCATCCGGCTGGCTAGACGCTATGATCGTCAAGAATTTTGATTCCGCCTTCACCTGCGCGGAAACCCTTAGACGCATGAAACTGGGAAGAATAAAAATCATCCCCATCGAGGGCGCACCCACGACCAAACCGCTGAAGATTCCAGAAAAGCAAGGCGTCAATGGCCTTGCATCATCATTCATAAAGTACGAAAAAACCTACGAGCCAGCAATATCCTTCGTTTTCGGTGATACACTTGTAGTTTCAGACGATAGAATCGCACTGGACGTTTCAAGCAAAGGGTATCGCACCGTAACGGTCAACGGAGATTTGTATGAATCAGGTGGCGCATTCGAAAGCGGTTATTACCGTGCACCTATAGATTTCTCAGCAATAATTCCAAGCGAAAACGCCATTAAAAGCTTGGATGAGGCGGTTAACGCTTTGCAGCAACATCTCTCAAGAAGAGGCGGCGACATTTCATTGTACGAAGAAGACATTGACAAAACCCGCGTCGAAATGACTCGCCTCTCTGAAGCCATAATCACGCTCGACAGAGAAACGGGCAGACTGAAACTGAACGTCAGACGAACAAAATCCAATGTGCGGCGGGTTGAAAGCATGATTACGAAACTTGGAAAAGAGGTTGAAATGCAGAAGTCCCTCATGTGGACACAGAGAGCTGAAAGAGGCATCATACAGAAAGATATGAGAAAGCTACAGATAGAGCTTGCTAGTCTTCGTAAGAAGACCGATCCTGCCAACACGCAGGAGATGGAAGTTAAACGTGAGAAGATCGCTGAAGAAATAATCACTTTGAGACAGAAACTCGGCTCGATACAAACTGAACTCTCGACCTTGCAATCTCAGTTTGACAATGTGTTTCGGGTTGGTTACCAAAACGCGAAGATTCAAGTGTCAAAAGTTGACCAGCAGCTAAGAAGAGTTGAGAAGGAAGTCGAAACTGCACTGCTCGAAAGAAGCTCCTTAAACTTGGAGCTATTGGAGTTAGAGAAAAGCCGAGTGGAGTTGTCGAAATCAGTGTTTTCGGCAAGAGAAGAATCTAAGAAGTTCACTAGTCAGATTGATGACATAGACAAGGAATTGCGAAAGCTTGATACGGAATACGAGCAAGAAGATCGGCTTCTTAACGGGCTTCAACTGAATATTCAGACAGGTTTTCTACAGCTGAACCAGTACAGGAACCAGCTTAAACAGCTTGGATTCGAACGACCGCTTGACGTCACAACTGAGCAGATTAAAGACGCGGAAACCTCTATAAGAATGATGCAGCTCGAGCTTGAAAGAATAGGCGCAATCAATCAGCTTGCGCTTTCGCATTATGCCGAACAAATGTCTAGATACAAAGAACTTTCACTCAGGCTCAACGAGTTGGAAAAGGAAAAACAGTCAATCGTGCAGTTCATGGACGAAATCGAGCTCAAGAAGCGGAAAGTGTTCATGGAGGCGTACGAGAAGATAAACCAGAACCTGAACCAGTACTTTGGCAAACTCACAGGGGGAGGAACTGCCAACCTGAAACTCGAAAACATTGAAGACCCTTTCCATGGAGGGATAGACATGATTGTCCAGTTCCATAACAAGCCTCCAATCGTCGTAAGCGCTGCGAGCGGTGGGGAACGTTCAGTGGCAGCAGTATCTTTTCTATTTGCTTTAAAAGAATTCAGCCCTGCCTCCTTCTACGTTCTTGACGAAGTGGACGCACACTTGGACGCCTTCCACGAGTCAAAGCTTGCCGAACTGCTACTGGAAGAATCGGAGAGAACTCAGTTCATAGTAATCACATTGAAACCAGAGATGGTTAACAAGGCACAGAGAGTCTACGGAGTTTATGGAAGCAATGGAGTTTCAAACGTGATAGCAGCTAAATTCCTCGAGGCGCAAAACCAGTGACGCCAACAATTATAGAGAAACCATTTTATCTGCACCCTCCATGGAACATACTCTTTGAATTCAACAAACTCGAAAAGCTTTCACCTTGGAACATCAATATCTCTTACCTGCTAGTCTCATTCTTGCGGGAAATGGACAGATCCGGAAAAGTTGACTTCAGAGCGTCAGGACTGGCTCTAGATTCATCTGCACTTATCTACTTAATGAAATCGAAGCTGCTTTTGAAGCTTGAAGAACCTCCATTGCCACCGAGGGGACCGCAGGATTTTGTGCCTCCCCCATTGTTTCTGCCCTTGAGACATGAATTGACTTCAACAACAATAAAACACCTGCTTGAAGTCTTAGACGAGGTTCTTCAAGGAGAAAAACTTCTTCGCCCAGTCAAACCCGTCGAGGAATCTGTTCTCCCTGCAGTATCGGAAATCCTTCCGCAGCTAGACGTATATCTGATGGAAATTGAACTGCAGATGGAGAAACTTTATGCCGTTCTCTTAGAAAAAGTGAAAGGCGTAGGGATAATAGAATTCTCAACGCTGATAAAAGGACTAGTGAGACTTGAAACTATCAGAACATTCATTCTTCTGCTCTTTCTAGCGCAGGAAGGCAAAGTAAGCTTATGGCAGAATGATGAAACTGAAGAAATATACATAACGGTTGGTAGCATTAGTGTCGCAGAAGACAGAAAAGCAGACACCTGAAGATGCTGAAATAATCGCGAATGAAAAAGAAAGCCAAGAAAGATCGCAGCAAGACTTGGCTCTCATAGAGGCTGCATTGTACGTTGCAGGACGCCCATTAGAGTTAAATGAATTATGCTCCATTCTGAAAACGCGATCTAAGAACAGGGCAAGAAGAAGCGTTTTGACGCTCATTAACCAATATGTCAAAAGAAAAACGGCTTTGGAAATATTGGAGCTCAAGGACGAACGATACGTTCTCCAGTTGAAGGCCGATTATACGCCTCTCGTAAAAAGACTTGTGAACAAACCATTACTCTCAACTGGTCCGTTGAAGACGCTTTCCTACATAGCTTTCAGACAGCCAATATCTCAAAAAAGAGTCATTGATGTTCGCGGACATCATGCTTATGGACACGTGAAAATGTTGAAGGAAATGGACCTGATAGCAAGTGAAAGAAGCGGACGCCTAAGTGTTCTCAGAACGACTGAATATTTTGCAGACTATTTCGCACTAAGCCATGACACGGTAGCAATGAAAAGAGAACTGAGACATGTTTTCGAAGAAACTCCAAAGGAAGATGACGCGGAGCTTACGAACGGATAGGTTTATATGCAAAATTACGGTTGATAGTCAGCACCAAGTTTGACGCTGGGAGAAATGGAAAGTGTCCGTTTGGCATGGAAACCTGCGAAAGAAAAAACAGTCAGGCGGAAGAAAGATAGTCTACCGAAAGAAGAGAAAGTTTGAGCAGGGCACGTTTCCAGTGGAAACAACTCTTGGCGAAACAAAACGGAAGCTTGCGCGAGGAAGAGGTGGCAACTTGAAAACCAAGCTCTTAAGCGATAAGCAAGCGTGCGTGACAGACCCAAAAACGGGAAAAACAGAAAAAGTTGACATAACTCGAGTGATCAGAAACCCGTCAAACATCGACTATAACCGTCGAGGGGTGATAACGAAAGGAGCGATAATTGAGACCGCTTTGGGACTTGCACGTGTGACTTCTCGCCCCGGACAACATGGTGTGTTGAATGCTGTTTTAGTCGCCGAAGAAAAAGTCTAAGGTTTATTCTGCTGTGGTTGAACACTTCTGTCCTTTTGCAGTTGTTTTGCAATTTTCTTAAGCATTTGGTCTTTCGGTTCCTTCTTCTTTGTTAACAACATTCCTGGCTTCAACCAAGGAGTTTTCGAATATCCAGAATCAGGCACAATTTCACAATAGTAGCCAATCTTTTCTGCAGCCTCTTTGATCTCAGATACCTTAGGGATAGAAACAGCCAAGTTTCTAGGTAACCGCCTTCCATTGTTTCTAGTTTTGGTCGCATCAAAGTAGGTTGACCAGATGACTATCTTGTCTTGTTGTCGCACAGTTCCTTCTCTCCTGCGTTTATTTCTGGGCGTAGTAAGCTATTAGTTTCGTTTTAACCTTGTCTATCTTGACAAAGCCAAAGCGCTCAAATTGTATAATCATGTCAGGCTTCAGCTTTTTACAAAAGCCTTCTGCAATTCCATCAACAATGCTAGCATCAGACATTACGACTTCAGAGGGCATGTCTTGGCCGACTGGTATCCAGTGGATTAGTTTGGCTTCGGCGTTCTTTGCCGATTCGTATGATTCGCTATCAAATAAAGCTGTTGCCGAGCGAGCATTAGCATGCTCAAGTCTAACGTTGAAGAGCTCCATAAGTCGGATAACGTTGCCCACTTTCGATGGCTCAATATCCTTTTTTGCAGTCCAAAAAGATACATGCCTATCATCGCCTTGAGGTTCTATAATGTATTCTCTGAACCCTCTTTCAGGATGCTCTGGATGAAGATTAAGTCTAGCGTTGAACACTTTGGGGATTCCACACACTTTCAGTTCGATTGGATTCTCGACGAAGAAGTATCTGTTTGAAGTTGAGTCAAGGATTTTCCTATTGTACGCATAAAGGTTCTCCCAGCTCAAAACGACATCATGTGTCTTAGGTCCAACATCGATAATCATTTTCCTAATGGCTTCAGGCGTCATTCCTCTCCTCCGCAGAGCAGCAAAAGTAGCAAGTCTCGGGTCATCCCAGTCTTTGAACTTTCCTTCTTTGATGCCTTGGACAATTTTGGATTTGCTGAGATAGGCGCCTTTGATTTTCAGCCTTCCATAATGGATAGCCTCAGGATAAGTCCATCCAAGGTGCCGATACATGTATTCTTGCCGCGCCATGTTAGTCAAATGTTCCTTTCCTCTAATGATGTGAGTCACGCCCATAAGATGATCATCTAAACCTGCTGCAAGATTATACAATGGCCAAACGTTGTATTTACTACCTACACGCGGATGTGGATGCGTTTCGGTGTCTATTATCCGCATAGCAGGCCAGTCTCGGATTGCAGGATTCGGGTGATACAGATCTGTTTTGACTCTGACAACGGCTTCGCCCTCCTTATACGAGCCATCTAGCATCTTGTGCCAACGTTCGATCTGTTCCTTGACTGGAAGATCACGACAAGGGCAGGGCTTTTTCACGAGTATCCTTTTCCTGAAATCTTCAGGCTTGCAAGTGCACACGTAAGCATGTCCAGTCGTTATCAATTTCTCAGCATACTCATAATATATAGGGACCCTATCGCTCTGAATGTACTCCTCGTCTGGCTTGCATCCCAGCCAGGCTAAGTCTTCTCTTATTCGCCCGTAGAACTCAAGAACTGGCACTTTGGTTTTTGGGTCCGTGTCTTCAAAGCGCAGCACAAATTTTCCTTTGTACATGCTGGCGTATTCATGCGATAAGATTATGGCTCGGGCTGAACCCAAATGAAGAACGCAGTCTGGATTGGGCGAAAACCTAGTAACGACTTTGGAGTACTTGTCCGCGTTCAGCAGTGGTGGAAGCCGTTTTTCCGCTGTTTTTTCTTTGACAAATGCTTCTGGCCACTTCTCTTCCACAACTCGTTTCTGCTCTTCGAGAGAAAGCCTGTTGATCTCCTGCACTATTTTATCGATGACAGCCGAAAGTTCCTTAACTCTTGTACGATATTCTGCTTTTTCGCCTATAATCTTGCCAACAACTGCGCCCACCTGGGCATTGCCATCATGTTTCACAGCGTTTAGTAATGCACTCTTCCGAATGAATTCTTTAAGGTCTTCATTTTTATCAAGTGTCAATGATTCACACACTACAGAACTCAGATTTTCCTCTCAATCAAAAATTCCGCGAAGGCTTTGAGTTTTTCCCTTCCATCAGATTTAGGAAGCAGCTTCTCAGTCCTCCGCCAACTGTCCTGTACGAGTTTCCTGGCAAAATCTTTAACGTAGTTTATTGAGTCATACTTCTGCATTATTCCAATCGCTTCTTCTCTGAAATTCTGATCTGAAGAATGCATGCTGAGCAGTAATGCGAGTCTGTTGCGATCCTTTGAATTTGCAACCTTAAGTGTATGGATGACCATTAAAGTCCGCTTTCCTTCAGTTATGTCCTGTCCCCGACCACCTTTTTTTTCTGCAAAAGCTTGGCTTGCTAAATCAAGCACATCATCCTGCATCTGGAAAGCTACACCTATGCTTTCAGCAAAATAACCTAGCGCTTCAATCTGTTGGTCATTTGCATCTGCCAGAATAGCCGCCATCTTAGCAGCCATTCTTGCTAAAGTGCCAGTTTTATAGGCGCACATCTGAAGGTAATCTTTTTCATCTATCTGGTCAGCATTCGCTAAGCCCTTGTGCCAAGCAATATCCGTCGCCTGACCAATGCTTAGGTTGATCATCTCTTGAACGTAGGTTTCATAAGATCTTGAAAGCTTCGAAGGAGAAATCATTTCTTTCTTTGTGATTAGCGGCAAAAGCGGAAGATAATACATGGCGTTTCCAGCGTTTACTGCTATATCCAACCCGTAGAGTCTATAAGTGCATGGTTTTCCTCTGCGCAAGTCGGATGTATCCTCTATATCGTCCACCATCAATGTCCCGTTGTGAACTACTTCTGGAATAATCGAGAAATCTGTGAAGTCATCAGGGTTCTTGCCTAGAGCTTCAACAATTAACAGAAAAAGGTTTGGCCTCCATCGTTTTCCGCCTCGATCTAAAAACTCCCAAACAGGCTCGGCCACAGCTTTGTCAACCGCCTCAATATTATACGCGTATCTAGGCGGATCAACTTTGAAAAGCAAAGCATCTTTCGAGAATTTTCGTGGTATGTATTTTTCAATGGCCTTGTCTATTATTGGAGCCTTCTTTTCAAGTAGCTCTTGGATATTCAAGAATTCAACTCCTTCCTCTCCTTGCATAATTGTGCACGTCGAAACCTCTTGTCTGAAGCCAGCTGGCTGTCTTGCCGATTATGACGGTCGGGGTTTTGCGGAGATGCTGTAGAGAATCCGCGCCGACTAAAAACATTGCAGTTCTGAACTCTTCAAGGGATAAAGATAGGATATTCTTTGTATCTTTTGCGCCTTTGACTGCTGCTCGTAGAGCTGGCTGCGAGAAACTCGTGAGACTCGCACCTAGTGACAAGGCTTTTGCTATGTCTAAGCCGCTACGTAATCCTCCTGAAGCGATTATCGGGATGTTAACAGATTGAGAAACTTCAATAAGACTTATTGCAGTCGGGATCCCCCAGTCCCAGTAGACGTCACCTAGTCTGCGCTGCATGAAGTTTCCTTCCTTTTCGGTACGGTAATACTCAACTCCGGCCCAGCTAGTGCCCCCTGCTCCGCTAACGTCAATACCTTTCACACCTCCGTCTTCGAGTTTTTCAGCTTCTTCTGCAGCTATACCTGCGCCGGTCTCTTTGACTATCAGAGGCTTGTCCAGAGCCTTTGCAATGTCTCCAATTTCAGCGAGAACACCGTGAAAATTGGTCTGGCCCTCTGGCTGAACAGCTTCCTGAAGAGCATTCAGGTGGATTGCTACCGCGTCAGCGTCTATCATGTCAATCGCTTTTCTCACCTCTTTGAGACCGTAGCCGTTGACAAGTTGGATGCCTCCAAGGTTGGCTATCAGGAAAGCGTTTGGCGCCGTCCTTCTAGCCACTGAGAATGTTTTCTCGAACTCTTTTTCTTCAAGTGCCACCCGTTGGCTTCCGACACCCATTCCTAGCCCGAGCTCGTCTATAGCTTCGGCTATTGCCATGTTGATTTTGGCTGCCTCTTGGGTTCCGCCGGTTATGGCGCCGACGATTAGGGGAGCAGCAAACTTATGTCCAAACACTGTTGTGGTCGGGTCGATTTTTTGCTTGTCGATTTCGGGCAGCGCTTTGTGCACGAAGAAGACATCTTCGAAGCCCGTTGTAGTCATTTTTGCGTTGACGTTCTTGGACAGAGAGATCCTGATATGGTCGATTTTCCTTCTTCTGGTTTCTCTGGCCATACTTCTACCTCCTCTCGATCACCGTTCCCTTCACTTTCTCTCTTACCAATATCTTGTATATCGTGTTTGGCTGCGTCGCATTGACTATTGCCACCGGGATACCTCTTTCAACAGCTGCAAGTAATTCGGAGGTTTTGCCATACATTCCTCCCGTAACATCTGTCATAGTTGTCTTGCCCATTTTGCTATGCAGTATTCTAAGCTCTTCGATCGCGATATGCTCAAACAGTTTTGCGTTTTTCTCTGTCTTAGGATCAGAATCGTAAAGTCCATCCTCGTCAATGCCCATAATTATGCGTTCCGCATTGAGCCTCAGAGCCAATTCCGCGACTAACTGGTCTCCCGACAATATCGTAAAACCCATTTCGGTGTCTAGGACCGCATCCCCAAACAATACAGGATAGAAACCCATTCTCACGAGCGTTTTCATGGGTGTATCTTCAAAGAGCTCTATTCTGCCATTCTTGGTCATTATGCATGAAGATGGCGATATGCTTACTGCAGGTATTTCGTGCCATACAAGTGCGTCCATGACTAGGCCGTTAAGCACAGTCATTACCATATGAGTTTCCGAGAAACCTGTTTTCTGTGCTTCTCCTTTGTAGCCTTCTTTTATGCCGTACTTATTCGCTGTCGGATGACCGAAGCTTCCGCCTCCATGCACGATTATCAGGTTTTTGACATTGGCCTCTTTTATTTCCTCAGCAATACGGTCTATGATTTGCGTTCTGGCTACTAGTTCCCCGTTCTTGTCAGTAATCGCGGAGCCCCCTATTTTCAGAATTGTTGGTTTAGGTTCGTTCAATTCTTACACCTTCATCTGTTTTCTTTGCTTTGAATGGTTTTCCTCCTGCGCGCAAGACGGCTTCAATGACTTGTTCAAGCTTCTCATTTCTTGCTAGCGCAACCATGCATCCTCCGCCCCCCGCACCTGTTAACTTAGCGCCTAATGCGCCTGCCTTCCGAGCTGAGTTTATGAGCCATTCAAGGGACTCGTCTGACACCTTCATTCCATATAAAAGTGCATGGTTAATGTTCATCAGTTCGCCTAAGGTATCTAAGTCGTTCTCTTTTAGCGCCTCTGTCGCTCGAATGACTATTTCGTCGGCCGCGCGCATTATCGACTCCGCGATACGCGGGTACTTGTCAACAAGTTCCCTTACTTTTTCAACTTGATGCTTTGTAGATCTTTCGACTCCTGTATCGCCAATAACAAGAGGGATATCTGCTTTAATATCTAAGGGTTTAAAACCAGTGTCAATTTGATAAAGAAGCGCCCCGCCGAACGTCGATATGGCAGGGTCAATGCCGGACGGAGTACCATGCACAGCTCTCTCGGCTTCCAACGAAATTCGGAAAATTTCCTCTTTAGGCATCTGCATGTTCAACAATGCTCCCACCGCTGCAGTAACAGACGCAACGACTGCGGCTGAAGACCCTAATCCTGCGCCAACAGGGACGGAAGAGTTGATTTCAATATCCAAACCAACTTTCTTGCCATATTTCTGCATCACTTTGTCAACAGCCAGTTTGGCAGGTTCAAACCTTAGTCTAGCCTCTTTTGAATCTCCCTGCTGCACTTTGAAAAGTCCGCTTTCATAATACCCTTCAAGGTCGAGGTTAGTGGAGCGAAAGCACGTCCGTCCATCTTTGCGTTCTTCTGCCGTCACGTACGCTCTCTTATCTATGGCCAACACTATTGCCGGTTCACCATAGACGACGAAATGCTCTCCAAAGAGTATTACTTTAGCGGGAGCTGAGGCAACGACTCCCATCATACACCCCTATTTCATGAAAGCTACCGCGGCATACCCAACGACGCTTGAGTAGTCACCAGTTACATCTCCACTGGTTTTATAGCATAATAATTTTGCCTCTTTCCCACCCAAGAACTTGGATGCAGCGATCAGCGCTGCGATCGGACCGTAGCCGCAGGCAGTGACGCTGCTCGATTCGATTACCTTGTAAAGCTTTGTTTCATTCATAGCTTCGACGGCATCAATGACCAATCTGTCTTTTCTTGCAGCACGTTCCTGAGGCTCATAATGTGTCATGTCAGAAGAAGCAATTATCACACTGTTCTTGCCCTCCAACACTCTGGCAGTTGCTTGTCCAACCTCTTTCGATGATGTCAAATCTTGCATCAGGAAGCAGATTGGTGCAATCTTGAAGTCTGAGCCAAACATGTATTGAAGAAATGGAAGTTGAACCTCGATCGAATGTTCATCGATTAGCGCTGAATCGTCAAGGTCCACTATTCCTGACTCCCGAACGATGCTGTTGATTATTTCGTCATCAACTTCAACTTCGCCTAGTGGAGTCTGCCAGAAGCCTTTTTCTGCAGCTGCAAGTCCACTGCCATATCCTCTATGATTTGGACCAAAAAGAACTACAACATCAGGTTTGCCGCTGGAAGCAAGCTTCGAATAAGCGTGGGCAGCAACTGGTCCTGAATACATGTAGCCGGCATGAGGACAAATGACGCCAATTACGTCTTGCGACGCAGGCTCTTGGACGATAGGTATTTTTCCGGGCCCAAGTTTGTTCAGGAAACAACCTTCAATTTGTTCTCGTAACGCTTTGGCTGTTCCCTCATAAAAGGTTCCGGCTGTTACTGGTCGCCGAACCTTCGGCATTTAGTCAGATTTCCTCCTCTTCCCTAGCAATCTTGGCTTCAAAGTCGTCTATTGTTAATGGCAAGTCTTTATCTTGTGCGAGTTCTCCCCTCTCTCGCAAGATTTGCCTTGCGAGCAACCAATAGATGACTGCTAAAGCTCGCCTGCCCTTGTTGTTGGTTGGAATGACCAAGTCCACTCCTGTGAACTCGTTGTCCGTGCTGCACAGAGCGACTACGGGAATGCCGACTGAAGCTGCTTCCTTTACTGCTTGCGCGTCGGCTTTCGGATCTGATACTATAAGCACTTCAGGTTCGATTCGATTAGGATATAATGGGTTGGACAAAAGCCCCGGAATGAATCTTCCGATTACAGATGTAGCGCCTATTATTTCACAGAATTTCTTAACAGGGTCTTGAGCGTACATTCGCGTCGAAGTAGCCGCGATTTTTGCGGGTTCAAATCTTGCAAGGAATTTAGCGGCGATTCTTATGCGGTCGTCCGTCTTTTTCACATCGAGAACAAACAAGCCATCAGGCCTGACGCGGTAAATGAATTGTTCCATGTCCAAAGTCTTCATTCTTGTTCCGATATGTATTCCTGCCGAAAGAAGCGTGTCCCTAGGCAGAAGCAGATTTTCCTCCTGGCTTGCAGGTACCGTTTCGGCAGCTTCCATTGCTGTTTCCTCTTTGCCCTCTGTCTCATCTGCACCTTCAGCTGCCTCTTCAACAGATTCGATTTTTTCTTCTGATTCTTCTTTTGCTGCAGGTTCTTTCTCATCTTCTGACAAGATTTTTTTCCTCCTCAGAGCAGTTGGATGTCAGCCATCTTGGCTTTATCACCCAGAAACTCCTCGACTCTTATTAATTCGTTTATCTTCGCGATGCGAGCGCCTTCAACCACGCCTGATTTTATTATTGGACACTTGAGTGCTACCGCCAATTGAGCGATGTGCCAATCGCATGTGTCGCCTGAACGATGCGAAACAATAGGCACGTATCCAGCTTTTTCAGCCATTTCAACTGTTTCCCAAGCGTCAGTAAGTGTACCGATCTGGTTAACTTTTATTATTATAGAGTTGGCAGCATGGGTTTTGATTCCCCGAGCCAGTCTTTCGCTATTGGTAACGAAAAGATCGTCGCCGCAGACAAGACAACTCTTCACCTTCTTGGTTAATTCAGCGAAACTCCGGTAATCTTCTTCCTGAAAAGGGTCTTCAATGTAAGCAAGATGGTACTTCTCGACGAGCTCTAATGCATATTCAACCTGTTCGCCAACATCACGTTTCTTGCCTTCTCTCTGATAGACGTATCTCTTCGTCTTGGAATTCCACAGTGAAGATGCTGCAAAATCAACGCCAAAGCCGCAGTCTATTCCTAACTCGTTACCGACATCTTCGCACGCTTTGGACAACATCTCTAATGCGTCAACATCTCCAATGTTTGCTATCCATGCCCCTTCGTCGCTTCTGCCGCCAGTGAAAAGTTTGTCTTTCTTTCTTAAGGCATCTTCAATTCTTTTGTGCGCTTGAACGTTGGCCGTAGCTGCTTCCATGAAGGACTCTGCGCCTAATGGAAATGACAGGAATTCTTGTATGTCGGGTGACTTTCCCTGAGTGTGTTTTCCTCCGCTTATCGTGTTTCCTAGCGGATAAGGGAGTTCATGTGCAATTTGACCGCCCAGATGTTGGAACAGAAGGTAACCGCAAGAGTTTGCAGCTGCTTCTGCTGTGGCTACCGAGATTGCAAAGGCAGTGTTTCCGCCTATGACTTTGAAGTCTTTCGTGCCGTCTATTTCATGAAGTGTCTTGTCGATCTCTTCCTGAAAATCCGCGTTCTGACCGACTAGTTCGGGGGCAATGAGTTCTTCAACTTTCTTTACAGCTTCATCCACTCCGCCCTGTGGATAGTATTGCACTTCGGCTTTTCCACGGCTTTTGCCAGCTGGAGCAGAGGCCCTTCCGAATCCTGAGGTTGTGATTACGTCGACTTCTATCGTTTCCTCTCCACGACTGTTAAACACTTTTCTTGCCACAATATCTTCAATAACGGTTGACATCGATTCTCTCCTAATAGAAACCTCTGGCTTCTCTGCGCTTTTCAGATTCCTCGTAGAATTTCAACACTTCATCAATAATCTCCACATGTGATAGCAGCATGCGCCTGCAGCAGTAACGCTTGACTCCTATGCTATCTAGGACTTCGCCAGCGTTCTCGCCTGCCTTAACTCTTCTAGCAAATTCTTCCCATTTGTCGCCTACCAGTTTACCACAAGTAAAGCATCTGACGGGTATGATCAAACTTTCCAGACTCCCTATCGGTAGCTCTTCTGGGCTTTGGCGCGTGCCCCGGGTCCGCCGAACTTTTTAGGTTCTTTTCTTCTAGAGTCCCCAGCGATCATTGTTCTGTCGTATTCTGCGAAAAGTGTACGCAAGTGTTGGCTTTTCGTCCATTTCAGCAGTGCGTTGGCGATAGCAGTTCTTGCTGCTTCTGCTTGTCCCATGTAGCCGCCGCCCATAGTGTTTACGTCGATGTCAAGCTGCTTCCTTGTTTCGCTTCCCGCTTGTGTAAGAGGTTCCATCATTTTTTCGCGCGCTATTTCAGGCTCAAAAATCTCTATTGGAGTCTTGTTTATGTGGACTTTTCCGATTCCTGGTCTGACTACCGCTCTTGCTGTTGCTGTTTTCCTTTTTCCGCTAACAACTATGACTTTTTTTGCTGGCATCTTCATTCGCCCGGGTTCCATCCTATTTCTTTGGCAAATTCGCTTACCGTGAAATATGTGCACGCCAATTTCTTGGCATTGGCTTGTTCAATGCTTTCCATTTTTTTATCTTTTAACTCATTTGGCATTCCTATGAAAACCTTAATTCGTTTATACGCTTGTTTGCCTTTTGACTTGTCGAGTGGAAGCATACCTTTAATGGTTTTTCGCACTATTCTGTCTGGCCTTCGGTAATGAGTTGGCCCCCATCTTAAGTGCCCCACTTCTAGGAATATTTTAGCTTCCACCATTTTGTTGGGTTTCTTGCCTGAAAGTACGGCTTTTTCAGCGTTTACTACGGCTATTTCTTCTCCTTTGAGGGCACGTTTAGCAACGTAAGACGCCATCCTTCCCAGAATTAGTCCTTCAGCGTTGATTATCGTAAGAGGTCTGACAGTTGTTTGCATTTTTTCACCCAATTATCTTGATGTTCGAACCTTTCGGATTCTTTTTGATCACTTCAGGAAAGGACAGGCATTTGCCATTTGCAGCGCATATTTTTTCCTTGGCTTTTGCTGAAAATGCCAACGCGGCTACCGTGAGTGCATGATCCATTATTCCTGTTCCGAGAACCTTGCCAGGTACTACGATCGTTTCCTTTTTCTCTGTGCACCTGTTCAAGCGGCTGACGTTAATTGCTATCCGTTGACGGCGAGGTTTAGTCAGTCTTTCAGCGATGTCAAGCCAAATTAAAGCATTATTTTCTCTGCTTTGTTTTCTCAGAAAACGAATCAGGTCTATGAATTCTGGGTTAGTAGTTCTAAGCTTCCTCACTCTTTTTCACCTTGACCTGCCTTCCTAATTCCTTGAGTTGCTTATCCGTTATTTTGACTGCTTCAGTCACAATTCTTTCTGGAGAGAGCCCTCCTGAAGATTCCAAGCTAAGTATAAATGTACTCGGTTCCCAACTGACTGTTATTGCGGACGATTCCTTTGGACATGCTTGAACGCAATCTTGACACAGAGTACATGCTTTTATGTCTCTTACCCGCATTTTTCCCTCGGTCTTAACTAGTATTTGTTTAGGGCATGCATCTATACATTTTCCGCAAAGATCGCAGTTCTTGGATATTTCTATTCTCGGAAAATACTTGTAAGCGCACATTGAGACTGGCTGCCACTTTGCATGGGCCTTACCTTTCCCCAGTCGCGCGTAGGCTTCGAGCCTTATTTTCTGTTCTTTAGCCAGTTTAAGTATTGGAATCTTATCGCTCACTGGGACTATGTTCGGATTCTCCGACACCATTTCGCCCGAATACACAGCACGCGTACCCTCCTTTGATTCGGCATCTAAAGTGAGAGTAACTCGGCAGAGATTACAACCGAATTCGCTTTTGCATTCACATTCTTCAGGCAAATTGTAGCTGTCCAGGTCAGTCTTAAGAGGGACAAGCCCAAGCCTATGCGCAATCATCTCGTCCTGCAGGACAGAAGAGTTTTCAAGTATGACGATCTCATCGACAGCCATGCATGGAACCACAGAAAGGACAATTCTGCGCAAGGCGTTCATGAACGGAACGGAGACTCCCTTAATGAGAAGACGTAAGTTCATTTCATCCTTTTCAAGCACTTCTACTTGCACTT
>Ga0187780_10002134_pt1 | contig 14912 bp, 9 predicted proteins | sample 1015_Q2_SP10_20__FD_132429 | JGI IMG/M metagenome (GOLD analysis project Ga0187780, IMG submission 132429) | Tropical peat soil microbial communities from peatlands in Department of Meta, Colombia - 1015_Q2_SP10_20_MG | ecosystem: Environmental > Terrestrial > Soil > Wetlands > Peat | place... | reverse complement strand
GGAAGCGCCGCACCAGATCGGCGAGCGAGCAGGCAACTAGAAAGTACTCTTGCACGAAGCGCAACCCCTGCCCCTCGCTGGTCGAGTCGTCGGGGTAGAGCACGCGCGTCAGGGACTCTGCCGTCAACGTCTCCGCGACGGCGCCGACAAATTCGCCGTGACTGAATACCTGAAAGTCAAAATAATCCGGGGCCGCGGCGGCCCAGAGCCGAAGCGTGTTTATGGTTTTGCCGCCGTAACCTACCACGGGGCGGTCATATGGAACACCGATCAGCGTTGAGGGCCGGCCGGGGATCGTGCGCAAGGTCCCGCCGCGCACTTCGAACGAGCAATTCAGATGCACTTGCACTTTCTCATGCGGCCTTACCACCTCCCACGGATCCGGGTGACGCAGCCAGTTATCCGGCTGCTCGCTCTGCCAACCATCTTTGATGGATTGCTTGAAGATACCGTACTCATAGCGCAGTCCATAGCCCATCGCGGGCAGTTGCATGGTCGCCATCGAATCGAGGAAGCACGCAGCGAGGCGCCCGAGTCCACCATTGCCCAACCCGGCGTCGGGTTCCCGCTCGAGCACACTCACCCAGCTCACATCAGCCTCGCGCGCGGCTCGCTGCACCAGCGAGTTGAGCAGCAGATTGGTGACATTGTTGGCGAGCGAACGGCCAATCAGAAACTCCATCGAAATATAGTAGATACGTTTGGGATTCTCGCGCTCGTATGTTTCCTGCGTGCGCACCCATCTCTGCGAAAGGACATCGCGCACGGAGTGCGCCACCGCCTCGAAACGCTCACGGGGGCCGGCAGTTTCGGGGTCGATCACGTTATCAAACAAGAGATGACGCTCGTAGAGCCCGTCGGTTCCGGTGAACTCGACGGGGCCACATCCGTACTGCTCAAGGAGCTTTGAGGTCTGCGCTGTATCAGGTGATGGCACGGCACTTCCTCCCATCCTGTTCATCTGTCTGGGTCTTGCTGAGCGCGTCCCAGCTTCGCAGGGACTCGCACATCGATCGGTGACCGCGCTGCGCTGCGCGCGATTTTTCCCTTGGGTGCGGACCAGTAGTCGGCAGAAGTTTGCCTCTAGGGTCGCGCGCTTGGGCTCGCCATGCTCGACGCACTCATCGGTAAAGCATGCTGCGCAACAAAAACGCCGCGCAGATCACTTGGCCGCGGCCAAAAGCTGCAGATTTGTTACGAGCGACCGGCCGAGAGACAAGCAGATCAGTGGTCTGATGACCGTTAGCTAAGCACGAGCCGCGGCGCGCAACGCATCAGCTCAGCCATAAGCTTTCGGCCGTAGAGGGCATGGTAACGGCATCAGGGCCACCAAGTGCTCATCGTGGTCGGGAGGACTGGAAAGGTCGCGAGCACGTCCGTTGAGCCCCTCCTGAGTCACTTGTTACCTATCCCAGAAGCCTTGACAAAGGCGAGCGCGCCCGGATGCGGTGGGATGCCGTCTCCCGACGTCGCCGGCACCGTAAGTTTCAACAGCTCAGCGTTCTTCATGAGCGCTTCCACAACCAGATAGGCTTGGTCGCGTCCGAAGTCTGACCGGCATAGAAGTTGATATTTGTAGTTTTCCACCAACACGCGCAGGTCGATCGGGCCAGCAGCTTTGAAGGACCCCTCCCCCCGATACATCTGCAGAGCAATGTCATAGGCCATCACTGCGAACCCAGGCTGGGCCGTACCCAACACGCCGGCAAGACGCGCGGCGTTGGTTTCCCGCGCCACTCGTGCGCCGCTGTCAGGCAGCCCCTTGCGCAGCTGCTCTGCTAGCATCTGCGCGATCTCGCCGGACCCTAGATCCTGACCATTGAAATGTATGAGCAAGTCGCCTCCAGCTCCTCGCTTCCACTGGCGATCGCTTCCTTGCCCGGCGAGTGCGATCCAGGCGCTGATCGCGCCGATTGCGCTCAATGCGCAGCGTCTGTTCATCAGCTCATCCGCGAAGCGTGCATAACGAGGGACCTACTTGCAATAGGTTCCATGCTACCTGCGCTAACGGGACGAGGAAAGGTTAACGGGTGCTCAATCGCCTCGACGTCGATGCGCTGCTCAGGGTACGACGGAGGTGTTAGACCCCGACGTCGCAGACGCGTTGAACGCGTCTGACGCCGGGCGGCGAGGCCCAAGCTGCGAGGGCGCGCGGAACGCTCGCAGATGACGGCTGGCGGCTTGCTCCGGTTCCGGATCTTTTGAACCTTCCACCTGATCCGGCAATCGATAAAGCTGATACAACTCCCTCTGGTCGCCTGGGCGCCCTCCTTCCCAGACCTTGAGCCAAGGAGCGTCGGGCTGATACATGCGCGACCTCGACCCCTGCACCAGTAGCAGATGGCACGGCCGCGAACGCCACTCGGAGCGCTCGTCCCGGTAAGTCGAGATCCCAGCGAAGTACTGGAGCATGGCTCGCTGCGGTTCCCCGAGGCCGCGCGAGCCGATGCACTGGTGCTCGGCTGGGAGCTGGGACCTCAGATCTGCGACCATCTGGCGGTAGCTCTTTGCCGTGTCCAGATAGGGGTTGAACAAAACCGAGAACAGACCCCACCCCATAGTCATTCCGCTCGCCCACATTACAACCGGCCTTTCTGGCCCCTCCGGGAAGCGGTACACGGTCCACGCCCAAGCCGCCAGCAGGGCGCAGGCGAATAGGACTTGCGCAATACCCGCGTTAGGTTCGTATTCGGGGCTTAGGCGACTTAAACGATGGTGCAAGGCTTGCGGAATGGAAAGGTCCAACGCTGCCCAACACAACCAGAGTGCAAGCGCCAGCCCTACGAATAGGGCCACAGTCCCCGCCGACAGGACCCTTGCCCGGGTTGGCGTCAGCGACACAAGACGCGGAACCGCGAGCAATGAAACCGGAATCAGAGCGGGCAGGATGTAGACATCGTGTCCCTGGCGGGAAACACACAGTATCGTGAGGATGAGGAGAAATCCCGCCAGTGGCAACAGCAACTCGGGCCGCGAACGCAGTTCGCGCCGCGACCGCCAGGTCGCGCTGAGGGCAAAGGGCCATGCGGGGAGCGCGTACCACACCAGGTTACCTAGGATTTCGGCCGGGCCCCCGACTTCGCCGAGCACGTTCCAGCCTAGAAAACGTCCAAAGTTATTGTCCCAAAGCCACACCGAGAACAGGCGAGGCGACTGCTGATACAGCATCGCGGGCCAGATGAGCAGCCAAGGGACGCTTACCAGAAAGGCTAAGCCCACGCTACGCGCATAGTCCCAGCAACGCCAGCGGGGCGACAGCAGCGGAAGAAGAACTACGAGAATGCCCAGGCATCCGGGCGCGAGTAACCCCTTCGCCATGAACCCCAGGCCGACGCCCGTGCCCAGACAAAGGCCGCCCAGATGCGGTCTTCGCAGGCCAACCGCCAGGCCGTAAAAGGCCAGAGCAAAGCCTGTCAGCAACGCCGTATCGGTGAGGAGCTGATGCCCGCGCATCAGCAGTCCGGCGCAGCCGAGTAGCGCGAGGGTTGCTACCCAGCCTGTTCCTTTGCCGAATAGCTCTCGGCCGGTTAGACCCACGATGAGGAAGGCAAGAGCCACGTACAGCCCGCTCGCCAATCGTGCGGCGTCGTGGAGTGGTAGAAACGCGCGGAACGCCGAAGCGGTCAACGCTGCCGTGACGTAATAGATTGGCGGCTTCTCCATGAACGGCTCGTTCCCGAGCATGGGCACCACCCAGTTGTGACCCTCTAGAAGACTCAGTACGACACCGAAGCTATAGGCCTCATCGGGCTTCCAGGGGTCATGGCCGATCAGGCCTGGGACGATCCAAGCGATACAAAGTAAACAGACAAACACAACAATGCTGCGTGGACGCCACATCACGTGTTTAGCGTGCATCTAGGGCGGGCGCGGCAACCAGCCCGCATGAGCTGGCGTTCGCCAGGGTGGGGGTTTGCAGGATAGGCCGACTCTCTGACAAAGTACTGACCCGCAGTGGCATCGATCGCGCTCGCTCGCATCGAAAACCCTAGGGAGCAATGCGGATTGACGTGCTGAGCGGTCGCAGGCTAGGCCGATGACTAAGCCTGGTTGCGACGCGTAACCCAATCAGTAGGCCTGGCCACAAGGAAATCGAACCAGGCGCTGCTCGATGCTCATCAGGTTCGTTTTCGGCTCACGCTCGAGGTACGGGATCTGCTTCGGAAGTGAGGCCGTCACCAGCTTCGCAGAATCTTTCACCGAGAGTGTGGCAGCGCAATTCGAAAATCCCTCGGTCAATACATCGGCCTCCAGGTCGCCGACATAGACCACCTCTCCTGCTTTCGCCTCGAAGGTCGCAATCACAGAGCTGGATGAGGCCCCCAGCCCCTGGAACCCACCGAAGGCTGCCCAGTTACCGCCGCCCAAGACGATGGTCTGCAGTTGGTATCTTCCGGCCTTGACGATTTCGGCGTCGAAGCCGTGCGTCCAGTCGATCCTGAACCGTTGCCGCGTCTCGAAGGCGTAACCAGGCTCGTCCGCCTTCTGCCACACCGAGGGATAACCGCCGACGAGAACCACGGCCTCGTCGGGCGTGCGCGCTGCCCAATTGGCAGAGGTTAGAGTTTTGTCGTAACCGGTGCGGTACATCTGCGCTGGATTGGTCTTGCATCCGCCAAGCGTCCCAGCCAACAGCAGCGTGGTCGCGGTCAACAACCCGCCGAGAGCTGCGTGCTTATAGCGGCACTGCCTCATCTGCTTCTCCTATTGAGCGATCGCGAAACTGCCGCCCGCGAAAGGCTTTGCGCACGAGCGGTAAGAGGTCGAGACGCTCACCTCGCAGGGGGTATCCGGCTCACACTCGGTGCTGGTCGTGATCGCGATTTGCGCCTCCGTCTCGTGCACTACAGACTTAATCAGGGCGGCCGGAGAGTAGCACAAGTAATAGGGACCTTTCTCGCTGTCGAGCCCGTCGAGTTGAATCCTCTGAATGCCCCCAGGAGCTACAGTTGGAGATTCGAATCGCATCGAGACCACGTTCTCAGGCCCAGTCGTGAACTGCCAAGTCTTGGATACAGGCGTCTGATCCACTGTTCCAGAGAAGGCGACCTGATAGACCGTGGCGGGCGCAAGCGGCGAGAGCGGAATCAACGCTGCCGCGTGAACAGGGGTTTCGGGGTCCGTGGCGTGCGTGAGCAGTTTCGCGTCGAGCGAGCGCCTCGGGGTGTACGGAGCCAACTCGTAGATCTGGAACGACTCCACTGCAAAGGCGTGGCGCGCGTCAACCTGTATCGAGATTGGGTAGCCAACCAAAGTGTGGCCTGGCATTGGATTGGGAAACTCTTCAGCGGGATCGAAATCTAGCGGCACCCGCGTCTGGTCCGCCGCCGGGTACGCCGTTAGAACGGAGGGCGCCGGCAGTGGTGGAAGCATTTCCGCCCCGAAGTCCACGGTAACGTTCAGCTCATCTGTGCCTTGATGCGCCTTCAGGCTCACGCCAGGGCCGGCCTGAACGAAATCGACCGACAGGATGATGAATCGGTGATAGATAGCAGCGATCAGCGCGTCAACCGCGCCTGCAGGGTGTGCCGAGGCCTGACGTGCCACTACTTCTCCGGCCTCAGCGTAGTCGTAGTGCGCCGCATCGATGCGATCGAATGGACTATTTCCTGTGTAGTAGGGGTTGGTCGTCTTGTCCTCGTAATGGCCCATCTGATTGGCGCTGTCGAGATAGTTGCTGTGCGACTGCGCCGCCTTCAGCAGCCTTGCCTCGGACGCCACGGGAGCCAGACCAGCTAACGTGCGGTGATAGTTGACGCGCCCCAGCACCGGCGCCTGTAATGCATCGAGTTCCGATTGAGCTGCCGGATCGCGCGAAACCGTTCCCTTTGCGACCCCGGGCGAGCGGACCACTCCCGTATTCGCAGGGACCTCGGCACGCGAGCGCAGCCCTACGCCTCCTTGCGCAGCGGTTGCGTTCCCGGGATGCCGAATCGCGGGTTTACTGGCGCCTGCCGAACTGTCGGTTGCGACCGCCGCTTTATTCGCACCGGCGTCTTGCCCTGGGGCATCCGGCGAAAGACAGATGAGAGGCGCTACGCATGCGATACAGGCGAGGCGCTTGCGCGCCAGCGCCGCGCCGAGCATGCGCTGAAACTGGCTTCTTCCGACAGCGTTCGTACGGATAACGGCTAGGGGCTCTGCTGCCATTTTCGTCTCCTCACCACCGGAGGTATCAACAGGATGCGCCTGCCAGTCTCGGGGCCGACCCGCTTCGTGAAGCTAGTTTTCTCTGCCACGGCTAAGTCTAATTCCCTCGTTCGAAAATTGCTCCGGCGCTACTGTGCACGCTACCCTCGCACTTCAATCGTAAGATGGGACACAGGCGCATAGGATTCGTCCGCGTTCGCACTCGAGATCCGCAGGGCGGTCCTCGAACGTGGGCGCAGTCGTCGCCTCGCGGCGGCAGTATTGCGCGTTATGGGTTTTGCCGCAGGATCCGCGCGTAGACCGAGTCGATGTGATCGCGCAGGGTGTACACAAGTTCTGCGAACTCGTCGGGCACCAGAAGCTGATCCGCTCGCTTCTTGAGACGGTTCAGGCGTTCCAGGAGATCGCCCGCGACTGCGTTGGCGTTGGCTTGCAGCTCGAGGTCGATAAATTTCAACTCCCCGTATAGGCGGAATATGCGGCGACGGATGTTCCACTGGTACATCTGCGGCAGCGCGCTGAGTAGCGGATAGGCAATCGCAGCGACGGGGATAAGAAGCAAGAGCAGCCGCTCCACGAACACCGCCAGCCAGAACGGCAGGTAGCGTTGCAGGAATGGCGGTCCAGATTTGTAGAATTGCTGCGCGTCTTTCGACAATGGCAGGTCCACTTTCTCTGGGGCTGGAAACTGTCCCGACTTCTGGAAAATACCGGGCCCGGAGTGAATCTCGACCGCCGCCTCGAGCAGCAGGTGCTGGATCGCCGGGTGCAAGTCGCTGCGCATGATCAGACTCGTTTTGGGCGCGAGCAGCACGACATCCGTGGGCGGGCGGTTGGCAGCAAGGTTTCCCACCCCGGCTGGCAACAGCAGCTTGTTCAAGAACGGATAAAGTGCGACCACGGCATCGGCGCGAACAGCACTAACGACATCGACGTGCGGATCCGCAAGCAGGCGGCGCACCACGCTCGAATCCCAGGCTGCCATCATAACCGCAGCGTCGATCTCGCCGCGCAGCAGGCGCTCGCCCGCCTCGCTCGCGGTAAAAGGGAGCAATTGAGCAATACTCTGGTCGATGCCGTTTACGGCCAGTAGTTTTAAGGCGATCGACCGGCTCCCGCTGCCCTCCGGGCCGATGGACATTTTGCGTCCGCGCAGGCCTTCCAACCGAAGGCCCGGCTGCACGCCCCGTGTGAAAAACCAGACCGGCTCGTAAAACAGCGTGCCGAGCGACTCCAAATCCGGTGACAGCGCCTGCGTGGTCAGGCCGCCTTGCACAAAACCCACGCTCACGCCGGAGCGCCGATCGTTCAGGCGTCTGAGATTCTCCAGGGCACCGGCTGAGGGTAGAAGGCGCAGCTCCACCCCGGAGCGCGCCATAATCGCCTGATAACGCCTCGCGAATTCTTCATAATCGCTACCGGGCGTGCCGGTACTCATCACCACTACGCGCGGCGGAAACGGCCCGAGGTAAGCGATCGTCACGACCAACGCGATGACGATAAGCGCGCCTGCGGTCAGGTAGAACCACAGTTTGACCCGGCGCGCCTTTTGGTTAGGCGCCGGCATGACACCGGATTTTATATAAACCCTTCCTGCCTCGACTTTGTTGCACGGCCGGCTCGCCGGCATGCGCGACCGGCCGTCTGTCGCGGGCACTCCTACGCATATTGGAATGTCGCGCGCATCCGCGCCAAGCGACCTCTCAGTTCAGAGCTTTATCCTTCCAGAACTTCGTGCCGCCCAGGGCGACGCCAGCCTGCAGGCCCGCGCTGGTAAGCGTGTAGTACGGGCTTTGGTTGATGGTGGCCCCCCCGCTGGCGCTGACGTTCTCCTTGCCGGTGCCGGCACCTGCAACGGCGGTACCGCTCCCCTCCCAGCCCTTGCTTACGAAGTCGTTCATTGCCTTCGGGCTGCTGAAGATGATCAGAATCTTGGACTCTGCGATGCCGGCTTGGACGCCCGCGCTCGCTTGAGCCATCTCCATGAAGGTGTCTTTATTGGTCTTGTTGTCGTGGACCAAACCCTTGCCTCCCTGCCCACCGATGATGAAGCTCAGCCCGTACGTGGTAAATAGGGCGTAGCCGGGCGCTTTCTCCACATCCGCCTTGAGGCTGGCTTGAGCCTTGTAGAAGTCTTGCAGGCTTGCCGCTGCCACTTTGCGTAGTTCAGCCTGCTTGGCCTGCTTGTCAGATTGCGCCAACGCGAGACCGGTCGCGAAGGTCGCGATGAGAATGCTTATTGCAAGGCGCGCGTGGAATCTCATGGATGTCGTCCTCCTGTTGGGGTTGCAATTGAGCTGCTCTCTGAGTCGAGGTCCGCTCGGCGTCGCCCCTCAGAGGCATTGATCGTCCAGAGCGGCCTCGTTTCGAAGTGTGGGATTTTACCGTGTATCGAGGTCGCGTCGCCGCTTAAATTGCCGACAGGACTGCGGCACGCCAAAATAGGAAGCATTCTCGAAGGAGACCGCGTATGGCCCACTGTGTCCGTGTTGGGGCGCTCTGGTGGCTGGTCGGGCTCGTGGTGGTGTTGCTCGACTGCTGCGCTTCGACCAGCCTCGTGTCATCCCAGCGCAATCCGACTTACGCTGGGCCCGCCCTCAAGCGCCTCATTGTCGTAGCCGTGGCGTCCGATCCGCGCGTACGCAAAGCATTCGAAGACGAGTTCGTCGCAAAGCTCAACGCCGCCAACGTGAACGCGCAGCCAAGTTATCCGCTAGTCTCCGACACAAGCTCCGTCAGCAAGGCGCAGCTTAAAGAAGTGCTGGAGCGAGCTGGAGCGGACGGGGCTCTCGCCGCACGTTTGGTGAGGGTCGACACCGACCTCAACGCGCTGCAGATGTTTAACTTCGAAGACCGCTCCGCTGGGTTCTACGCGTACTATTCCTCAGAGCCTTCCGGATCGCTCGATCCAAGCCTGGTGGGCGGACCTAATCCGATTACCATCCACTTCGATCTGTACAGCGTGGCCGGTTCACAACTTGCATGGGCCGGGGACGCCGCGACGTTCCCCTCCACCGACGTGAAGCAGGTAGCCGCCGGACTTGCCTATACCCTCATCCCGGCATTGAAGAAGCAGAACCTTATCTAGAACCCGTCTGGGGATTCGCTGGAGAAGACTGCCCTGTCCCGCCGCCTCCGGGAGAGACGAGCTTGATCGCTTCGCCAGGAAGCCGGATCGTATTGCCCATGATGTCGACAAGGCGCGAGGCAACCGCCTGTGGACCCAATGGCACCACGATGGGATTGTCGAGGGTTCCGCCTACGTGCACCGGGATGGCAATCAACATCCCCCCGAACATTGTACGAAGAATCGGAATATAGCTGAGCAGCGACGTCGACGCCTTGAATGGCGCCACCAGCATATCGCCGTCGAGGCCACCGGTCACAAGGTCGATGTTGCCGTGGGCGGCGATCGTTACCACCGGCGCGTCGAAACCCATTTCACTCAGGAAGATCTTGCGGCCTTGTAGGCGCCCCTGGACGTGCGCAGATTTGTAATCCAAGCCAGCTTTCGACAGGTCCGGAAGTGCGCCGTGTACTGCCTCGCTGAGGTTGACGACCTTGAGCACGCTCGCGAGCGTATCCGCCTTGTTGATGTGGCCGTCCCGGGCGGTCAGGGCGAACGTCCCCCTCAGGTTATCCAGGAGCGTAGTGCCCTTGCTGCGCTCTCCGCTGCTGGAAAACTCGCCATCCAGATCCACTTTTCCGGTCGCCTGCACTCTCTGGTTGGTCAAGCAGCGAATCGACTGTTCGAGTTGCGCACCGCGCGCGCTGAGCTTTGCCTCGGCTACCGCGCTTCCTCGCCGCCCCGACAAGGAGCCCTCAAGGGTAATGCCGCACAACGCAGCGCGTTGAATCCGCACATCGCGAACGGTTTCCTGCAAGGTTACGCTTGCCACCAAAGGTGCCACCTCAAACGTCCCCGCACTCAAGCGGCGGATATCGATGCGAATCAGGCCCAGTGGAAGGTCCCAAAGCTGGGCCAGAAGCTCGGCCTCCTTGGCGCTGACGCTGGTTTCCGCAGACTCGGATCCGGCCTTTGCGGGGACGCTCGTCCCCGCCTGCGAGGGCATGACCGGCACCACCACGGTGTCACCACGCACGTCTGCGTCCAGCCATAACTTGTCGTTTACGTATGCGATGCTGCCGCTGATGTCCACGCGGCTTTGACCGCTGGACACGGTGGCTGTTTTGATCAGCACTTGCGGTCCCTTCGCCTCGAGCGAGATCTGCTCGATGGTGAGCGGAATCGGAAGCTCGGGCGGGAGGTGGACCTTTGTGCCTCGCAGAAATCCGGAGCGCGTGCTGTCTTTGAAGTGTTTCCGGTCTCCGTCTATGCTGAAGTCGCCTTCGAGCAGCCCGATGGAGACCGGTTGCGATACAAATGTGTGCTGGATGCTGGTGCCGTCGAGACGACCTTTGAAGCGGAACTGAATATGTGTGCCTTCGAAGCTGGCGTTAGCGGAGGCATCCGAAGCATCGTCGCGCACGCTAAATTTGTCGAGCTCGATCCCCTTGGAAGAGCTACGCACGGAAAAACCGATCACTGGTCCGCCTGCCACGTTGACGCTGCCCTGTGCCGCCACGCCGGCGCCGCGGCGCCAACTTACACTGGAATTGGAGATATTCAGCGCTGCGCGCAACCGCAGATCCCGCGGAATATCTGCCCGGGCATAGATCCATTTCTGCGCTTCCAACCCGACAGTGCCGCTAGCGTTCGCCAAGACATTGTCGATGCCTCGTTGGTAGTCCTCCAGACGGCCCGAAATTGCAAGCGCCGCATCCAGCGTTGATGCCTTGACGCCCTTCGCGCTCACCGTCTGCTCCGAAACGTCCACGACGCCGTCATGAAGGAGCAATCGCGGGCCATAGTGCGGCGCGTCGATCCAGATGTTCTTCGGTACGACGGACACCTGGAAGCGCGCCCGATCGAGCTTGCTCAGGGGAAGCTCCAGTCGGCTGACCGATGCTGCGAGGCTGCCCGACACGCTCTTCACACCCTCCAGCTGCTTGGCGAACTGGGGCTGGGCACGGGCCCAGAGGAACAACTCCTCGAGCGCGAACAGCACAGATCCCTGCTGAGCGCTCAACAGGTTCTGTGCACCAAGGTTCAGCCGAGCACTCACCGCGCTGAAGGTCGATTGGCCAACCGCACCTTCCAACCCTTGTGCCGACACAGCCTGATTTGTATAGCTCAGCCCGCCGCCGGTAATGCGGATGGGAAATGGAACGGCGCTGTGTCGCGCCGATGCCCGAATCGAAGAGAGGTCCACGCCCAGCAGCACATTGTTCACGTCTCCGCCGAGCGTGGCGTGCGCCACCGCACTACCCTCGAGCTGTTTTACCTGACCGAGCTGCCGCTGGGAGTCCCGGTCCGGCAGAACGCGCTTCGCCACAGCCAACGCCTCCGGCAGGTCCACGGCGACGGTGAGCTCGGCGTGCAGCGGCGAGATATCCGGATTCAAGTCCATCTCGAAACTGCCGTCGCGTCCCGTGGACTTGTCGAGTCGGCCTCGCACGCTCACTGCACGCACGATCCCTTGCTCGAGTGAACCGACCGCGCTCGCGTCATACACCTTGAGGTTGTAGAAAACGGGCAGGGACAGATCGACGTTGTCGACTGAGCCGTTGATGTGCAGGGCCTTGAGGTCGAAGAGATCCGCTAGCGCGGCCGACTGCGTGCTGAACTTCACCTTCGTGGCCGTTCCGCGGGCGAAGCGAACTGGGAAGCCCTGCAGAAAGTCCACAACCGGAGCCAATCCGTCCGCTGCAGCTTGCAAAGTGGGCAGATCGATGTCGCTCCCTTCGCTCTCCAGAGCGTAGCCGCCCTTGCCTGCGGTAAACCTTGCACTCAGGGCAAGTCGCGGCGAATCGACAGCAATCCGACGCACACTTAGCTCTGCGCTTCCGCCTTTGATCTGCGCGACTGCGTCGATCGCCGGGCCAGACAGCTCTAGGCGTCCCTTTCCGAATTGCAGCGCGACTTTCGGCGCGGCGATGCTGGCGTCGGCATGCGAGTCGGTCAGCCCGCGCACGCGCCACTTGAGTTGGACGTTAACGGCAGCCTCCTGTACCGGCCAGCCGTCCTTTATGCCAAGAATCGGCCCAAGGCTTGGCACTTGCAGACCGCTCAACTCGAGCTGTCCATCTCCGTCAAGCTCCTTGGATGCCAGACGCGCGTGCACGGCGAGTCGCCCGAACAGGTTGGAGCTGCAGGAAAGCCTTGCGGAGAGCGCATCTCTGGCCACATCGAGGCGAACATCGAGCTTTTCCAGCAACAATGGAGGCCGCTGACCGATCCGCAACTCGAGTCGTCCCGACTCGATCTCGGCAACGACCCCAGGCACCGCGTTCTCGATCTGCTCAACCACGCTGCGCACGCTTGCTTCAACTTCATTCAGCGAGAACGGTTTGGCCGGCTGTTGCGGCTGTGGAGTGGGTTTGGGCTCCTCGAGTTGGACCCTGACTTGCGGGGCCACCAGAAGGACTTTGTGCGGGTAGACCTTTCCGATAAAGAGGGGCAGAAGACGAATGTCGACAGCAGCTGTCTGCGCTTCGAGCTCGAGCGTGCCAGGAAGAGACAAGCGCAACCGCGACACCACCGCACCGGGAAACGGCAGCAGGTGCATGTCGATACGCTCGTACTGCGCCTTGCCTCCCGTGGCACCGGAAATGATCTGAGTAAGTTCACGTTTCACCGGTTCCTGGTTGAGCCACAGCGGAGAGGACAGCAGTATGCCAAGCACGAGCAGACAGGGCGTCAAACACGCAACAAGTATCCAGCCCAACCACCTCTTGCGTGTCATGCGCAGCGGCCCGAGAACACTTCACCGTCACCGCAACCCAGGGCCGCCGCGATCGACGGCCTGCGCGAGTTTCATCCCGACCAGTTGCGCAACGATCACTGCCACGTAGAACCCACCGACCATCACCTCAAGCCAGGCCAGAGTATAGGCGGGCGCACGCGTGGGGGTGATATCGCCATATCCCAAACTCGTCAGAGTGGTAAAGCTAAAGTAGTCGAACAGCGCGCGCCGCGAGTGCCACTCGCTGAGCTGCCCAGCGATCTGTGGGGACACGTTGAAAGAATCCGGCACGAGCCGATCGGTCAGGGCATACAAGTGACCCCAAATGAGGCCTATCAACACCCAGCCCGCGATGCCACCCAAAACATCGTCGGCGCGGACGCTACGCCTGCGCAGAACATCGCGCAGGACCACCGCGACAGCGAAACCGAGGAAGGCGGCGGAAAACAGGTGGAACGTCGCCGCCGCCGCACTCTGTGAGCGCTCCGACACGAAGTAGTGTGCCACGTTGGCCGCAATGGCTGGCAAGAGCAGTGCGAGCGCCAACCCCCGCTGCCAAAGCGGCAGAAATATGGCAAAAAACACAAGAACGGTCACGGCGGCGAAGACGGCGTCATACAAGATGCGATGCACAACGCTGTCAGCTGCCAGCAGTGGCTGCCCGATCTGTAGCGCCACGACCCCGATCAGCAGAATCAGGTGTCTGTACCTGGAATCCCAGCCCGCCTCCATCGGTGATGCCATGACCGGCTCAAAAGCTCGAATGCGCGCAACGAAACTCTGTGCTTGCTTGACCACACGCGGCCGCCGGCCTCGGCTACAGCGCTAAGATCTCTGCGGAGATCTTTCCGTTGGCCTCGAGAAAGGCAGTGAACACGCCGCCGTTGGGCAACCTGTATACGCCGAGCAATCTGAACTCCTGCAGCGCGCCGTGCAGCTGCACGTTGCCCCTGCGCGCATTAAGTGCCGTCTCCAGGCCCTGCTTCATATTCTCGATAGGCTGCGCCATATCAACTGTGAAGCGCTGTCGCAGGCGGTCGCGCAGATCGTCGTGCGCGAACCAACTGGCCGTCTTCAGCAGGGCTTGGTTCGTCTCGAGCGTGTAGTCGAGGTCTGGAAAGCTCAATGCGCGGGTGTCAGGATCGTACGCGGGTGTCCCTTTTAAGTAGCCTATGCCACTCAGATCACCGCTGAAAGTGAGTTTGACGACAATTTGGGATCCCTCGCCGTAAACGTCCGCGTTGGTCACGCGTACGTTATAGCTTCCAACGGTCATCGTCGTGCCGCCCTGATCCAGGTCCAGTGCTTTTTCGAGGCGCGCCTGGACGAAGGTTTGCTGCGCCTGCACCGGTATTTGCAGCTTGAACGTGTCCGCAGGCGCGGCCAGCTCTGCCGGGGGAAGCGGCTTGACGCTCGACGGTGGCTTCTTGCCCGCAGTGACCACGGGCCTCAGGCGAAGTTGAACTCCGGTGCGTAGCTCACCGTCCGCTACCGAGATCGGAACCACTCCGATACCTTCGGGGTTCAGGGCGAGCCAGACGTTGGGGCGCAGCTCGGTCGGCTCGTTCATCCTTGCCCATCCCGTTTGCATGCGCTGTCGCAGATCCAGCGCGGCAGCCAGTCGCTTATCCACTGCAGGCAGCATCTTCCTCAGCGCCGTGTCGAACCCGGTTACGATCTGGTCGGTGACATCCACCTCAAGCGGGTGCAGCACGCACCGGTTTCCTGGGACTACCGTGCCCAATGTGGAACGCGCACGGACAGTCATGTCCGGAAGGACGGTGAGCGCGCTGTGGATGGAAACGGTTGCGCTTCGGGGCGCCTCTGCGTCTGTGCCGCACGAAGCGACGCTGACGGGTCCGGGACAGGGCGTCTGCTTGCGGCCCTTGAGCCAATAGCTGAGGTCCACCCTGGTTGTGATCGCTTCGCCGGCACCAGACATGGCCAAAGGCGCGC
>Ga0187780_10002132_pt1 | contig 14914 bp, 17 predicted proteins | sample 1015_Q2_SP10_20__FD_132429 | JGI IMG/M metagenome (GOLD analysis project Ga0187780, IMG submission 132429) | Tropical peat soil microbial communities from peatlands in Department of Meta, Colombia - 1015_Q2_SP10_20_MG | ecosystem: Environmental > Terrestrial > Soil > Wetlands > Peat | place... | reverse complement strand
TACGCCGCCTACCTGCGATCGCGCGTGGTGGCATCGGCCTGTCCAGCCGCGTCGGCCGGCTGCGGCACAGTCCTGACAAACGGATCGACCGGTGGTCTCCACTGCATCGCGCAGTTCACCGCGTTGTAATCGCCGATGCAGCCGCCCACTTGGTTGGCTGCGCCCTCCGGTGGCGGGTTGGAAAACATCGCTAGTGCGGCCTCACCGACTGCGGTAGTCGGGTACCAAGCGCCACCGGACGGTATCCATCTGTCTCTCAATGACACTGGTTCCCGTTCGCCGCCGTCATGTACCAATTCCGGGCTTGGTGCCGGCTCGTGCTGGATCGATGGACGGCCGGACCGCACGCCCAAACGAGTGGCGCCGGGCGACAAAACGCCTCTGTGCGGCGAGATGACCGGAACGGCATGCCCCGGCGCGCCGACCAACCCCCGCCCGCCGGCCAGGGACGACAGCAACAGTGCGCCACCAACGCCGACTGCGCACGATGCAATAAGCGCTCGAGCAACGGTTAAAGTTAACATGGCTCTCTCCCTGAGCGTGAAAATGCGGGCTCGCGATTCAGGAAAAAGCAAGGCTGGTGCCAGCGAATTCTGCCCTGTTTTGGCACAGCATTTAAGCGCGCGGCGGATCGCGGCCAACGTGGCGAAGCTGCCGGACCTTTTGCGGCAATGAAATGCGAGAAAGCCGGTCGCTGATGAAGTCCACAATCTCCTGCGCGAACTCCTCACTGCCGCGCAACACGTCGGTGCCGGTGAACCTCAACACTGGGATGCCGTAGCGCGCAAGCACGCGGTCACGTCTGCGATCATTGCTCGCTTGCTCGACTGTACGCTCGTGAAATTGATGGCCGTCGCATTCGACTATGACTATGGGACGACGCTTGCGGTAACTCGGAATGAATATCGCCAAGTCCACTTCGCCAACTCGATCGATTGGCAACGCAGGAACGAGAGCGAACAGGCTTGGATAATTGGCATCCTCTGCCTCGACTACCGTTTGCCGATATTCGTCCGCCGAATATAGCCAACATTTCCAGTCGGATAATTCGTCGAGTTTATTGAAGATCGCCTGCGCCAAGATGAACTCAGTCGGGCTTGCAACAAGGCCCCACAGCTTGCATGCGACCACGTTGGCGGTGTAGTTCGTCGGGAACACGTCACTTACTTTCATTTGGAAATAACCTCTTAATCGGATCGCCTTGGGGGTTGAAGGAATACACAGAGCGTGTACCTTTCGAATTCGCCCCAAGACGATCACAGGTCGTTGATGGGCATGGAAGCCGGAGGTTCCTTCGAGGGCAATCTCCGGCTTTTCCACGATCAGCGGTGTGAATTCAGCGCGATTGAAAAAGGCTAGCTCGCGTCCGTCTGGCGAGTCGATAGACCGACGCCCAAAGCCCTCGCGAAGGGCGGCGGAAGGGACGCAACTTTATCTGCCGGTCTTGGTTGCTGTAACGACTGGGATGCGCCGGGGTGAGTTGCTTGGGCTGCGCTGGTCGGACATTGATCTAAAAGCGGCGAGGCTCACGGTGAATCAGTCACTAGAGCGACTGAGCGGCAAGACGACTTTTAAATCACCCAAGACTTCAGGCAGCCGCAGGACGATTACCCTCCCTGCGCTGACGGTCGAGGCCTTGCGCGAGCATCGTTCTGCAGAGCCACGGATTGGTGCTGGCGAGCTTGTCTTTAGTCACGATGGAATACCGTGGGACCCTGACACCCTCACGAAGGCTTTTGATCGCTTAGTGCATGAGGCTGGTGTGAGACGGATTACATTTCATGGGCTGCGCCATACGCACATCTCGCATCAGCTAATGGATGGAGTGCATGTGAAGGTCGTGAGCGAACGCGCGGGACATGCCAACGTCAGCATCACGCTGTCGGTCTACGCTGCGTTCGTTCCGACGATGCAAGCTGACGCTGCCCAAGGTATCGATAAGTGGCTGCGGCAAGAACTCGGTGGCAACTCGGTGGCAATTCGGCCATTTCCACCAAGGCCACCCAGCTAAGTCGTTGATTTTATGGTGCCGGGTGAGAGGATTGAACTCCCGACCAACGGTTTACAAAACCGCTGCTCTACCGCTGAGCTAACCCGGCTTGTTCGAACTTTTCGCATATCACTTAAGAAATTACCACCGGATTGCCAACCAAGGATTTCCCGGACGTCCCCCTGCGGACACTGTGACCTACGGTACTGACTGCGGTTTCGAAAGTGCGCTATCGTCTTGTCGGATTCCTCCAGTATGGATGCGTATCATGATGGATCGCGACACAAATGGCCCAACCGAACGCGACGACGACATTCTCGCGTGCGATCTTCCAGACGACGCGCTGGAACGTGCGGCAAGCGTCGCCGAGGGAAAAATCACGACTTGGTTCTATTGCACGCAGGGTTGGTACAATTGCGGCTGGCCTCTCTAGGGTCCGGATGGAACAGATCTCGGCGCGACCCATGGCCAACCCATGACTGGCGGCCGCGCGCAAGCTTGACCCCTCGCCTCATCGAAATGATGACGGTTATCGCTGCGTTCAAGCGTCGCGCGGCTTGATCGCATTGCATGGCCGCATTTCGGCGCGACAAGCCGCCGGAATAGCGGCGCCCATTTTCGGTTAGTATCCGCAACAGGCGACCGCGGGGCGGCGACAAAGGAGCGACAATGGAAGGGAACTCGCAATGTCGAACGTGACCAGGCGAAGTCTTCTTGCCGGTTCCGCCGCAGCGGCGATCGCCACCCAACCCGCGCCCGCGGGCGCCGAAGCGCCCGCCGCGAATAAGGCGACGCCGGGGATTTACCGCTACAAGATCGGCTCTTACGAACTCACCGCGCTTTACGACGGCATCTGGTACCGGCCGATCACCGACAAATTCATCCGCAACGCGCCGTTCGCGGAGGTCGAGCAAGCGCTCGACCAGGCCTTCATGCCGCACGACAAACTGGCGACGCCGTTCACCACGCTCATCGTCAATACCGGCAAGAAGCTCGTGCTCCTCGATACCGGGACCGGCGGCCAAATCGCGCCTTCCGCCGGCGCGTTGCGCGGCAATCTCGCCGCGGCCGGCATCGATCCGAAAGCCGTCGATCAGATCGTCATCTCGCATTTCCATCCCGACCACATCAACGGCATCAAAGACAAAGACGATACGCTGATTTTTCCTAATGCCGAGCTGATGGTGCCGGCGCCGGAATGGGCCTATTGGATGGATGACGCCAATTTGAACGCCGCACCGGCCGACCTGAAAATCACCTTCCTCAATCAGCGACGGATTTTTTCCGACATCGCCAAGCAGGTGACGCAATTTCAGCCAGGCAAAGAAGTCGCGCCGGGCATCGTCACCTTGCCGGCGCCCGGCCACACGCCGGGGCATACGGTCTTTGCCATTCACTCCGGCGATCAATCGTTGCTGGTGTTGAGCGACACGGCACAACACCCGGCAATATTCGCGCGCCATCCGGATTGGCAGGCGGCGTTCGACATCGACGGCGCCCAAGCGATAGCGACGCGCAAAAAGATTTTCGACCGCGCCGCGGCCGACCGCATGCTGGTGACCGGCTACCACTTCCCCTTCCCGGCCTGCGGGCACCTGATCAAGACCGCGACCGGGTACGAGCATGTTCCCATCGAGTGGCAACCGACGCTGTGATCAAGTGGAGTTTTAGAAAAATTGAGAAGGCCGGCATTGCGCCGGCCTCCCCGATCCCACGCAATTCGATTTTTTGTGAGCTGCGGGACGATTAATTTCCGGCTTGCGGCCAGACGGGGGCCGCTGGCAACCGCAAGCCGGTGCGTACGGTCCGGGCCTCAGTTCGCACCGCGATAGGGTGCTCATTCCGGATCGCAGGCAATCTCGATTTGCTCAGGCATGATCTTGTCCGAAAACCGGTGTCTATCCTGGATCAAGTCCGGGAGCAGGCTTTTTTCGGATCCTGACTTACGAATGCTTGTTGTTCTTGGCGGCGCCGGCCTGATGCGCTTTTGCCGGCACGTTACGATGCGCGTGACGCGCCATGCGGCTTTTGCCGCTGGCAAGGTGCTTACGCGCATGCATCGACCGATTTTTCGCCGTCTTCGCCGTTTCGTGCGTTGTCGCGGTCTTGGAGGCGTGAGTCTTGGTCGTTTGAGTCTTCGTGGCGTCAGCCGTTTGGCCGGTCTGAGCCGAAAGCCCTGAGCCGGAATTTCCCGACGGTTGCGCGGCAAAGGCCGAGCCGGCGAGCAAGCTTGTCGCGATCAGCGCGGCGGCGAATTTAGTCAACATCGTGTTCTCCTTGTGCTACGGCGCGATGAAGAGCCGGCGCCGATAGTCGAGGAGACATTTACCGCCTGCCCACTGAATGCGGCCTGAAGTGGCGCATTGGTCGGCGTTCACCTACGTGAAATTCCCGTAATGCCGGGGAACCAGCGCTACGTTGCCGCCGGAGCGCGCCTAACGGCCGGTCGGGAAGAAACGCCAAGTTGCCGGTGTTCTAAGGATTTGGATCGGAGCCAGCTACGGGAATAAATAGCTGCGCCCCAGATCAAGACTAACGGTAACCCGAGCCGGAAAATCCCCGTGCGGGAAGATCGACCAGGCATGATCAGGAAAAAGCCTGCCCCGGAGACCGATCCGGGGTGGAAACCGGTTTTCCGAAAAGATCACGCCTTATCAAATAGCTAGGGCCGCAGTCTATTCAGGTTGAAACGATCGCGCTCTGGCCAAAACCGGAGGACTTAATGCGCAAAACACATTGGCTTACAGCCGCCATCCTCATCGGCGTCATTTCGGGCGCCCCGCAATTCGCCGCCGCGATGGGGGAAAGCAATCCCACGCCGCCGCAAAGCAGCGAGCCGTCCGGCACAAAGAGCACCAAGCAGAAGACCAAAAAGGAAAAAAGCAGTTCGGCCGCGGATTTCTTGACCCGCTATCATTCGGCCTATGCGCTCATCTACGACAAGGAGGATTATGAGGCCGGCATCGCGGCGCTACGCGCGATGGGATACGACGACAATGCCGATGTGGCGACGCTGATGGGCTATGCCAGCCGCAAGCTCGGCCGCTATGACGACGCCAAATACTGGTACGACAAGGCGCTTGCAGCCGATCCCAATCACGTAGTGACCTGGTCCTATTACGGCATGTGGTACGCCGAGCAAGGCAACCTGCTGAAGGCCAACGATGACCTCGAAAAAGTGCGGCAGCTGTGCGGCAATACTCAATGCCGTCCCTATGTCGCGCTCAAAGAGGTGATCGACGGCACGCGGACTTACTGAGCTAATATTTCATCTTCGTCTCCATCCCACCCCCGAACACGGGGGTGGGATATTTCATTTTTGGATCGAGCCCCGCGCCGGTTCGGACACACCCGCCTCCCCTCTCGTCTCGGCCATGAGCCAAGCATTGTAGTCCGTATCGACCCGCTCGATCGGCAGCACGAGAATGGCGGGGGTCGTATAGGAGTGCATTCGCTTCACCGCGGCACTGACCGCCTCGGCAAGCCCGGCGCGCGTCTTTATGATCATGACGACCTCTTCGCCCCGTTCAATCGCGCCTTGCCACCAATAGAGCGAGACCATGCCGGGCAGGATATTGACGCATGCGCACAACCGGGCTTCGACCAATCCGCGACCGGCGCGCTCCGCCTCGACAATGGATGGAAAGACCGTGTAGACGAACACCGCGCGTTCATTGTTATTGTCCATACTGATCTCCTGCCGCGTCTTGCGCCGCCTGTTTTTGAAGCGACACGTATGCCGAAAGCTCGCCGCCCCTCCTCCCCGTATAAGCATATCGCCTTCGTCGCGAGCGATGTGCCCGCGGCCCAGCGGGCTCGGCGGCGCCTGATCCAGCGTTATGGCGACGCGCGGCCCGAGACCGCCGATGTCGTGGTCGCGCTCGGCGGCGACGGTCTCATGTTGGCGACCCTGCAACGGTTCATGAATTCCGGCAAGCCGATCTACGGTATGCATCGCGGCACGGTCGGTTTTCTCATGAACGAATACAGCGAGCGGGATCTCATCCAACGCCTGGCGGCCGCCAACGTCACGGTGATCCACCCGCTTTTGATGCGGGCGCGCGATGCCGCCGGCCGCGTGCATCGCCACCGCGCCATCAACGAAGTGTCGCTATTCCGGCAAACCTACCAGGCGGCGCGGCTGCGCGTCCTGGTCGACGGCAAAGAGCGGCTTGCTGAACTCGTCGCCGACGGCATCTTGCTGGCGACGCCGGCGGGCTCGACTGCCTACAATCTCTCGGCGGCAGGACCGATCATCCCGATCGGTGCGCCGCTTCTGGCGCTGACGCCGATCAGCCCGTTCCGGCCGCGTCGCTGGCGCGGCGCGCTCTTACCCGATCGCGCGCATGTCACGGTCGAAGTTCTGGAGCCGGGCAAGCGCCCGGTGGCGGCTGTCGCCGATCACGACGAGGTACGTTCGGTTCGTTCGGTCGAAATCAGGATGGATCACTCGACCGCCATGCACATGCTGTTCGATCCGGGTCACAGCCTCGACGAGCGAATTCTCAGCGAGCAATTCGGCCACTAAAGCCGAGGAGGTCAAGCCGCGGCGGAATGGCCGGTCATATCGGCCGCCTCGCTCACCAGTTCATTGTAGTAGTGGCGCGCTTCTTCGCGCGCCGCCTCGGTGGCGAAACGACGCAAAAGCGTTAGTAGCGGAGTGACGTCGCCGAGATCCGCCTCCTCGCAACGCGTAAGAACCCGCTCGATCATGCGGCGCTTGAGCCGTGCGCCGCCGCCGGCGTCGTAGACGAACCCTTCGCGCATCGCCAGGATCGCCTCCTTGAACGCGGCGTGGGTCGAGGCCGGTAGCTGTGCTTTTTCGAACAAAGCATGCAAGCCTCCTTCGCCGTGGCCGTGCACGATGCCCGAAATGCGCGCCAGTGGCATGCCGGTTAGCTCGGCGAGCACGTCTTCGAACAAGGCAGTGTTTCCGGACAGCAGCGCGCGCAAAATAAGCCCTGCCGTGAGCTGACCGCTGGCGCATAGATGGCGGATCAGCGAGCGCAATTCGCTCTGCGGGGTCTCGGCCGCGATCGTGATTGTCGCTTTCTCGCAAGCCTCGCGCGCGATTTTCTGAGCGCGGTCGGCCTTGAGCCACGCGCGGTCAACAACGAAACCGGCCAATGTCTCCGAAAGTTTTGTCACCAGCGTCTGGCGCGTGGCCGCGGGAATATCGTCGCGCGTCAGCAACGCCTCCCGAATTGGAGCAAGATGACCGAACCGTTCGACGATACGATCGATCGAGAGTGGCGCAATATCGGCGGCGCGATTTTGCACCAAGATCCGACACGCCCGCTCGGCGCCCATCTCGGCTAGCGCAGCCGCAACCGCGCGCGGCAGCGCGGCGCGACCGGCAATGATAACTTGTATTTCGCTGTCTCCGCTTGCGACCGCCTCGACCAGATCGGCGTCGACGAATAACGGCGACGCGGCGTAGACCAGCGCCGCGATCTGCGGCTGGTCGGCCGCAAGACCCATAATGACCGCGGGCGGCGCGATCGGGCTTGCCGCCAACGCTTCGGCGAGCGCGCGCCGGACCAACGGCGAAGGATCGTCCAGCAGCATCAGCATGACGCCTTCAGTGGCCGCAAGATCGTCGGTCGACAAATCGGAATAAAGGTATGCGCGTGCGAGAGCGCACGTCGCCTCGGCGCGCTCGCCGGCCGGCGCTCGACTCACCCACTGCAAGAAATCACGGACGATCATCGTTTTAGGCCGCACCTAATTGCGCTTCGGCTCTGAATGCTAGAATCCCGTCCTTAACAAATCCTTTACCATAAACATTCGCAATCGCGGCGAGAGCACCTACCGGCAACAACTGCCAAACGCGCCTGTTTCCAGCCCATTGCCGCGCACCGATCCGGGATTCCACGCGCTGGAATCGCTAACAATTATGGTAAATGTCGCCTCAAAGGCCCAGTGCCGAGGCCAGAGGCGCCGAACCAGGGCGCTAGAGAGTAAGGAGGCGAGAATGGCGCGACAGGCGGCCACGAGGCATAAGCGCGGCGGGCTGTATTTCGAGGACTTCGTCGTCGGCGAAACCGTCGAACATCGCTACACCCGCACCGTCACGCAAATGGACAACATGTTGTTCTCCAACATGACCCTCAATCCGCAGCCGCTTCATATTGATCGGCACTTTTGCGAGCAGGAGACCGAATGGGGCCAGCCGCTGATGAATTCGCTGTTCACGCTCGGCTTGATGATCGGCATCCAGGTCTCGGACATGACGGTCGGCACCACGATCGCCAATCTCGGCATGACGGATGTCAAATTCCCGCACCCGCTCTTCGAAGGCGATACCGTGCATTGCACGACTGAGGTCATCGGCAAGCGCGAATCGAAGTCGCGCCCCGGCGCCGGTATCGTCGAATTCCATCACCGCGCCTACAATCAGGACAATAAACTCGTCGCCGAGTGCCGCCGCCAGGCTTTCATGCGCATGCGGCCGAAGTAATTTCCCGCATGCGCTCGCTTCTCTTCGTTCCAGCCGACAGCGCGAGGAAGCTCGATAAAGCGATGACGAGCGGCGCCGATGCGTTGATCGTCGATCTCGAAGATTCGATCGCGCTCGACGCAAAGATGCGAGCGCGCGACAGCGCTGCGGCGTTTCTCAGGGACGCGGTAAAGACAGCGCAGCGACCCTCGCTGATGGTGCGCGTGAATGGGCTGCAGACCGGCCTTACCGACGCGGATCTCGATGCCATCGCGCCGGCAAAACCCGATGCCATCATGCTGCCGAAAGCTGAAGGTGGCGCCGCTGTCATTCACGCCGATGCGAAGCTCGCGGTGCGCGAAGCACAATGCGGACTGTCCGACGGCCATGTGAAAATTCTGCCGATCGCGACCGAGACCGCCGCCGCCATGTTCGTCGCCGGCACCTTTGCGGGCGCGAGCACGCGGCTGATGGGTCTCACCTGGGGCGCGGAGGACCTCTCCGCCGAACTCGGCGCACTGGCAAACCGCGATGCCGAAGGCCGCTTTCTCGATCCGTATCGGCTCGCGCGCACGCTCTGCCTTGTCGGCGCAAGCGCTGCGGGCGTGCCTGCGATCGATACCGTGTTCGTCGATTTCCGCGATGGCACGGGCTTTCGCCGGGAATGCGAGGAGGCCTGCCGCGACGGCTTCGTCGGCAAGATGGCAATTCATCCCGCGCAAGTGCCTATCATCAACGAGGTGTTCACGCCTTCGGCCGAAGCCATTGCGCGTGCGCAATCGGTTGTCGATGCCTTCGCGGCGGCGCCTGGCGCAGGCGTCGTCGGCATCGGCGGCGTCATGTACGACCGGCCGCATTTGGCGCGCGCCAAGCTGTTGCTCGCCCGATCACCCTTCCCGCCTGGCGTCAGACGGTAGCGGTCGCAAGTTTCGGTCCTAGAGCACAATCTTTTCAAATCGAATCGACTGCGGCGCAGGCTTTTTCCGGACCGTGCCCCGGATTTATCAGTCCTTCCGATAGGCCGCTTTGGGATCGAAGACGCGTTCATCGCGAAATTCGAGTTTCATCTCTCCAGTCTTAGTAGCGGACACGCCGAGCGGCACGACGCGATAGAAGCACGAACGGCGGCCGGTATGGCAGGCGGCCGTGACCTGTTCGACCTTGATCCATACGGCGTCCTGATCGCAATCGATGCGCATCTCGACGACCCGCTGGACGTGGCCGGACGTTTCGCCCTTTTTCCACAGCGCGTGGCGCGAGCGGCTGAAGTACCAGGCTTCGCCCGTGGCGATGGTCTTGGCCAGCGCCTCGGCATTCATATGTGCGACCATCAGCACATCGCCGGAGGCCGCATCCGTCGCGACGCAGGTGACAAGACCGTCGGCGTCGAATTTCGGCGTCAGCGCCGAAGATTCTTCCAGATCGGCAGGGCCGACGGGTGCCGGAAATAGTGATTGATCCGCCAAAGTGTCCTCGCGTTTTTGCCGGAACTTCAAATCAAAGGCGGCAGCGCCTATATAGTGGATTGTCAGGGAGACTCAATAAACCCCGGTTAAGTCGGGACAATCCGCCGTCAGCCATGCTCAACGAGGTCTACAACCGCCGGATCATCGAGCTTGCTGGCAACATCCCGCGGATTGGACGGCTGCCTCATCCGGATGCCAGCGCGACCGCGGTTTCCCGCCTGTGCGGCTCGACGGTGACGATCGACTTGACGATGGAGGGCGACACGGTCACCGATTTTGCGCATGAGGTGAAGGCCTGTGCGCTCGGTCAGGCGTCCTCGTCGATCATGGCCCGCAACATTATCGGTTCCAAAGCAAGCGAATTGCAGGACTTGCGCGAAAGCGTGCGGAAAATGCTCAAAGAAAACGGCGCTCCGCCTGCGAACGGCAAATGGGCCGACATCGCCGTGCTCGAACCGGTGCGCGACTTCAAGGCGCGGCACGCCTCGACACTTCTGACTTTTGACGCCGTCGTCGATGCGATCGGCCAGATCGAGGCCAAGCGCGCCGCCAAAGCCCAAGCGCAGTGAATGCGCAGCGACTTGCCGCCGCCCTTTTCGCCGCTGGCCGAAGCCTGCCGCAACGCCCCTCGCCGCTTCGGACGCGGCTTGATCGCGGTCTATCGCTACACGCTCGCGTCGCTGACCGGCTTTCGCTGCCGGCATCTGCCGACCTGTTCCGAATATGCCGACGAGGCGCTCGATCGTTTCGGCCTATGGGCTGGCGGCTGGATGACCTTGGCGCGGCTGATGCGCTGTCACCCTTTGGGGACTTCAGGCCTGGATTTCGTGCCCGAGGCGCTGCCCGAAGAATCGCGCTGGTATATGCCGTGGCGCTACGGGCGATGGCGCGGGACTAATGCGACGCCGTCCCCTTCACACCCTGCCGGACCGGACGCGGCGCGATAGCGCCAGGAAGACTCTTCCGGCCACCAAACAATACCTGGCGAATGCCGCGCGCCTACCACTGGTCCCGCTTTCCGTTGCTTTCCGAAAACGCTGAAGGGGCGGTGCTGAAAGTGAAGCCAAGTCGACCATAACCGGCGCGACTCTAGGTCGCGGAACCGATTTGTGACGAAACCCTGGACCGCGAGTTTCTCCGGTACAGGGCGAGAACTATCATCGAGAACAAGGAGAAAATCCGATGAGGAAGCAAACCGCTATCGTATCAGCGGCTGCGCTGCTGCTGTGCGGCATGGCAACGGCATCGGCGGCGACCGCAATGCATCCCTCCGATACCGTTATCCTATCGGCTGCGCAGCGAAGAGCCGTGTGGAACGATCTCAACAAGCAAGCGACCAATCAAAACGCCGCGGGCTTTGATGCCACCATTGGCACCTTCTTGCCGAAAACGGTGAAGATCTTGCCGATGCCAAGCAAGACGGCGGCCGATATTCCTGCGCTGCGGCCATACAATTTCGCGATGGTCGGACACAAGCTCGTCATCGTGGACCCATCCAACAAAGTGATCGCCGACGTGTTGACGAAATAACGAGCGGGGCGAGCCAACTGCCCTTGCTAAAGCCCGACGATCAGTAGCTACGCGCGCGGTCCCCGCTCGGAAATCCGCGGCTTTCTTTGGGTCTTCGAGCCTCTGGCTTTTTGAGCGAAGGTCCGCGCGCGGGCACTATTGTTTCTTCATGGGATTACCGGCCTAATGACGCGAGTGACGCTGCGCCCTCACGACGCGCCATGCGACTCCGGCCACAAGGGCGATGACTAGGATGATCCAGACGATCGTGTGAAACGGTCCGTATCCGCCGTAGCCCCAAGGCTCCACAAGCCACTGATGTGCAAGGCCCCACATGATCTCTATCCTTCCGATGTAAACCCTCGGCGCTAAGCCATATTATCTCGCGAATGAACCGCGATTGACGACATCGAGAAAATACGAGAAAAGGCGCCTTTCCGCTTACGCCGCACCGTAGGCAGCGAGTGAGCAACAGGAGTCGATGATGGTCGCGCTGACCTTTCCCGACGGCGCACGCCGGGACTATCCGCAAAAGACAACCGGGCTCGATATCGCCAAGAGCATTTCGCCCTCGCTTGCCAAGCGCACGGTGGCGATGGCGCTCGACGGCAAGCTTGCCGATCTTTCCGAGCCGATCGAGCGGGACGCGAAGATCGAATTTCTCACCCGCGAGGATCCGCGCGTGCTGGAACTCATTCGCCACGACGCCGCGCACGTTCTCGCCGAAGCGGTGCAGACATTGTGGCCGGGAACTCAAGTTACGATAGGGCCCGTGATCGACACCGGTTTCTACTACGATTTCTTCCGTAACGAGCCTTTCACGCCGGAGGATTTTACCGCCATCGAAAAAAAGATGCGCGAAATCATCGCGCGCGACAAACCCTTCACCAAGGAAATCTGGTCGCGCGCCAAAGCCAAGCAGGTCTTTCGCGACAAGGGCGAACTGTTCAAGGTCGAACTCATCGATGCGATTCCTGCGGACCAGCCGATCAATATCTATAGACAGGGCGAATGGTTCGACCTTTGCCGCGGCCCGCATATGACGTCGACCGGCAAGGTCGGCAATGCGTTCAAGCTGATGAAAGTCGCCGGCGCCTATTGGCGCGGCGATTCAAACCGCGAGATGCTTTCCCGCATCTACGGCACCGCCTTCGCCAAGCAGGAACAGCTCGACGAATATCTTAAGCAGGTCGAGGAAGCCGAGAAGCGCGATCACCGCAAGCTGGGCCGCGAAATGGACTTGTTTCATTTCCAGGAAGAGGCGCCCGGCTCGGTATTCTGGCACCCTAAGGGCTGGACTCTGTTCCAGACGCTGGAGAATTACATCCGCCGCCGCCAGGAGGATGCCGGCTATGCCGAGGTCAACGCGCCGCAACTCATCGACTCGTCGCTGTGGGTCGCATCGGGTCACATGGCGACATTCCGCGATTCGATGTTCCTCGTGCAGCCGCGCGAGGAGGACGAGCGCACCTTCGTGGTCAAGCCGATGAACTGCCCCGGCCACATTCAGATATTCAAGAACGGCCTGAAATCCTATCGCGATCTGCCGTTCAAGATCTGCGAGTTCGGCAAGGTTCACCGCTTCGAGCCGTCCGGCGCGCTGCACGGACTGATGCGCGTGCGCGCTTTCACGCAAGACGACGCGCATATTTTCATCACCGAGGAGCAGATCGCGGAAGAGGTCATCAAGGTCAACGACTTGATTCTGACGATCTACCGCGATTTCGGCTTCGACGATGTGCACATCAAGTTCTCGGACCGGCCGGAGAAGCGTATCGGCGAGGATGCCGTGTGGGACAAGGCCGAAGCGGCGCTGATGAAGGCGCTCGAAGCCTCGGGCCGGCCGTGGACGCTCAACAAGGGCGAAGGCGCGTTCTATGGGCCGAAACTCGAATATGTACTGCGCGACGCGATCGGCCGGGACTGGCAATGCGGCACCGTTCAAGTCGATCTCAACATGCCCGGCCGGTTGGGGGCGTTCTATATCGATGAGCACTCCAACAAGATCACTCCGGTGATGCTTCACCGCGCGATGTTCGGCTCGCTGGAGCGCTTCACTGGAATTATGATCGAGCATTTCGCCGGGCATCTGCCGCTTTGGCTGTCGCCGGTGCAGGCCGTCGTCGCAACGATCACGTCGGATGCCGACGGCTATGCGCGCGAGGCGATCGAGAAGGCGCGCCGAGCGGGGCTACGTGTCGAGGGCGACCTGCGTAACGAGAAGATCAATTACAAGGTGCGCGAACACTCGCTGGCGAAAGTGCCGGTGCTTCTTGTCGTCGGCAGGAAAGAAGCCGCCGACCGCACCGTTTCGATCCGCCGGCTCGGCAGCGAAGCTCAGCAAACGATGGCGCTCGACGCCGCGCTCGCGGCCTTGGCGCAAGAAGCCGTGCCGCCGGACATCGCGCGGATGAGAAAGGCCGCTTAGACTCCTCGTCTCGCGCGGTCAACGTGCCAGCACCTCGATTTCGCCGTCGACCCCGGTGATAACCTTGAAGTCGCGCTGGTAGGTCTTTCCTTCGTTGCGCGCGATGACGTGATAATCGCCTTCCCCCAGAACGAGACGCGGAAAAGCGCCGATGGACTCTTTGATCACGTCGCCGCCCGGGGTAAGCACCGTCCATTGCGTATTCGCCAGCGCCTCGCCGCCGGGATTGTTCACGAGCTTGAGCGTGATCACCGCCGCGCGATGCGTGACGACGATGTCGGCCAGCTTGCCGGCCTCGACGCGAACGTCGGAGCGGACCACCGAATTTCCATCGCCGTAGTTGGAAACGATGTAATAAGTGCCTTCCGGAAGCAGCACGACGTCGCCCGTCAACACGTTCTGCGCGATCGGCCGGCGATCGCTGGTGTCGAATTGGCTGCCGGTATAGATCTCGAACGAAATCTGTCCGACCGGGATGCGCACGTCGCCGACCTTGCCTTCGAGCCTGATCCCGCCGGCCGGAATGTCGAGGGTTTCGTGGACCGCTTCCGATCGTAGCTGCACTGCCTTGGCGGCGCTTGCGAGTCCGAGGCTCGCATGCACGACATAGTTTCCTGGCGGCAGCAAGAACGTCGGTGCCGCCCCGCGATCTTCCTTGATCAGACGGAACACCCCGGACTCGTCTGGCTTTGCCGCATAGACGCGCCAGATGAGTCCTGCGTTGATGGACGGCGCGTTTTGGCCGTAGCGGGCGGCGACCGCGAGCGCGACATGACCTGCCGGAACGGCAGGCACCGGGACAGCTTGCGCGACCGGCGGCACTACGGACGACCCACCCGGCACCGGCATGACAATGGTTGAGCCGGGATATCCGGTACCTGGGGCGAGCGGAGCGGCGGACAGCGATTGGGGCGCGACGAGGCTTTGCACCTGGGTGGCTGTCTGGGCTGATGTTTGTGCCGGCATCTGCGCCGAGGCTCGCACCGGCGGAAAGACGAGCGCTACCGCGATCAAGACTGCCGCGATGGTGCATCGCCAAAACGTGCTCAGATGCCGCCCAGCCATCGCGCTTTTTTTCGATC
>Ga0187780_10002131_pt1 | contig 14914 bp, 14 predicted proteins | sample 1015_Q2_SP10_20__FD_132429 | JGI IMG/M metagenome (GOLD analysis project Ga0187780, IMG submission 132429) | Tropical peat soil microbial communities from peatlands in Department of Meta, Colombia - 1015_Q2_SP10_20_MG | ecosystem: Environmental > Terrestrial > Soil > Wetlands > Peat | place... | reverse complement strand
GCCGACCGGTGCGAGGCCCAGGTGGCGTACGCGATCGGCAAGGCGATGCCGGTCGGGCTCTTCGTCGAGTGCTTCGGCACCGAGAAGGTTCCGGTGGAACGGATCCAGGACGCCGTCCTCAAGGTCTTCGACCTGCGCCCGCGGGCCATCATCTACGCGCTCGACCTGCTCCGCCCGATCTACGCCCAGACCGCCGCGTACGGGCATTTCGGCCGCACCGAGCCTGATTTCTCCTGGGAGCGCGTGGACCGCGCCGACCAGCTCCGGGCCGCCGCGGGCGGGTAACAACCAGGCCGGTCAAAGCGCAGCCGCCGTTCTGGTAGTACGGAACCGTGGCTAAGGGGCCGAAGGACCAGGCGGTCAGCGCGCGACTGCCGGTCGCCCGGGTGGCGGTGGACATCTCGCTGGCCCACCTCGACCGTCCCTTCGACTACCTCGTCCCGGCCAGCCTGGATGAGGCAGCCGTCCCGGGCTGCCGGGTCCGGGTCAGGTTCGCCGGGCAGCTGGTGGATGGCTACTTGCTGGAACGAACCCAGACCAGCGAACATCAGGGCAGGCTCGCCCGGCTGGAGCGGGTGACCTCTGCCGAACCTGTACTCACGCCGGAGATCTTCGACCTCGCCCGGACGGTGGCGGATCGATACGCGGGTACCCTGGCCGACGTTCTCCGGCTGGCGATCCCGCCCAGGCACGCGACCGCGGAACGGGAAGCGCCCAGGGACCGGGAAGCGCCCCAGCAGCGGGGCGCCGGCCCGCACCGCCCGGAGCCAGGTTCGTGGGCCCGTTACCCGGCCGGGCAGGCGTTCCTGGCCGCGCTGGCCGAGGGCCGCCCGGTCCGGGCCGCGTGGTCCGCCCTGCCCGGCCCCGAATGGCCTACCGAGATCGCCATCGCCGCTGCTACCACCGCCGCGGCTGGCCGCGGCGTGGTCATCGTCGTGCCAGACGCCCGCGACCTGGCCCGCGTCGACGAGGCGCTGGCCCGCGTAGGCTACGGGGGCCACGTCTGCCTGACCGCGGATCTCGGCCCCGCCGAGCGCTACCGCCGCTGGCTGGCTGCGCTCCGGGGCATGGTCCGGGTGGTGGCCGGCACCAGGGCCGCGATGTTCGCCCCGGTAGCCGATCTAGGCCTGGTGGTTCTGTGGGACGAGGGCGACGACCTGCACGCCGAGCCCCGGGCGCCGTACCCGAATGCCCGCGAGGTCCTTGCGCTGCGCGCGCACCGGTCCGGCGCGGCCGCCCTGATCGGCGGCTTCGCCCGGACCGCCGAGCTCACCCAGCTGGTCGCCGCCGGGTGGGCCAAGCCGCTGACCGGCAGCCTGGACGCCCTGCGCCAGGTGGCGCCGCTGGTCCGCGCCGCGCCTGACGAGGCCGAGCTGGCCAGGGACGCGGCGGCCATGTCCGCGCGGCTGCCGAGCCTCGCGCTGCGCACCGCCCGCAGCGCCCTGGCGGGCGGTGCGCCCGGCGCCCCGGCGGGCAGCGCTCGCGGCGCCGGGCCGGCCGGCCCGGTCCTCGTCCAGGTGCCGAGGCGCGGCTATCTGGCCGCGATCGCCTGCAGCCGGTGCCGCGCGCAGGCCCGGTGCGCCAACTGCGGCGGGCCGCTACAGATCGGCGCCTCGTCCGAGGTGCCGAGCTGCCGCTGGTGCGGTGCCCTCGCCGCGGACTGGGCGTGCCCCCGGTGCGGATCCGGCCGCCTGCGCGCGCTCGTCACCGGCGCGGCGCGGACCGCGGAGGAACTTGGCCGCGCCTTCCCCGGGGTGCCGGTGCGCACCTCCGGCGGCCAGCAGGTGCTGGCCGCCGTGCCCGCGGAGCCGGCCCTGGTCATCGCCACTCCCGGCGCCGAGCCGGTGGCGGCGGAGGGCTACGCCGCCGCGCTGCTCCTGGACGGCTGGGCGCTGCTGGGGCGGCCGAGCTTGCGGGCCGCCGAGGAGACGCTGCGCCGGTGGCTGAACGCCGCCGCGCTCGTCCGGCCGGGCGGGTCGGTCGTGGTACTGGCCGAGGCGACGCTTCCCGCGGTGCAAGCTCTCATCCGCTGGGATCCGGTCAGTTTCTCCGAACGAGAACTGGCTGAACGAGCCGAGCTCGGCTTCCCGCCCGCCATCCGGATGGCGGCCATCACCGGCCCGGCCGCGGCGGTAGCGGAATTCGTGTGCCCGGCCGGGCTCCCGGCCCAGGCCGAGGTGCTGGGCCCGGTTCCCCAGGAGGTGTCTGGGGGGATGGGTCCCCCCAGCGACGGGGGGGACAGCGGGGGGTTCGCCCCCTTGGGGGAAAGCAGGGCGCTGATCAGGATTCCCCGGCCCGGAGGTCTCGCCCTCGCGCGGGCGCTGCACGCCGCGCAAGCTGTCCGGAGCGCGCGCAAGGACGGCGCCGCCGTCCGCGTCCAGCTCGACCCGGCCGAGGTCGCCTGACGGCTAAACTGGAGCCGGCGGCGCCACCGGACCGGGCGCTCGTCGTTACGCGTCCAGGAGGGTTTCGTGAGCGTCAAGCCGATACGTCTGTTCGGCGACCCGGTGCTGCGCACGCCGGCCGAGCCGGTACGCGATTTCGATGCCGAACTGCGCAGGCTCGTCAAGGACCTCACCGATACCATGCTGGACGCCCCCGGCCTCGGCCTGGCCGCGCCGCAGATCGGAGTCGGGCTGCGGGTCTTCACCTACCACGTGGGCGATGACGAGCCGGGGCACCTGATCAATCCCTCGCTCGACTTGTCCGGCGAGGAGAACGAGGACGACGAGGGCTGCCTGTCGTTTCCCGGCCTGGCCTATCCGGTCAAGCGCGCGTACGGCGTCATCGCCAAGGGCTCCAACATGTACGGGGACCCGGTGACGATCGAGGGCACCGAACTGCTGGCCCGGTGCATCCAGCACGAGACCGACCACCTGGACGGCATCTTGTTCATCGACAGGATGGACCCGGCCCAGCGCAAGCTGGCGATGAAGGCGATCCGTGAGGCGGAATGGTGGGGCGACCCCATCCCGCGGGTGAAGGTATCCCCGCACGAGACGCTGGGACGGGCCTTCTGACCGATGCGCCTCGTGTTCGCGGGTACCCCGCAGGCCGCGGTACCAGCGCTTGACGCGCTGCTGACGTCGCGGCACGAGGTCGCCGCCGTGCTGACCCGCCCCGACGCGCCAGCGGGCCGCGGCCGCAAGGTCGAGTCGAGCCCGGTAGCACGGCGGGCCGCGTCGGCCGGGATCGAGGTGCTCGTCCCCGCCCGGGTGCGGGATCCGGACTTTCTCGGCCGGCTGCGCCAGATCGGCCCGGACTGCTGCCCGATGGTCGCCTACGGCGCGCTGATTCCGCAGGCCGCGCTGGACCTCCCGGCCCACGGCTGGGTCAACCTGCACTTCTCGGTACTGCCCGCCTGGCGCGGTGCCGCCCCCGTACAGCACGCCATCCTGCACGGCGACGACCTGACCGGCGCCAGCACGTTCCGCGTTGTCGCCGAGCTGGACGCCGGCCCGGTGTACGGGGTGCTGACCGAACCGGTGCGGCCCGGAGACACTACCGGAGACCTGCTGGAACGGCTGGCACGCTCGGGAGCGGAGCTGCTCGTCGCGACGCTGGACGGGATGGAGGCCGGGACGCTCCAGGCTATCCCGCAGCCGGCCGAGGGCGTGAGCTTCGCGCCGAAGATCACCACCGCGGACGCGCGGGTGGACTGGAAGCTGCCCGCGCACCTCGTTGACCGGCTGATCCGCGCGTGCACGCCGGACCCGGGGGCGTGGACGGAACACGAAGACGCCCGGCTGAAGCTCGGGCCCGTATCGGTCAGCGGAGCCGCTGACGCGCCGGATCTGGCCCCCGGTGAGCTGCTGGCTGAACGCCACGCCGTGTATGTGGGCACGGGCTCACGCCCGGTCCGTCTCGGCGAGGTGCAGGCCGAGGGCAAGCGCCGCATGATGGCCGCCGACTGGGCACGAGGCCTGCGCGCCAGCGGCCCCGTACGGTTCGCCTGACATGCCGGGGCAGGCGGAACGCCGGCAGCCTCCCGCGGCAGGGTCCCAGGCTGCCGCGGCAGGATCCCAAGCGACGGGGGCTCAACCGACGGGGGCTCAACCGACGGGGGCCGATGGGGACAGGACGCGCACCGACGGATCCCGCGCCGGTCGGCCGCGCCGCGGCCGACCGCATCCCCGCTCCGCCGCGGGCCGCCCGCGCCCCGGGTCCGGTACCGGCCGACCGCGTGCTGATCCCGCCAGGCGCACGGCCTATGACGTGGTGCGCGCGGTCGCGGACCGGGATGCCTACGCCAACCTGCTGCTGCCGGCCCTGCTCGCCGAACGCGGCCTGACCGGCCGGGACGCTGCCTTCGCCACCGAGCTCACCTACGGCACGCTGCGCGGCTTGGGGACCTACGACGCGATCCTGGCCGCCTGCAGTGACCGGGACCAGCTGGACCCGCAGGTACGCGACGTCCTGCGGCTCGGCGCCCATCAGCTGCTCGCCACCAGAGTCGGCAGCCACGCCGCCGTTGCCACCTCAGTTGACCTCGCCAAGGACGTCTGCGGTCCCCGCCCGTCCGGATTCGTCAACGCCGTATTGCGCCGGGTCGCCACGCGCGACCTGGAGGCCTGGATCGCGATCGTGGCCCCGGGCCGGGAGCAGGACCCGTCCGGGTACCTCGCCGTCCGCCATGGTTACCCGCGCTGGATCGTCGACGCGTACCGCGACGCGCTCGGTGACGCCGGCACCACCGAGATCGAGGGCGCCCTGGCCGCCGGCAACGCCCGCCCGGACGTGGTCCTCGCGGTCACCCCGGGCCTGGCCGACCCCGGCGCGCTCGCCCCGCCGGGCGCGGCCCGGACCCGCTGGTCGCCCTACGGCCTGCGGCTGGCCGCCGGTGATCCGGCGCCCCTGGTCGCCGGCGGCCAGGCGATGGTCCAGGACGAAGCCAGCCAGCTCGCCGCGCTCGCGCTCGCCCGCGTCGGGCTCACCGGCGCCGCGGGCGGTACGGATCGGCACGGTCTCTGGCTCGACCTGTGCGCGGGACCCGGCGGGAAGGCGCGGCTGCTGGCCGGCCTCGCCGCCGAGACAGGCGCCCGCCTGGTCGCCTCCGACGTGCGCCCGCGGCGCGCCGGCCAGGTCCTGGCCGCCCTCCGGCGCGCCCGGCTTGCCCCGGCCGCACCCGTGAGTCCTCCGAACCCCGGCCCCAGCAGCACCCCCGACCAGGACGGAGCCCTCAGTGACAACGGCGCCCCCGGCCATACCGCAGCCGTCGTCGTGGCCGACGGGCTGCGCGTCCCGTGGCGGCCGGGGACGTTCGATCGGGTGCTGGCCGACGTCCCCTGCTCGAACCTGGGCTCGCTGCGGCGGCGCCCCGAGGCGCGCTGGCGCAAGACCCCGGCGGATGTGAAGGGCCTGACCGGGCTGCAGCGCGGGCTGCTCGACGCGGCGCTCGATTCGGTCCGGCCGGGCGGCGTGGTCGCCTACGTGACCTGCTCCCCGCACGGGGCCGAGACTCGGGAGGTGGTCACCGCCGTCGCGGACCGCCGGGGTGATGTGGTGATCCTCGACGCTCCCGCCGTGCTCGCCGAGGTTCCGGGCCTCCGGTGCCCCGTCCCGCAGGGTTCCGCGGGGAACCCCCCGGCCCGCCAGGATCCCCGGGTGGCCCGGTTCGCCCAGTTCTGGCCGCACCGGCACGGCACCGACGCGATCTTCCTGGCCCTGCTCAGGCGCGAGTGAGCGCCCTGGTCTTTCCCAGCCGGGCGTTTCCGATGTCAGCCCGCTGGCCTTGCGCGTAGCCGGCGCTGTAGCCCCTGCCGCTGTAGGTGATGCGGGTCCGCCGGGTGACCGGGTACGCCTGTTCCAACTGGCGGCGGATGACGACCGCCCGGTCGGCCAGGACCAGCGCGGTGCTCGGTCCCGACTGCGGGTCGGATTCGGCGCTCGCGGCGGCGCGGTCTTCGGCGGACCGGACCCGGGTGATGACCGCGGTGACGAAGCCGAGCAGCCAGCTTCGCCGCCAGCCCCGCGCGCTGCGGACCCCGTCAGGAACGACGGCGGCGGCCAGGCCACGGGCCATCTGCAGCAGCAGCGAGGTATAGAGGATGTCGGCCCGCTCGAGGTCCGAGGCGTAGCCGAACACGTGGATGCGCGCGCCGGGCCCGGTGGTATGCAGCAGGACGCACTGGCACCGCATGGCACCTACCAGCCCGGCCAGCAGGTGCGCCCGGACCTGCGCCCACGGGTTGGCGATGTCGATGATGCGGCTGGCCGGCCGGTCGGTGTCCGGACGGGATGCGGCCAGCCGGGCCCGGTTGATGCCGTAGCGGGCCATCAGCTCGGCGGCCTTCGCGGTGAGCGCCTCGGCCTCGGGCGGGGTAACCCCCTCGGCCTCGGCCTTCGCGAGCAGCTTGCGCACCCGGTCGAGCAGCGCGCTGGGCGGTTCGGACGGCATAAGCAACCTCCAGGTCGTTCCTGATCGAACTCAGTATCGAACACTACCCGCGAGGTACGACATTTCCGGAGTCCGCGGCCTCCGCGTGTCGGTCCCCGAACCGGCGCGGCCAGAAGCCAGCCCGCCGAGGTTGCAGATCCCCCGACGCGGGGGAGTTGACCCGCACCCCGGCACTCTACACTCAGGCTTACTATGGGCGTTCAGATCTCGCCGAGCATCTTGTCCGCGGACTTTGCCCGGCTCGCCGATGAGGCCGCCGCGGTGGCCGGCGCGGCGGACTGGCTGCACGTAGACGTCATGGACTATCACTTCGTGCCGAACCTCACCCTCGGCCTGCCCGTGGTCGAGTCGCTGCTCAAGCACGCCACCCTGCCGATCGACTGCCACCTGATGATCGAGGACCCGGACCGCTGGGCGCCGGAGTACGCCGAGGCCGGGGCGCGCAACGTCACGATCCACGCCGAGGCGGTGCATGCCCCGGTGCGGACGCTGCGCGCCATCCGCGCGGCCGGCGCCCGCGCGGGACTGGCCGTTAACCCGGGCACGGCGGTGGAACCGTACACGGACCTGATATCCGAGGTTGACATGCTGCTGCTGATGACGGTGGAGCCCGGCTTCGGCGGCCAGCACTTCCTCGACATGGTGCTGCCCAAGCTGCGCCGGGCCCGCGCGCTGGTCGGCGGGCGCGATGCCGCGGTCTGGCTCCAGGTTGATGGCGGGGTCAGCGAGGAGACCATCGAGCGCTGCGCCGACGCGGGCGCCGACGTGTTCGTGGCCGGCTCAGCCGTCTACGACTCCGATGACCCGGCCGGCGTCGTCCAGGCCCTCCGCGTCCAGGCTGAGCGAGCCACCGCTCATGCCGCCTGGGCCGCGCATACCGCTGCGGGCCGCCCCGGCTGACGTCTTCGTTTATACCGAACGGACCTGGCTGACCCGTTCCAGGCCAGCTTCCCCGCTCACCGGCGGGATCGCCTGCGTGTCCGCGCGGGCAGCCCGCGCGCCGGGTTCGCCGCGAACGGCCGGCTCGCGGCGGACGAAGTCCTTGCCGCGGATGAGCAGCAGGGCGCACAGCGCCCCGGCGAGCGCGAGGCCCGCGGTCACCATAGCAGGTCGTTGAGGCCGGCCGCGAAGCCCGACCTGATGGCCGCCGCCACCGGTCCGCGGGTAGCCGCAGGCAGGCTGGCGAGCAGCTGGCCGGCCTGGCCCTGCCGGACCATGGTCACGATCCGCGGCGCCGCGGCTCCCACCGCTCCCGCGTGGGCGAGGTTGTGTTCCATCGCGGAGGTGAAGATGGAGCCGAGCGCGGCGATGCCGGCCGCGATGCCCATCTGGCGGAACGTCGTGTTGACCCCCGACGCCATGCCCGCCTGGTGCGGCGGGACGACGCCGATCGCGGTCGAGGCCAGTGGCGGGTTGACCAGGCCGGCGCCGAAGCCGGACACGATGAAGCCTGGAATCAGGTGTGTCCAGGCGCTGTCGCCGGACAACCCGCTCATGATGATCAGCCCGACGCCGACCAGCACCAGGCCGGGACCGATGAGCCAGCGGGCGGGCACGCGCTCGCTGAACCGTCCGGCGATGGTCGCGGTGACGAACTGGGCGCCGCTGATGATGGCCAGCTGGAGACCGGCCCGCAGCGCCGAGTAACCCAGCACGTCCTGCAGGTAGATGACCAGGTAGAGCAGCATGGCGTAGAGCGAGCCGTTCATCGCGAACGCGGCGACCGAGGCCCCGGCGAAGGTCGGCGTCCGCAGCAGCGACAGATCGAATATCGGATGCGCGACGCGCTTCTCGGCCGCGATGAAACCGGCCAGCGCGGCCGCCGCGATCGCCAGGCACGCGATGACGCCGGCATCGGACCAGCTGGTCTCGCCCGCCCGGATCAGCCCGTAGACCAGGCTCACCAGGCCCGCGGTCAGCAGCGCGAACCCCGCCCAGTCCGGCGGCGCGGGACGCGGCGACTTCGATTCCTCCACCCGCCAGGCGGTCAGTACCACGGCCAGGACGCCGATGGGCACATTAACCAGGAAGATGCCGCGCCAGCTCCAGCCGGTGGTGATCACGCCGCCGAGCACCGGGCCGAGCGCGGTGGACACCCCGGTGATCGCCCCCCACACCCCGAACGCCACCCCGCGATCCCGGCCGCGGAAGCTGTGGCCGAGCAGCGCCAGCGACGTGGCGAACATGATCGCCCCGCCGATGCCCTGGCCGCTCCGCGACAGGATCAGCATCAGCGGATCGGCGGCCAGGCCGCACAGCAGCGACCCGAGCGTGAAGATGACCAAGCCGATCTGGAACAGGAGCTTCCTGCCGTACCGGTCGGCGAGCACGCCGGAGGTGAGCAGCAGCGAGGCCAGCGTCAGGGCGTAGGCGTCGAGCACCCACTGCACCTCGCTGAAGCTGGCGTGCAGTCCGCTCTGGATGGCGGGCTGGGCGACGGTCACGATCGTGACGTCCAGCAGCAGCATGAACGTCCCCGCGCAGACCGCCAGCAGGGTCCACCACTTCTTATCCATCAATATCCTCCACGCGCTCGCGCCTTCCCCGGGCGTCGACCGTTCAGGCACTTCATGCTGCCCCGCTGCCAGATGAAAATCCACGTTCGGGCATTATTGTCCCGAATATCGACGCTAGATAAGCTTCTATCCGTGGAAGGCATGACACTAGATGCCGTTGACCGCCAGATTGTCCACATCCTGACGATCGAGCCCAGGGCTTCATTCCGTACCCTCGCCGGGGTGACGGGGATCTCCGACCAGACCGCCGCCCGGCGTTACCGCAGGCTTTGCGAGGCGGCGGGGCTGCGGGTCCTCGGCGTGCTGAACGGGTCCCGGCTGGGCTGGGTCGACTGGTTCGTCCGGCTGCAGACCACCCCGGGCAGCGCCGATTCGATCGCCGACGCGCTGGCCCGCCGCCCGGATACCAGATGGGTTCACCTCGCCTCCGGCGGGACCGAGATCATCTGCGTGGTCGAGGCGCGCACTCCGGAGCAGCGCGACGCCTTGTTCCTGCGCGGCCTGCCGGGCAGTCGCCGGGTCGTGCAGATCTCCGCGCACTCGATCCTGCACAATTTCAATCCCGGGCCCTGGCTGGAAATCGCCAACGCGCTGTCCGCGGACCAGCTCGACATGCTGGCGGTCTTTCCCCGGGGGGCTCTGTCTCCCCGGGGGGACGACCCCCCGGGATCCCCCCGAGCCTGGGGGGGCTCCCCGCCCCCCCAGACCCCCCTGACCCCCCGCGCACGGGGGGGCTCCCCGCCCCCCCAGACCCCCCTGGCCCCCCGGGAGCTAGCAGCGGACGAGCCCCTGCTGGCCGAACTGGCGCGCGACGGGCGGGCCAGCCACGCCGCGCTCGCCGCCGCGATCCACTGGCATGAATCGACGGTCCGGCGCCGGATCGACGAGCTCCGCCGGGCCGGCCTGCTGTACTTCGAGGTTGACCTCGACAACCGGGTGCTCGGCATGAACATGCACGCCATGCTCTGGCTCTCCGTCGAGCCGGCCCGGCTGGACGAGGCGGGACGTGCCCTCGGCGCCCACCCGGAGATTCCGTTCGCCGCCGCCACGACGGGACCGACCAACCTGCTCGCCAGCGCCGTCTTCCGCGACACGCGCCATCTCTATGAGTATCTGACCGGCAAGCTGGCCAGCCTGCCGGGGGTGAGCTCGGTGCAGACCGCGCCGATCATCCGGACCCTCAAGCGCACCGGCTCAGTTCACCAGCTGTCGAGGTGATCGAGGAGCTCAGCCAGCCGGGAGATGACCGCATCGGGCTCGGCGCCGGGGAACGCGGGCACGTCGGAGTTCGGGATGAGGACGGCGCGCATGCCCGCGCGCTTCGCGCCGTGCACATCGTCATACGGCCTGTCGCCGACGAATACGCAGCTGGCGGGATCCGTCGCCCCGATGGCGCGCATGGCGGCGCGGAATGCCTCCGGATGCGGCTTTACCCACGGGATCTCGCTGGTGTAAACCGCCCCGTCGATCAGGTCGTGAACCTCATCCCTGATGAAGATCTGCTCATGTGCCGCGCGCGGCCACATGGTGTTGGAAAGCACGCCCACCTTGATTCCCCGCCGCCGCAGTTCGCGCAGCAGCGGCCGCGCGTCCGGGTCGGTGACCGTGTGCGGGTCCCACGCCTCGAAGTAGCTGGAAAGAAAGTCGGCCGAGGCGGTGACGCCGGCCCGCGCGAAGACGGTATCCAGCGTCGCGCTTAGTTGCGCGGTCTCGGCCAGCCGCCACAGCTCCATCTCGGCGAGCCGGGCCGCGGCGGCCAGGGCGGCCGCGTCGGCCGCCGGGTAGTGCTGCGCGCACACAGTGAGCCACAGCTCATCGTGGTCAATGGAGTGCCACGGCGTGAGCGTGCCGCCCCAGTCGAAGATGACCGCCCTGACCACCATGACTCGATCCTATGCAGCCACCCCGGTGCCGTTGGGGATCCGGATGCCTTTCTTGACATAAACGACCTTTTTACTTGACTATAGGCAGGTGTCTTCCGGATACGTAGCCATCGGAACGCAGTTGCTCAGTAGGCCAGGAACGCCGCACCCCGTGACGCCTGCACTCGCCAGCCCCGAACCCGTGAGCATCGAACCCGTCGGTACCGAGCTCCTGGACACCGAGCTCCTGAGCGCCGCGCCCGGCCACCAGCCCCGGGACGAGCCTGTTCCGCCGCCCGGCCGGAACGCGACGCTGCTCGCGGTGGTCCCGATTCCGGGCACGGGAACCTCGCTCGCCATCGTCGGCTACGCGATCTGCGCCTCCGGGCCGGAGCGCGGGCCCGAGGCCTCCGGGCCGCACCTCGGCGCGGGGACGGGCCCCGGGCTGCTGCTTGACCACCTGCAGCGGCAGGTCTGGGCCGATGGCCGTGAGATCACGCTGACCTTCCAGGAGTTCGAGCTGCTGGCCTTCCTCGGCACGCACCCGGCCACGGTGTTCAGCCGCGCGGATCTGGTGGAGCAGGTCTGGCGGCGTGACGCGGCCCAGGACCGGGCCGGCCACGGACCCGGGCCTTCCGCGGCGGACCGCAGGAACGTCGGCCGGGACAGCCGCACCGTCGACGTTCATGTCAGCCGGCTCCGGCACAAGCTCGGCCCGGCGTACGGCCGGTGCCTGGTCACCGAGTACCGCGCCGGGTACCAGTTCCGCCCGCTGGCCTCCTGACGCAACCGGGTGAAGTGGTTGATCGGGAAACCGGCGTGCAAGGCGGAATAGCTCGTGTGGCACACTGGCTATACGAGCAGGGCGTGCTCCGGGGTCGGTGAAACTCCGAACCGGCGGTGAAAGTCCGCGACCCGTCCGCTGCCAGCGGTCGGTTGACCCGGTGAAATTCCAGGACCGACGGTGAAAGTCCGGATGGGAGGCAGCACGCACGTGGCCGGCCGTGGCCGGCCGTGCCAGGCGCGTACGCACGTACCCGCGCCACCCCCGGAGCCGAACGGCAGGTTGGGCTTCGAGGAGGGAAGCGCGGATGTTCACCGGGATCGTGGCAGAACTCGGCGAGGTAGCCGGAATCGAGCACCGCGGTGACGCGGCCCGGCTGACCATCCGGGGTTCCACCGATGGCGTGTCCCCAGGCGAGTCAATCGCGGTCAACGGCGTGTGCCTGACGGTCACCGGCATCATGGACGGGACGTTCTCCGCGGACGTGATGGCGGAGACCCTCGGCCGGTCCGGGCTCGGCGCGCTGGCCCCGGGCGCGCCGGTCAACCTCGAGCGCTCGGTGCGCCTCGCCGACCGCCTGGGCGGCCATCTCGTCCAGGGCCACGTGGACGCCACCGGCACGATCATTTCCCGGTCGCCGGCCGCTCACTGGGATCGGGTCAGGATCAGCCTCCCGGCCGGTATCTCCCGCTACGTCGTGGCCAAGGGATCGATCGCGGTCGACGGGGTCAGCCTCACGGTCTCCGCGCTAGGACCCGCCGGGGCCGGGCCGGGCGGCGATGCGTGGTTCGAGGTCTGCCTCATCCCGGAAACGCTCAAGCGCACCACGCTGGGCCTCAGACAGCCGGGCGAGGTCGTGAACCTCGAGGTCGACGTGATCGCCAAGTACGTGGAGAGGCTACTGGGCGGGGAGGGATCGGTGTGAGAAAAGTGCTGGATGACGTTGATCGCGCGATCAAGGACATCGCCGAAGGCCGACCAGTAGTCGTGGTCGACGACGAGAACCGGGAAAATGAAGGCGACATCATCTTCGCCGCCAGTATGGCCACTCCCGAGCTGCTCGCCTTCATGATCCGCTACACCAGCGGCGTGATCTGCGCCCCGCTGCCCGGGGCCGAGCTCGACCGGCTGCAGCTGCCGCTGATGACCACGCAGAACACCGAGCGCATGCGCACCGCCTTCACGCTCAGCGTGGACGCGCGCGACGGCGTCAGCACGGGCATCTCGGCGGCCGACCGCGCCACCACCATCCGCCGCCTCGTCGACCCTGGCACTACCGCGTCGGACCTGGTCCGCCCCGGCCACGTGTTCCCGCTCCGCTACGCCGAGGGCGGTGTGCTGCGCAGGCCGGGACACACCGAGGCCGCGGTCGACCTGGCCCGGCTGGCGGGGCTGCCGGAGGCGGGCGTGCTCGCCGAGGTGGTCAACGACGACGGCACCATGGCCAGGCTGCCCCAGCTGCGCGAGTTCGCGAACGCGCACGGCCTGGCCCTGATCTCCATCGAGCAGCTCATCGAGTACCGGCGGCGGACCGAACGCCAGCTCAGCCGGCAGGCCCAGACCAGGCTGCCGAACGGCTACGGCCTGTGGCAAGCGTACGGGTACCGGCACGAGGTCGACGGCACCGAGTACGTGGCGCTCGTGCTCGGCGACGTCGCCGGCGGCACGGGCGTGCTGACCCGGCTGCACTCTGAGTGCCTGACCGGGGACGTGTTCGGCTCGCTGCGCTGCGACTGCGGCGCGCAGCTCGAGACGGCCATGGCGGCGATCGCGGCCGAAGGCCGCGGCGTGGTGCTCTACCTGCGCGGGCACGAGGGCCGCGGCGTCGGGCTGCTGAGCAAGCTGCAGGCCTACGAGCTGCAGGACGCCGGCGTGGACACGGTGGACGCCAACCTGGAGCTCGGCCTGCCCGCTGACGCCCGCGAGTACTCGGCGGGCGCGCAGATGCTGGCCGACCTGGGCGTCCGCTCGGTGCGGCTGCTCACCAACAACCCGGCCAAGGTCAGCGGCCTGACCGATTGCGGCGTGGACGTCACCGCCCGGGTCCCGCTCGCGGCCGCCGTCACCCCGTACAACCTCAGGTACCTGGTCACGAAGCGCGACAGGCTCGGCCACCAAATTCAAAATCTCAATGACTCCGAACGGGCAGTGGTGCCACCCCCAGGCCCCTTGAACGGCCACCAGCCGGCGGCCGGCCCCGGCGAGCCCGCCCTGGTATGCGAGGTCGGTGCAGAGGGCCTGGGGAGGCGGGCGGGGTGAGCGGCGCAGGACGTCCCGGCGCGGCCGCCGTCGATGCCTCGGGGCTCAGCCTGGCGATCGTGGCGACCCGCTGGCACCGGGAGATCACGGACTCGCTGGTGGCGCGCGGCACCGCGGCGGCCATCGCGTGTGGCATCCCTGACCCGCTCGTGGTCCGGGTGCCCGGCGCGATCGAGCTGCCCGTCGTGGCCGCCGAGCTGGCCCGGCACCATGACGCCGTGGCCTGCCTCGGTGTGGTGATCCGCGGCGGCACCCCGCACTTCACCTACGTCTGCGACTCGGTGACCGCGGGCCTCACCCGGGTGGCGCTCGATGCTCGCACGCCGGTGGGAAATGGTGTGCTGACCTGTGACACGGTAGAGTCGGCCCGCGATCGGTGCGGATTGCCCGGCAGCCATGAGGACAAAGGATGGGAGGCCGTGGTGGCGGCACTAGAGGTCGCGCTCCTGCTTCGCTCCATCCGCCGCACCCACCCAGAGCCCCGGCCGGCAGAGGTATCCCATGCGTTGGCCGCTTCCCGCCGCCCGTAAGAGCCAGCCCTCGGAGAATACGGACCCATGCTTTCACTGGTACTGCCGAAAGGCTCGCTCGAGCGCGCCACGCTCGAACTATTCGACGCGGCCGACCTGACCGTGCGGCGGTCATCAGACCGGGATTACCACGCCTCGATCGACGACCCGCGGATCGACAAGGTCCGCTTCCTGCGCCCGCAGGAAATCCCGTCATACCTGGAGCGCGGGCTGTTCGACCTCGGTATCACCGGCCGCGACTGGATCGAGGAAACCGAGGCCGAGGTTGCCTCGCTCGGGGAGCTGCAGTACTCCAAGGCCACCTCCCAGCCGGTCCGGGTGGTGCTCGCGGTGCCGGACTCCGCCTCCTGGCAGTCCGCCGCCGACCTGCCGGAAGGGGTCCGGATCTCCACCGAGTTCCCGTCTCTCACCAGGCGCTTCCTTGACGCGCGCGGGGTCAAGGCGATGGTCATACCGTCCTACGGCGCGACCGAGGCCAAGGTACCGGACATCGTGGACGCGATCGTGGACCTCACCGAGACCGGTTCCTCGCTGCGGAAGAACGGCCTGCGGATCCTGGAGACGCT
>Ga0187780_10002130_pt1 | contig 14916 bp, 9 predicted proteins | sample 1015_Q2_SP10_20__FD_132429 | JGI IMG/M metagenome (GOLD analysis project Ga0187780, IMG submission 132429) | Tropical peat soil microbial communities from peatlands in Department of Meta, Colombia - 1015_Q2_SP10_20_MG | ecosystem: Environmental > Terrestrial > Soil > Wetlands > Peat | place... | reverse complement strand
TGCCGTCGCCCCCAAGCGAATCCGGGCTGGCGATTCCCGGCTATCCAGGGCCGAAAAATTGACCTTGCCGAGCGAAACGCCTTCCAAGGTGGCGTCTCCAGAAATGGCAGGGGGAATCAGGGTCTTGACCATCAGTCTCGCGATCGTCGTATTTCCCCCGGGAAACATCTCGACCGCCTCCCCCTCGCCTTCGTAGGGATGCAGCAGCTCGAAAGCATAGTCCGAATACGCGGAAAGCGCGTCGGCGCCCAAGCCGGCTCCGCCGCCCAAATCGGGAGACAGAAAGGTGCGGATGAATTCGCGGGAGAGGCCATACTGCTGCATGTAATGGTCTTCGAGCGTAATCGAATCGAGATAACGCGAAACTTCGTCCCCTTCATACTTTGGTGGAGCAAACGGAGCCGCTTTCGCGGCGTCCCCGGAAAACCAGCGCAATAACTCCTTTCGTGTCGCCTCCGACACCGGAGCCTGGGCGAATTTCCTGCCGACGGGATCGATCTGCCATAGGCCCGTCTTCGGCCCAAACTCTGCGCCAAACCAAAAACCGTACTGCCCGGTGCGCATGCCGGCGGAGTCGTACGGAGTTCGGCCGATCGTCATTTCCGGGCCCGACCCTCCCCACGTCTGATACTTGAGCCGCGGCTCCCTTAAGCCGATCGATTCGTAAAACTGGGCGAGAAAACTCCGGGGATACTGCACGAAATAAATGGCCGAGCCCTGATGGGCGGTCACGCGCTGCCCATCGACCTCAAAATCGTTCTGTTTGGCCTCGCCCCCGAAGATCGAGTGATTGTCGAGGACTAGGCAAGTTTTGCCCGGGCCGGCCTGTCGCACAAAGAAGAGTGCGGCCGCCAGCCCGCTGATCCCTCCGCCCACTACGACACAGTCGTAGGTCTCGCCGGTTTCTGCAGCATTGCGGGAAGCCTGTTCGTAACCGCCGTCCCGCAGCATGTGTCCCGCGGTCAAAACCTCCCAGGTGTTTCCGTTCGAGCCCGCATAGTCTCCGACCCCTCCATATCCGTTCCACTCGGAAGGTTCAATCGTCGCGCCCTGGGGGGTTCTTCCCGCCAAAAGCTGCGCGGGAGAAACGGAATCGAGCAACACGGCGCCGGAGGCGAGCAGGGTACTGCCAAGAAAATCCCGGCGCGTAATCGAGGAATCCATACCGAGAGCGTGGTCACCCAAGATATTCTTGCGGTTGATCATAAGGGTACTCCGAGATCGTAACACCTTCTCAAAGAATCCCATGACCGCACTCAGCGAGAATCAGGAAGGCGCTTCGCCTGTGTGGACTGAGTTTCGAGCTCTTCGCGCGCGATCTGGAATGCGGTATTGCCAACCGGAAGGCCGGCATAAATGGCGGCCTGCAGCAAAACCTCCTTGAGGTCGCAGGTTTCCAGTTCGTGGGCGAGGCCGGCGCGAAGATGCATGCGGAATTCTTCCCAGCGCCCGAGCGCCGCCATGGTAGAGAGCACGAGCAAACGTCGCGTCCTCCAGTCGAGCTGCGGCCGAGTCCAGATGGTGCCCCAGGCAAAGCGAGTAATCAGGCTCTGAAACTCGCGGCTAAAATCCGTGGTCGCCGTCAGGGCGCGATCAACGTGCTCGTCACCCAGCACGGCACGACGCACCTTGGCTCCGGCCTCCCCAGGATCGCCAGCACCGGGCTGAGGCAGGAGAAATTCGACGAGCGCGGTGCTGAAGGATCGCGGGCGCTCGAGGTTGGACAGGTGGGCGGCCGGGAGAAGCACACTCTGTGCCCCTGCGATCTCTCGGGCCAGGATTTCTCCGTGGCCGGACCAAGGCGTGGCGATGTCGAGTTCGCCCGTGATCACGAGCGTTGGGACCTTAATATTGCGCAGCTCTCGGGAGTGATCGACATCCCGGAGAGCGGCGCAACAGCCCGCGTATCCATCGGGATTCGTACCTTCGAGGACCGACAATATTCCGGCCACGTAAGGATTCTTCTCCTCGAGCGACCGGGGAGAGAAAAATCTCCCGATCACCATATTGGCGATAGCCGCCATGCCGCCCTGGCGGACGGCTTGAATACGCTCCTGCCAGTTGGCACGTGGTCCGAATTGCGCCGAGGTATTGGCAAGCACCAGGTGGCTGAGGCGATTTGCCGCGTGCAGGGCGATCCACTGGCCGATCGCCCCCCCCAGCGAAAGGCCGCAAAAGGCAAACTTCGAGATCCCCAGTTGGTCGGTAAGGGCCAGGACGTCTCGCCCCAGGCGCTCGATCGAGTATTCCCCCGCCGCTGCCTCGGAAGCGCCGTGGCCGCGAGTATCAAAGCGAAGGATCTTGAAATGCGGCAACAGATCCGAGACTTGCGGTTCCCACATCTGGTGGTCGGTGCCAATCGAGTGCGACAACACCAGGGTCGGCATTCCGTCGTTGCCCTCGAGGCGATAAAACATGCGTAGGTCATCAACCGTGACAAAAGGCATCGTTGCTAGCCCTCTTTCTTTTCCGATGCTTCCTTCGCCAAGAGGCCGCGAATGAACGACTGGGTAGCGCCCAGATAATCCTCAGGAACATCGAGCTTACCGAGCGTTTCGCGATCCAGATGGCGGGCGACCTCAGGAATTTCGGCCAGCACTTCCGAAAGCTTTCGCCGACTCGCGATACTGCCGCGTGCGGCTTGCTCCAGAATCTTCTGAGCGGGCTCCCGGCCGAGTTTGGCCGCCAGCAGCATCATCGCCTTCTCGGCAAAAATAACTCCCTGCGTGGCTTCAATGTTGGACCTCATGCGGGCTGGATCCACGCTGAGCCCGGCGACCACTTCCGCCATGGATGCGGTCGCGAGGCCGGTGCTTGCGACCACGTCGGCCACCGTCGGCCATTCGGCTTGCCATCCCCCGGCAGCGCGCTCGTGTTCCTGCACCATGCCCGTCAAGAAGCTGGCTACCAAGCCGGGCACGCGATTGGCGGCCGCCAGGGTAACGATACAGCCAACCGGATTGTGCTTGTGGGGCATGGTCGAGGAACCGCCACGGCCTTCCCCGCCCGGTTCTCGGACTTCGGCAACTTCGGTTTGCATTAATAGGCCAATATCGCGCGCCATCTTTCCCAGTGATCCGGTCAGGATGGCGCAGGCAGAGACCAAGGCGGCCAGCCGGTCGCGCTGGCTATGCCAGGGAGCTTCCGGAAGACGGAGTCCCAATTCGGCGGCCAGAGCCTTGGCCACCTCGAGGCCCTGGTCTCCCAGGGCGGCTAGGGTCCCGCTGGCACCACCGAACTGTACGACCAGAGCCTCTTGAAAGCTGCTCCCGAGACGCTTTCGGCCGCGCCGCAGGGCAGCCAACCATCCTCCGGCCTTCAATCCGAACGTCACCGGCGGGGCGGCCTGCAGCAGAGTTCGTCCCAACATCACCGTGTGCGCATGTTCCTCGGTTAGCCGAACCAGCGTTTTTTCCAGCCGCTCGATGTCGCCTTCAAGAATGGGTTGCGCCCGCTTCAGAAGGAGAATCAAGGCCGTGTCGGCGACATCCTGACTGGTTGCCCCGGAATGGACAAAACTGGCGGCGGTAGGAGAGTTCTCTCTTACCCTCTGGCGCAACATTTTGACCAGGGGAATACTTAACGTGCCGCCCTGCAACGCCTGCCTGGCCAGACCGGCAGCATCGAAGTTTCCCGTTTTGCTCGCCGCCGCGATGGCCTCGGCGGCCGACTCCGGCACCATGCCGAGACGGGCCTCCGCACGGGCCAGGGCTACTTCAAATTCGAGCATCGCTCCCAGTAACGACTCGTCCGAAAAAAGCTCGGCCAGCGGTTCTGAGGTCGCCAGGCTTTCGATCAGGCGGACAGACATGTTTCCTCTCCCCGTCTCTACCTTGAGTTAAGCGCTGAAGTCTCCGGAGTAGCAGCGCGCGCAATCACACATCAAAGAATACAGTCTCGCGCTCGCCCGAGAGATGAATGTTGATGTGCCAGGCACCACGCTGGGCCGGATGCTCACGCGCCATCAGAGTATCGCGGCGTTCTTGGGGCACCAAGCGAAGAATAGGATCTTCGGAATTGGCGGGATCTCCGCTGAAGTAGATGCGCGTGGTGAGATGCTTCAACAAGCCGCGCGCGAAGACCGAGCAGTTCAAATGCGGTGCCTGGAGATGGTTGCTAGGATCGGGGACGCGCCCGGGTTTTATGGTCTCAAAGGAGCAACGGCCGTCTTCGTCGGTCTCCTGCCGGCCGAAACCGAGAAACCCTGGATTGCCGGAAGGGCTACGGGGATCATCCGGATGGTGATAATTCCCCTTGGCGTCTGCCTGCCAGATTTCGATCATCGCGTCATTGACCGGAGCTCCGTCGCCATCGAGAACGCGGCAGCTCAAGCGGACACGCTCGCCGTCGGTTCCGGGACCGGCTATGCGGCCGACCGATCGCGACCCGGTAAGACCCAAATGGAAAAAGGGCCCCACGGTCTGTGCGGGTGTGGGGGAGAGCGGCGGCTTACTCAAAAGGCGTCTCCTCGCGTCCCCGCAAAACAATGTCAAAGGAATAGCCAAGCGCCCAGCCGGCCTTGGTTTCTCGGAGGTCAAACTGAGCAATGAGACGTTGTCGAGCCCTTTCGTCGGGAATGGAGTTGAAGATGGGGTCGAAGGGAAACAAGGGATCGCCGGGAAAATACATCTGCGTGACCAGACGCGTGGCGAAGGCCTGACCGAACAGAGAGAAATGAATGTGGGCGGGCCGCCAGGCGTTCGGGTGGTTTTCCCATGGATAGGCACCGGGTTTGATGGTGACAAACCGATAGGTGCCGTTGGCATCGGTCAGGGTCCGGCCAGACCCCGTGAAGTTTGGATCGAGCGGCGCCGTATGAGCGTCTTTTTTGTGAAAATATCGTCCCGCGGCGTTGGCGTGCCAGACCTCGATCAGGGTGTTCAGCACCGGACGACCGTTCTCCTCAAGCACGCGCCCGGTCACGATGATGCGCTCGCCGAGCGGTTCACCGGCGTGCTGCCGGGTCAAGTCGTTGTCGTTCTCCGACAACGGACTATCTCCAAAAAGAGGTCCTGTGATCTCCGACAGGGTGTGCGGCAACAGAATCAGGGGCTTCGAAGGCGCACGGCGCACGGTGGCCTGGTAGGCCGGATGGAGATTGTTGGGTTGGCTGCCCGGCGCCGGCCGCCGGTAGGAGGTTTGTCCGGGACTGGTTTGCCGGGCGGCAGAGGTGCGGCGCGAATCCTCTGTCATGATCTGCTCCCGCCGGTGATCATTACAGTCGTTCCTCCCTGGCACGACAAAGGACGACCGCCCGGAACAATCTGGTTATCACCGCAACGGAGGTCCTGAGTCACGGAACCGAAAAGGCAAAGGATAGCGGGTCTCAACCTACCAGGCGGCAGACCGACCGTTCGACACCAGTTCCCTGCGAACACATCCAGGAGGGCGGCCCTGTACTAGCCAAGCCGCCCTGAAAGTTGCCATTTCTGAACGCGCAATCCCTAAAATGTGAACTTCACCGAAGCCTGCAACTGCCGCGGATTGAACATGGTTCTAGGCGTCCCGAAAAGTGCGTCGGGAAACGGAGCCGTAGTAATTCCGGGTACGGGCTGACAGCTGATCTTCCCCTGTTGAATCGCGAGCGTCGTAGCGTCGTTATATTGTTTTGGCTGCGGCCCATTGTAGGGGGTTGAGCCACCGCAGAAATCGGGTGTGCCGCCGCCATAGACGGAAGTCACCTCGTTGATGTTCTGCCGGTTGAACACGTCAAATGCATCCAGGGCTAGATTGAGACCCATGCGTTCGCTGAGGTGAATCATGCGCGCCAGGCGAAGATCGACGGTATAGAAAGGTTGGCCTCGGTAGGCATTGCGCGGCGACCATCCTACACGGTCGGTCACCGGATTGGTGTCGCCGTTGACGTCGTTACCGACAAACAGGGTAAACGGCCGTGAAGATTGCAGCGTAACGATGCCGTTAAACTCAAAGTTCCGATACCAGCCATGGTTGGGGGTATCGCTGGTGAAGTTCGCCACAAAGCGGTGACGAACGTCCTGCACCGAGTCGCCGCGTTCCAGTTTGCGATCGTAGAGATCCTGGGGAGTGCTGACGAAGGTCAGGAAGGTACCGTCGTCCTGGGTGTGCGAGAGGGTGTAGTTCGCAGCGAACCGGAAGTATTGGCCGAACCGGTCGGTGACACTAATAGTTCCGCCGTTGTAATAGGCGTTGCCCGTCCCATCCACGAAGTACATCAATCCGGCATTGCTGTAGAGAGGCCCGCTGAACGCAGCCTTGCCATCGGGCAGCTGGTTGCCCACAAATTGCGGAGTCACCAAGGAAGCGGGTGGACAAAAAGTAGCCGTGTTAACCTCGCCTCCAGATGGACAAACATTCAAGTCCAGCGGCCGAAACTGCTTACGGGCCCGAAGGAAGAGGTAGCCAGCGCTGAGCACCAGCCCTTTCTTAAGTTCCTGATCCACCTGCAGACTGGCCTGCTCCGAATAGGAAATGCGACTATTGGGATCAATCCCGCCGCCACTATTGGTGACAAACGAGCCCGGAGGTCCGGTATTGAAGTTGGGCGGAGTCTGGCCGGTCAGTACCAAGTTTTTGGCTGCCGCCGCGGGAAAGGGCGCCGGAGTACCGTCAGGATATTTGAGGCCCAACAGGGCCCCGGTCAGAAACAGCTGGTTCAGCACCCAGGTCGCGGTCGAGTTTCCTTGTCTTACGCCAGGATCCACCGCGTTGGGAATGATGACCTCGCGCTGCGGGTAGGTGACAAACAAGAAAGTCATGTTGTAGTGGTCATCGAAAATGCCGAATCCGGTGCGGATAACGGTGTGCTTAAACGGTGAGTAGGCCAAGCCGACTCTGGGCTGCCAGCCGCGGTAATCGGGGTTGATAATCTGCGACAAACCGGTTTCGACGTCCCAGCGCAGCCCGTAGTTAAGGGTCAGCTTGGGGTTGATACGCCATTGATCCTGGAAGAAAAGTCCCCAGTATTGGTGGTTGAGATGAACGTAGAAATCCTGCGGCTGTACGTAAGCATGCTCCCAGGTTGTAGGTATCGGCGGCGGCAGGCTGCCGGGGACGATCGGGCCGGAGCCTACGGGTGCGCCCCAAAACACAATCGGCACTCCATTCAGAAGAGCATCGTTCGGATTGCCGCCGATGTTGCCGGGACTCGGGAAGAACGGCGGCACCGCGGTGGGGCACGGTCCGGCAGTCAGAACCGATGGAACTTGGTTGGCAGCCGTGGGGTTGGGGTTCGCATAGTTGGCGAAATCCACCATGCAATTGATGCTAGGCAGGATGATGCGCATGGGCGTGAACCCCGGCCAGATTACAAAATTCTGAATAATGTTCACGTCCGTCCCAAACTTAAAGTAATGATTGTTTTTGATATAGGCCAAACTGTCGGAAATCTGCTCGCGGCTTTCGTTGAGCGCATCAAAGGTGCCGAAGTTGTGCCCGAAGGAAAGCGTGTTGGGAATATCGAGATTGGGTTGTCCGGTGACCGCCGGGAAGTTATAGGTACGCCGTGCGTACTGCGCCAGAAACGTGTTGACCAGATTCGGTTTCACCACGGTATTGACTTGGCCGACGAGCGACTGATCGCGTAGGAAGGTGTTGTGGCCATCGCTCGGCGCTCCGATTCCGCCGCCATCGAGCGTGTCACCGACCAGAACATTCAGATCACGCGCATCCACAATTCCGTAGTGAATTGTGAGCCGGTTGTTGGTATTGAATTGGTTGTCCAAACGTATGAAGCCGTTGTCGTTATTGAGAGTTTTCAGGACATTGAGGTCTTCTGGTGGCAGCCCTAGAACCGCCTTGGAGGCGTTGATCGTGGCCAAGTTGTTGGTCAGAGTAGCCGGATATGTCGGTGAGTACCCCATCCGCTGACCTTCGTAGTTGGCAAAGAGAAAGGTCCTGTCCTTGATGATCGGGCCCCCGAAGGTCGCACCAAACTGGCCCCTGCGGAATTGGTCGTAAGGAGCGCGCGTTAGAAGGCCCTTCGAGTCTGCGGCTTGGTTATTGAGGTACCCGTAGACATTGCCGTGATAGTCGTTCGTTCCGCTCTTGGTCACGACGTTGACAATTCCGCCCAAGGCGCGGCCGTACTCGGTGCCGAAGCTGTTATTGACCACACGGAATTCATCGACCGCTTCCTGCGAGGGTGTGGCGCGCTGCGAGCCTGTACCTTCGTCGATGTAGTCGGCGCCATTCACGGTGACCCCATTGCTCAAGTCCCGCATCCCGCCAAAAGAAATGCGGGTTACGTCAGGCTCGGTGAAGGTCGATTGCAGGCTGGTTCGTCCGGTCGCAACACCCGGGGTGAGCAAGGCAAAGTCCACAAACTGACGCGTCGCCGTTGGCAACGCCTGGATGGACTGTGTATCAATGACTTGGCTGATTTCTGTCTTGGTGGGCTCAATCACGGGCGCAGCGCTGGTCACGTTCACCACCTCGGTGGCAGCCGCCACTTTCATGGTGACATCGACCGTCGCCGTCTGGCCGACGGTCAGGGGGATGCCGGTGTGGACGTACTTGGCGAAGCCGCCGTTTTGCACGGTCAATTCATAAGTGCCAGGAGGTAGATTCGGCACAACATAAAAACCGGACGAATTCGAGGTCGTACTGACCGTCTGGTTTGTCGCCTGATCGCGCACCGTGATCGCCGCTCCGGCGATGATGTGATCGCTAGTGTCTCGGACGGTGCCATTCAGTTGGGCAAAGGTGATGGTCGCCTGTGGAAAAGCATGCGGGGCAAGATATAAGGCCATCACAGCAACTACCAGGACACTCTGCGTAAAACGCAGTCTCATAACTCCCCCCTGTTTGATCTGAACTCCTGGTCCCGGTGAATCGACGATCGCCGAGGGAGCCTGTTCCGTGTGCCGTACGAATGCGGGGCTCCGGGCGCCGACTCACACTAATCAGCTTGGCCGAGAGCATGGTGGCAAACCAAGAAACTGTCCAATACATGTTGGGTTAGGTCATCATACCCGTTAGGTATGAGTTCGGATTTCGGAGCAGCTTGGCTGCCGGAATCGGCCTGAACCTAGGCCACCTCCAACCCTGCGAGCGTGCCTTCCGGGAACCGCCCGATCGGCCGTGGGCAACCCGCGAGGGAATCCACAGTAGCAACAGGCATGGGCGAGGCCGAAAGTGAACGGATCGAGCGTTGCTCGAGGGTGGCGCCGGCATCCTCGTGCTATACTCCGGCACCATTGCAAGGCAACTCGTCTCGGAAAAACAATGCCGCAGACCCCATCAACTCAGATCGTATTGCCGGAGACCTTCAACGCCGCTTCTTACTTCGTGGATCGCAACGTCGTCGAAGGCAGGGCACAAAAGATCGCGATCGAATGCGGGCAGGACCGAGTCAGCTACCGACAGCTGCTCGAACGCACCAACCGGATGGGCAACGTTCTGCGCAAACTGGGCGTGCGGCGTGAGGAGCGGGTTCTCTGCTTGCTTCCCGATTGTCCCGAGTTCCTGTATTGCTTTTTCGGCGTCATGAAAATGGGCGCTGTTTCCGTGCCGGTGAACACCCTGCTCAAACCGCCGGAGTATCAGTATCTCCTCAACGACACCCGCGCCCAAGTGGCGATCACCAGCGAAGGGTTGTTGCCTCTTCTGCAGGCGATACCACGCCAGCACGTGCGTTACCTGAAGCAGATTGTTGTGGTCGGGGGTTCGGGCGCTCCGCACCTTCGCTGGAGCGAACTGATGGAGGCGGCTTCGCCGGATCTAGAAGCCGAACCCACCAGCAAAGACGACGCCGCCTTCTGGCTGTATTCTTCCGGCAGCACCGGCAGTTCCAAAGGATGCATCCATCTCCACCACGACATGGTGGTTTCTTCCGAGCTGTACGCCAAGAATATTCTGGGAATGAATGAGGGCGATCGCTGCTACAGCGTAGCCCGCTTATTCTTTGCCTATGGATTGGGGAATGCCGGTTACTTCCCTTTGTCCTGCGGGGCAACCACGATTCTTTCCCCCGCGCGCCCGAATCCGGCCAGCATTTACGCGGACCTGGAGCGCTATCGTCCGACACTGTTCTTTTCCGTCCCCACCAATTACGCGGCGCTGCTGGCACACACACGCCCCGACGGCGGAGAGTTTGACCTGACCAGCGTTCGCCATGCCATTTCCGCCGGGGAAGCTCTTCCGGCGGTATTGTTTGAGCGTTTCAAGCAGCGCTTCGGCATCGAGATTCTGGATGCCCTGGGTTCGACGGAAACCTTGCAGATGGTGATCGCCAACCGCCCCGGAGAAGCGCGGCCCGGTTCGAGCGGCAAAGTCATTCCCGGGTTCGAGGCGAAGCTTGTGGACGAAGAGAACCACCCGGTCGCCACCGGAGAAATAGGAAATCTGGTGGTCAAAGCCGATTCCACCTGCTCGGGCTACTGGAACCAGCACGAGAAGACCAAACAGATGTTTGCCGGTCCCTGGTTTCGTACGGGCGACAAATACTACCAGGACAAAGATGGTTATTTCTGGTACGCCGGAAGGGCGGATGATCTGTTCAAGGTAAACGGACGCTGGCTCAGCCCGAACGAGGTCGAGAGTGCGCTCATCGCTCATCCTGCGGTTCTCGAAGCCGCGGTCGTGGCTCAGGACGATGAGGCGAAACTGGCTAAACCGGCCGCCTACGTGGTGGTGAAGGCGAATTTCAATCCCAGCGAGCAACTGGCGCGCGAACTCCAGGAATGGGTTTCAAACCGAATCGGAGGCTACAAGCGGCCGCGCTGGATCCACTTTCTTTCCGAACTGCCCAAGACCGCCACCGGAAAACTGCAGCGCTTTAAACTGCGAGAGCTTCAGTCGGAACGAAACTCCTGAGCGTCCCGGGCCCAGGTCATGGTGTCGCACGCGTGCACGCGGTCAAGGGCCATCCCGCCCAGCTAACGTAGCCGCACAGAATGGCGATGACCGTTCTTCTGGTCTTCGGCAGGTTCAGTAGGATGGCGAGAGTGCCCCCACGTGGCTGACTCAGGACAAAAACAAAACGATTTTCCGGTGATACCTTTAGGGTATACAATACTGCCCGCCATGGAACTCCGTCACGTGCGTTATTTCCTGGCCGTCGCCGAACACCTCAACTTCAGCAAGGCTGCGCAACAGCTGCATATTGCGCAACCGCCCTTGAGCCGGCAGATCCGGCAACTTGAGGATGAACTGGGGGTTGAGCTTTTCGTGCGCGACCGGCACCGCGTGCAATTGACCAGGGCGGGACGGGTATTTCTCGAGGAGGGCAGGAAGCTGGTGGTGCAGGCCGGACGTGCCACCGAAGCCGCACGTCATGCGCAAAAAGGAGAGTCGGGCATCGTCCGGATCGGGATTGCCTCCGGCCTGGGCGGCGTAGTGGCCAAGGCCGTGGCCGACCACTGCCTTCGCTATCCCAATGTCAACATCGAATGCAAGGATGTCTTCTCCAGCATACAAAATGAACTCTTGCACAAGGGCGAGATTGATGTCGGCTTTCTCCGCCCGCCGGTGGATCAATCGATTCTCGATTGCGAATTGCTTTTCGAAGAAGACTTCGTGGTTGTATTGCCCAGGTCCCACGCTTTGGCCAAACGAAAATCTCTGCGGCTGAAGGAAATTGCCGACGAACCATTGATCATCTTCGACCGCAAGTTTTCGACCGGCCTGTACGATAAAGTCCTCGGCCTGTACAGTCGGCTGGGACTAACCCCACACTTCGCCGTGACCCACGTCGAAGCTCACGAGGAGGCGGGAGCGATCATGGTGGCGTCCGGCAAGGCTGTGTTTATCGGTGCGGGAGCCATTGTCACCCGCTCGGTTTCCGGCATCGAGCTGGTCTCGGTTCCGCTGAATGAAGCTGAAGCCAAGATTGAAGTCTACATGGCGTGGCGCAAGGACGAAGAATCTGGTGTCGTGCGCGGCTTTCTGAACTCCGTGCGCCGCATCCATCATCTTGCGCGCCGGGAAGTGGCCTGACCTCGGTGTTGGTCGGGTGGAACCACTATGCTTCCCGCCGGGTGACGGTTTCCCGAAGCAGAAGCGTCGCTACCACCACCACCGCACTGCCCACCGCCGCCAGCCACATGGTCACTCCCAAACCGTAGTTTTCTGCCAAACCGCCCGCCAGCGTCGGGGCCACCGTAGCTCCCATGACTTCTCCCACCAGTGTTGCCAGGCCGATCGAGGTGGCGCGGAATTGCGGCGGGACAGTTTCGGTGGGTACCAAGACCAGGACCAGGCTGGCAATCCCCTGGCCGGTATTGGCCGCAAACACGAGGACCGCCAGCACAATCGGATACACATACAATCGAGGTATGAGGAACGCGAGTGGCACGATAGCCGACAGTACGGCCATCAGCAACAACACCGGTTTGCGTCCCAGACGGTCGGAGAGGGAGGGCAGGAGAAATCCGAGAAAGAAACTACCGAGTCCGCTGGCCCCCAGCAGAAACCCGGCGGTCGTCGCCGGCTGATGAGCGACCTCGGTAATGTAAAGCGGGGCAAAGACGTTTAACGAGAACAGCCACGACATGAATCCCGCCGCACCCAGACAGCATAGCCAAATGTTCCGGTAACGCAGGATGGACAAGTAATCTCGGAGCGAGGGGTGGCCGCGCTCCGGTCCGTCAGCCGCGGCCGGCTCTTTGACAAACTTCCAAATCAGCCAACCCGAGAGCAGGCCGGGAAGGCCCGCAAAGAAAAAGGCCGCGCGCCATCCCCAGCGCTCCGCTACTTGCGTGGTCAATACCGGAGCGGCGGAAAGACCAACCAGAGCAGCGGCGCTGACCACCAAGCCTATGTTCCGTCCACGGCGACGGACCGGCGAGGAGTCTTCAATCAGCGCAGTTATGACCGACCATGTCGGGCCCTCTGCAATTCCCATCAAAGCGCGGATCAGAAGCAATTGGTGAAAGCTATGCGCCAGCCCGGACAGCCAGGAGAGCACGGAAAAGGCGAACACCGCCGGGACCAGCACCGGCTTGCGTCCCACACGGTCCGACAAAGCGCCGAAGCAAAACGTGGATGCGGCCCAGCAGAGTGCGAGAACGGAAGCGAGCTTTCCGACCTGTTCGTGGTTGAGGCCGAACTCGGGGGCGAAGTAGGGCGCGAGATACATCTGCGCCATGCGGTCAAAAAATACCGTGCCCCAGCTGAAAAAGAGAATGCCGACCAACATGCGCTCATAGCGCGTGGCTCGATCCATGCCGCCCGATCATAGCAAAGTCACTCTTGCGAAATTGCCCGGAGGGAAAGACATGCTTTACCCACCCACGGATTTTGTTAGTCTTTTGCGATGCGAAACCAGAATGCTGTGACAAGAAGAATTCTCCTCCCCTGGCCTCCTCTGGCTCTGTTGTGCGTCCTGGTCGCACCCATGGGCCGGGGGCAGGAGCTGGCGACGGATCGCGTCATCGGACAACTCGAAGTCGTCACAATGTTCAACGGAGCGATGCCGACCGGGGTCACAGTCTCTGACCGCGGTCGCATCTTCGTAAATTTTCCCAAGTGGGGAGATGACGTGCCCTACACCGTTGCGGAGGTGAAAGACGGTACGACGGTGCCGTATCCCGAGGCTCGCATCAATCACTACAGCCAGGGTGACAATCAAGCCGAAAAGCTTGTGTCCGTGCAAAGTGTAGTCGTGGATCCGACCGGCAGGCGGCTTTGGATTCTGGATACGGGCAGCATCGGGTTCGGTCCGGTACAGGAAGGCGGACCGAAACTGATGGCGGTCGATCTGGCCACCAATCAGGTTACCAAGAAGATTATTTTCCCCTCCGACGTGGCACTGCCTACCAGTTATGTAAATGACGTTCGTCTTGATTTACATCGCGGAGCCGAAGGCATGGCGTTCATCACCGACTCGACGTCGAATGGTCCGAACGGCATTATCGTGGTGGATCTGGCGTCAGGCAAAAGCTGGCGGCGGCTCGAGGATCATCCCTCGACCAAACCTGATTCCAGCTTGGTTCCGGTCACGGAAGGAGAGATCCTCGAAATACGCCTTCCGGGTCAGGCTCCGCAAAGGTTTGCCGTTGGTTCCGATGGCATTGCCATCAGCGCCGACGGCAAAACCCTCTACTATTGCCCGCTCACCAGCCGGCATCTCTATAGCGTTAGCGTGGATGCGCTTGCGGATCGCAGTCAATCGGACCGCGCAGTCGCGGCCACGGTGAAAGATCTCGGCGAGAAAGGCGGCGCCGGGGATGGCCTCGAATCAGACGCCGAAGGGCGTGTGTACCTCAGCGATTACGAACACAACGCCATTCGCCGGCGCAATGCGCAAGGCGAAATCGAGACCCTGGTGCATGATCCTCGCCTGCTCTGGCCGGATACGTTGTCACTGGCGGCCGACGGATATCTCTACTTCACCGCGAATCAAATTGAGCGGCAAGGGGTGTTTCACAATGGCCGTGATCTGCGCCAGAAGCCCTACGTTCTTTTCCGCGTCAAAGTCGACGGAAGGAGAATTCAAAACTAACGCCTTCGCGCCCGGCTCTCGGCCAGTCGGGCATTCAGACGAACATTTTCTTGTTGATCTTGATGCCGTGCCCTCGGCAAAAACTCAAGTAGTGATCCATGAACCAGAAGACATCGAGCGTCTCGAGCAGCTTGTCCTGGTCGTCATAGAATTCGAGCGAGCTGTTGAGCCAGAAGACCGTCTTCATACCCTCGTCAGAAACCAGGGTGTGCGTGGCCCCCGGACTTTCCTGCACATAGCTGCCAACGCGCGCCACCCAGTCATATTCGAGATAGCGCCAACTGCCCTCAAGCGTGTAGCCGAAGACCCGTCCCCGATGCCGGTGGCGTCCCAACATGCCTCCCCGTTTTACCCACAGCACGTTGGCGTAGAAATTGTTTCGCACATCGAACACCAGATGGCGAATGAAGACGTTTTCCTTAAACGGCACCCAGGGAGATTCTTCTTCTGCGCCACCGATGTGGATGTCCGGAAACGCATACTCCCGCACCACC